>Ga0074045_10004044_pt1 | contig 13065 bp, 12 predicted proteins | sample BogForMeECP23OM2_FD_94442 | JGI IMG/M metagenome (GOLD analysis project Ga0074045, IMG submission 94442) | Bog forest soil microbial communities from Calvert Island, British Columbia, Canada - Bog Forest MetaG ECP23OM2 | ecosystem: Environmental > Terrestrial > Soil > Wetlands ... | reverse complement strand
TCATGTGTCTCGGTGACAACGTTACAGGTCAAGGTTTAAACGCGTTTGTGAAGAAATTTAAAAACGAGCACCTTGATGCGCTTATCATTCTTAAAGAGGTTGATAACCCGTCGAGTTTTGGGATTGCTCAACTTGACGAAAAAGGAAACATCATCAAACTTGTTGAGAAACCTAAAACCCCGATGGGTAACCTTGCCATCATTGGCACCTATCTGTTCTCGGGTAAAGTTCATCAGGCAATTGAACGGATAAAGCCTTCTGGGCGGGGTGAGTTGGAAATCACTGACGCCATCCAAGAAATGATAAACATGGGGTTCAAGGTCAAAGCTGAAATCCTAAATTCTTGGTGGCTTGACACTGGCAAAAAAGATGATATTCTATCTGCAAACGCGAAAATCCTTGATGAATACATCACTCTCGACGTAAAAGGAGAGGTAAAAAACAGTACATTGGATGGCAGAGTTAAGATTGAGCCAGAAGCCAAAGTGACAGACAGCACCATTAGGGGACCATGCGTGATAGGGCGAGGGGCCTTGATTGAAAACTCTTTCATCGGGCCGTATACGAGCGTTGGCAACTGTTCGCAGGTGGTCAACTCCAACATCGAATACTGTGTTATACAAGAAAACGTTACTGTTAAAGGCATAGAGCGGCTGGAAGACAGCTTGATTGGCAAAAACGCAAAGGTGACAAAGAACCAAAGGAACAGAACTATTAAGTTGCATGTAGGCGATTACTCAGAGCTAGAAGTTTAGCCCCAGAAAATAACAACTATTATAAATATTATTATAGGAATTAATGCAGGGAAGCACTGAAATGTTACAGGGTATACGGATTAAACCAATAAGTCGGTTACCGGATGAACGCGGCTTTTTCACCGAAGTTATGCGTAAAGACTGGAAAGAGCTTTTCGGAGAAGATACTGTTGCACAGGCAAATCTTTCATCAACTTACCCTGGCGTTATCCGTGCTTGGCACAGACATTTGAGAGGACAAGTAGATTATTTTTTGGCGCTTAAAGGATTGATAAAAATCTGTGCTTTCGACGATGAAACCAAGGAACTTAATGAGGTTATCTCAAGTGCGTTAAACCTGCAGGCGGTTCGAATTCCAGGTCATTACTGGCATGGTTTCAAGGCTCTAGGCGACGAATCGGCTATGCTTCTGTACTTTACGACAAACCTGTATGATCCCGCCAACCCTGACGAGGAACGCAGATCCTGGAATGACCCTCTGCTTGTCCCCAAAATTATCAATGGCAAAAAGAACGATGTTCGAGTAGGAAAAGCTTGGGATTGGAATCTCCCGGCTCACAAGTGATCAACCATGAGACTATTAGTTACTGGCGGTTTAGGCTTCATCGGCAGCAATTTTTGCCGATACATCCTTGAGAAATACCCTGATTACGAATTGATAAACGTCGACAAGGTAGGAATAGGCGCCAATCCGGCTAATCTGCATGATGTTGAAAACGATAAAAGATATACATTCATTAAAGGTGACATTTGCAATCCTTTGCTTATCAGCAGGCTCATACATCAAGTAGATGCTATTGTTAACATTGCAGCGGAGACGCATGTTGATCGAAGCATCGCTGACCCAAACGTGTTTCTGCAAAACAACACAATCGGCACGTTCACAGTTTTGGAAGCCATACGCAAGCACAATCATAAAGTTCGGCTTCTGCAGGTTTCAACCGACGAGGTTTACGGGGAAGCGTTGGAAGGTTCCTTCACAGAGAATGAGCCGCCTAAGCCATCCAATCCTTACTCCGCTTCCAAAGCTGCAGCTGACATGTTTGTTCTGTCGTACCATAGAACTTACAACTTGAACGTGTCAATTACCCGCTGCACAAACAATTTCGGTCCTTATCAGCTGCCGGAGAAGCTTATTCCGAAAACAATCATACGTGCGCAGAGAGATCTTCCCATACCGGTCTATGGGTCAGGCAAAAACATACGCGACTGGATCCACGTTCGAGATCATTGTGAAGCAATCGAAACGGTTCTTGAGAAGGGAAAATCTGGCGAGTTATACAACGTTTCAGCTGGAAACGAAATTACAAACATCGAGATTGTAAAGAAAATACTCACTGCTGTGCATAAACCTGAAAGTTTGATCAATTTTGTTGAAGACCGTCCAGGCCATGATACAAGATATAGCTTGGATTCGTCAAAAATAAGGAAAACATTGAATTGGCAGCCGAAATGTAACTTTGAAGAATCTTTAGAATCTACTGTCCGCTGGTATCTTGACAACGAGCATTGGTGGACACCATTCGCGAACGATGTGATTCTCCATCCGACCCCTTGGAAACTGAGTGGATTCCATTGAAACTCCTAATCACTGGCGCCATAGGTCTCTACGGCTCAAAACTCGCGAAGACGGCGATTGAAAGAAATATTGAAGTATATTCCTGCGACATTCAGGAGATGCCGGTTTGCGGCAACTTTGTCAAGTTTGACGTTTCAAACAAAGAACTAGTTGACCAAGCATTTAGCCGGGTTAAGCCCGACGTTGTGGTTCATGCTGCAACCCTGACTGATGTTGATAAATGTGAATTGAACAAGGAGCTTGCGTGGAAAATCAACGTTGAAGGCACGCGAAATATCGTGAACGCAGCCAAGATGGTCGGTTCTTTTTTGATATACATTTCATCAGATTATGTTTTCAACGGAGAAAAAGGCAATTACACCGAGTTAGACAAGCCTGACCCGATTAATTACTACGGGCTAACCAAACTTGCGGCTGAAGACCTTGTTAAGGCTCTGCCCGAATATCTTATTGGCAGGCCAAGCGTAATTTACGGCTCCACACCTGCAGCTGGAAAAGTTAACTTCGCGCTTTGGCTAATTGAAGCGCTTCGCAAAGGAGAACACCTCAAAATCTTGACTGACCAATGGAACACACCAACACTCAACACGAATCTGGCAGAAATGACGCTTGAAGCAGCTGAACGCCACTTAACAGGAACATTTCACCTTTGCGGCGCCACACGAGTCAGCAGATTCCAATTTGCCCAACAAATTGCAGAAACATTCGACCTTGACAAAAACCTCATAGATCCAGCTCTGTCTTCACAATTCAAATGGCCGGCGAAGCGACCAATGGATTCATCGCTTGACACCACAAAAGCCCAGCAGACGCTGAAAAGCAAACCGCTTGAAATGCGCGAAGCGCTGAAACGGTTGAAGCTTGAACTCTTAGGGAAAAGCTGATTGAAGGCGCAAATGTTATGTTCGAGTCTCAGCACGTTATTTGTTGTTTGTGAAGGCTAAATGAGGCAAACCAGCGTTAAGCAAATTGCAAGGCAGCGAATTCAAACACTGCTAGATGAGGCAAAGAAAATTTCTAAAGAAGACCCCAAATTAGCCGCACAATATGTAAAGTCAGCTCGAAGAATCGCTATGGCTGCTAGAATTCGATTGCCCACAGAATTTCGGAGGCAAACATGCAAAAACTGCAATGCGCTGCTTGTTCAAGGCTATAATTGTCGGGTTAGGGTAAAGCAGAAAAGGGAGCCTCATGTTGTAATAACTTGTTTAAACTGCGGCAATCAGACCCGCATGATGTTAAGAAAGAGAAAGGTGCAACAAAATCTTGAGCAAAATAACTACGAGAATGAAACGTCACGTTAAGCACGTTTTGAAAGATGAGAACCCAACAATCTGGGTCGGCAAAGAAGGCTTAACGCCGCAATGCATTGGCGAGATAGAGAAGCAACTGCAGAAAAACAAGATGGTGAAAGTCAGGGTTTTGCCTGCCGCTTTGCAAAGTGATAACACGGCTCAATCAATAGGTTCCAAAGCTGCTGAGCAAACTGGGTCCGGCTTGGTTGAAGTTAGGGGCCATGTGTTCATTCTTTTCAGAAAACGCAAAGCAGAACAGCCGCCTCAATAATTCTTGTCCTGTTTTGTCAAAAAAGGGTTGAAATAGGGAAAGTAGGGTTAAGGCAAAAAAATCGATTTAATTTCGCCCTTTTTTGTTGCTTTATGTCTATACAAAAATTATTTCTTAATGGCTGAAGGGCGAAGACAGTTCATTAAATCATGTCACCTTCAGTTTAGGTAGGTTTTAATTTGCCGAATTTGATTATTTAGATGTCGGGATGCAGACGTTTTGGCGCCTGTTTCTGTAAGCCCTTGAATTGAGGTTTATCTATTTACTCAATGTAAATATTTCTTTAGGATTGTACAAGGATGTCAAGCACAAATCAAATCAGTAAAGCGAAAGTGTGGTGGCGAGCCTTCCGTTACCATTTTGTGCCTCCCAGTATCTTCCCTGCCGTTTTGGGCGGCTTAGTCAGTTGGGCTACTAACAGCGGTTTTACTCCACTGTATTTCCTTCTTGTTCTCGTCGCCATAATTATTAATCACATCGGTTTAAACATGACCGACGATTATTTCGACTATAAACACAGTGTGGACAAGCTTGCACCAGGCGAGAAGAACCCGTATTCAGGCGGCAGCGCTACTCTTAGCAGCGGACTCCTGACGCCTAAGAGCATGTTTAAGGCATTCACCCTCTGCTACCTTGTCACTTTGATAGTGGGCTTATACCTTACTTTAACACGAGGCTTACCTATCTTAGCATTTGGAATATTCGGTGTGTTTTGCGCTATTTTCTATACCGCTCCGCCGATAAGCTTTGGCCACCACGGGCTAGGTGAGCTTGCAATGCTGGTGAATTTCGGCTCAATCATCGGTTTAGGCGCCTTTTATGTTCAAGCGCAAACCATAACGTTGCAGGCTTTTTTGGCGACGTTGCCTTTGGGAGTCATGCTGTTTTCGATGATTGTGATTAATGAGATTCCTGACATAAAGGAGGACACAGCTGCTGGGAAACTCACGCTTGTCGCAAGGTACGGCAAACATGCAGGCGTCAAACTGTACATAGCAAGCTGGATATGCACATACTCGATAATCGTCGCTTCCGCCTTGCTCGGCTTCATACCGATCTACACTCTTGTCGCTTTGCTTTCCCTGCCCCTCGTAATCCATTCCATTACTGTTGTTAGGGTGCATATTGACAATCCAAGGCTGATGGCACCAGCCAACCTTGACATGATAGTGGCTCACAGCGTGACCGCCTTTGGTTTAATCGCGGGCTACGCAGTGGCGGGCACTTTGAACAAGGCTAACCCCTTTCAACTCGTCTTTATCTTGGCAATGCTGGCGGTTGCGTATGCTCCGGTGGCTTGGGCTTTGCTTAATTCAAGAAAAAAAGCTTAACCTAGCCCCATAGCTTGTCTTCCCCTGTATCTTCAGTTAATTCGGCTTCTTTCCAACGGCAAAAACAACATACTTGCTTGTTCCGAAAAAAGTTTTCATGCCTGTCAAGTGAGATTTCACCGCTGCTAAATCTGCTTTACGAAAAAAAGTCTCCATTTCTTGGGCGGAAGGCGTGTAAAAAATCCTGTTTAAAGCCATTTTACTGAACCAACCCGATTCGGGACCGCCAACAATAACGGTTCCGCTGGGTTTTGTGACTCTAGCAAACTCCATTGTTGTTTTTTCAGGGTCAGGAAAATACTCGATGGCTCCAACAGAAATTACTGCATCAAAAGAGCAGTCTATAAAGGGCAAGTTGTCCGCGTCGCCTCTTGAAATGAAAGTCCTGCCCTTTTCTTGACGCAGATTTTTGACAGCTCTTTTGAGCTGCACGGGGTTCATGTCTAACGCAACCATTTCTGAAAGGTCTTCGCGCTTCAAAACTCCCAATGTTGTGTAGCCTGTTCCGCATCCAACGTCGAGCACCCGCAGGTTTGCGCCGTTTGCGATTTGATTTACCATCTCGCTGCGCATGGCGTCGGTATACAAGTACGGGTTCAAGGTGTCGTAAGCAACAGAGAATATTCTATAGAAATTCAGCGCTTTATGTTCATCCGCAAGGAAACCCGTTGCTTTTTTTAGTTCATGTGTCTTTTCGGTTTTTTGCTTTGCAAAAACAAAACCCAACGCGACCAAGCTTACTAAGCCCGTGAGCAAACTTGCGAGGAAAAAGAGGCATGAAGCATAAAGTTTTTCAGCGATTTTTTGTGTCACGGATTCACTATCACACTGCCCCACATACCTAATTGCACGTGACCTGGAACTTGACAGATGTAGAAGTAGTTTCCTGCCTTGGTGACTCTGAACGCGACGGATGCGGTTTCGTTGACTGGTATGGGGACTGAGCCGCTGTTGATTTGTGCGCCGAACAGAACTTTGCCTGATGTGTCGTTTGAGGCGACTAGCGCCCAGTTATGAGGCATTGTTCCTGCGTTGAAAACAGTCATGTTTACGACGTCGCCCACCGTGAACGTTAAGGTTGGACCTGGCGACGTTATGGAGGTTGCGCTGTTTCCGAATCCGAACGAGGTAGAGGAAACCTCGCCAGCGTAAAGGGTCAATGAAACATTGGGTTTAGGTAACGCCACAGGTGCACCCGCGCCTGCCAAAACGGCTCCCGCCAAAATAACGAGGATTCCTAAGGCTACGAACCCGGAGGTTAATATTTTCTTGGCGGCAACGGGGTCTTCCATGTAGAAAAGGTAGACAAGCATGGCGAACGCGGTAAATTCTGCGCTCATCAAGAAACCGAAGACTCTCCATTGAGTTATCAGGTTCAGAAGCCAAACTGCTACTCCGACAACTACCAAAAAAGCTAATAGGAAATAGGCTGTAACCCGCAAAGAGTCAAAGTTGTCCTTCATCATTTAGACACTGCTCCGTCAAACGCTAATACAAACTTCCGCAGCATCCGACACATGAAAAACGCCGAAACGACGAAAGCAAACAACGCTAACACAAAGAAGGGCGCATTCAGTAAAACGTTGGGCAGCATGTTTACGGCTGACGCTAGTGAAACTGATGCAACCGCTAGGAAAACAGCGAAAACGGCAGTGAACGAATTAAACAAGTTTTGGCCTGCACGCTTTACAATTTGTTTTTTCGACTGGGCAGCACCATTTTGGGAATGGTTTGCGATGGATGGTGTCGTCATGAGTAGGCTGGTTGAGGGTAGGTTTGCTGTAGATTGTGCAGGTAGGACAGTTGCAATGTTTGTTTTTCGTCGTAGTCGATAAACCGCCCAAAGCGCAACGATAGTTGCCACAGCTGCTCCACCTAAAACAAGCAGGGCTTGGTAATCAGAGATTATTCGCCCAGGAGTCAGGTAACCCCATATGGTTAAAGTAATGAGCTCAATTATCAGAACGGCTCCGATAGTGGTATAGACTGGTCTTTGACTTATGTTTCTGCGTTTGCTTCTGTCGTAGAAAGGCATTAGGAAAAGAAGTACTCCGAAAGCAATCAGAGCGCCTATCACGTAAGCCGCGGCTGGTCCTTCAAAAATCTGGATTTTCAGGAGTTGGTAAACCCATAGCAGATACCAGTCAGGCTGGACGACATATGCGCCAGCGGTTGCTGCGGAATATGCGGGTGGCAAAACCAGTGGGAAAAGAGAAGATGCCGCCAGCAGCATCGCTACGTAGGCGCTTGCAATCATGACGAAGTAGAGGAAGATTTTTGGGAACCAATTGTTGTACTTGCCTTTTCCTGGTTTTCCGTACGCTGACACGTAGATTGGGCCATGCACTTCATACATGTAAATCTTCAACCCCAAAAGTCCAATGAGCGCTAGCGGAAGGAAAACTGTGTGAATGTGAAGGAAAGTCGTCAATTCTGACGCGTCGCTACCTGAGCCTACCGCAACGAATTTTCCAAGGTTTGCTATGCCGACGGGGAAGAAGTTGAGAAATCCTATGGCGACGTCGCTTGCCGATTTTGAAATCACCGTCCACGGTAAAAGATACCCTGTCACCCCGAAGCTAATGACTACGACACCCAAAATGATTCCTACAAGCCACATTAAATCCCTGTTGCCTTTGTGGGCGCTGCCGAAAAAGTTGCGGGTGAGGTGGAGAAATGTCAAAATAATCATGGCGTAAGCTGTGTAAAGGTGAAAAGTTTCAACAAGCGAACCAAGAGGCACGGAACTGATTATAGATGCCGTTGACGAGTAGGCTTGGGAAGGTGTAGGCACATAGTAGAGAAGCATGAATATTCCTGTAAGCGCCTGTAAGCCGAAAGTCACTGCTAACAGCAAGCCAAGCCAGTAAATCGGGTTCATCATGAAGTCTGGAATCGGCTTTAGCGGGGACTTAGTGAATCCGAATTTCACGTCAAACCAGTCTACAAGTTTGTCATAAGCGCTTTTTTTCTCAGTTTGTTCAGCCATGCTCAGTCATCCCAAAACGGTGGATTGAGTCACTAAATCTCCACCTTGCAAATCGTACTGCATCACCGACGCAGGATTCGTAGTTCCCGGCGGACCGTGGCCAAAAATTGTAGGCGGCTGCATCCCAACAGCACTTATGTCGCCTGTAGCTGTATCCAGTTGCAGTTGAACCATTGGCACGGGTCTTGGAGCTGGACCACCTATTACTTTCGCGCCGTGAACAAAATCGTACTGTGAACCGTGACAACAGCAGTAGCCCATGGGCATAACTGCCTTGTACCCTGAGTTGCAGGGAGGTGAGCCACCTGGAGCAACAAAGCCATATTCGCATCCTAAATGTTGACAAATCGCGCTGAAAGCCACGATGTCATTATCTGGTCCGATGCCGCCTGTAGCGGCCACGCCCATTTTTACAAGGTAGTTCGGAGTGCTGGTTAATGGGTAATAAAACACAACCGGCACCAGGTTTGTCAGTTTGCCTATGTTTGTAACAGTGACTATCGGCCACGCTGTTGTTGTGGTTGGAGGGGGTACAAATGTTCCTGCTTTCAAGGTTGAAAGCAACGCGGCTATAGTGATTGCTCCCCCAGTTGCAGCTGCAAGTTTCAGGAAAGTACGCCTCTCCATGACTCCCGCAGCGCTCGGCGGGGACTGCACCTGCAGTTGGACAGGCTTTTGCTCTTCAAGTGGAAGAGGCGTTGGCACCTGCAAAATAGGCTCGGCTATTTCGCCAACATACGGGAATCTGAAAACGTTCTCCTCGGTATGTGGGGCAGTTTTTATTGCTTCAGTTAGATCGTCATTTTTGTTATGCAAGCCCATGTGCGTACCCTGAAGCCAAAGCGGGCTAGTTGTAAGGTCGTAAACTTTGCCATTGAAAACAACATACAATGGTTTTCCATTTGACCCATCGAATTGCTTAAGGTCTTCAGCACTAAATTTTTTCGGGTTATTCTGGCTCATAAAGACAGCTCGCTGCAAAAAACTGCCAACAACTTGGCAATCATCTAGTAGTTCTGTTTAGGTTTAAAGATAAATCTTTTGGAACCCGACCAAACACTTGTGCTCGACAGTTCAGCTATCGGTAACTTGTTTTTTGGGTCTCAACTTCTGTTTGCCAAAATGGCTGCAACGTCGCTTGGCTTCTCAGCAACCTTAACCCCCGAACTTAAAAAGGCGTCAATCTTGCTTTGAGCCGTTCCCTGTTTTCCAGTAATTATAGCTCCCGCGTGACCCATCTTCTTGCCTTCAGGCGCAAAGCGACCGGCCACGTAAGCCACAACCGGCTTAGGATAACGCGTCTGGGTGATATATTCTGCAGTCAGCTCTTCCATGTTCCCGCCGATTTCACCAATTAAAACCACCGCTTTCGTTTTCTGGTCAGCTTTGAATAGTTCTAACGCGTCAATGAAGTTTAAGCCCACGACGGGGTCGCCGCCGACGCCAAGGCAGGTCGACTGCCCCAAACCATTGGCCGTGAGACTGGCTGCTATTTCGTAGGTTAAAGTTCCGCTTCTAGAGACAAGACCAACACTTCCCGGTGCAAAAACGTCTGCGGGCATTATTCCAAGTTTGCATTCACCAGGCGTAATGATTCCCGGCGTGTTCGGACCAACAACCGTGACATTTGAATGAGCCGCGTATCCTAAGCTGCTAATAGTGTCTCTTATTGGTAGATGTTCAGTGATTATTACGACTGTTTCGATTTTGCTGGCGGCTGCTTCCAAGACAGCGTCTTTCGCAAATGGTGCTGGCACAAAAATTATTGAGGCATTGGGAGAATAGGCATCGACTGTTTCGCTTACTGTATCAAAAACGGGCAATCCGCTTACCATTGTTCCGCCTTTGCCAGGCACAACTCCTGCCACAATTTTCGTACCGTAATCAAGCATAAGCCTAGTTTGGTAGCTGCCCTGTTTGCCGGTTGCGCCTTGAACAATCGCTCTCGTTCCAGAATCAACCAAAATCCCCATTTACCGCTTCCCCTCCGCCGCGTATGCAACTGCCTGCTTTGCTGTTTCCTCCATGCTGCCCAAAACGGATATTCCCGCGTCGATGAGAATTTTTTGTCCTTCCCTCTGGTTCGTGCCAACAAGCCTAACAACGACTGGCTTCCTTGAGTTAGTTTCTTTGATAGCTTCGACTATGCCTCTTGCTACTTCGTCACAACGGGTTATACCACCCAGAACATTGACTAAAACGGCTTTTGTAGCTGGGTCAGCAAGAACGATTACTAAAGCCGCCGTGATTGCTTCCGTGTTTGCTCCGCCGCCTACATCCAAGAAATTTGCTGGTTTGCCACCGAAAAAAGTCAACAAATCAAGCGTTGCCATAACCAACCCAGCGCCATTGCCGACAACGCCTATGTCACCGTCAAGCTTAACGTAAGCTAAATTGTGTTTCAACGCCAAAGTATCGTCAGGCGAGAACGATTGAACTTGCTTTGACTCATACTCTGGATGTCTAAACAGGGCGTTATCATCAATAACCATGCGAGCGTCAGCAGCCACAAAATCTCCCGCTTCCGTTTCCACTAATGGATTAATCTCCGCCGTTTCAGCGTCGCTTTCAACACAAGCTCGAAAAAGTTTCTGAATAACAGTTACTAACTCTAAAAGCTGGCTGCCGTTATAACCTAATTGTTTCGCGATCGCTATTGCCTGAAAAGAAGGCATGCCCAGCTGAGAATCCACCCTATTTCTAAAGATTGCTTTGGGAGTTTTCTCGGCGACTTCTTCAATTTCCACGCCGCCCACCTCAGAAGCCAAGACAACATAACAACGGTTAAAGCGGTCAACTGTGATTCCCAGGTACAGCTCCTTTTTTATCGGGAGCTTTTCCTCGATTAGGACTTGCTTTACAAGAAAGTTCTTTATTTGGGTTCCAAGAAGTTTGGCAGCGGCTTGTTCTGCCTCGTGTACTGATGAAACAGATATAATTCCTCCAGCTTTTCCCCTTCCACCAGCTAGAACTTGTGCTTTAATCATGTACGGCAGCTTTAGGCTGTTTGCAGCATCTTTGATTTGCTCGGATTCAGAAATCAATGTGCCTTTCGGAATCGGAATACCATAATTGAAGAAAACTTGTTTTGCTTCGTACTCTATTAAATTCAAAATAATCACTAGCTAACTTGTTTTCGTTGAATAAGAATTTTTTCAGACTAACGCAATGTGCTTTGCAGGGCTAAGTTTATTGCTTCAATCAAGTTTAACTAAATCGGACTGTTGCAAGGAGACTTGTTACAATTGACTTGCGTTGAAGGACTCGCTGAATTTGTGCATGCGTCCAAGTTTGAGGACATGTCAAGCAAAGCCGTTGAGCAGTTAAAAATCAGGGTTCTTGATTCGTTAGGCTGCGCCATAGGAGCATTGCAAAGCCAACCCGTAAAATCCATATGTAAGATCGAAAGCGAGTTCGGAGGACTGCCTCTGTGCACTTTGATAGGCGGAGCCAAAACCGCTCCGGATCGCGCTACCCTGATAAATGGCACCCTAGTTAGGTACCTAGATTTTAACGACAGTTTCCTCTCAAAGGGCGAAACATGTCACCCAAGCGACAATCTTGCTTCAGTTTTGGCTGCTTCAGAGTATGCTGGTGCATCGGGTAAAGAGTTTTTGGTTGCTTTGGCTGTGGCTTATCAGGTTCAATGCCGTTTAAGCGAGGTTGCGCCTGTAAGAGACAAAGGCTTTGACCATGTGACTCAGGGAGCTTACGCTGTAGCCGCGGGCGTATCCAAAGCGTTGAGGCTTGACACCGCCAAAACCGCTAACTCCATCGCCATCAGCGGTACATCCCTGAATGCGCTTCGTGTCACAAGAACGGGGAAACTCTCTAACTGGAAAGGCATCGCATACCCATTCATGGCTTCCTGTGCTTTGCATGCCGCTTTTCTGGCCAGCGAGGGAATCACTGGTCCGCTGGAAGTTTTTGAAGGCAACAAAGGCTTCATGGATTCTATTGCCGGGCGCTTCGAGATTGACTGGCAAAAAGAGAACCTTGAGGCTGTGAACCGCACAATTCTGAAGAAATACAATGCTGAAATACATTCCCAATCCGCCATAGATTGCATTCTCTCCTTAAGAAAGCAGGGTCTAAGAGTTCAAGATGCGGATTCAATAGACGTGCGCATTTTCGACGTCGCTTACAAGATTATTGGCGGTGGGGAAGAGGGCGAAAAAAAGCTTGTCAGAACGAAAGAGGAAGCGGATCATAGTCTCCCATATATTCTCTCAGCTGCCCTTATCGACGGCAAGGTTACACCGGAGCAATATCTGCCTCAAAGAATAATGAGGAGCGACGTGCAGGCTCTCTTAAAGAAGGTCCACATTGTCTCTTCATCTGAGTTAAGCAAAAGATTTCCAAACGCAATGCCCTGCGAAATAACAATCCGCCTAAAAAACGAGAAAACCCTAACCAAAGCGGTTGACGATTATGAAGGGTTCCTAACGCGACCGATGAGCTGGGCCGATGCAACTGAAAAGTTTTCATCTCTTATCTCTATGTTCGTTGATGAGGCTAGAAAAAAGGAAATCATAGACGCGGTGGCGCATCTGGAGAATATTGAGGCTCGAGAGTTGACAGAAAATTTGGTCTTCACATAGTCAACTCATTGACTCAAAAATCTGGAGACAGAACTCTAATAGAAGTATTTGCTTGAAGAATAGAATGATGACCAAACCCTTACATAATAATAACGCAGAACTTGAAGATGAATTTCAAACCCAAAATCTTCAATCTCGCATCCCAAATCACGCGTCTACTGATACATCAGCTTCGTTGCCTTCAGATTACACGTTTCAAACGAGCGACAAAAGAGTTCACAACTTTGCAGACGCTGCTTTGAAC
>Ga0074045_10004041_pt1 | contig 13072 bp, 10 predicted proteins | sample BogForMeECP23OM2_FD_94442 | JGI IMG/M metagenome (GOLD analysis project Ga0074045, IMG submission 94442) | Bog forest soil microbial communities from Calvert Island, British Columbia, Canada - Bog Forest MetaG ECP23OM2 | ecosystem: Environmental > Terrestrial > Soil > Wetlands ... | reverse complement strand
CGTCTCTATGTCTCTGTCCAAGCTTAACCCAGTCGAACCGCCGTGGTACGTGACCCGTACGCCCGGTGGTGTGGGAGGGGTGGCACCGCGAGGTGTCCCCCTATCCCGATCAACAATCGAATAACAATCGAAGAGGATTTTAGTACGACAAACGCACTCGCACAGAACCGTACGTGCCCAATTAGGGCAGAGCGCAATTTCGATATTGACAAATCCAGAATCTTGCTTTATACGAAACCACGATAACGCTGAGAGGACAACATGGCGACCTGAGACGAAGGGCGATTATCAGGTGGGTTACGGCAAGCCGCCGCGCAACGCCGGCTTCAAGAAGGGCCAGTCCGGCAACCCGCGCGGACGGCCGCCTGGCGCGAAAAACCTGACGACCTTGCTGAACGACGCGCTGAACGAGCCGGTGACGATCACCGAGGACGGCCGGCGCCGCAAGATCACCAAGCGCGAGGCGGTGATCATTCGCCCTCAAGCGCTTGATCCTCTCGACACCGCTGTCAAGCCAATGCCGGCGACCGGCCGAACTCAATCCGTCGAGTCTTGTCCGCGTGGAGCGACAAGCCGAACCTGGTCAGACGTTCCTTGAGGTCGGCCGTCGGCCGTCATCCACCGCGTAGTAGCGCACCAGGGCCGCGGCTGGCGCACTAGAGGATTATAGAATGTCCGACCTGAAATGAAGCGAGTATTATCAGCAGGGTATCGTCACCCTCGCGAAAGCGAGGGTCCAGGGCCTGTCCCTGGCTTGAACAGGGGGCAACCGCTGAGGTTTTGGAGCCCCTGCCCCTGGGCCTCGCTCGCGACGGTCCGAACCCGGCGTAACCCGGGGGCCGCTTTCTTGGGAATGACGAATAACCCACTGAGATTCCCTGAATCACTTCGGGTCGGGCTGTTAGACAGCCCGCTGGCTTGGCCGTTCATTAGGGAAACGCCGGCAGTTCGAGGACACCGCCCTGGTACGCTCTATAGTCCGGCCGCGTAAACGTCACGTAGATTTTGCTGCCATCGGTCGAGGTCGCAATGCCGTTGAGGCTGGCATTGTCGAGCGGAACGTGGTCAACGGTCACGCGCCGAACCGCGACGACGGTGCCGTCCTGCTGCATGCGGACGATCGTGTTGTCGCCCCGGTTGGCGACATAGAAATCGGAGCCTTCATCGAGCGTCGTATTGCTCGCCCACATGGGATCATCCGTGTCGATTACGACGGGCGCAAGGTCGACGGGCATATTCAACTCGAACGACCTGATGCGGCTAACCGAGCCGGCCTGGAAGACTTGGTTGGGGGCGGTTCCGAAAACGACGAGGTTGATCACTGCAATCGTGTGGTTGAACGGCTCGCTGACGAACAGCTGCAGTACCGTGCCCGCGGGCGCGCCGGACGGGACGTAGGGGTTCATCAAGACCCCGAGCCGGGGCTCGACGTTGTGACTCGGGCGATCCCAGTTCTGGCCTTGGAGCGGTTTAACCGTGCCGGGCGGCGCCAGTCCGTCGACGCCCTTGAGTGTATGTTCCTGGACGATCGCGCCATCGGCAGTAACAACGGCAAACACCGCCTTGCAGGTGCCGTCCGGCGACGGTCCAAGTAACGCCGTCCCCACAGCCCCGGTGCTCAGCGAGCCTGGGATGACCTGCGGTTGCGAAGGCATGGTCACAACGTTCCGGTTAGTCAAGCCGCCCACATAGACACCGCCGATCAGCTTGTTCGGGGCGGCTAGCGGGGGGCCGGCGAGTGGCAGTCCGGTCGGATCGAGGATCGAGGACGAGCCGGCGCCGCTGTCGCCAAACGGTGCATTCGCCGGCCAAACGCGGCCGAAGGCGTAGTTGTTCGAGAGGCCCAGTGGATTACTTACCCCGGTGTAATGAGCGGTGTTCGCATTAGGGTTGTTGATGCTGTTGAGCCAGTCCGCGCTGTTGGCTGCGAACATCTGCACGGCCCCGTTGAGGGTCGATGCCTGACCGCCACCGCTCGCGAACGTTGCCGGGACGATCAGGACCGCCCAGCTGTTGGGATCGATGGATAGGACAGATCCCTCTTGCCCGACGCCGGTGAGCAGCGGCGCGCCGAAATTGGACTGACTGCCGACCAGGATTCGGCTCGGATCCAGCACCGCGCCCGCTGTGATGAACGAGGGAAAGTGGGTGGGAATCGGGCTCCCGCCGCACGCACCCTCGCTGGCGTTCAAAAACGTGCCGACCTGTGAGATGGCGGACGCGCCAGGGATATTTACGGCTACGACCTGGGCATCAATCGCCTGTGTCCAGGCCGGCTGCCCTGCCGTACCGCCGCTGAAGAGCGCCATTCCGGCGCCGACGGCCAGAGTGGGAAGCACAACACGTCTGCTGCTCCAACTCATAGGTTGCCTCATTGTTTTGCCTCCATCGCATATCGGATGTTCAAACATAGGTCAGTTCGATCAGGGCAAGGCTGAACGCCGAAATGAAAAGCCAGGATGCGGCGCCGGCGAGCAGTGGCTTCCAACCTTTTGCGCGCAATTTGCGGAAATCCGTTTCGAGGCCCATCGCCGCGAGGGCGACAGTCAGGAGAAACGTGGTCGCCTGAACGAGGCAAATTTTCTCGACATCCGGGATCAGATCGAGGCTGTTCACCAGCATCATCGCGACGAACCCCAGCACGAACCAGGGCAAGGGTACTGCTTGCCTTGTCGGCCGCTTGACCTCATCGCCGTCAATAGTCTGATGGCGCTTTGCACTGTAATAGCTGAGCGCCAAGATCATGGGCGCCAGCAGCATTACCCGGCTGAGCTTGGCGATCGTGCCGAAATTGCCCGAGTCGGCGCCATTCTGGAAGGCGGCAGCAACAACCTGGGCGATTTCGTGGATCGAGGAACCAGTCCACAGCCCAAAGGCATGAGGCGTCAATTGCAGCAGGCCGGCCAGTGTTGGGTAAAGCAGCACAGACACCGATCCAAAAACCGTGATGCAGGCCACCGCATACGCTACGTCCTCGTCGGATGCGCGGGTGACTGTGTTTGTTGCGACAACAGCGGAAGCGCCGCAGATCGAGGTGCCGGCACCAATCAACTCGGCTAGCTTGCGGTCGATGCCGAGCCGGCGGCCGAGCCACACCGTGAACACGAAGGTACTGCCAAGGGTGACTGCGATAATCGCCAGACCGGCTATTCCGACGGTGACCAGTTGCGCCAATGACAGTTGCAGACCGAGCAGGACAATCGCAAACCGCAGAATCCGCCGCATGCTGAACGCCACCCCCGGCTTGAACGTGCCGGGTGTGCCGACCGTGTTGTGCAAAGCCATGCCGAGAACGATCGCGATGATCAGCGGACTGAGCACCGTAATGCCGGACAGATTGCGCAGTTCGAACGCGGCTGCGGCAATAGTGAAGGTCAGGAACAGACCGGGGAGCAGGCCTTGCCAGGACGCCCGGCGCCGGCCCGCGCGGTCAGAGACCCCCAAGGTCGAACTTTGCACTTTATCCTCCGAGCGTCGCTAGCCGGCGAGGCCCGACATCGAAAATCCTAGTGGTGGGTGGCGTCGCTCCACTCCGGGCGCCTCTTCGGCTTGAGCGGTGGCCACCAACAGCACGAACGATGAGCGGGGATCCGCGCGCCCAAACGAGACCGGATTGCGCACGAGAAGCAGCCCGAGCGGCACCTCGCCATCAATAGGCTCGCCGGCATTGGGTACAATGCGGAAGGGGATGTCATGCTCCGCAAAGCCGATGGTGGACTCGATGGCGCGTTCCACCGCATTACCTTCGACGAGATGCACGACCCGCCAGCCATCTTGTGTCAGCTTGATCACTCGTTCGATCGCCCGAAGGGGTGCGGCAGCTTCGCGATAGTGGGATGGTTTCACCAAACCGAGGATTACTTCAGAGATTTCGGGATCGTGGATTACCGCGTCCGCCGTGCCCAGCGCATGTGCGGCAAGCGGCGAGAGATGGCGCGGATCGCCGTTGCCGGCTCCTACGAGCCACACCGACCCGTAAAGAAGCTTGGGCAGCCCTAACTTGAGTGGCTGATCCGTTGGCAACATTGTCGTCTCGCTAGGGGCTTTGCGTTCCGCAGGTGGCACGCACCGTCCTATTGCACCCGGCTCGGTCGCGAGTCCTAAAGCCGATCGGAAAAAGTTCCGAAATTTCGCCGAAAACGGCGTTAAAACGGGCCGTCATGACGATCCATTCGCTGGGGCCATTTCGCCTGGACACGGGCAACGACCTGCTATTTCGCGGCGGCGAGCCGGTAGCGCTCGGGCGGCGAGCAATTGCGTTGCTGCGAGCATTGGTTGAACGGCCGGGCGCGCTGGTTTCGAAGGCTGCGCTGATCGAGGCCGCGTGGCCCGACCAGGCAGTCGAGGAAAGCAACCTCACCGTGCAGATCGCGGCATTGCGCCGGGCTCTACGCCAGGAGCCCGGCGGCGACCGCTGGATCGAGACCCTGCCGCGTCGCGGTTATCGATTTGTTGGGCCGCTCATCGCGAAAGACCAGAATGGTATCCCAGAAACACCACCGCAGGTCGATGCTGCGCGGGACGCCGCACCAACGCCGGATGATGCCGCCGAACGCCGCCAAATCACCGCCATGTCATGCGAGCTGATCGGGATGGAGAGGCAGGCCGAGGGCGTGGATCTCGAAAATTTGCGCGAGGCGGTCGGCGCCTTTCGCCGCTGCATCTCGGACACCGCCGCTCGATACAACGGGATTGTCTCCAGCTATTTCGGTAATAGCGTGCTTGTCGTTTTCGGGTATCCGACGGCGCAGGAACACGACGCCGAGCAGGCGGTCCGCGCGGGGCTCGAATTGTGTGCGGCGGTCAGAAGCTTGCGACCCGAGACGAACGCGCCGATGCGATGCCGGATCGGGGTAGCGACGGGCAGCGTCATCGTCGGCGATTCCGGCAGGGGCGGCAAACTTCCGCACCATGAGATTGTCGGTGATGCCCCGCATGCGGCTGAGCGGTTGAGGGCATCGGTGCAACCGGACATGGTGGCGGTCGAGCCGGTCACCCGGCGTCTGATCGGCAATTTATTCGATCTCCGGGATCTTGGCGCAATCGACACCGGCGGCGCAGGCCAGCCAATGCGCAGTTGGCAGGTGTTGAGAGAAAGTCCCGTCGCGAGCCGTTTCGAGGCGCTGCGCGGATTGCCGTTGACCCGGCTAGTCGGGCGCGACGAGGAGATCGACCTGCTGCGTCGGCGCTGGGCGCGCGCCAAGGCGGGCGACGGGCAGGTCGTGCTGATCTCAGGCGAACCGGGCCTCGGCAAGTCGCGCATCACCGCGGCACTGGAGGAGCGCCTCCATGCCGAGCCGCATATTCGTCTGCGCTATTACTGTTCGCCCTATCACCAGGACAGCGCGCTGTTCCCGTTTATCGACCAGCTTGCGCGGGCCGGAAGATTCGCCAGTGACGATCCGGCCGCCTCTCGTCTGGAGAAACTAGAGGCCTTGCTGGCTGGCGCCGCATCGCCCGACGAAGATGTGGCGTTATTGGCAGACCTGCTGTTATTGCCGGCTTCGGAGCGTTACCCGCTGCCCAACCTCAGTCCGCAGCAGAAGAAGGAGCGGATACTGAACGCGCTGATCCGGCGGCTCCAGGGTCTCGCGCGCCAGCAGCCGGTCGTTATCGTCTTCGAGGACGCACATTGGGTCGACCCGACCTCGCGCGAATTGCTCGACCTCACCGTTGCGCGGGTCCGCAATCTGCCGGTGCTGCTGATCATCACCTTCCGTCCCGAGTTCCAGCCGCCCTGGACCGGCCAGCCGCAGGTGACGATGCTGGCGCTCAATCGCCTGGACCGGCATGACCGAGCCGCCATGGTGGAGGAGGTCGCCGGCGGGATGGCATTGCCTGTTGAGGTCGCCGCCCAGATCGTCGACCGCACCGACGGTGTGCCGCTGTTTGTCGAGGAATTGACCAAGAGCGTCTTGGAGAGCGGCCTGCTGCGCGAGGACAGGAACCGCTACGTGCTCGACCGTGCGCTGACCCCATTCGCGATACCGACGAGTTTGCACGCCTCGTTATTAGCGCGGCTCGACCGCCTTGCCTCGGTGCGGCATGTGGCACAAATCGGCGCCGCGATCGGTCGAGAGTTCTCTTATGACCTGATACACGCTGTCTCCCGTCTTTCCGAGGACGAGTTGCAAGCCGCACTCGGCCGGCTCGTCGCTTCCGAACTGGTCTTCCAGCGCGGCACGCCTCCCGACGCGGTCTACAGCTTCAAGCACGCGCTCGTACAGGACGTGACCCATGGCAGCCTGCTGCGGAGTTCTCGGCAACAATTGCACGCGCAGATCGCCGAAGCGCTCACAGCCCATTCGGCCGAGATCGATAGCCAGCCCGAGATTTTGGCGCAGCATTACGCCGAGGCCGGGCTCGTTGAAAAATCCGCCTTCTATTGGGGTAAGGCCGGCCAGCGATCCGCCGCCCGCTCGGCGATGGCGGAGGCGGCCGCGCAATTGCAGAAGGGGCTGGACCAGCTGGGGCTGCTGCCCGAGACCCCCGAACGCCAGCGAAAGGAACTCGAACTCCTAAGTGGTTTGAGCGCGGCCCTAATGGTCGTCAAAGGTTTCGCCGCACCCGAAACGGGCGATGCCTACGCCCGCGCACGGGCGCTGTGGGAGCAGCTGGGCTCCCCCTCGGAGCTCCTTCACATCCCTTGGGGTCAGTCGCATTATTACGCAGTCCGGGACGAACTCGATCGGGCGCAGACTCTCGCGGAAGATTTGCTGCAGCTGAGCCGTCAGCGCGACGACTCGGCCGGGCTCGTTCTGGGTCACTACTCCCTCGGTCGAACCTTCATGTATATGGGCAGTTTCGCGCGGTCGCGATCGCATTTGGAAAAGGCACTCACGCTTTACGATCCGATCTCCCACCGCTCGCTTGTCCATCAGACCGGATTGGACCCCCGAAGCATCTCACAGGCCGCTTTGGCGTTGGTGCTGTTCTTTCTTGGCTTTCCGGACCAGGCATCGGCACAGAGCAGCGCAGCCATCGCCGAGAGCCAGAGGCTGGCCCATCCGCCATCTTTGGCTCTGACCTTGGCAAACGGCTCTCTGCTGCTTTTGCTTATTGGAGACGATGCAGCCCTGAGGGTGAGGGCGAACCAGCTGGTCGCGGTGACGACCGAGCAGGGTTTCGTCATGTACCACGCCACGGGGACGATCTATCGCGGGTGGGTCAAGGTCAAGAACGGCGATCTGACGCAGGGAATGGCTCTCCTGCGCAGCGGTTTGGCTGCTTATCGCGCCACCAGGGCGGAGGCGTGGGTGTCCTATTACAGCACCCTCCTCGCCGTGGCATGTGAGATTGCAGGGCAGGGTGGAGAGGCCTTGACCCAGTTCGATGACGCTTTGCAGGTGGTGGAACAAACGGGACAGCGCTGGTTTGCAGCGGAGCTGAACCGTCACAAAGGTCAGCTGCTGCTGCGGCAGGGGCGTACCGAGGCCGCCGGGGAACTATATCACAAGGCGTTGCGCATTGCTGTGGAGCAGGAGGCCAAGCTCTGGGAATTGCGCGCCGCCGTGAGCCTCGCCCGGCTCCGCCGCGACCAGGGTCGCCGCGCCGAAGCCCACGCCATCCTCGCCCCGGTCTACGGTTGGTTCACCGAGGGGTTCGACACGCCGGATCTCAAAGAGGCGAAGGCCCTGCTCGACGAACTGGCGTGAGCCGGCGACTGGTATAGGTGGAAACCGCCGTTCGGCATTGCTACCGTCTTCCGGTCCACCCGCCGTAATGGATGAAGCTGAGGAAGGCACGGGTCCGGTTGCGGCTCTCGACCCGCTGGCCGCCTTGCGCACAACGCTCATCGCGTCGATCTCACCGGCGACAGCTTGCGACAACCCGACCAGGATCACCGCGACGAGCGCCGGCCGGACCCCGAGCGCCGCGGCGTTGCAGCACCAGGACCGCGGCCGGGCGCAGGAAAGTATTAGGCGGCGGCTCTTTCGCCCTGCGCGGTCCTTGCGACGCGGGCGAGCATCGCAGCGGCATTGCGGTGCAGGATCTGCTCGCGTGCGTCCTCGCCGATCTGCGCTTCCGCGAGCGCCTTCCTGGTCCAGTCGCAGCCGAACTCGGTGCCGTCGGTGCCGCACACGATGCGCTCGGCGCCGTACAGGTTCACGGCCGTCTCGATTGCGCGCGGGCCGAACGAGTTGCAATCCACGTACACCTTCGCCTTCCGAAACCGCGACGACGGCAGCTCCTCATTCGGCGTGTCGAGCAGGCAGCGGTGGTCCATGCGCTCGACTTCGAAGGGAATGTTGCCGCCGAGGTTGTGGACCTGGATCATCGCGTCGGGGTAGTCGGCGAGATAGTCGGTCAGAGACAATGTCACCATCACCGAGGACAGGCTCGCCTGCATGTCGAGCGTGCCGTTGCGGCGGCGCGCATTGTCGGTGTCGGCCGCGACCTTGGGGTAGGCGTCGCCCGGCCGCGGGCCGTTGTGGATGAAGAGCACCGCACGATGGCGGTTCGCGACCTCGAGCAGCGGACGCATCGCTTCGGCGTCCTTGCGCGTCAGGAAGTAGTTTCCCGGTATCTGCGCGCCGATCATGCCCGGCAGCCCGAGCGCCCGCTCGAGCTCCGTGGCGGCGGCGGAAATGTCCGTCAGCGGAAGTGCTGCATAGGCGGAGAAGCGGCCGGGGTGTTTCTGGCAAATCGCGGAGAGCCCGTCGTTGATGGTCCGGCAGAGCGGCCCGGACTCATCCAGCGGCAGGGCCTCGACCCAGCAGAACGAACCGAGGAGCGACAGCACGCTCGTCTCCACCCCCTGGCGGTCCATCCGAGCGAGATGGAAATCGACGTCATCGAAGGCCTTGGCGAGCGGCTCCTCGCCCATCCGGGAGGCCTTCAGCACCTCGACACCGTCCGGATTGCGCACAATGCGCGGTTCCCTGGTACGAGCGCGCAAGGCGCCGGCTACTTCGGCGGGCCGCCAATGGGCATGCATGTCGATCATGGTCATGGCTGTTTCCTTCATGGGCCTTCCGGCAGCTTAACCCCACGGCGGCTCGCTGCAAAGTACGACAACCGCCAAGATCGATCGATGACACCAGCCGACCACGTGGCTTCTTGCCCTGCCGAGCAGAATCCCGTGGGAATCAGATTGACACGTGGAGATGCCGCGGCCTCGGCTTTGGTTCCCTCGACACCTGGGTGCGCTCGCGGCACAATCCCCTGGGGGTGAGCGCCAGCGGGTGAACGTGCCGAGGGACCGGCGTTCGATCGAGTGATATAGATACTCTCGGCGGAGGACCGGATGACGAGTCGGGCGGGGGTGGCTGCGCGGCACGACGAGGTGTTGCGCCGCTCGGTCGAGATGCGCGAGGTGCCGGGAGTCTTCGCGATGGTGTCTAACGACCGCGGCGTAATCTACGAGGGTGCATTTGGCGCGCGGCGGCTGGGCGGTACGGAGCCGATGACGCTCGACACGCTATTCCGCCTTTAGTCGATGACCAAAGCGGTCACATCGGCCGCCGCGATGCAGTTGGTCGAGCAAGGTAAGCTTACACTCGATGACCCGGTGGCGGCGATCGACAAGACGCTTTCGGCGCCGCAGGTGCTGACCGGGTTCGACGCAGCTGGCGAGCCGATGTTGCGCCCAGCCAGACGCCCGATCACCTTGAAGCACCTGCTGACCCACACCGCCGGGTTCAGCTACCCGATGTGGAACCCCGATGTCGGCCGCTACGCCGAGGCCACCGGGACGCCATCGATTATGAGCGGCCGGCTCGCCGCCTTGCGGGTGCCGCTGATGTTCGATCCCGCGAGCCTGCCTGGGGCCGCCCGGCCGCCCGGTTAATTTCGGCGAAAGGGCGGCGCAACGGACGGCCGCGCTCGCCGATGATCTCGTAGCATGATGGCGGCGTCATCGGCGCCTTGCTTGGGAGGGAATAGTGCGCATCGGGTTCTTGTTCTGGCCCTTCGTTCCCGATCTCGTCCGGCGGCTTACCGAGAGCGCCGAGCGTTTGGGTTACGACATGATCGGCATTGCCGACACGCCTGGTCGGTGGCTTCAACGACGGCGGCGGGCGGCCGCGCCGTGCGACCCGACCAGGATGCGGCACGGATCGAGTGCCTCGTCCGGCCGGATGGTTTAATCTTCGCGCCGACCTTGGCGACCCAGCCCGGCGCGCGCCAGGCATAGGAGGGAGGACAGAAATGGCAAAGAAGCCCTATATCATCGCGCTCGAAGAGCATTACCAGGATCCCGAGGTCAAGCAACTCGGCGGCGGTCCCGGCGCGGGTCGTGATATCGTCGAGCGGCTCGACGATCTCGGCGCGCTGCGCATCCGTGAGATGGACGCGGCCGGCATCGATCTGCAGGTCCTGTCACATTCGATCCCCGGACTGCAGGCAGTCGACGCCGAAGCCGGGCCGCCTTTGGCGCGCCGCACCAATGATCGGCTCCATGAGGCGGTTCAGCGCCACCCGGATCGTTTTTCCGCCTTCGCCGTGGTGCCGACCGCCAACCCGCGCGCCGCGGCCGACGAACTGGAGCGCGCCGTCACCAAACTCGGCTTCAAGGGTGCCATGGTCAACGGCATGACCGGCGGCGTCTTTCACGACGATAAGCGGTTCTGGCCGATCTGGGAGCGGGCCGCCGAGCTCGACGTGCCGATCTATATCCATCCCGCGTTGCCGCACCCTGCGGTCATCGAGGCCTATTACAAGGATTACGCCCAGTCGCATCCCGGTATCCTGCGTGCCGCCTGGGGCTTTACGGTCGAGACCGCGACCCAGGGCCTGCGCTTTGTGTTGAGCGGCGTATTCGATGCCCATCCCGGCCTCAAGATCATCCTCGGGCACATGGGCGAGGGGTTGCCGTTTCTCTTGTGGCGGATCAGCCATGGGCTGCGCGCGTCGATGAAGGAGAAGACTTTTCGCGACATCTTCTGCGAACATTTCTGGATCACGACGAGCGGGTTTTTTTCGGATACGGCACTCCAGTGCAGCATGATGGAGCTGGGCATCGACCGTATCCTGTTCTCGGTCGACTACCCGTTCGCCGAAAACCCGCCCGGCACCGAATGGCTGAAGACACTGCCGCTCGGCCCCGAAGACACCGAGAAACTGCTGAACGGCAACGCCCGCCGCTTGCTCAAGCTCTGAACGGGGCGGCCGCGAGCACCCACGTCTTCGCCGTTACGCCATCCCTGAATTATCGGGCCGCTCAGCTCGGTCAACGGCGACGCGGTGTGATGGCGGAGGAACTAACCTTCAAGGACGCGGCGGCGGCAGAGTACGACCGCGCCTTCGCGCACGTCACGGCGCACTTTATGCCCTTCCTGTTGCACGCAGCCCACCTCGCACCGGGTATGCGCGTCCTCGACACCGCCACGGGCACGGGGCTCTCCGCCGAGGCAGCCCTCGCTGCCGTCGGCCCGACTGGCCACGTCACGGCCGCCGACCTCTCGCCCGCCATGGTCGAGAAGGCGCGCGAACGTCTCGGCAAAGCACCGAACGTTTTGGTCTCGGTCGAGGATGGGCAGGCGCTCTCGTTCCCAGACCGGAGTTTCGACGCGGTTCTGTGCAATCTCGGGCTGATGTTCTTCCCCGACCCGGCGCGGGGCCTCTCGGAGTTTCGTCGCGTGCTTCGTCCCGGCGGGAGCGCAGCCGTCTCGGTCAATACGGTGGTGGAGCGCTCCTATAATCACCAGATCAACCTAATCATAGCGCGGCATGTGCCAAGCCTGGCCGAGGCCGTCACTCGGACTTTCGCGCTCGGCGAGGCGTCACGACTACAGTCGCTCTTCAGTGAGGCCGGCTTCGAGGACATCGAGACCGACACTGTGAAGCACACGTTCGTGCTGCCGTCATTCGACGCTTATTATGGACCCTTTGAACGCGGCGGCACTTCTACTGGCCAGGCGCTGGCCGCGCTGGCCGAGGAGATACGCCGTACCGTGCGCGAAGAGGTCCGGCGCGACCTCGCCGACACGGGCGGGCCAATCGAAGCGGCAGCCGAGTACCGGATCGCCAGTGGCCGGCGCTAGCAGGGTGTACCGAGGGAACGACGTCCACCATCGGCGGTGAACAGAGTGCAGCGAATGACACAATTGGGTCGAATTCGCTGTTCGATTGAGTCCGCCGAAATGCCCACTTACGGCGCATTGCTGCGCATTTGAAGATGACGAGTCATGCCCAGGGGGACGATAAAGTGAGCCGACCGAGCGTGAGCTCGGAACATTACCGGACGCGGGGTGGTGTCGCCGCAGACCCTGTCATGATCGTCTGTGCTGTTTCCTGGCCGCTGGCCAGCGCTGCCTCGACCGTGCCCATAACCGGACCGGCATAGAGCGCCTCGCCGGAAAAGAAAATGGCGTCACCGTTCGGTTTTCTGAGCACCGACTGCGCTTGGCGTGTTCTTGGGGTGGGGTAGGAATAAGCGCCGCGCGCGAACGGATCGTTGCCCCAGTTGATCGCTCGCGCCGCGACGAGATGCCTCCTGATGCGGTCCGGAGGTAGATCGAAAATCTCGGCGAGCGAGGCGAGCCCCATGTCGATGAGTTCGGCCTCGGCAAGTGACGACACCCTGTCGGCCTTCGGTCCCGCCAACCAACCCGTCAGCACCGGATATCCGTCCGGATATTGGGTCCACCAGGTCGGGACCGTTGCATCGGAAAGCAGGAAAGACAGGTCGCCCAGATCTCGCTCGCCCAGATCTCGCTCTCTCAGATCGGCCCACCACTTCGTGGCGAAGCGAAATAGAATTTTGACGACGTTCCCGAACCCGATATCGGCGGCGGCGTCTGCCCGTCCGCGCGCCGCCAACGGAAGCGCGATTTCGGACAGGAGAGGGGGGGGCACGGTAAGGATCGCGGCGTCGGCCTCGAACGTCGCGCCGTGGTAACAGCGCACGGCAACCCGCCTGCGGGCCTCGTCAATCGCCGTCACGGCCGCGCCGAGATGGAGTGCCGCTCCGTGCCTGCGGCATTCGGATAAAAGATACTCGATGAGCTCGCCGTAGCCTTGCGTGAGCCGCCCGTGCGGACCATCGTCCCGGGCCATCCATTCGTCGCGAAGTCCCAGAGTGCTGGCGCGGCGCGGGTCAGCCGCGTCGTAGCCCTCGACCGTTCGGGTG
>Ga0074045_10004038_pt1 | contig 13076 bp, 12 predicted proteins | sample BogForMeECP23OM2_FD_94442 | JGI IMG/M metagenome (GOLD analysis project Ga0074045, IMG submission 94442) | Bog forest soil microbial communities from Calvert Island, British Columbia, Canada - Bog Forest MetaG ECP23OM2 | ecosystem: Environmental > Terrestrial > Soil > Wetlands ... | reverse complement strand
GGTCGAGGAAGGTCGAGGCGGCTTGAGGCTGGGCCAATCGCTCCGTTCTCCCTTCCCCGCTCATCAGTAGGGTTGTGACATTCGCAGACGAAAGAGCGAGCCAACAGGGAACACGAACTTCGACCTAAACCGGCGCGCCAGTCCCCGACCCTACCCAGGGACTACGAGCGGGAGGCCGAGCAGACGCGCCGCCGGCTTGCCGAGAACCTCGACGAGCTGAGCGACCGGCTCACGCCGGGGCAGGTGTTCGACGAGATGCTCACCTATTCCCGCGCCGGAAGCGGCACGTTTTTTCGCGCCTTCAGCAACGCCATGCGGGAGAACCCCTTGCCAAGCCTGCTGATCGGCGGGGGCTGCATGATGTTCCTGTCGGAAAAGATGGGCGTCCGATCGCAAGGTTTTGGGAACGGCGGTAGGCCGACAGCGCCGGCAGCCGATGAAGCCTGCGCAGACGGCGCCGGTCGCCCGGACGCGGCGGGGCGCATGACCGGAGCGGCCGGCTCGAGCGCGCGCGCGATGGCCTCATCCGTGCAATCGGGGATCGGCGGCGCGGCGGAATCGGCAAGCCGCCAGACGGCGAACGCGGTCGGCGCGATCGCGGACACGATGGGTCAGACGGCGGCGAGCGTCTCCGACGCCGTCTCGAACGCAGCCGATACGATGCGCGCAAAGGCGCATGATCTGCGCGACCAGACGGGCGGCGCGGTCGAGCAGGCGCGCGTTGGCGCGCAGAACGTCGCGGGCGCGGTGCGCGACGCGGCCGCGTCGATGAGCGGGGCCGTCGCCGATACGGCCTCCTCCGTGAGCGGCGGCATGGCGGACACGGCCGGCCGCACGCGCCGGCAGGCGGCGGACGCCGTGCGGCGCAGCCGCGACAGCGCCGCCTCGTTCGTCACCGAGCAACCGCTGCTTTGCGCGGCGATCGGCGTCGCCGTCGGCGCGGCGCTCGCGGGCCTGCTGCCCTCTACGGAGACGGAGGACCGGCTGATGGGCGACGCGAGCGACGCCGTCAAAGGAACGGCCGGCCAGGTCGGTTCGGAAGTGGTGGAAAGCGCGAAGAACGTCGCGAGCAAGGTCGCCGACCGGGCGCAGTCGGCGGTCAAGGAGGAGGGCCTGTCGCCGAGCGCCGTCGCCGACGCGGCGCGCAATCTCAGCGAAGGCATTCAGAGCGCGCAGAGCGGCGTGAAGCAGCCGACGACGGGGACGGGCCCGCTGGAGGGCGCTTCCGTCCAGCGCCAAGGGTGAACGGTCTTGCCGGAACGGCGCTTCCCCTCGTGGCCGCTGCTGCTCTATGGGGCGCTGGCGGTCGTCGCCGTCGCCCGAGGAGAGGAGCGCATGCGGCCGTCCGGGCCACTGGGGAATTCCGTCCGTGCGGCGGGGCCGCACGAGCCCGCGCCCCAGGAGCGCCGGCCGCAACGGCGTGCGGGAGCGCCCTGGCGCATCCCATGGCAGGACTGGAAGGACATTTTCTGGAGGACCTACGCCAAAATCAACGACAACCGCCTTCTGTCGGTCGCCGCGGGCGCCGTGTTTTATGAGCTGCTCGCTCTCTTTCCTGCGATCGCCGCCTTCGTGGCCCTCTACGGCCTGTTCGCCAATCCTTCCGCGATCGACGCCCAGGTGTCGGCGCTGTCGGGCGTTCTGCCGGGGGGCGCGCTCGACCTGCTGCATGAGGAACTCCAGCGGCTCGCCGCCCACAAGGGCGCCAACGGCGTCGGCTTCTTTGTCGGCCTCCTGGGCGCGCTGTGGAGCGCGAGCTCCGGGACCAAGGCCATTATCGACGCGCTCAACGTCGCCTATGGCGAGACGGAGAAGCGAAGCTTTATCCGCCTGACCCTCGTCGCGCTCGCGTACGCCCTGATCGGCATGGCCGCGCTGATGGTGACGGTCAGCGCCGTGGTCGTCGCCCCGATCGTTTTCGGCAAGCTCGGCCTCGGCCCGATCGCCGGGCCGCTCGTCGCGATGGCGCGCTGGCCGACGCTGCTCGTTCTCGTCGTCGTCGGCCTCGCCGTCATCTACCGCTACCTTCCGTGCCGGCGAGAGCCTCGCTGGCAGTGGCTGACGGTCGGCAGCGCGTTCGCCGGGGTCACGTGGTTTGTCAGCTCGGCGCTGTTCTCGTGGTACATCGGCAATTTCGGGACCTACAATGCGACCTACGGCTCGCTCGGCACCGTTGTCGGCATGATGATGTGGATGTGGATCTCCATGGTCCTGATCCTGGTCGGCGCCCAGCTGAACGCCGAGATCGAGCAGCAGAACGCGCCCGATCCGGCGGCGGAGCCGAGGTAGCGCGACGCAAAAGGCCGTCGTGTCGAAAGCCGCAGTTTCGCCAGAATCCACCCCGATCGGTCGGAGATCCCGGCGCTCGTCCCGACAACGGCGCAGCCGACACCCAGGAAATCCGCCGCGGGCTCGGCAAACCCCGAGGTCGGCGTGGCGGAAATCGCGGTCGACTCGAAAAGAAACTGGCCGTTGCGCCGGCCGACGCGGGGCGGGGGCGAAATTCGTGATTGCGGCCGTCGCCGGGCGGATTATGTAAGGAACGCGGCAGGCCGGGGAAAACGCCGGGGCGCCGGCGCGGCCGCCGCAGCAATCGGTTTCAACGTACGACAATGGGAGTAAGCAGGGATGGCCGCCAAAGAAGTCAGGTTTTCGCAGGACGCGCGCGAGCGCATGCTCCGCGGCGTCGACATTCTCGCCAACGCAGTCAAGGTCACGCTGGGACCGAAGGGCCGCAACGTCGTGCTCGAGAAGTCGTGGGGCGCACCCCGCATCAGCAAGGACGGCGTCACCGTCGCCAAGGAGATCGAGCTCGCCGACAAGTTCGAGAACATGGGCGCGCAGATGGTGCGCGAGGTCGCCTCGAAGCAGAGCAGCATCGCCGGCGACGGCACGACGACCGCGACCGTCATCGCCCAGGCGATCGTTAAGGAGGGCGTCAAGGCCGTCGCCGCCGGCGCCAATCCGATGGACGTCAAGCGCGGCGTCGACGCGGCGGTCGAGGCGATCGTCGCGGAGCTTTCCAAGCATAGCCGCAAGGTGACGAAGTCCGACGAGATCGCGCAGGTCGGCGCAATCTCCGCCAACGGCGACAAGTCGATCGGCAAGATGATCGCGGAGGCCATGGACAAGGTCGGCAAGGAGGGCGTGATCACGGTCGAGGAGGCCAAGAGCCTCGAGACCGAGCTCGACGTGGTCGAGGGCATGGAGTTCGACCGCGGCTACCTCTCGCCCTACTTTGTCACCAACGCCGAGAAGATGATCGCAGAGCTCGAGGACCCGTACATCCTCATCCACGAGAAGAAGCTGTCGTCGCTGCAGCCGATGCTGCCCGTCCTCGAGGCGGTCGTGCAGACGGGCAAGCCGCTGCTCATCATCGCCGAGGACATCGAGGGCGAGGCGCTCGCCACGCTGGTCGTCAACAAGCTGCGCGGCGGCTTGAAGATCGCCGCGGTCAAGGCGCCCGGTTTCGGCGACCGCCGCAAGGCGATGCTCGAGGACATCGCGATCCTGACCGCCGGAACGATGATCGCGGAGGACCTCGGCATCAAGCTCGAGAACGTGACGCTCCAGATGCTCGGCCGGGCGAAAAAGGTCAGGGTCGAGAAGGAGAACACGACGATTGTCGAGGGCGCGGGCGCGAAGAAGGACATCGAGGGCCGCATCGCGCAGATCAAGGCGCAGATCGAGGAAACCACGTCCGACTACGACAAGGAGAAGCTGCAGGAGCGGCTCGCCAAGCTCGCGGGCGGCGTCGCGGTGATCCGTGTCGGCGGCGCGACCGAGGTCGAGGTCAAGGAGAAGAAGGACCGCGTCGACGACGCGCTGCACGCCACGCGCGCGGCGGTGGAGGAGGGGATTCTCCCCGGCGGCGGCGTGCCGCTCCTGCGTGCGACCAAAATCCTGTCGGAGGTGAAATTCGACAACGACGACCAGAAGACCGGCGTCGAGATCGTGCGGCGCGCAATCCAATGGCCTGCGCGCTTCATCGTCGACAACGCCGGCGTCGACGCCTCGATGGTGGTCGGCAAGCTCCTCGAGGCCAAGGATTACGCCCACGGCTATGACGCCCAGACCGGCGAGTACGGCGACCTCTACCAACTCGGCATCATCGATCCGACCAAGGTCGTGCGCACGGCCTTGCAGGACGCCGCATCGGTGGCGGGCCTGCTCATCACCACCGAGGCGATGGTCGCCGAAAAGCCGAAGAAGCAGACGGCCGCGCCGGCCATGCCGGCGGGCGGCGATATGGACTATTGAAACCTGCAAAAGGGGGCGCGGCTGAACGGCCGCGCCCCGACATTTCAACGCGCTCCAACGGACTGGAAGCCCCGCCAATGACGAAACGCGCCGTGACCGGTTTTCTGGGGATCGGCGCGCTTGTGCTCGCCGTCTGGTTTTCCTTTGACGCGAGCGCTCAGACCGCTCAGGGCTCCGCGGGACACAAGGCGCCGATGCATCCTCGCGCGCTGACGTTGGGGTCGCACAGGGGCAGGCCCCACCACGAAGGTGTCGGGCGTCTCGGGAACGCACGGGGCAGGCAGCTCCACACGGCGCCGACGCACGAACCTTCGCCGGCCCGCGCCTCTGAGGCGAGCGTCCGCGCAAACGCGCTATGTCTCGCGGCCCGAGTTCAATAACAGACTAGGTATATCCCATGTTCGAAGCCCTCAATACGCAGCCGCCGGACGGTCTGCTCGGCCTGATCAAGGCGTTCAATTCCGACGGCCGCGCGCGAAAGATCGACCTCGGCGTCGGGGTCTATCGCGACGCCGAGGGGAGGACCCCGGTGCTGAAGGCCGTCAAGGAGGCCGAGCGCATTTTGCTCGAAACCCAGGACAGCAAGAAATACCTGGGGCCGGAAGGCGACATCGGCTTTTCCGCCCTGCTTCAGCCGATCATCTTCGGAAACGGCGAGCGGTTCGCCGGACGGATCGCGGCGCTTCAGACCCCGGGGGGCACCGGCGCCCTGCGCCTCGGCGCCGAGCTCGTCCGCTCCGCAAACGCGAAGGCCGCCGTCCGGGTCGGCGCCCCGACCTGGCCCAATCACGTCCCGATCTTCTCCGCCGCGGGCCTCAAAATTGAGGCGCACCGGTTCGTCGTCCTCGCGTCGCAGGCGGTCGATTTCGACGGGGTGCGGCAGGGGCTCGCGAAAGCGAATCCGGGCGACGTCGTCCTGCTGCATGGCTGCTGCCACAACCCGACCGGCGTCGATTTCTCCCGCGACCAGTGGCGCGAGATCGCCGGTGCGCTCGCGGCCCGGAACCTGACGCCCTTCGTCGACCTCGCCTATCAGGGCCTCGGCGACGGGCTCGACGAAGACGCCTGGGCGACGCGGCTGATCCTGGAAACCGTCGACGAGGCGCTCGTCGCCTATTCCTGCGACAAGAATTTTGGCCTCTACCGCGACCGCGTCGGCTCGCTTTTCGTCCTGGCCCGCGATCTCGACGAGACGGCGAAGGTGATGAGCAACCTCGCAGCGCTCGCGCGCGTCGCCTGGTCGATGCCGCCCGATCACGGCGCAGCGGTCGTGCGGATCATCCTCGAACGCCCGGCGCTCGTCGCCATGTGGCGCGAGGAGCTCGACTCCATGCGCGAGCGCATCAACGGCAATCGCGCGGCGCTGGCGGAAGCCGACCCTGCGCTCGCCTTTGTCCGCAATCAGCGCGGCCTGTTCTCGAACCTTTTCCTGTCGAAGCCGCAGGCCGCGGCGCTGCGCGACCGCCACGCCATCTACTGCACCGATTCCGGCCGGATCAATGTGGCGGGCATGCAGCCCGCCGACGCCGGCGCGATCGTCGCGGCGCTCCGGGCCGAGGGGTGTATCGCGGACAAAGCGGCGGCGTGAGCGGGGCAGGCGTCGCGACGCTCAGAACGTCGGCGGGGTGCAGGCGGAGACGATCACCAGGTCGTCGCCGCCGAGGTTGCGGAAGGCGTGCGGCCTGCGGCTGTCGAACACATAGGCGTCGCCAGGGCCGAGCTCGTAGCGGCGCCCGTCCACTTCCAGCCCGAGCAGGCCCTTGATGACGATCCCCGCCTCCTCGCCCTGGTGCGACAGCATCTTGGCCCCCGACTGCGCGCCCGGCTTGTAGCGCTCGTGGATCACCTGCAGCGCGCGGCCCTTCAGGTTCGCCCCGACCTGGCGATAGGACACCGCCCCGCCAGCGATCTCGGTCAGTTCGTCGGCGCGATAGACGACCTGCTCGGCGGGCTCTTCCGCCCCGGCGAAGAAATCGGCGACGCCGACGTCGAGCGCGGTGAGCACCTGCCGGAGCGCCGACACCGAGGGGCTCACCCGGTCGGCCTCGATCATCGAGATCGTGGCGTTGGAGACGCCGGCGCGGCGCGCGACCTCGCGCTGCGACAGGCCGAGCCGCGTGCGCAGGCGCCTCAGCCTCGGCCCGATGGCGAAATCGTCGGCGGCCTTGTTCATGCGTTCAGAATTTAGAACGGCGCGAACAGCGCGACAACTGGACAAAGGCGAAACCAGCCGCCTATGTTCAGGAAACTGGACGTTTTGTAGCGCCCCTCGCCCTTTGCAGTGGGAGAGGGCCGGGGTGAGGTGGATTTCCCTCATCCGGCCGCGCTTCGCCACCTTCTCCCGCCGCGCGGGCGAAGGGTCCGCCGCCAAGGAGTGCGCATGACCACGCCCGCCAACCCGACCGCCGCCGCCCGCGCGGACATCCCGAACGATCTCGAAGCCTTCTGGCTGCCGTTCACCCCGAACCGCGCGTTCAAGAAGCGGCCGCGGCTCATCGCCCGCTCCAAGGACATGCACTACTACACCCCGGAGGGCCGCGAGATCCTCGACGGAACGGCGGCTTTGTGGTGCTGCAACGCCGGCCATAACCGGAAGCCCATCGTCGAGGCGATCCAGCGCCAGGCCGCCGAACTCGACTTCTCGCCGACCTTCGGTTTCGCCCATCCGCCGGCGTTCCAGCTCGCCTCGCGTCTCGCCGATCTCGCGCCGGCCGATCTCGACCATGTCTTCTTCGCCAATTCAGGCTCGGAAGCGGTCGACTCCGCGCTAAAGATCGCGATCGCCTATCACAATGTTCGCGGTCAGGGCTCGCGCCAGCGCCTGATCGGCCGCGAGCGCGGCTATCACGGCGTCGGCTTCGGCGGCATCTCGGTTGGGGGTATCGTCAACAACCGCAAATTCTTCGGTTCGCTTCTCGCCGGCGTCGACCACCTTCCGGCGACCTACAGCCGCGAGCATCAGGCCTTCACCAAGGGCGAGCCGGAGTGGGGCGGCCATCTCGCCGAGGCGCTCGAAGGCATCGTCGGCCTGCACGACGCCTCGACCATCGCCGCCGTCATCGTCGAGCCGATGTCGGGCTCAACCGGCGTGCTGCCGCCGCCCAAGGGCTATCTCCAGCGCCTGCGCGAGATCTGCGACAAATACGGCATGTTGCTCATCTTCGACGAGGTCATCACCGGCTTCGGCCGCCTCGGCGCGGCCTTCGCCTCCGAGCGCTACGGGGTGATCCCGGACATGATCACCTTCGCCAAGGGCGTGACGTCGGGCACGGTGCCGATGGGCGGCGTGATCGTGCGCAAGTCCGTCTACGACGCCTTCATGAAGGGGCCGGAGCACGCGATCGAGCTCTTCCACGGCTACACCTACTCGGGCCATCCGCTCGCCTGCGCGGCCGCGCTCGCGACCCTCGACGTCTATCGCGACGAGCGGCTGTTCGAGCGCGCGAAGGCGCTCGAGCCCAAGTGGTGCGACGCCATCATGACCCTAAAAGGTCTGCCGAACGTGGTCGACATCCGCTGCGTCGGCCTCACCGGTGCGATCGACCTCGCCCCCATCCCCGGCAGCCCGACGCTGCGGGGCCTGAAGGCGCTCGACCATTCGTTCCACGAGGCCGGAATCATGCTGCGCCTCGCCGGCGATACGATCGAGCTCACCCCGCCGCTGATCGTCAGCGAGGCTCAGATCGACGAGATCATGGAGAAGACGGCGGCCTCGATCAAAGCGGCGGCGTGACCGTCCGGCGAAACCGGTGCGGGCTTCGCATTCAGCGGAGCCGCATTGACACTTCCACGTCATCGGCGAATGGCGTCGACAGATAGCCGTTCGCAGAATGGCGCACGCGCGCGAGGTATTCGGGATTGCTGTCGGCGTCGTCGGCGACGATCAATGCGCCCGGCCTGAGGCGGCTTTCCACGAGGCTCAGGATCTCGGGGTAGAGCGCTTTGGCGCCGTCGAGCAGCACGAGGTCGATCGTCTCGGGAAGATCGACGCTCAGGGACTGCAAGGCGTCGCCCTCGCGGATCTCCACGAGATCGATAAGACCGCCGGCCTTCAGGTTCTCCCGGGCCCGCGCAACCTTGGACGGCTCGAACTCGCTGGTGATCAGCCGGCCGCCGCCGTTGTCGCGCAGAGCGGCCGCGAGATGCAGCGTCGAGAGGCCGAAGGAGGTCCCGAACTCGACGATCGTTCGCGCCCCGCAGGCTCGCGCCAGCATGTAAAGCAGGACGCCGGTCTCGCGTGAGATGGGGAGCGGGAAATCCTTCAAGTGGCCATAGAGGTGTCGGTACTCGGTCTTGCTCCGCATCAGGCGCGCCTGCTCCTCCTGGGTGACGTTGGCAAGGAGAGGGGCCATGTCCGCCTCGGCCGCGTCGGCCTCGGCGAATAGTCGATCGAGCAGCGGCGCCAGCGGCGCGGTGGTCAGAGCGGTCATGCGGGTCTCCGGTCCATGGCTTCGAGCGCGTGCTTGCGCCGGAGTAAAAATACGACTAATTCGTCAGCTTTCCTATTCGCGTTGCCGAGCGCCGCCATGACTGAACGCCGAAGCACCGAGATTACCTCGCGAAAGCAGCCCAAGCAGGCGCGCTCGAACGAACTCGTCGCCGCGATTCTGCAGTCGGCTGCTCAGGTTTTGGCGAAGGAAGGCGCGCAACGCTTCACCACGGCGCGGGTGGCCGAGAGGGCGGGGGTCAGCGTCGGATCGCTCTATCAGTACTTCCCCAACAAGGCGGCGATCCTCTTCCGGCTCCAAGCCGACGAGTGGCGGCAGACTTCCGATCTCCTTCGCAGCGTTCTCGAGGACGCAAGCAGACCGCCGCTCGACCGGCTGCGCGCCCTGGTTCACGCCTTCGTCCGCTCGGAATGCGAGGAGGCCGACGTCCGCGTTGCGCTCGACGACGCCGCCCCCCTCTATCGCGATGCGCCTGAAGCGCGCGAGGCGAGGGCGGCCGCGATGGCCGCTGTCGAGGCCTTCATGCGGGAGGCGCTGCCCAGCGTTTCGGAATCCGCTCGCGCGCTGGCCGGCCGGTTGATTACGACGACGCTCAGCGCAGTGGGAAAGCGATTTTCGGAAACGCCCCGAGCGCCGTCGGAGATCGAGTCTTACGCCGACGCCATGGCCGACATGTTTTGCGCCTACCTTAGAGATCTTGGTCATGCTTGAGCAGCGCCCCGCCCCCGTCGACGGTCTGCCTCATCGCGGCGCAGAATTTGGGCCGGTCCGCATTCCCAACCCATGAACCCGCATGTAAGACTAGCCTCCGGGTTTCCCTCAAGGAGGCCGGGCCCGGCTGTTGCGCCGGGTCGCGTGAACGAAAGAAATGGGAGAGGGTTGATGGGCTCGAAACTCTGGAAATCGGTCGCGCTCGGCGCGTCCGTCGCAGCGGCGCTTGCGCTCGCGCCGGCGGCTTTCGCCAAGGAGTGGAAGACCGTCGTCATCGGCATGGAGGGCGCCTACGATCCCTGGAACCTGACCGACTCGAGCGGCCATATCGTCGGCTTCGAGGTCGACCTCGCCAATGACCTGTGCAAGCGGATCGGCGTCGAGTGCAAGATCATCGCCCAGGACTGGGACGGCATGATCCCTGGCCTCAAGGCCGGCAAGTTCGACGTGATCATGGACGGCATGTCGATCACCGAGGAGCGTCAGAAGGAGATCGACTTCTCCAAGCCTTACGCCGCCCCGCCGGCCGCCTTCATGGCCGCCAAGGACAGCGACGTCGCCAAGGCGCTCGGGGCCGGTAAGGTCGTCAACACCGCCAAGGACCCAAAGGCCGGCGACGCGGCGATCAAGGCCGTGCAGGCCGCGCTCAAGGGCAAGACGATCGGCGTCCAGTCCTCGACGACGCACGCTAATTTCGCCGCCAAGTACCTGAAGGACGTCGCAACCATCAAGGAATACAAGACCACCGACGACCGCGACCTCGACCTGAAGGCCGGCCGCATCGACATCGGGCTGGACGACTACCCGACGGTCGCGGCGACGCTCGACAAGGCCGACGCCAAGGACCTGATTATCGTCGGGCCCGAGTTCATCGGCGACGTGTTCGGCGTCGGCGAAGGCATGGGCCTGCGCAAGAGCGACGCCGACCTGACCGCGAAGTTCAACAAGGCGCTCGACGAGGCCTTCGCCGACGGCTCGGTCAAGAAATACTCGTTGAAGTGGTTCAAGATCGACACCACGCCCTGACACCGTGATGCGCGCCGCCCGCTCAGAGAGGCGGGCGGCGCGATCCTTGCGACGGCGGGCGGCGTGGAGACCTTAAGGATCTTCGGCTTCGGCGAAGGCGGATGGGGGCTGGCGCTGCTCATGGGCGCCGGCATGACATTGCTCGTCTCGGCCTGCGGGCTCCTGATCGGGGCCGTGATCGGCGGGCTGGTCGCCTGGGCGCGGCTCTCCGGCCACCGCCTCGCGGGCGCGGCCGGGGAGGCCTACGCCGCCTTGTTCCGCGGCCTGCCCGAGCTGCTCGTCATCTATTTCGTCTATTTCGGCTCTTCGACCCTGCTGACCACGGCGGCGTTCATCGTCGGCTATGACGGCTTCGTCGGCGTCCCGTCCTTCGTTGCCGGAGCGCTGGCGGTCGGGGTCATCTCCGGCTCCTATCAGGCGGAAGTTTTTCGCGCCGCCTATCTCGCCATCGCCAAGGGGGAGCTCGAGGCGGCGGTCAGCGTCGGCATGAACCGCTGGCTCATGTTCCGGCGGATCATCGCGCCGCAGGTGCTGCGCTTCGCCCTGCCGGGCCTCGGCAACCTGTGGCAGGTGGCGCTGAAGGACTCGTCGCTGATATCCGTCACCGGCCTCACCGAGCTCATGCGGGTGAGCCAGGTCGGCGCGGGCTCGACCCATCAGCCCTTCGCCTTCTATCTCGCCGGCCTCGTGCTCTATCTGATCATGACTCTCGTCACGACCCGCGTCTTCGATCTGGCCGAGGCGCGCGCGACCCGCGGCATGCGCCGCATTGCGGGGTGAGAGGCATGGATTGGGGCTTGGTCGCAACCACCTTTTGGCGGCTCATGGGGGCCCTGCCGCTGACCCTTGAAGTCTGGTTCTTGTCGGTCGTTCTCGGAGGGCTCGTGGCCGCGGGCGTCACCTGGATGCGGGTCAGCGGTTCGAAGCCGCTCGAGATTCTTGCGCGCGCCTACGTCGCCGTGTTCCGCGGCACCCCGCTGCTCATTCAGCTCTTCATCGTCTACTACGGCCTCGCCTCTCTTCCGGCCGTCCGTCACAGCCTTTTCTGGCCGATCCTGCGCGAGCCGTTCAACTGCGGCGTCCTTGCGCTCGGGCTGTGCACCGCGGGCTATCAGGCCGAGATCTTCCGCGGCGCGCTGCTTGCCGTGCCGCACGGCGCGGTCGAAGCCGCGCGGGCCTGCGGCATGTCTTCGCTCCTGCTCTTCCGGCGGATCATTTTTCCCATCGCGCTGAGGCACGCGCTGCCGGCCTACTCGACCGAGATGATCTCGATGGTGAAGGCGACCGCGCTCGTCTCGCTGATCACGCTCTGGGACGTGATGAGCGTGGCGCTGAAGATCCGCAACGACACGCTGGTCACCTACCTGCCGCTGATCCTCGCCGGCGCCATCTATTTCACCGTCAATTACATCCTCGGCGCCGCTTTCCTGAGCCTGGAGCGGCGCCTGTCGCCGCACTTGCGCGCGCGGCCGAGCTGAACGCGGAGTCCGTCATTGCGAGCGAAGCGAAGCAATCCAGAGGATCGAAGGGCGCCCCGCGGCCCCTGGATTGCTTCGCGGCTTCGCTCCTCGCAATGATGTCTTCCGGACCCCTGCAGAGGATTACGCCCATGCCCGCCGCAGCGATCCCCGCCCTCACTGTCAAGGACATGCACAAGCGCTTTGGCTCGCTCGAGGTGCTCAAGGGCATATCGGTTACCGCCCAGGACGGCGACGTCATCTCGATCCTCGGCTCCTCCGGCTCCGGCAAGAGCACATTTTTGCGTTGCATCAACCTGCTGGAGACGCCCGACGCGGGAGAGGTCAGGGTTGCGGGCGAGCTGATCAAGATGCGCCGCAGGTCTGACGGGACGGCCGAACCCGCCGAGCGCCGCCAGGTCGACCGCATCCGCTCCGAGCTCGGCATGGTGTTCCAGAACTTCAATCTCTGGTCGCATCTGACGGTGCTCGAGAACCTGATCGAGGCGCCGGTGCACGTGCAGAAGCGCCCGCGCGTCGAATGTGTCGACGAGGCGCGCGCCCTGCTCGCCAAGGTCGGCATCGCCGACAAGTGGAACTACTATCCCGCCCATCTCTCGGGCGGCCAGCAGCAACGCGCCGCCATCGCCCGGGCGCTGGCCATGCGCCCGAAGGTCATGCTGTTCGACGAGCCGACCTCGGCGCTCGATCCGGAGCTGGTGGGCGAGGTGCTGCGCGTCATGCGGGCGCTGGCCGACGAGGGCCGCACCATGCTGGTCGTCACCCACGAAATGGGCTTCGCCCGCGATGTGTCGACGCGGGTGATGTTTCTGCATCAGGGGCTGGTCGAGGCCGAAGGCGAGCCGGACGCGCTCTTTTCCGGCGCGACGTCGGAGCGGTTCCGGCAGTTCATCTCGAAGGAGCGGGGGTAGGGGCGGAACTTCGCGGCGCGGAGAGGCGTTAACGCCCCGCCGCTGCGGCGGCCTCGCCTCGACAAGGGAACCCGCAATAAACAAACCGGAAAGATCCAGCAATGGCGGCCAGGGCAGGAGCCAGGGGAATCGCATTTGGAAAGATTTGAGGGAATTTGCGGGTCTTGCGGGTCTGCGGTCTGATCGATTCTACCTCTGGAGGCGCGAATCAAGCCTTTGGAGACGATATTGGAACAGTTTGT
>Ga0074045_10004035_pt1 | contig 13077 bp, 14 predicted proteins | sample BogForMeECP23OM2_FD_94442 | JGI IMG/M metagenome (GOLD analysis project Ga0074045, IMG submission 94442) | Bog forest soil microbial communities from Calvert Island, British Columbia, Canada - Bog Forest MetaG ECP23OM2 | ecosystem: Environmental > Terrestrial > Soil > Wetlands ... | reverse complement strand
TGTGCGGGAGGCGCGGGTTTCTGCAAAGGCGATGGGCCGGACGATCCTATTAATATCAAAGCGCAAGCCGCTTCTGGTGAGGCAAAGCGCATGGCGGTAGTCTCGTCTGACGGGAAGATCGCCGGTTTCGCTGAGGCGATTCCGTTTCCTATTGAAGCCTCGGACAAGTCGTGCAAACTGTCTGTGGTTCGCATGGGAGCGTCTGCAGAGGCGGTTGCGGTGCGTTTGGCAGGATTTGCGCCCAATGAACGGTTCACCCTCACAAAGCTGACGAACACGGAGGAAGCAACGATCGACGAATCAGCCGACAACCAGGGAAGTTGGACTGGGGCGGTCAAGCTGCCATCCAAAGGACAGGGTAAGGCTTCGATCACCGTCGTGTCTGTCACGGGCCATAGCTGCAAAGTCGCGGTCTCGTTCGACTGGGGCGCGGGCAGCAGCCATCTCATGTAGCTCCGTCTAGAGGGCAGCAGAAAGCCCTCCCGTCACGGGAGGGCTTTATCGTGTAACTGTTGTAGTAGAAAGACTTACGCCTTCACAACCTTGCCGCTGCGGAGGCAGGAGGTGCACACCCGCATGCGCTTGTTGCCCTGGGCGGTTTTGGCCTTCACCGGGCGCAGGTTGACGCTCCAGCGCCGCTTAGTGACGTTGTGCGCGTGACTGATGTTATTGCCGGACTGCGGCCCTTTGCCGCAAACTTCACAAACTTGTGCCATGACTTACTCCAGAAGATTCCCCAGGTGCGGGGCGAAACTCTGATTATACCGGGACAATTGCCATTCCGGCAAGGCGCACGCCGGCGTAACCGGCGTAACCGGCGTAACCGGCGTAAACGTCGGTACCGTGATCCGGGCGGCGGAAGATATTTGCCCCAGATTGCATCGAATCCCCCGGGCACTCGTCTACTCCTGTTAGGGACGAGGAGAATTCTTGAAGACTTCTGAGGTACTGCAAGCCTGGGGAACCATTCTGACGGGCCGGACTCCCGCATTGTCGATCGAGCTTACTCGCGAATGCCCGCTGCGGTGCCCGGGATGCTATGCCTATGAAGAGGAACATCTTGGCACCCCGGGGCTGACGCTGCGTCAGCTGGTGGATTATAAGGGGAGCGCGCTGGTGCAAGGTGTACTGCGGCTGGTTGAGGAGCACCGCCCGATGCATGTCTCGCTGGTGGGGGGCGACCCTCTGGTGCGTTATCGCGAGCTTGAGGAACTCCTGCCCGAGTTGGAGCGCCGTGGCATTCACGTGCAGCTTGTGACCAGCGCTTTTCGCCAAATTCCGGTGTGCTGGAATGCGCTATCGCGTCTGAACGTGGTGGTGTCGGTAGACGGTTTGCAGCCCGAGCATGACGAGCGGCGCAAGCCCGCCACTTACGAACGGATTCTGAAGAACATCGCCGGGACCAAGGTCACGATCCACTGCACGGTCACCGGCCAGATGATGCAGCGGCCGGGCTACCTGGAAGATTTCGCGCAATTCTGGAGCGAGCGCGCGGAGACGAAACGAATCTGGGTGAGCCTGTTCACGCCGCAGATGGGGGCCGTGGGTCCGGAAATTCTAACGCCTGCGGAGAGGCGGCGAGTCATCGAAGAGCTACTGCGATTGCGGGTCGCGTATCGGTTGATTGATATGCCCGCGAGCTTGATTGAAGAGCTTCGTCGTCCCCCGGCATCGCCGAAGGATTGCATCTTCGCCCGCACCACGCTCACTCTATCAGCCGATTTGAAGACGCTAGTTACGCCGTGCCAGTTTGGCGGCACGCCTGATTGTTCGCAGTGCGGCTGCATCGCCAGCATGGCGCTGTCGGCGGTTGGGCATCATCGCGTGATGCCCGGCGTTACCGCGGGGCAACTCTTCCAATTGTCGGCGATGATCGGAAGGGGTGTCACCAGGCTGCGCTCGATCGGTGAGGCGGGGGAACTTCCGGGGTCGCCGGAGGGCGCACCAGACCGGGAAGCTGCATGAGGCTGGGTCGCCCGTCGGCGATCTTGCGCCACTAGCGCGGGAGGATTTCCGCCAGCGCCCATTCGATGCGGTCCACCTCTTCGCGAATCACGCGAATCGCCTGTTGGTGTCCGGGATAGGGTACGGGCGGGATCGCTTCCACGGCATGACGGATCTTGTGGTTCCGGTCCCAGATCAGGTTGATCTTCTCCGAAGCCTGCATGCGGTTCTGGTAAATTCCACGCACCAGCTTGGTGGCCATCCAGGCGAACGCGAGCCCAAACATCATTTCGATGGGAAGGCGGTCGGTGGCTCCATCGAAATCGAAGAACGCGAGCCGATAGACGGCTTCTCCAAGACCCAGGGAAGCGAAGATTACTCCTAGCCCGATCAGTGCGAGCGTCAGGCGGTCGAAGGGCCGAAGTTCCAAAGACGGTTGATTACTGCCACGGTTTTGCATGACTCGCGGTGTCCCCCAACGGATTGGTATTTCTGAGAAACCTCTATTGTGCTACAAGCGCGTGCACTTTTGCACTGCGAGCGATTTATTTACAATTTGTCTATCCACACCGCGCTTGTTGGGGCTCCGGCGGTCCAATTTCAGGTACATGGTTGGCGCCAACTTCACCTTTGGATGCGACAAGTAGCCTCGCCACGCGAAGCAAGTCAGTGGGTTGGTCGTGAGGCCAACCCATGTGATCCTCCCGCAGACGGGCAATGATGTTCTTCGCGAGCCTTCGCGGGCGCGCGGGCGCAGCTAGAGTTGATTTAATGCGGGTGGCACGATAAACTTTGCCGCCGATAGAAACTGCACGGTGGGGTGAGACTTCGGTCCATCGAACGAGGATTGTCTTCGCTCGTTGAGCGGTGAACCGGTTTGCCTCAACCTGCACAGTGCCGACGCCAACCCTGATTCACTTGTGAGGAGACTCAAGATGGACTTTGGAGCGGGATTTCGAAAGCTGACCCTGTGGGCGTTTGCGTGTGCGTTTTCTTGCGCGAGTGGGAGCGTTAGCGCGCAAGTGGTCACCGGCACGTTGGGTCAGGCCGACGCCACCACCACCATCAACGGAAAGCAAATTCCGCCACCGCCTCCAAAGTTTGGCGGCGTGATCACCGAAACCTACAAGACTTCCAAGCCGTGGTGGCCGCCGCGGGTAGTGCCGCCCAAGGGAGCGCCGAACGTGCTCCTCATCATGACCGACGACCAGGGCTACGGAGTGCCGAGCACCTTCGGCGGTGTGATTCCGACGCCGAACTTGGATCGCATCGCGAAGGCGGGGCTGCGCTACACACAGTTCCACTCCACCGCGCTCTGTTCACCAACGCGGGCAGCCTTGATCACCGGCCGCAACCACCATTCAGTCGGTTTCGGCGTCATCGGCGAATTGTCCACCGGCTACCCCGGCTACGACTCCGTCATCGGCCCCGATAACGCCACCATCGCCGAGATCCTGAAGGAGAACGGCTATGCCACCTCGTGGTTCGGCAAAGACCACAACACGCCGGGCTTCACCTACAGCACCACGGCGGGACCGTTTGACCAATGGCCCATCGGCATGGGCTTCCAGTATTTTTATGGCTTCCTGGGCGGCGAAACCGACCAGTGGACACCCTACCTTTTCCGCAACACGGAGGCGGTGTATCCATGGGTCGGCAAGAAAGACTACAACCTCACCACCGACCTGGCCGACGATGCCATCCGCTATTTGCACGACCTGAACGCTTCCGCGCCTGACAAGCCGTTCTTCGTCTATTACGTGCCTGGAGGCTCACACTCGCCCCACCAGCCGAAGCAGGAATGGATCGACAAGTTCCACGGCAAGTTCGACATGGGTTGGGAAAAGCTGCGCGAGCAGATCTTCGAAAACCAGAAGAAGCTGGGCGTGATTCCGGCGAACACGACGCTGACGCCGTGGCCGGACGGACAGGAAGAGTACGGGGGAGCCAAGCTGCCCAAGTGGGACTCGCTCAACGAGGCGGAAAAGAAGATGTACGCCCGCCAAGCGGAGGTCTTTGCCGCCTACACCGCCTACACCGACTACGAGATTGGCCGCGTGATTGACGAAGTCCAGAAGATGGGGAAGCTCGACGACACGCTGATTATCTATATCGACGGCGACAATGGCACCAGCGCCGAAGGCACCGTGTACGGCACGTTCAATCAGTACACGGCGTACAACGGCATCATCAATATGCCGGAGGTCAAGCCCGTCCTGGCGCTTAATGCGTTGCACTATGCCGACTGGGGCTCGGACAAGACCTATCCGCATATGTCGGTAGCCTGGGCCTGGGCGTTCGATACACCCTTCAAGTGGACCAAGCAGGTGGCATCGCATTTCGGGGGCACTCGGCAGGGCTTGGCGATTTCGTGGCCCGGCCACATTAAAGATCCGGGTGGGATTCGCAGCCAATTCCACCACGTCATTGACATTGTTCCGACCATCCTTGAAGCCGCCGGCGTCCAGGCGCCGGAGGAGGTCAACGGGATCAAGCAGAAGCCCATCGAAGGCTTGAGCATGACGTACACCTTTGACTCGGCCAATGCCAACGTGCCCTCGAAACGCGACACGCAGTATTTCGAGATGGTCGGCAACCGCGCTATCTATCACGATGGCTGGGTAGCCGCCACCACGCCGCCCTCCCCATCCTGGGAGATGGGAACGGGCAAGCAGACGGACCTCAGCGACTACCACTGGGAGCTCTACCACATAGCCGAGGACTATTCGGAGTTCAACGACCTGGCGGCGAAGATGCCTGACAAACTGAAGGAAATGCAGGCACTGTTCCTGAAAGAAGCCGGGAAATACCAGGTCTTTCCGCTGGATAACTCGGGCTTCGTGCGGGCGCTTACGGCGCGGCCGAGCGCGGTGGCAGGGAAGACGGTATTCAACTACACCGGAGTGAATCCCAACATCCCCATGGGCAACGCTCCCAACACCCTGGGCAGGGACTACACCATCACCGCGGAGGTAACCATCCCCAGTGGCGGGGCCGAGGGAATGATCGCCACGGCGGGCGGCATGTCCGGCGGCTACGGGCTCATGCTGAGTCCGGGCGCAAGCTGGTTCTTCAACAGCAAAACGGTCAAGCACATCGTTTTGGGCTTGTTGATTTTCGGATTGCTGCTGATCTTCATAGGCACAGCCGGTAAGTGGAGAAAACGGTTCGGCTACGCGTTCGTGGTGATCGCAGCCCTCGGACTGGTCCTGGCGTTCGCCACCGACGTGTTCCACATTGGCCGCGGCCGGCCAGTGTTCGTGTACAACTTCCTGGACTTGGAGCGGTCCCGCTGGGAAGGACTTTCATCGCTGGGTGAAGGCAAGCACACCATCGTGTTTGACTTCAAGTACGACGGCCCCGGCCTGGCCAAGGGCGGCACCGGCGTGCTGAGCGTGGATGGCAAGGAGGTCGCCCGCAAGTCGATCGAGCACACCATTCCGTTTCTCATGCCCGCCGACGAGAGCTTCGACGTGGGACTCGACACCCGCACGCCGGTCGACTTCACCTACGATTGTCCCTTCCAATTCACAGGAGCAATCGACAAGCTGACGTATAACCTCGGGCCGTCGCAGCTATCGGCCGAGGACCAGAAGAAGGCGGATGACGCCATGGCGAGAGTCAACAACTAGGCGGCAGGGCAACACTAGCCGACACGCGCTGCCGGTCCCCCGCTGGGCAGCGCGATGACGGAAAAGACATCGCCAGGAAAGGAGCCTCACAACGAACACCGACATTCACTGGTTGGAATCGGTGATTACAAACGTCCAGAAGCTAAGCGTCATGGCGCTGGCGGTAATGCTCATGGTGGTCATGCTGCTCTCGACGGCCCACTTGGGCGTGCTCATTTGGCAGGAAATCCTGAAGCCCCCGAGATGGCTCATTGCAGTGCAGGGCCTGCTCGAGATATTCGGCTACTTTCTGCTGGTGCTGATCGGGGTGGAGCTGCTGGAGACGCTGAAAGCGTACGTGAGGAAAGATGTCATTCACGTTCGGGTTGTTCTGGAGGTCGCACTCATCGCCATGGCGCGTAAGGTTATCATTGAAGAACCCAACACCGTGCCGGGGGTGACCCTGTTTGGGATCGCCGCCTTGATACTTGCGCTAGGCATTGCGTTTTTCTTCGAACGCCAGGCGAAGCGCGAGACTGATCACGGGATATTGTGAGTTGCAGGCGTGCAAGTTGAAGGTTTGGAGTATAAGAACAGATAACCCACAAGAGGAAAAGGACAAGGAACATGAGAACGAAAATTGCATTCTGCGCGATGCTGATTTGCATCGCTTCGACCATCGCCGTTGGCCAGCAGGTTTCGGTCAACTACGACCATAACGCGAGCTTCGCGCAGTACCACACCTATGCTTGGGGCTCCAACAATGCCAACCAGGTGCGCAACTCGATTCTGGCGCAGGTGGCGCAGCAGGACATCAACAGTGCCATGCAGAATAAAGGCTTCCAGATGGTGCAGGAGAGCCAGAATCCTGACATCATCCTGACCGCCAGCGGTGGCGAACGGGAGCAGACCTCGTACAGCGCGTGGGGCATGCGCGGTATTGGCGGTGGAATGGGTGGGATCAGTCCTGAGCAGAACGTGGAAGCGACGCTCGTGGTCAGCCTCTATGACGCCAAAGCGCAATCGCTGATCTGGCGCGGCATCGCTCAGAACACGCTGAACAATAACGGCAACAAGAACCAGGAGATGGTGCAGAAGGCCGTCGAAAAGATGTTCAAGCAGTGGCCAAAGCAGTAGTACCCCGGCAATTGGGAGCGTGACGGATGAAGACACGAACCCTGGCGATGGTATCAGCGGCGATCGAGGCGGCGACGGGAGTCGCATTGATCGCCGCTCCTGATTTGGTCGCCCGTGTGCTGTTGGGCGCCGGCCTTTCAGACAGTGGGATCGCTGTTGCCAGGGTGTGCGGGTTTGGCTTGCTCGCGCTAGGGCTGGCGTGCTGGCCGGGCAGCGATGATGCCACTCCTCAAGCCACTCGTGCCCTGTTTGTGTACAACCTGCTCGCAGGGCTCTATCTTGGGTATCTGCGGGTGGGCGGAGGTTTCGTCAGTCCCGTGTTATGGCTGGCGTCGGGGCTGCATGTAGTGCTCGCTGTTCTGTTCGCCAGGCCCGCATTGCGGTAAGTTTGTTCGGGTACAAGAGCGCCCGCGAAGCTCGCCGAGATGTACCCTCTTTTGGTTACGCTGACACGGCAGTGCGGACCAGGTTCGGCTTTACGCCAAGGTGCTTGGATCCCCAGGCGCACATTTCCTCCATAATCGGAACTAACTCCTCACCTGCGCCGCTGAGACGGTAATCCACGCGGGGCGGCACACTGGCGGTCACGAGCCGCCGAATGATGCCGTCGCGTTCGAGCTGACGAAGCTGGGAGGTCAGCACCTTCTCGCTGACGCCGGGCAGCAGATCGCGAAGCTCGGCAAAGCCGCGGGCGCTGAACGACAGATGCCAGACGATGAGCACTTTCCATTTGCCGGCCATGACATTCGACGTGGCCTGCACCGGACATCCGAAATGCTCTTTCATTCGTCCACCTCGGGCTTACAAATTTGTGCGTACTTCTCAGGCTGACCGCGACGGGGTACCCTTACTGAGTTATCGATGCCGCAAGCGGCTACGATGGCGAATTTTGTTGGGAGAAAATGTGATGATTCTGGTTACGGGAGCCTCTGGAAATGTCGGTAGCCAGGTTTTGAATGCGGTGATGAAAACCGGCGAACCGGTAAAGGCACTCTACCGTTCGGAGAGCGATGCGGCGAAGCGTCCAGCAGGAGTGCGGGCGGCGATTGCGGACTTTGCCGACCCGGCGACGATGGCGCAAACGTTAGAAGGTGTGGACCAGGTGTATCTGGTCTGCGGACCGGTCCCGCAACTGCTGGAACTGGAGTCGAAGGCCATCGCAGCCTGCAAGAACGCCGGTGTTCAACACATAATTCTGAACTCCGCTCTGGGCGCGGGAACCTTTAACGCCTCGTTTCCGAGCTGGCATGCGGAGGTTGAGAAGGTGGCGGCAGCCTCCGGCGTAAGGCATACGATCATCCGGCCCAATAGCTTCATGCAGAACATCGTGACTTATTTTGCGCCGAGTATTCGATCGCAGGGAGCATTCTACTCATCCGTGGGCGACGCGCACTTCAGTTTTATCGACACGCAAGACATTGGCGCGTTTGTTGCCAGACTGTTCACAAATCCTGTGCACCAGGGAAAGACCTACGAACTGAATGGTCCCGAGGCGGTAGCCTACAGTGAAGTTGCCGAGCAGATTTCGCGGATCACAGGAAAGACGGTGCACTACGTGGATATTCCGGTTGAGCAACAGCGGCAGGCCATGCTCGCTCAAGGCATGCCCCCGTGGCAGGTCGAGGCGCTGCTGGACTTGCAGCGCTACTACACCGAAGGCGGCGGCGGCGAGGTGGACATCGTATTCGCGGATGTTGTCGGACGGCAACCCAAGCGGTTGACGGAGTTCCTGAAAGAGAATGCGGCGGCGTTCGCGTAAAGGCCGGCTTATTGGAAGACCGCGAATCAGTAAGGCACTCTACTCAACGGAGGATGACGTGGCGCACGGCGATCCGGAGCAATTGAAACAGTTCATCCGCAATCATTTTGAGGAGTTCGTGAATCGCAAAAACCTGGCAATCGGCGACGTGAATTTCGCGCCGGATTTTGTGGACCACGGCAGTGATGTGCCTCCGGGTACGCCGCCTGGTCCCGAAGGAGCGAAGCAGTACGTGGGCAGCGCCCTGAAGAAATTTCCCGACATGCAAGTCGAAGTCGAGGACGTGATTGTGGAGGGTGACAAAGTCGTCGTGCGCAATACCTGGCAGGGCACGGACGTTGCCAGCGGGAAGAGATTTCGCTTTGGCGGCATCGTGATCTGGCGGGTAGCCCACGGAAAGTTAGTCGAGCGCTGGGCCTACCTGGAGAGTCCAAGGACCTACTAGTCGGCGCACTCGCCGCGCTACAATCCAGAGGTCCACTACCGGGTCAGCGGGCCGGCGCGTGGGCCACTGGCGATGGCGGACGACCCTACCACATTGTGGGACATTGCCCGGCTGTTTCTGAAGCTGGGGACGACGGCCTTTGGCGGGCCCGCTGCCCACATTGCCATGCTGGAACGCGAGGTCGTCGCCCGCCGGGGGTGGCTCACGGAAGCCGAGTTTCTCGACCACCTTGGCGCCAGCAACCTGATCCCCGGACCCACCTCAACCGAACTCGTACTCCACATCGGACGCCGCCGCGCAGGTTGGCCGGGTCTGCTGGTAGCGGGCGCCTGCTTCATCGTTCCCGCCGCCCTGATGGTGGGAGTGCTGGCGTGGGCTTACGTGCATTACGGTTCACTTCCCGCGGTTGCGGGCCTGTCGTATGGCGTCAAACCAGTAGTGATTGCGGTGGTGTTGCAAGCGCTATGGAAGCTGGGCGGATCGGCGGTGAAGAGCGCATGGCTGGCCACGGTGGCGATGATCGCCCTGGGCCTGAGTCTGCTGGGAGTCAGTCCTGTATGGGTGCTGGCTGCGGGCGCAGTGCTGGCTGCCGCCGGGACGGCCTCGCAATTGCGCAGTCGCGCAAGTCTGCTGGCGGGGTTCGGCGGGAGACCTCCGGCGATCGCGGTGGCCGCTGCGGCGACTGGAGTATCGGCGGGACTGTGGCCCATCTTCCTGGCCTTCGCCAAGATCGGCGCGATGGTGTTCGGCGGCGGCTACGTGTTGCTGGTATTTCTTCGCGCCGAGCTGGTTGAACGCCACCCATGGCTGACGCAGCAGCAACTGCTGGACGCGGTTGCGGTGGGACAAGTGACGCCCGGTCCAGTCTTCACCACGGCAACCTTTCTGGGCTACCTGTTGCACGGGACAACTGGCGCGATCGCCGCTACGATGGGGATCTTTCTGCCAGCGTTTATATTGGTCGCGGTCAGCGCGCCCCTCATTCTGAAGATTCGCGCCTCGAGGACTGCGAGTGCGATGCTTGACGGGATCAACGTGGCGTCACTGGCGCTAATGGCGATGGTAACTTGGCAGCTGGCGCGCTCGGCCATTATGGACTGGATTACCGCTGGGCTCGCCGTCGCCAGCGCCGTGTTGGTCTTCCGCTTTCCGCGTTTGAATTCAGCATGGTTGGTATTAGGCGCTGGCGCGCTCGGTGCGTTGCGATACGCTTTCCTGTGAGGCAGAGGGTCGGCCGCAAACCGCGTGAATAGTCGCAGGAAATCTCTTCGTCCAAAAAGGCCAAGTCGCGCATCTAAGTTCGCTATACTCTGGGCTTGCACGTGGCCGGTTCGCCGCAAGGCTGAAGAGCATGTCGAGCTTCCAACTCTCTCGCAGGAGTTTCTTGAAAGCAGCCGGGGCCGCCGCCGGAGCCTCTGTGCTTTCACAGCCCGACCTGCGGGCCCAGGCGCCCGTGGCAGTGGCTGCGCCGAGTGACCCTCCCGCCGATTACACCCTGACCATCGCGACCAAGCCCGTGGAATTGGCGCCAAACCATATCGTTTCCGTCACCTGCTATAACGGGCAATTTCCAGGGCCGCTTCTGCGCCTGAAGGAAGGCGAGCGCGTCACGATTGATATCCGCAATGAAACTGACACCCCGGAACAACTGCACTGGCACGGGCAGTTTCTTTCGACCGACGTCGATGGGGCGGCGGAAGAGGGTACTCCGTTCATCGCGTCGCATGGCAGTCGCAGGATCTCGTTCGTGCCGAGGCCGTCGGGGCTGCGCTTCTATCACACTCACGTCCGCGCGGGAGCGAACCTGGCGTACGGCCAATACAGCGGACAGGTGGGACCGGTCTACATCGAACCGAAACAGCACGCCGGTAATTACGATCGCGAAGTCTTTCTGACGCTAAAGGAATTTCAGCCGACGCTGAGTCGCGGCGGCGACATGGCGATGGACTTCCTTTCGCCGGCTACAGCCGTTACGCGGCTCAAGAACAGCGGTGAGAGCCCGATGAAGGCTTCGCTGGCTAAGGGCATGCCGCATGGCTTCGAGGTGGGGTATGAACTCTTTACCATCAATGGGCGCATGCTGGGCCACGGCGAACCGGTGCGGGTCAAGCAACGCGAGCGGGTGCTGTTTCACGTGCTGAACGGAAGCGCGACAGAAATTCGCAGCCTGGCGCTTCCGGGCCACAGCTTCAGCGTGATCGCAATGGACGGCAATCTGCTGCCGAGACCTGTGCGCGTGCCGGGCCTGTGGCTAGGAACGGCAGAGCGGATTTCGGCAATCGTCGAGATGAACCATCCCGGTGTGTGGATCATGGGCGATCTGGCGGATGATGACCGTCGCCACGGCATGGGCATCGTAGTCGAATATGCCGGGTACAAGGGCAAACCACAGTGGATCGCTCCGCACCCGTTTAAGTGGGACTACGCGCACTTCGGCAACTCTGACACTGTGTCGGAGCAACCTGACGAGGTGTTTGACATGCTGTTCGAAAAGCAGAACGCAGCGCTCGACGGATTCAATCAATGGACCATCAACGGCGTACCTTATCCCATGGCACAGATGATGGCCGAGCCCATGTTCCATCTGCATGAGGGCAAGCATTACCGCATTCGCATGCAGAACGCCAGCGATGACATTCATCCGATTCATCTGCATCGCCACAACTTCGAATTGACGCGAATCGCGGGTCAGCCGACTTCGGGTGTCACGAAAGACGTCGTGATGTTGGGCGGGTATCAGGAAGCCGAGATCGATTTCATTGCCAACAATCCTGGCATGACGCTGTTTCACTGTCACCAGCAGTTGCACATGGACTTTGGGTTTATGACACTGTTCGACTATGTGTAGACATCAGTCCAGGCTGGCGACGACGAACAGCTCAAACCTGGGGCGCCGAGCTTGGGCGGACGGACCGACCGACCGACCGCAGTTACTCTATAAGTCTTTCAATAGCGTCTTGACACCCCTGGGCCGCGGACTACATAATCGCGGGCCTCGCTAGACCATGGCCTCCGTCACTCTCGTAGAGCCTCCGGCAGTGGTTCCGCCCTCACCGGGAGCGGCGGGATTGCTGCGCTCTGACCGCATCGTTTCCGTGGACCTGCTGCGCGGGATCGTCATGGTCCTGATGGCGCTCGACCACGTGCGGGATTACTTCACCTATCTCGCGTTCGCGCCCGAGGACCTTACGCGCACCTATGGCTGGCTGTTCTTCACGCGCTGGATGACGCATTTCTGCGCACCGACATTTTTCTTCCTGACAGGGACCGGAGCGTATCTGGCGCTGAGCCACGGCAAGACTACGGGACAGATCTCACGCTTTTTCCTCACGCGCGGGTTGTGGCTGGTGTTTCTTGAGCTGACGGTGATCGGCTTTGCATGGACGTTTGTACTCGGAATGAGTTATGGGGGAGTCATCTGGTGCCTGGGATGGTGCATGGTGCTGATGGCGGTGCTAGTACGCCTGCCGGTGAAGTGGCTGGGCGTATTCGGAATTGCGCTGATCGCGCTGCACAACCTTACCGACAAGATCGATCCTGTCCGGTTCGGAAAGCTGGCCTGGGTGTGGACGGTTCTGCATGTGCCGGGCGGGATTCCATTTCCCGGAAGACCAGGCGGCTTCTTCATTCTCTATCCCCTGGTTCCGTGGATCGGCGTGATGGCGGTGGGCTATGCGTTTGGCACCGTACTGCGCAAGCCGGCGGCGGAAAGGCAGCGCGCGACGTTCGTCGTTGGGGCGATGGCGACAGTGTTGTTCGTCGCGCTGCGCGCTACCGGACTGTACGGCAATCCACCGGCGGGGCTGGAGTTCGGTATCCCATTCTCCGCGGGCCCGTGGCAGCACTATCCGAGTTTGACCTTGACCGTGATTTCGTTTTTCAACGTGGAGAAATATCCGCCATCGCTGCTCTATCTGCTGATGACGCTAGGCCCGTCGCTGGTGTGCTTGGAGTGGCTGGATCGCGCGACGCAGGACGGACGGCTCAACCGATTGGGACGTTGGATCCTGGTGTTCGGCCGGGTTCCGATGTTTTTCTACGTCTTGCATATCTTCGTGATCCACTTATTAACCCTGGTGGTGGCGAGGCTGTTTCATCAGCCGACGTGGCAGCTGTTGCACGGAGCGTTTTGGGCAGGGCCGCCGGAGCCGGGTTATGGCCACGGTTTGCCCTTTATTTAT
>Ga0074045_10004034_pt1 | contig 13080 bp, 10 predicted proteins | sample BogForMeECP23OM2_FD_94442 | JGI IMG/M metagenome (GOLD analysis project Ga0074045, IMG submission 94442) | Bog forest soil microbial communities from Calvert Island, British Columbia, Canada - Bog Forest MetaG ECP23OM2 | ecosystem: Environmental > Terrestrial > Soil > Wetlands ... | reverse complement strand
TTACGGCCTCACCAGCCGCCCTGGGAAACAAGCCGACCCGCAACGCGTGCTCAAGGTCAACCGTGGGCATTGGGTGATCGAGAGTTGCCACTACATGATCGATTGGAACTATGATGAGGACCGAAGTCGCATCCGTACCGGCCATGGCCCGGAAAACATCACCCGGCTTCGCCGTTTCGCCATCGGCGTGCTCAAATCCAAAGGCCGAGGAGGTGTGGCGCAGAAAATGCGACAACTCACGCGTAACGTGCGTTTGGTATTCGACTACCTGCGGATGAGCGAGAACTCCTGCGCCTGTCACCTGAAATAGGCGCCATCGGAGAACGACTCAGCTCCTTCCTGGACACTCGGCTCGCCGCAGAGTGAACACTACACGGCGCCCGGCAGCGCTCTGCGCTGCCGAATACCTGCTGATCAGCTGAGGAATCAAAAAGGATCGCACCGCATGGCAGAGTGTGATCGGAACCAGCCAATCCTATAAATTTCTCTAGCGATCTGTCAGAACAAATTTACCGTGCGATCCGTAGGTACTAAATTGATCCTTAACAAACCTAGGTTCATACCGGGCATCATCTTTCATGTGCAAATCAAGGAGAATTATATCCGGCTTCAGAGTGCCCGCCAATTAGATGGCCTGCTCAAAGCTGGCGGCTTCGCCCACAATCTTGATCGAAGGCTCGCCCTGTAACAAACCTTTTATAGATTTACGAATAATCGCGGCATCGTCGGCAACTAGCAACTAGCACACTTACGATTCGTTTCGTTCACATTTGGCCCCATTTCACTAAATTTCCTCTTTCAATCCTGGGTACGTACCGGCGGCCTCCGACATCCAGATTCTGTCGCCGCTCTTCTGGTCAAAGACGAAATATTGCCCGGTTTACTCAAGTCGAGTTGTTGCACCCTGAAAGATGTCATATTGTTCGAACAGGTGAAATGGAGCGCGGCGGCCGCCCGCCAGCTTAGTCGCAGACCTCTCTCAAGTTTCGAACGAAAACCACGTTTTCCAATATCACGACATCATTAGGACAAGACCTTTCGCAGTTCAGAATCGCACCCGACCGAGTAAATTCCAGGGTGGACAGTGGACAGCGGTATGCGAGGTCACAGGCAGGCTGCCATTTGCCTCGAAGACTTCTGTTGAGCACGCCTATTTTTGCAGTCAAGTTCGCGGACTTGTGGATTATGTGAAGAACGCCCTAGACGATGTGTGAGCCCGCTCCCTCACTGAATCAACACGCTTTCCGCTTGGTTGGCGGCTGTCAGGGCTTCCATTATCGGCAGTCGGGGAAGGACTGTATTCCCCCGGTGTGACACTAGGGACTAGTTTTGCGCATGGCCCAGGCTCCGTCAGATACGAAGCAATTGCTCGTTGGGGTGCGATGGACACTCTTTGGAAAATGGAATGAGATTTTGGGGCGGCCTACGGAAGCTGCCTTGGCGATGCTACTCGTGTTGGGTTGTACACCGGCCGCGCGGGCGCAATCACAGCAATCGAATCCACTGAATCAACAAACGGATGGAACTGGCCAAAGTGTTGCGAATCGCAGCGGAGGCGGCGAACAACTGGCTGCTCTTCCAGACACGCCTGAGCCGAAGCCGGGAGAGCGCCCTTCGCTGTTCGCACCCCTGAAGTTGCAGGAGCAGGACACGATTTACGTGCCCATTGCGCCGCGACAGCGGCTGCAATGGGCGATATCGGCTACCTTTGCGCCGCAAGGGTTGCTTGCGGGCGTGATCACGTCGGGGGTGGGCACAGCGCGGAACAAGCCTCACGAGGATGGAACTGGGTGGTCCGGTTTTGGGCAGCGCTATGGGACGAGGCTCAGTGGAATTATCACCTCAAATGTGATGGAAGCGGGCGTCGGGACGCTTTGGGGGGAAGACCCGCGGTACCTCGGCGTGCGAGACAAGCCGTTTGGCCAGCGCGTGAAAAATGTAATGTGGCAAACAGTTATGGCGCGGCGCGCTGATGGGCAATTCGAGCCGGCGTATGCGCGGTACATTGCGATCAGCGGCAGTAATTTTCTTTCGAATACATGGCGGCCGGATAGCGAAGCGAACACTTCGAGCGCGCTGATTCGAACCGGCGAGGGCTTTGTAGGACGGATGTGCAGTAATGCGTTTGAGGAATTCTGGCCCGACGTCAGCCATTATCTGTTTCATCGGCACGACGCGAAGCCGTAGAACGTGGCATGCGCAGGATGAAGACAGGCTAATCGTATGGGTAGTCCACCCGTACGGCCGATGTGGTGATCGGTTTCCCATCCTCCGAGTTGCAATCGTAGTGAATTCTATTAGAGCGGGGTCGTGGAACAGGGTAAGAGTACGGTGCTGGCAAATTTGTTGTGTCGAGGGCAGGAGAGGCGATGTGCCAAAAATCGAGCCAATCGGCTAGAGGTGCAACAATGCAATTTGCAAGAAAATTGGTATTGCCACTCCACATATCTTTACCGCATTTGATCTCCCGGGCTCTGTTCGTCCTCCTTTGCGCTGCGCTGCCAGGAACCGGAGCCAGCCAAAATTCTCCGGCCAACGATAAACAGGAGGGCGTGGTCCAAGCGCAGATGCGCAACGTCATGTTTCACCTTTCGGAAACAGTGGTGGTGGAAATAAGGTCGCTGGACGGTGAACTCGTGCCCCTCGGCAAAAATGAAGTCCCCGACTTCGACGACAAAGAATCGTTTAACCTGCGCATAAACACGGCGGAGATCGCCATTGATTCGTCAAATTTGGCGAACGTTCTCAATTCTTATGTTTTCGTGCGCCCGCATTCTCCCTTGACAGATCTATCCATCCGCATTGAGAAGGGCCGTCTGGAATTGAAGGGAAAACTCCATGACAAGGGGGACATTCCGTTCGAGACGGAGGGGGTTCTCGCTCCCACCGCTGACGGAAAACTTCGCCTGCACAGCACAAAGATCAAGGCCATCCATGTCCCGGTAAAAGGTTTGATGGATCTCTTCGGTGTCGATTTAGGCTCGTTGATCAAGGAGGGCAAAGTTCCGGGCGTGCAAGCTCAAGAGGACGATCTGATCCTCGATCTTGAACAGATCCTGCCGCCTCCCCATATTGAGGGTGAAGTGATCTCCGTGAGAATTGAGGGCGATAGAATTATTCAGATGTTTGGCGGCTCGGGTGCCCGGCCGGTGAAAAATATCCGCACCGGAAATTACATGGCCTACAAGAACAATCGTCTCCGTTGCGGCAAACTAATCATGGACGATTCGGATTTGATCCTCGTCGATATGGATCCGAGTGATCCGCTCGATTTCTTTCTGGATCATTACAAAGAACAGCTCTCGGCGGGCTATGCAAAAATCACCCTGGACTCCGGCTTACGCGTGTTCATAAAAGACTTCAACAAGCTTCATCCCGCAAAGGCGCCTCCCAGCAACAGCAAAACGAACTGAAGTTGAAGTGCAGAACCTCCGACAGCGCCACAAAGTGCGATAGAATAACCCTTTGCGAAGATGCGGTAAAGGCTGTTGGGTTGGGGAATCGGGCGAGGGAGTCTGCTGCGTCAGACTTCCTCTCATCTTTCCGAACAAAATCGACATGAGGGGGATGGGTCCTGACCCATTTGACGCGCAGCCGACCTGCCAGGTACCCCCCGATCGCGTTGAATTTTAGCCTAATACACCATTCCGAGTATTCCAACCGTCATTACTGTTCGACCAGACTGCGCTCGGAGCAATTTCACATGGCGAACTGGATGGTTACTTGTAAGAATTGTGGGAATGCTTTCGCGTTCGCCCCGATAAGCGATCGTCTGTCGGACTTCTATCTTCCCCAAAAGCCTGATTTCCCGCCGGAAGGTCTTGGACGCGAATGTCCGCACTGCTCGTCCAAGTTCAATTACCAAAGGCACGAACTTTCGTATATGGAGTAAGTTCGTATCGGGACTAAGCAAGCAAGCGAAGTTAGTGGTTGTCGCAGAGTTGCGAAAAACAGGGGGAGATCTCTGGCCCGCGACGATGGGTGGGGCAGCCGTTGGGCCTTCTCTTAGCCATGCGAACAGTTCATGGAGCCGACAAATCCGGGTCTGCTGCGCCAGTGTCTCTGGCCTGACCGACGTACCTGCCGCCGCTACCCTGATCGGCACGCAGGAAAAGCCGAATACTGAATGATTGCGTCTTTAATCCGCAGTTCGGCGTGACAATCGCTACACCCATTCCGCCACAGCCTATGCCAGAGAATCAGCGGAGGTTCGAACCCCGTCCGTCTTTTAACCTGTCGGCAAAGTCCGACCTAAGGCTTGCATTAAGAACAATGCAACGAAGGCCAACTCGCGGCAGCGAGCGGCTCGGATTTGGCACCCACTACTATCGGACGCCGGCGATGGCTGGGGCCAGTTTTGCCCGAAATCCATAAACCAGGTTCACGCTCGACTTAATTCACTCAACGGGCATTCCGTCATGGCAAAAAAAACGAATTTCAGCAGCGCCTCCGAACTAAAAGCCCTGCAGAAGACACCCACTGGTATTCGCGGGCTTGATGAAATCACAGATGGGGGATTACCCAAAGGGCGAACCACCATCGTTTGCGGCGGGCCGGGTTGCGGAAAAACGATGGCGGGTATTGAGTTTCTGGTGCGCGGGGCGCTGGAATTTAATGAGCCTGGTGTGCTGTTGGCGTTCGAGGAGACCCCGGAAGAAATGGCCACAAACGTGGCGTCGTTGGGCTTTGACCTCCACGACCTCGCCAACCGGAAGAAACTCTTTGTGGATTACATCCCGGTGGAACCGAGCCAGATCGCGGAGACTGGCGCTTACGATCTGGAAGGGCTGTTTCTTCGATTACAGGACGCGGTAGATCGCGTGGGGGCCAAGCGGGTGTTGTTGGACACCGTCGAAGCGCTGTTTTCAGGTTTTTCGAACTCGGGAATATTGCGTGCGGAATTTCGCCGGCTCTTTCGCTGGCTCAAGGACCGGGGGCTGACAACCATTGTCACAGCGGAGCGGGGAGATACCACGCTGACGCGCGAAGGACTGGAAGAATATGTATCCGATTGTGTGATTTTGCTCGACCACCGAATCAACGAGCAGGTTTCCGCGCGGCGCATGCGCATCGTTAAATACCGAGGCACGAGGCACGGAGCCGACGAATATCCCTTCCTGATTGAAGAGCACGGAATTTCGATTTTGCCAGTCACCGGGCTCCAATTGCAGCACAGCGTGTCGGACGAGCGCGTACCGAGCGGCGTCCCTGACTTGGATGAGATGTTGGAGGGAAAGGGATATTTTCGCGGGTCGTCGATATTACTCAGCGGGACAGCCGGGAGCGGTAAGACCACGCTCGCCGCGTCGTTTGCCGATGCGACCTGCCGAAGGGGTGAACGCTGTCTGTTTATCGCTTTTGAAGAGTCCAGCAATCAGGTTGCGCGCAACATGAAGTCAGTCGGGATCGACTTGCAGCAATGGTCCGAGAAAGGACTGTTGGTCCACGAGGCGTGGCGTCCCACACAATACGGAATTGAGACCCACCTTCTCAGAATTCACAAACTGATCGACAAGGTAAAGCCGCAGTCCGTGATTCTCGACCCGATTACGAACCTGATCAACAGCAGTAGCCAGAAAGAAGTGCATTCCATGCTGGTGCGCCTGATGGACCACTTGAAAAGTGCTCAAATAACGGCCTTATTTGCAAGTCTGACCGCCGGCGGTGGTGCTCTCGAAAAGACGTCGGAGGGGATTTCGTCGCTGGCAGATACCTGGATCCTATTGCGGGATTTGGAACTAAACGGGGAACGGAACCGATGCCTATATGTCCTCAAGTCTCGAGGAATGGCGCACTCGAATCAGCTCCGAGAATTCGTATTGACGGATACCGGAGTCCACTTGGTTCCCGCCTACCTTGGTCCGGGAGGGGTGCTGACCGGATCATCCCGACTGGCACAAGAAGCGCGCGAGAAAGCTGAAGCGCGCTCTCGAGAGCAGCAGGCTGGCCGGAAGAAGCAGGAACTCGACAGCAAACGCTTGGCGTTAAAGGCGCAAATTGCGTTGCTGCAGGCCGAATTTAGCGCCGTGGAACGGGAAGCGGAAGAAGTGAGCCGGGAATATGAGGAACGCGAGGAAGCATTGGAATGCGATCGGAGGAACATGGCGAAGAGCCGAGCTTCATTGCAAGAAAACGTAATTGAACTGCAGGCTGCACCAGGGCGGGCGGACTGATGAGAGCCAAGGCAAAAGCGATAAAATCCTCGTCGGCAGACATCTTGGATCTGCGGCTCTACATCGCAGGCCAAACTCCAAAATCTCTGGCGGCAATATCGAATCTGAAAAAAATTTGCGCCGATTACCTGGATTCCAGGTACCGGATTGAGGTGATTGATCTGAGCAAGAATCCGGCACTGGCGAGAGACCACCAGATCTTAGCGATTCCGACTCTGGTCAGGAGTTTGCCCGTTCCGATTCGCAAGATCATCGGAGATTTGTCAAATACGGAACAAGTGGTCCTTGGCCTGGACCTTCAGCCTAGCGAGAGTAAAAGAAGTCGCACTTGGTCTGGATGAACGGATCCGAGGATGCGCGGAGCAAGCTTGGGATTAGGCGGAAATACTGAATGTACCCGATAGCGAAGAACCTGGGCCCCCGCAAGACTCGTTGAGACCATGAAGCTCAAAATCAAGCGCAAGTCAAATCCCTCACGAAAGGCTGCGCCGAGGTTGCCGGTTAACAAGCAACCACGCGGGCTGGCGCCGGAGTCCGAGCAAATTGTCCTGGCCATCCGGTACGGGCGGGTCGATGCCCTGGTAATAACCGGGCATGATGGCGAGCAGGTGGTGACGCTGGAAGGCTCCGACCAGCCATATCGGGTTGTTTTGGAGGCCATCAATGATGGAGCTGCAACTCTGGATGATGCCGGGACGGTGCTTTATGCGAATAGCCGCTTCGCAGAAATCCTTCGCGTATCTGAACAAGAGCTGATCGGAACGACTCTGCAAAGTTATGTCTCGGAGTTTGCTTATGACAAGCTGCGAGCTCTGATCGCCAAGGGGCTCACGAGCAATGTGCAGGGCGAGATTAGTTTGGAGTCGTCGGGAGGCCGCTCGCGGCTCGTGCGTCTGGCGCTGAAGCCAATGAAAAACGCGGAACGGGACAATGTGTGCGTTGTAGCCACGGAATTAACCGAGCTCGCGGAAGCAAATGAAGCATTAAGGTCCAATGAAGAATCGCTGCGGCAGCTATCGGCGCGCTTGTTGAAGCTCCAGGATGAAGAGCGGCGACACATAGCGCGGGATTTGCACGATATCACGGGACAGAAACTTGCCGCACAGTCAATGGCCTTGGCGCAAGTTCTTAATCGTCGAGCCGCAGGAATGGATGAAGAATCGCGACGGATGTTGGAAGAATGCGCGATGTTAAGCAAGGAAGTTGGCGACGAAATTCGAACCCTATCTTATTTGTTACATCCTCCGTTGTTGGACGAACTGGGGTTGCCCTCGGCAGTGACGTGGTATGCCGAAGGATACGAACGGAGAACGGGAATAAAAGTTGATGTCAAGATTCCGCGTGATCTTGTGAGGTTATCGCCGGACGTGGAAGTGGCGCTGTTTCGCGTGATTCAGGAAAGTCTGGCAAACGTGCATCGCTACTCCGGCAGTCCCAGGGCTTATGTTCGAGTGAAGAGATTGCATTCGGGCGACATCAAAGTGCAGATCGGAGATTTTGGTAAGGGCATGAACCCGGCGATGCTGAACAACTCAACCAAATCCGTGGCGCCGCTGGGAGTCGGAATTCAAGGGATGCAAGAACGAATGCGCCAACTGGGTGGAAAACTTGAAATCGCATCGAGGTTGAAGCGTGGTACGGTGGTCACGGCGACGATGCCTATCGTGCAGCAGCAAGCCACCATGCCCTCGGAATCGATGACGACTGAGCCAGCTGCCTACCGCCCGGCGGATACTCCAACGCAAGGCGATGGTAAGGCGCGAAAGCAAATCTTGATTGCCGATGACCACGAAATGCTGCGTCGGGGCATCCGCAATGTACTGGAGAACCGGCCAGATTGGGAAATTTGCGCTGAAGCCGTGGATGGGCGGGATGCTGTCGATAAGGTGAACATTTTCCGCCCAGACCTGGTCATTCTCGACATCAACATGCCAGCGCTGAACGGGCTTGCCGCGGTGCGTCAGATACTGGCGAAGCGGCCTCTGACGAAAATCCTGATTTTTACCGTGCACGACTCTGAGCAGACGCTCAAGGAGATTCAGGCTGCGGGTGCTCACGCATATTTGTCCAAGAATAATGCGGGTCGCGACCTAGTGCGAGTCGTCGAAGATCTCCTGGAAGTCGAGAGGACTAGTCTGACTGCGGTTGGAAATTCGACGAACTGAGAGTTTGCGGTTCCGCGATCGGCAGTCGGCGTTCGGCTACTTGGCTTGATGACTGCTAGTGGCGAAGCGTGCGGGATGTCGAATGGCCCCCACGTTTCACTTACGGCCAAACGATCTGGATTTTGGCAGGACCGGTTGCCCATGTGGCCCTTCTTCACTTGGATGTGGCATGTGAACGGGGTCGTAAACACGCCACCGCCTCAATAGAAAGCGGCGTGCCTCCAGCTTTAGGTCGGATTAGTGGGACGTCATTATTTTTCTGGAAGTTTGTTGTCGAGTTCAGTCGCCAGCTTGTGTACGTCGGTCGTTTTGGTAAATGACTGAACCTCCTGCTTGGAGGAGTTTACGTCCACACCCATGTGCTGGCAGAGTTTCTGCAACATCTGAAGAATTGTCGTCAGTTCCTGTTCAGAAAGCATACCGACTTGAAGGTCGAGATGTGAGCGCCGTTCGGACTGGCGGGCCATTCGACCTTGACTGACTAGCACAAAGATAGTCAAAAATACACTTTCGGACGAAACGATGAGTGCTAGCCCGAGTTTACCGCGCTCGATCGATTTGACGTAGTCCCCGCAACAGCCTAGATCTTCCGCGCCCCATTTGGAGCGGTCCGCAAGCCCACCTTGCCTCAGCACAAGTAGTGGGTCATTGTATGACCTAATTTATTGTAAGTCTATTCCTTCGCTGTAGGCCAGATTGTGCTGCATTACTATTCATATATTTGGTGGTATTTTGCCCTTGACATACAAGGTGGGGTATAGTATGACCTAACAGAATGCCGAGCCTCACCAAGAAGATCATTCGTGGCAAACCCTACTACTACTTGCGCGAATGCCAGCGTGTCGACGGCAAGCCAAAGATTGTTTCGACCATCTACCTCGGCCCTCCGCAAAGCATCCTGGATCGCCTGATGCGCCCCGAACCGGCCCAGGTCGCCATCTATGAATTCGGCGCCTCCGCTGCTGTGTGGGATATGGCTCAGGCCATCGATCTGCTCGCCACCATGGATCGGCATGTGCCCAAACGGGGTTCCCAGGGTCCCTCGGTCGGTCAGTACATCCTGATCGCTGCCCTCAACCGCTGCATGGCCCCTTGTAGCAAGGCCCAGATCGCGGATTGGTACCAGAATACTGCCCTGCGCCGCCTACTACCCCTGTCGAACGGACAACTCACCAGTCAGCGGTTTTGGGACAACATGGAACGCGTCGGTGCGAAGCAAATCGCCGCCATCGAACGGGATCTTGCCCGCGCGACTGTTTCGCGTTTCGGTCTGGACCTGCATTGTCTTCTCTTTGACGCCACCAACTTTTTCACCTTCTTGCACAGCTTCAACGCACGAGCCAAGCTACCGCAGCGAGGCCATAGCAAGGAGGGGCGAGATAATCTTCGGATTCTGGGCCTGGCCCTCCTGGTTACCTCCGATGGCGAGATTCCCCTGTTTCATCACACCTATGCGGGGAATCAGCACGACTCGGTGACTTTCCATAGCGTCGCCGAAGAACTGTTGGAACGTTGCCGTTCTCTGGCCCAGGGGGCTTGCGACATCACCCTGGTTTTCGACAAAGGCAACAACTCCGCGGAAAACCTGGAGTGGGTCGGGAACAGCCCCTTTCACTTCGTGGGCTCCTTAGTTCCCACCCAGCACAAGGATCTACTGAGCATCTCGCGGAAAGCGATGGGCAGGCTCGATCCCACGCAGCTGCCCGCGGTGCGGTCCTACCGGACCCGCAAAGTGGTCTTCGGAATCGAGCGCACCATCCTCTGCACCTTCAACCAAGAGCTCTTCGACTCCCAGACGCAGACCCTTTCCCGCGAGATCGCCAAGCGCAAACGGAGATTGCAGAAACTCAGGACCCGCCTGGAAAATCGCCGAAACGATTCCCCAGGGAAAGCGCCCACCGTCGAGGGGGTTCAGAAGAAGGTGAAGGAGATTCTGCGAGGCCGCCACATGGCGGATCTGTTTGCCGCTCCGGTGCGCAAGAATCGCGCGGGCCTGCCGCGACTCTCTTTCCGCTTTCGGGATAAGGCCTATCAGCATCTCCGCTCGACCCTGCTGGGCAAGACCCTGCTTTTCACCGACCGAACCGACTGGACCGATGAGCAGATCGTTCTTGCCTACCGCGCCCAACACCACGTCGAAGCCGACTTTCGACGTTTGAAGGATCCGCACTATCTGACCTTCCGTCCCGCTTTCCACTGGACGGACCAGAAGCTCAGGGTTCACGCTTTTTACTGTGTGCTCGCCCTGCTGATGCTGAACCTGTTGCGGCGCAAGCTCGCACAGGCAGGCATCCCGCTAAGCATTGCGAAGATGATGGACTCGCTTACCGATATTCACGAGGTGACGCTCCTCTACCCCGGAGCATCTGGCTCCCAGAAGCCCTTTGCTCGAACCGTCCTCGCTGACATGGACCCCACCCAGCGCAAAATCGTCGAGACTCTCGGTCTCGAGCGCTATCGCAGCTCGTAGGTCATACAACCCTCCATCAGGCGCGACCGCGCCAGTAGGAGCTCAGACTCGTATTCGCTCTCTGCGGGCGGTAAACTCGGGCTAGCTAGGACACCAAAAGGAAATGGATCAAATGCTCTGAGGCCCGGGATCACGTGGAGATTTACCAGTATCCAGCCGGAGATTAGAACGACGTGAGCCAGTAGAAATCCCATATTGCCGACAAGTTTGGTAATTATGTCGCTAACTCGTTCAGTGAGAGTCCTGCGACGAAGGGCGTCCTGCTCCAACTTGGCAATTGCATCAATGTTGTACTGCGTAGGATTCGCAGCAGCTCGGCGTGGCAATGAATTGTCCATGTGTTGATTTCGGAGCCAGTTCGGCACCCTGTCGTTCCGGGTACTCTTCCTACAGACTGGTCACCCATGGCCGCGAAATGCCGTACACGGATTGATAAAAGGCGGTCGCTCAATCCAAATACGGGAATCCATCCTTTCGCATTTCTAAGCAGTTCGCGTGCCGCCTGTGAAGAAGTGCACGACCACCGAAATGATGGCGAACAGCAGGAGGAGGTGAATTAAGCCGCTTGCAACGTGGAAAAACAAGAAGCCCCCTAGCCACAGGACGAGTAGCAAAAGAGCCAAGCCCAGAAACGGTCCGAATCTCATTTTCGTTACCCTCACTTATCTATGCGGCGAGCAGTTTGCGCTTAAGGGATGGTCAATACGGGCTCACCGCTAGACAGTACGATATACAGGTCCTCAGCCGGCCGGGGAATCGAATGAAATAAGTATAAACGACCGAAAGAGCATGTAGGAGAGACAATGCGATTGACTGCGGCGAGCGCTACTTTGAGAGGGATTGTAGCGCGGTTGCATCGCCGTCATGAGCGAGCAATGGTTTTCGCGTACGCTGTGGCCCAGTTGCTCTGGGGACTTCTCGAGCTTTGCAAATGCTGGTTAAACGCATGCGACGATACAAGGTTCCGCTTTTCTCTTCTGGCCTTCGTGATTGTTTTCGCGCTTATTTAGTATCGTCAGCACATTGCTCGGTGCATTTTGGAGATACTCTCACAAAAGCGAACCACAAAACCAAACGTCACAATTCTCACTGCTGGTAGGGTCGGAGAAAGGCGCCACACTCCGTAGCTTCGATCTATCCGTTGCTCTCCGTTTCCTCTGAGCACCTTCCGAAATTCTGGAATTGCCCGCCCTGGCACAGGCCAACGGCCTCACGAATTACGACGCGGCATATCTCGCGCTTGCTCTGCGGTTCAAGTTACCTTTAGCAACGTCGGACTCTGACCTGCTTAGAGCCGGCGCTTCAATAGGTGTGAGGATTCTCTAGTCCTGACCATCACTGGATAGAGTTTTGCGAATGTGACGGAATACGTCGGAATGCAGCGTTTGGAAGAAGAATGCAGGGACGAGTGACGCACTTGTCGGGAGTGGCTGCCGGCTCCTTCTACTGCTCGACCGCCAGCCGAGGATGCCTCCGTGGAGGCGGCGCCAATCGAAACAACGGTCGAAAGGCTGCGCAAGCACAATGCGATGAAGAATGGGCGCACCGAACTGGCAAGACTACCTGTGTTTGGCAGGAGCGGTGTCGCGAGCGATGCGGATCATCGACGCCATCACCAAAACAACCGCGGTCAAAATCACGGCGATACGAACATAATTTCCCACGGCCCATTCCGTCGCGACCCGATCGAAGTCTGCAGAAGTGATGAAATCGACGTTCCCTTCAGTTGCGCATGAGAGTTTGGCAAGGAGAGAGAGCAAGGTGGCGCGACTGTGTATGAACTGCGGATTTATCACGTGGCCCCGGAAAGATAGAGAACCTGCTAGCCCACTTCCGGGACCACACGATGAAGCTTTTTGCGGACCATGGAATCAAGAGCGTTGCCGGACGAACTGGCGAAAAGCAGCACCTTCTTTTACATTCTGGAGCATCCTACCCGGGGAAGCGGCGGCAGCGAACTGCAAGGCCTTCCAGGACGATCCGGAGTGGAAGAGGATGACTTCGAAAGAGCAACAGGATCTGCGGGCTTTGGTACGGCACCGTCATCAGTGGGTAAGGATGCGGACGCGAATACAAAATGCGCTGCAGTCGATAGCCTTGGCGAATGGTTTACGACGAGGTCCCGCTCTGTGGACCCAAGGAGGCCAACACGCGATTGCGTCGTTGCCGTTGGCGCCACATACCGCTTATCGGCGGAACGAGTTGCAGGCGATGTACAAGAAGTTCGAAGCGGAGATCGAGAAACTAAACCAGCGAGTCGAGGAGCAAGCTA
>Ga0074045_10004033_pt1 | contig 13080 bp, 14 predicted proteins | sample BogForMeECP23OM2_FD_94442 | JGI IMG/M metagenome (GOLD analysis project Ga0074045, IMG submission 94442) | Bog forest soil microbial communities from Calvert Island, British Columbia, Canada - Bog Forest MetaG ECP23OM2 | ecosystem: Environmental > Terrestrial > Soil > Wetlands ... | reverse complement strand
GCCACAGGGCGTAACCACCCGCCGCCGCGCCGGCGAGCAACGCGCCGGCAGCGCCCGCGCGGACGAGGAATTCGCGCCGACTGATGCCGCCTTCCGCGGCATTGCCGGACCTGCCCGCCTTGATTTCGTCCGGTTCAGACTTCATAACCTGAACTTCATCATAGCATTACTTTATTTGCCCCTCCAGATATTTTTCGACAAATTCCCGCGCATTGTCCCCGTCGTCGGCGTCCACGACACCGCCGATTTCGCCGTCCCGCTGGTAAATCACCTTCCAGGTGCCGAAGTTCTGGGCGGTAAAAATCTTCGCTCCATTCACGTCCGGCAGCGCCGTCACCTTGCCGCCGAACTGGCCGGCGAAGTCCTGATACGATTTCCACGCTGCCGCGGCCTCTGCCGGGGTCGCCACCATCAGGAAAAACGGCAGCTTTTTGCCGGCAAAATCATAGTTCGCCTGAAAAACATTTTTAAGAAAAGCCTGGCCTTGAGCGTTTTCCTGCACGAATTGAACGCTCGCCGGATCCAGCCCGGTTGCCGGCAGGCGGCGGCGGGCGTCGAGGCCGGTGTCGTCGTCGGGGAGATTTTTCGCGCGGTCCTCGGCGATGGCCTTCGCCAGCCCGAGGGTTTTTGCGTTCTGGTCCGAAGCCATCACCTGGATGTAGCGCGGGCCTTGCCGAAAGAAGAACCCCATCCCGCTCGCATAACCGTCCGGCGCGAAATCCAGCGGCCCGCCCTGGGGATCCCGCTCCAGCGCGAACATACCGAAGGCGTTAATCGGCGTGTCGAAGCGGTATTCATAAACGTCCACGAAGCTGCCGGAGGTGCCGGTGAGGGAGAAAGAACGGCAGCGAAGATTTTGAAAATTGAAATTCAGGTAGGCCGGGGCGCGCCCGTCAATTTTCTCGAACAAATTGTCCGCATTGTAAAATTCCGTGTCGCTCATCGGCTTCAGCCCGTCGAGTTTAATTTCCAGCGGCTCGCTTTTGGCGGCCGGTGCGGGAGCGGCAGCGGCTCCCTCGGCGGGTTCGACGGCGGTTTCACCTTCGCCGTCCGCTTGAGTTTTAACGGCGGCCTTTGTTTCCCCCGGGCTGACGTCCGTCCCACGAGCGGTGCCCGATTTTTCTTCAACGGCCGCAGCGGTGGATTTCAACGCGTCGGGGTTGAGCGCGAAACGATCGGGGTCATAGTGTTTTCCCTTGAACCAGATCGCGCTGCCGATGATGACGAGCAAAACGACGAGGGTCAGGCTCACAACGCGCTCCACCAGTGAAATTTTTGTGCGCCGGAAAGTTTTGCGATTTCCGGTCGGAGGTTTGGCGGCAGCGGGGACGGTCATGCGTCAAAACCGGCTCACGCGAAGTAGCGCTCGGCGCGCTTCACGACCTCCGGATAGTCAACCTGGAACGCGCAACGGTCGCGCAACGCGGCCAGGTCCACCCCGGAAGCATCGCGCGCGTACGCCGGCAACGCGTGATAGGATTCCCGCGCGCCAAGGTGTCCGTCCTGTTCGTAATAAGTCACATAGCGGGCGACATCAAGCAACGCGAACTCTGACGTGGCGGCAAAGGCATCACACGACGGGCAGCCCGGACAGAACGTGCGCCGGCTGGCGAGCACCGTTTCCTTGAGCAGATGGATTTGAGCCGTCTTGAGAGGCTTCTTGTAGCTGCGCGCGGCGGCGACGTTTTCCTCCAATTGGCCGACATTTTCCAACTGGCAGCACACGGCGGAGATGCGCGGATCACTCCAGACCGCGTGGAGCATGGCTTGGTGCGTGGTCAGTCCCTGCTTGTCAAAGTCGGGCACGCGCTTGGGAATGTCCGTGCCGGCGCTGCGCAGCGTTTTCATCGCCACGAGCGCGAGGCCGGACTTGTGGCAGGCGTCCAGCGCTTTGTCAAATTCGCCGCCTTTCGTGAAGAACGGCGTGTATTTGAGCATGATGATTTCCACGAACCCGCCTCCGGCGGCGGCGTTGAGATAATCATTCAATCGTCCGTCGTGGCAGGAGAAGCCGACCATTTTAACCTTGCCCGAACTTTTCAGTTGGTCGGCGGTCTTTTTGAACTCGTCGCTCTTGGGCCATTCCAACGAACCATCGCCGTATTCGCGCGGGCCGATGCCGTGGATGTAGAAAGCGTCGAGATACTTCGTGCCGCAGGCGTCAAGCCGGCGGTCAACCATTTCCACCATTTGTTCGGCCTGGCGGGGATGATCCTTGGAGACGAGGAAAATATCCTTGCGCCGTTCGGGATATTTGGCCAGCCACTGGGCGAAAATCTTCTCGGAATTGCCATTTAAATAAGAAGCCGCAGTGTCGAAGTAGCGGATACCGTTGGCCCAGGCGATGTCCAGATATTGCGGGCTGAGGGCGGGGGGCATGCCACCCATGCAGAGCATGGTGACTTGCGGACCGTTTTTTCCGAGCTGGCGCTTGGGCAGCGGCGCAGCGGCTGCCGGGGCTGCCGGGGCGTCCCCGGCGGACAGGGACTGCGTCATCATCGCCGGTGCGGCCGCCAGCGCAACGGGCAGGGTCAAAGTGGTCTTGAGAAAATGACGGCGCGAGCTTTGATTATTGTTTCCTTGCATAAGCTTTTTAAGTTTCCGCAAAACTAGCACTCGTTTGAGATTCCCGCAACGGGAATTGAGTCCGGCCGTTTGCGCACATAGCGCAGGATCGTTCAGAGCAGTCGTTTGCTGGCAAACGACTTGCCCGAATGCGATTTCAGATAACGCTCGAAGGCGAGGGCTTTGTCTTCCTGCTTGAAGGCGCAGTAAAACCCGATCCGCCACGGACTGAATTTGGCCGTATGCGGGCTGCGGTCCTGGTTATGTGTGAGGAGTGGCTGTTTGAGATCCTGAGTGAACCCGATTTGGGTCTGATCCGGCTGGTTTACAGTTCGGATGATATAGACGTAAAACATGGCCCGTGCTCCGTTTCGCTCCGCTCCCTGCTTCGTTTCTGCAATCAACTCCGCAGGGCAGGCAACTCCGCAAAGCACGCTTCGCCAAATCCCGGCAGAGGCCCTCACCCGTGGCTTTTCTCCCGCAGTAAACGTGGCCTGCCACGCGCAGCCTACAAGGCGAAGCGTGGAGGCGGCGGGAATTGAACCCGCGTCCCTGGCAAACAAACCAGCCGCGACTACATGCTTAGTCCGGAGAAGGTTTTCTGCTGTGCGATGGCGTCCGGACTCGAATCGCACTGCCTAGTCCGCAGGATAAGATCTCGGTTGCCAGCGCGCAGACTCCGCCGGCAACCCAGCCTGCTGTGGCGTCCGTCCACCGTAGCAGGTGTCCAGTGGCGGACGTCGAGGCCTTAGGCCGCGAGAGCTAGTTCTTGATTAGCTGTTTTGTTTGGTTCGATTTTTTACGAGGCCAACGAACCATCCTCGGCATGCCGCCTCTGGCGCATTTCCCAGGTCGAAACCAGTGCGCCCCCAGCATTCGATTCGGCAATACTATAATCTTTCAATTTGCCACGCCGGTCAAGCGCTGTGCGAGCCGGGTGCCGCCACAGACAGGCCAACTTCGGTTTTCAGGCTGAACGGATTTTCGCCCGGAACTGCGCCGGCGGTTTTGAGCGAAGGAGGACTTTCCCGCCCCTTGTCGGGAACGAGAAGCAACGGGGAAAAAGTGCGCCTTTGCGCCGCTTTGCGGTAATTATTAATGACAACGAAATTTGACCTTATGGGCCGCAGCTATTTGTTCGAATGTTCCAGGTGCGGTTATCGCGCTTGCGTCGCCGGGGGCGCGGACGAGGGCGAACATTTTGCCGTCCAGACCATTTCCTGCGCCGATTGCAAGGCCCTCCATGACGCAGTGGTTCGATACAAAGCCTTGCCGCGGCTCAGGGAAAATCCGCCCAAGACCGCGCCGAAATTCGCCGCGGCGTTGAACCGGCTGCCGCCGCGGGGTGCGCGCCAATGGCTGAAATTCAAACCGGGTTGTCCCGTCTCGCCGTTACATCGCATCCGCATCTGGAAACAGCCGGACAAATGTCCGAGGTGTGGAATTTTTTTGGAGCAAAACGCCATTCCGTTCCGCATCTGGGATTGAACCTGAAACCCAAAGCCGCCGCCGCCGTCAGCCGGCGCACACTTTTGGAATGGCGCGGACTCGGGTCCGCGGCTACGGATAAAAAGGCCGCGCTCACGGAACGATGACGCGCAACTTTTCGCGCTCGACCGAGAAGGTCGCGGGCAAATGACCGACCCACTCTCCGTCCAGTTCAAAGGCCGCCGCCGGTTCGCCGTCCAGTTCAAAAGCCGCCGCGCGAACGCGTTGCACGATGCGCTCCGGCAATCTTCGCCGCGCAAGCAAACCGGGTGCGCAACGAAACATCGTCAGCCAGTTGATGCGCGGGAAAACGCAAACGTCCAGCAATCCGTCACGCAAATCCGCCAGCGGGAAAATCCCAAACGGACCGCCGTAGAAACGGCCGTTGCCGATCAAAACCAATTCGCCAGTGGCCTCCCGGCCGTCCGCGCGAACGGTGATTCCGGGCTTTTGTTCCCGCAGGGCCTTCAGCCCGGCGATGAGGTAGGCCAGCGGGCCGATCTTTTTCTTGTGCGACCAGTCCACCAGCTCAATCGCGCGCGCATCCATCCCGGCCCCGGCCAGTTGAACGAAATATTGCCGCTGGCGCGTGCCATTGGCCGAAAATTCGGCGTGCGGCAGGTCAATGAGCACTTCACGGCCACGTTGCAAAACGTCCCAGGCGCGTTCGATGCGCAGCGGGATTTCGAGTTCACGGGCAAAGACGTTGATCGTGCCGAGCGGCAAAACACCGAACCGCGCGCGCGCAAAGCCGTCCGGCGCGGCGCCGAGGCCGTTGAGCACCTCGTTCACCGTGCCGTCGCCACCGGCGGCGACAATCAAATCGAAACCTTCGTCCACAGCCTCCGCCGCGAACCGGCACGCGTCACCGGGAGCGGTTGTGGCCTTCAACGCGCATTGCGAACCGATGGCATTAAGTTGACGGCGAAAGTGCCGGGCTTTGTTGCCGCGAGCCGCCGGGTTGAAAATCACACAGATGCGCACGCCCCGGATGATTTGTGGCGACCGGGCGGTTAGTCGAGGAGAAAACAAGGCGTTTGCTTGCGTTCGCCCCGCGGTTCTCCGAAACTGGCCTTATGAACGACGCGGCGAATTGGAAAGTTCCCAAATGGATTTTTTTGATCGGCGACGCGGGGCTGATGATCTTCGGTTATTTTTTTGTCCTGCGCTCACCGGTGACGATTCATCACTGGGAAATTGCTGCCGGCTGCGTTGCCGTCGGGGCCATCCTGGGGGTGATCCCGTTCATTCTCGATTATTATGCGATGGGCAGGGCCTTGGAAGTCAATGCGCTGGGCGCGGTCGCCGAAAAAATTCAAAATTTGGAAAAGCTCGCCGCGCAAATTTCTTCCGCCACGAACCAATGGGCGGGCGTCCAGGAAATCGTGCAGGGCAACTCTGACAAAACGGTCGCCGCCACGAAGGAAATCGCCGACCGAATGGCTGGGGAGATTCGGCAGTTCAGCGAGTTCATGAAAAAAACGAACGACAGCGAGAAGGCCACGCTCCGGTTGGAAGTTGAGAAATTGCGGCGCGGTGAACTCGAATGGTTGCAGGTGCTGGTGCGCATCTTCGACCACGTCTTCGCGCTGCACACTGCCGCCGCGCGCTCCGGCGACGCGAAATTTGCCGCCCCCATCACGACTTTCCAGAATGCCTGTCGCGACACCGCGCACCGCCTCGGCCTCACGCCGTTTGCCGCCGAACCCAATGAGCCGTTCGACGCTGAACGCCACCAGGTCGCGGGCAACAAGGAAACGCCGCCGGCCGGCGCGGTCGTCGCCGAAACCATTGGTTCGGGTTACACGTTTCAGGGCCGGCTTTTGCGCCCCGCGCTCGTGCGTCTGCACGACGGGAATGCGTCGGCGGAAACGCAACCCCAAAAACCCGCTTTCGCCGTGTCACCCGCGCCGGGAAAAGCCGGAGGCGAGTTCTCGCTCGAATCGCCGGATTGATTGGAGCGCGGACAGCCTGTCCGCAAACCGTTGGAGTTCCATCCCGCATGGCGGCGTCTGCGGACAGCGCCGTGCGCTGTCCCTGCCTTTACTTTTCCACGTCCACAGTCTTTCTTGCCGCGAGAAAGTGCAGCCAGCGTTCTGTGACCGGTCGCGAATAAATTTTCTCCAGCGCGTGCGCGTAAAGTTTCAATTGCGGCGCATAAAGCCGCGTTTTCTCCGGCAGTTCGGCTGGACGAACTTCATCCGTCTTGAAATCCGCGAGCCAGATTTCTTCCGGCAACAGCACCACCAAATCCGCCACGCCTTGCACGACGACAAATTCGTCCTCCAATCCCGGGGCCGATTTTACGCCGGTGAGGGCCTCCAGTTCCGCCGGACTGAAACGCGCCGTGAATGCCAGTTCGCGCCGGACGTTTGCCGCCTGCGCGCGAATTTTCCGGCCCGGCTCCGAATTCCAAAACGCCGCAATATCTTCCAAAGCCAAGGCAGCGCGCTCATCCGCCGATAAAACTTTTTTCTGTTCCAGGCGGTTCGCTTCCGATTTAAGCGCCGCGATGTCGTTCGCGTTAGCCAGCGCGACCTGTTGAAGAAATTTGTGGTGCGCCGTGCCGGCGTCCGCCGCGCTCAATTTCGAATTTCGGATTTGGGATTTCGGATTTTGGGCTGGTGGGGCGAGCGGCCTCGCAAGCCGTTTTGCTGAAAACTGAAGCCTGAAAACCTGCTCCGCTTCGTCGTCCAGTTCTTCTGCCGCCTGGCGTCGCAATGCGGTCACCGACGACTTGGCTGCGCGCTGCGTCGCGGCGGCGAATGGATATTCCCACGACAATATCGCGCGCAGCCTTTCCGCTGTCGCGGCGTCAAGCTCGATTGTGTTTTTGTAGGAGACGACGTGAGGAGTCTCTGATTGATCTTTAGTTTGAGCCTCGTCACCTCGGCTCCTACAGGTTAAATCATTGCGGAGTTCCGCATCATCTACGATGCGCCAGCGCAAATGCGGCAATTCGCCTTCAGTTGCCGTCGCCTTTGTGCCGCCCGCGTATTGTGCGAACCACAGCCCAAGCCAGTCGGCGTAACTTTTCGCCGCGACAATGGCTTGAATCGTGATCGCTTCCGGTTTCAACCAAAGCGACCCCCATTTTTTCTCCGTGACGGTCGCGGTCAAAACGAGAGTGTCGCGCGCACGGGTCATGGCGACGTAAAGCAGGCGCAATTCTTCGCCCCATTGCTCACGGCGCTGATGCTGTTGCGCGAGCCAATATGGCAGGCTCGGATACCGACGGCCCGTCTGCGGCGGCTTGATGCGTGGACACAGGCCGAAGGTCTCGTCAAAAATGATTTCATCGTACAGATCCTGCGTGTTGAACGGCTTGGCGAGATCGGCGACGGCGACGATGGGAAATTCCAGTCCTTTGCTCTGGTGAATACTCATCAACCGCGCGGCGTTTTCGTCCGCGACCGCCGCGACCTCCGGCTCAACCTCGGCTTCGCGTTGCGCCTCGATAAATTTCAAAAACCGGAACAATCCCTGCCGCTGAAATTGATCAAATTTTTGCACGAGACCCAGAAATCGTTCGATGTTGGCGCGCCGTTGCGCGCCGCGCGGGCGCGCGAGCAGCCACTCGGCGTAATGCGTTTCGGCCAGCACGTTTTCCAGGCATTGCGACAGCGACGCCTGCCGCGCCAATTGCCGCCAGCGGCGGAATCGTTCCAAAAACCCTTTGATTTTTTGCAGCGTCTCTTTCCGCATTCCGCATTCCGCATTCTGAGTTCGATTGAGCGCCGTCCAAAAAGGCACGCCCTTCGCCGCCAGCCGGATCTGCGCCAGTTCGTCGAGGGACAAGCCGGCGAGCGGCGAACGCAACACGGCGATGGCCGGCACGTCCTGCAAGGGATTGTCCAACAGTTGCAACAGGCTCAGCAAATCCATGATTTCAGTGCTGTCGTAAAACCCGCCGCGCTCGACAATGAGCGGCACGCCCGCGCGCTGAAATTCCTTCGCGTAAATTTCCGCCTTGCCCGACGGCGCGCGCAGCAGGACCGCCATGTCGCGCCACCCGGCGGTGCGAAGGCGCTTTTTTTCCGCATCCCAAATTTCATGTTTTCCGGCTTCAAGCTGCTTCAGTCGCAGCGCGAGCAACCGCGCCTCCCTTTCCGTCTCCTGCAGATCCGCCAAATCGTCATCGCTGGATTCAATGTCGGTTTCCACGTCGTTGCGGCCCTTTTTGAAACGCAAAAGCAGTTCCGCTCGCGGTGACGAATCGCCTGCCGCGCTGAGTTCCGCGCGGCGGTCGGGCGCGCCAAATTGCAGCCGCGCGCCGGCGTCGTAACGCACGCCGCCGATTTCCTCGCGCATGAGCGGCTCGAAAACGGAATTTACAAGGTTGAGCAGTCCCTCGCGGCTGCGGAAATTTTCCGCGAGAGAAATCGTCTGGCCGTTGTTGCCGCGCCAGCTTTGGGCGTAATCGCGGAAGATTTTCGGGTCGGCCAGACGGAAACGATAGATGCTCTGCTTCACGTCGCCGACGAGGAAACGGTTGCCGCCGAATTCGCTGTGCGTTTTTTCTCCCTCTCCTCCCCGAAGGAGGAGAGGGTCGGGGTGAGGAGTCAAATTATTTGCGAGTTCGACTCCCCGCTCCCCGGCCCTCTCCCCGCTCAGGCGGGGCGAGGGAGATGAATCGCGGCTGAGCGCCTGGATGATTTTGTCCTGTGCGGCGTTGATGTCCTGATATTCGTCCACGAAGACGAACCGGATTTTTTGACGCCAGCGTCCGGCGACAGAGGTGGGCTGGTTTGCGGCAAAATTCCAGAGCAGTTTCAGCGCGAACTGTTCCAGATCGTGGAAATCCAGAACGCCGTCGTCGCGTTTGCGCGCGGCGAACCGGGCGGAGAAATTTTGTGTCAACCGCACCAACGCGCCCATGGGGCCGCGCACCCAGTCCCAATCTTCCGCCAGCGGATCGCGGCCGTTTTCAACCGGCGCAAGCGAATGCAAAAACACCGCGTCGGCAAGGAATTTTTCCAGCGGTTTGCGGAGGACGGTTTTGCGTTTTGCCGGCCAGTTGCCATCGGTGGAAATGATTTGCTCCAGAATCCCGGCGGCGGCGGCGCGCGAAAAGTTTTTCGGCAGCCGCCGGAGAATACCTGCCAATTCAGCAGCCTTTTCGTTTGCCAACGGAACGCCGGTCTCCGACCCGGCACGAAGTTCATCCCGCTTGGAACACGCCGGGTCGGAGACCGGCGCTCCGAGATTTTCCAAAACCGGCAGCCATTCATCGCGCCAGGCTCGAATGCCATCGAGCAGCCATTCGCGCCATTCGTCCGGCGCGGGTGACGCGAATTTTTCAGTTTGCCGCGCGAGCCGGCCGTCGGCGTCGGGCCGGGTTTGCGCGTAGTGGTGCAGGCGCAAAACCAGCCGGCGAATCGCTTGATCGCGTCCGCCGCCGTAAATTTGGATCAATTTTTGAACCGCCCCGGCCAGTTCATCTTGCCCGGCGTAGTGTTCCTGCAGTTCCTCGTTGAGCGTTTCCTCGGCGAGGAGGCGCGCCTCGCCTGCGTCGAGCACGGCGAGTTGCGGGTCGAGGCCCAGTTCGTGGAAATGTTCGCGCACGAGCTTGAGGCAAAAACTGTGGAGCGTGCCGACGGGCGCGGTGTCGAAAAGCGCGATTTGTTCCGCCCAGCGCGGTTCGTCCGGCGCGGCGCGAAGTTTTTCCTCAAGCTGTTCGCGCAGCCGGCGGCGCATTTCGGCGGCGGCGGCCTCGGTGAAGGTGACCACGAGAATTTCTTCGAGCGAAGCGGGCGGCGGCTCCTCGCACAGGCAATGCAGACAGCGCTCGACCAGCGTGTGCGTTTTGCCCGTGCCCGCGCCGGCCATGACCAGCACGTTGCCGCGCGCGGTGACGGCGCGGCGTTGCGCAGGCGTCAGGCGGTCATCGGTTTCAGGGCGGGGCGATTTCATGCTGCGCGCACAAGCTAACACGCGGACGAACCATTCCGCAATTTTGTAGCTGCTGCTATTTCAAATCCGAAGCACGAAATCCGAATTCCGAAAGAAGCCCGAATTGCGAAACCCGAAGGTCATTCAACGAATCGGCGGCTTTTCGGACTTAGGTCTTCGGATTTCCTTCGGATCTCGGATTTCGGAATTCAAACGAACTTCGCCTCAGGCCTTGCAATTTTATTTGTGATTTTCAATGCGTGCAGGATAAAGTCCATTTATGACTTCCAGCTTGCGTCTCAAGGACCAGCCCGCCAGTGAACGTCCGCGTGAACGGCTCGTGGCGCTCGGTGCGGATGCCTTGAGCCACGCGGAATTGATTGCGATTTTGCTGCGCACCGGATTGAAAGGCGCGAACGCGGTCGAAATCGGCAAACAGTTGATCCAAAAATACGGCACGCTTCAAGCGCTGGCGCGGGCGTCGGTGGACGACTTGCGGAGCGTCAAAGGCATCGGTCGCGACAAGGCGGTGACGCTGGTGGCGGCGTTCAAACTGGCTGAACTCATGGCCAAGGAATTGTGCGATGACTCGGAGCCGTTGGATCATCCCGAGGCCGTGGTGCGACTGTTGCGCGCCCGAAACCTGCTCAAAAAGGTGGAGACATTGCAGGTGTTGTCACTCAACACGCGCCGCCGGCTCATCCGACTGGATGAAATTTCAGACGGCACGCTCGACACGCTGCTGGTGCATCCGCGTGAGGTTTTCCAGAAGGCGATTGCCGCAAACGCTGCCGCCGTGGTGCTCGCGCACAATCATCCGAGCGGCGACCCAACGCCGAGCGAGGCCGACATCAAGGTGACGCGCGATTTGATCCGCGCCGGCCAGCTTTTGAAGATTGAAGTGCTCGACCACATCATCATCGGCCGCGCGACGCCGGAACGGCCGAAGGACTACGCTTCGCTGCGCGAACTGGGATATTTCTATTCGTGAACTAACAAAAAATGAAACTGCCGAATATTGAGCGCGCCGTCGTGCCGGGCAGGAAAATCACGCACCACCTGCTTTCAACCACCCACCGGGATGGCCGGCACAAGGTGGAATTCTTTCGCAGTTTCGGATTCAAACTTGAAGCGTGGGAGGAATTGGCCGCGGCCTTGTTGAACCACGCGCAAAATCATAAAATTGTTGAAATCGTGCCGACGCCATTCGGACGAAATTTTGTGATTGAGGGTGCGCTGTCGGCGCCCGATGGTCGCACGCCAAAAGTGCGCGCCATTGGGTTTATTGCCAATGGCCGGGAAATGGCTACATTAGCCACGGCCTATCCATTGGACGCCTGACATGATCAAAGAACTTGACAGCATGGTATTGACGACCGACTTGCCGGAACACGGCTTGAGCGCGGGAGACCTTGGCACCGTTGTGCTCGTTCATGAAGGCGGCAAGGGCTGCACGGTGGAATTTATGACGCTGGCCGGGAAAACCATTGCCGTCGTCACGCTGCTGGCCAATCAGATTCGGCAGATTGCCAAAGACGAAATCGCCCACGCGCGACACGTTATGGCAGCGGCCTGACCGGAAAATCTCCGGCTTGAGCCGCAAAAGGCAAAATTTTTTACAGTAGAAAACGAAGCAAACGAAGATCGGAATTACTTTCTTCAGAGGTTCTTTCAAAACTGTAGGAGACGACGTGAGGAGTCTCTGAAATCCTTGAAAATGAGCCTCGTTACCTCGTCTCCTACGGGGTTTTGAAAGGGCTCTTCGTTCGTTGCCTTCGGTTCAACTCCTTGCTGGCGCGGGTTCGCCTTTGGAGTGCGCCGACAGGTCGGCGCTTTGAAAGCGGTGACCTGTCACCCGCAGAACCGTCCGTAATTAAAGTAGGAGACGACGTGAGGAGTCTCTGAACAAATCCCCGTTTCGATAAGGAACCCGTGAAACCATGAACCGGCTTTGCTCCTGCATTCCTGGATTCCTCATTCCGGATAAATTCAAACCCTGAAGGAATCCTTGCGGCGGTGGCGCGTCGCCTTGTCGTTACAGTCCAAGCCAGTGTCGGACGCCCTGTTCTATGGGCGCAAGTTGGGCCGGAGTCAGGCTGCCGAGTTTGCGGAGTGCCAGTTTGGACGGAATTGTGATCAGGCTTTGAACGACAAACACACCCCGCTTGAGGAAGGGAACATCAACGGCAATTTCAAATTCCGAACCGCGAAGCGCCGTCGAATGCGAGACAATGGTGATGAGCGTGCGGTCGGCGTCTTGATAAGGGAATGTTCAAAACCAGTGCGGGCCGAACCTTCTGCGCCAGGCCGAGGTCAACCACCCAAACTTCACCGCGCCGGGGCATCTTCCTCCTTGTCGTGCAGGGCAAAGACGCTGGCGGCGGCGGCGGTCAACTCGTCATCCGTAGGCGCGGCGTAATCAAGTTGGGCCGTGCGGTGAAGAATGACGCGGCTGAACTCCCTTTGCTCGCCGGGAGAAAGCTGCTCGAATTCTTCGGGCAAATGCGCGGTCGCTGTGCTCATGTTGAAAAGATAATGCGCATATTTTCGCGGGCAAGTTGGAAAATGTGCGTGCCGGTCGCAATGTTTGACAATGGTGGCAGGAATAAAACTCGACTTGGCGGTTGTCAATGCGCGGCAACGGGTTTAGATTTCAACCATGAGCAGAGCGGAAATTATGTCTGAAATCCCGAGGCTGTCGCACGCCGAGCGCCGGGAAATCATGCGGTGCATTCTCGAGACGGAGGAGGACGCCGCAACGCTCGCCGAATGCGACCGCCTGGCATTGGAACGGTTCCAAATGCTCGACGCGATGGAAGCCGAGGATGAAAAGAACACTGCCCGGTGAAATCTGGCGCGTGGATTTCGGCCTGGCCGCCAAGGTCCGGCCCGCGCTGGTTTTGAGTGATTATCCCCGCGACGACGAATTGGCCCTGCTCATTGTTATTCCGCACACAACGGCTGTGCGCGGCAATCGCTGGGAGCTTGCCATTCAAAAACCATTTCTCAAATCAGGTGCGTTTCATTTGCAGCAAACCCAGCCGATTTCGCTGGCGCGCTTCGATGCACGGCTAGCAGCCCGTTAAAAAAGTATTTCAGATGATTGAACGAGAGAGAGGATGAAGCGTCTGATTT
>Ga0074045_10004031_pt1 | contig 13086 bp, 13 predicted proteins | sample BogForMeECP23OM2_FD_94442 | JGI IMG/M metagenome (GOLD analysis project Ga0074045, IMG submission 94442) | Bog forest soil microbial communities from Calvert Island, British Columbia, Canada - Bog Forest MetaG ECP23OM2 | ecosystem: Environmental > Terrestrial > Soil > Wetlands ... | reverse complement strand
ATAAAATACCCGAACGGAATTGAGGACAAGAAATTCCGCGGAACACTCGACTCGCAATACAGGATTGCAGTAGCAGGCGGAATGGGCAAGACGAAGGGGCAAATCTTCAGAGTCGGCATTATGGGCGCCGTATCAGAATTCGAAATTATGGCAACCGCGACAGCAGTAGAATCTGTTCTCTCCGAACTGGGCTATGGCCTGACTACAGGCGAGGCAGTGAAAGCTGCGCGTGAAGTATTCTCGAAGGCAAAATGAAACGTAACCACTTGAGTAATTCCTGAAAGGTTAATCTACAACCAACCGACCTTAGCTTCGACTCCGCAGATTAAGGTGGAACAGGATGCCAATCAAGAACGGGGACTTTCTCCTCATCAACTACACGCTGAAAGTGAAAGAGACTGGAGAAATTGTCGGCACGACAATCGAAAGCGTAGCAAAAGAAACGAAACTGTACCGCGGAGAGGAACATTACGAACCATTTTTCGTCATAGTTGGCGAAGGATGGGTGCCTAAGGGATTAGATGAAGCCCTCACCGGTTACGAAGTTGGCAAGGCAAATACAATTGAACTGCCTCCCGAGAAAGCCTACGGAATACGTGACCCTAAGAAAGTGAGGCTTGTCCCATTACGAAAGTTCCGAGCTGACGGATTGACACCGGTACCTGGATTACAGGTTAACGTCGACGGAAAAACGGCCCAGGTTAGAGCAGTCGGAGCGGGTAGAGTTCAGGTTGACTACAATCATCCGTTTGCTGGACGAACGCTGATCTATGACCTTACAGTCGAAAGACAGGTAGAGACAGATGAAGATAAGATACGGGATCTAATTCGTAGGCAGATTTCGTCTGTTGATAAACAGAAATTCGGCATCAAAATAGAGGACGGCAGCTTGACAGTCGAAGTCCCGGAGGAAGCATTCTTTCTTGAGGGACTTCAAGTGGTCAAGCGAACATTGACTGCCGAGATTGAGAAATTCCTGCCTAAACATGCAACTGTAATTTTCGTTGAAACTTTCAAGAAACCAACTGAAGCAAAGCCTGAAGCTAAACCCACTACCGAAGTAGCGCCCAGTACATCATAAGGCCGGCTAAGACGGAATTATCGAATTCGTCTTTCGCGGTTTAATGTATGGGTCTGCCAGGAATAACCGCGTAGCTTCTTCGTTGCACCAAATCCGCACGCGGAACATCTTTTCCATCTTATATGATAAGATCGACGTCCGCAGCGGCGGCATCGAATATGAGTCTTAGCACGCCCTCGCCGTCCAAAAGATGCGGTTCCTTTAGTCATTCACTACGCCTCATCTGTGATTCGATTTATCTCTTCGGCGGCGGTGAGACTAAGACTACGTTGTCCCCTCGCACTATGATCGTGCCGATATTTCGAGTACTGTCAGGATTTGACACGTCTTCGGCGTCTTCCAATACCAAATTCATATGCTGATCGTAACTAAACAATTTTCCGCGAATTGTGCGGCTACCTTTCAACTCCACAAGGACAATCTTACTTAGACTCTCTTCGAAGATTTTGTCAGCGACTGCAGACATTTCCATCTGACCCTAGTTTTTCTGAAACTGTGTGCGTTAATGGAGCGCTTCAAATTAAAGCTTCGGCTATGATTAACATAATGCAAGAGTACCAGATTGACGACGAGTGAATTCATCATGTTAGGCTGGATTGTGTGAAGTATGTCTGTTATGCGGTATCTCAAGGACAAAGAAGCAAAACAAATAGTTAGAGAATTTGTGATCCGTTTTCCTGTTGCTAGGGAAAAGTTGGATGCGACTGATCACCTACAGGAACTTGTTGTCGGCGATGGCTCAGTAATTTTTGCTGATGGTGTGCCAATACTCATACGAAGGAACGATCTCTGGGTACCATCTCTAAGGTTTCAGATCGTCCTTGATTCATTGCCTAAAATCATAGTCGATATGGGAGCGATCCCGCACGTGACGAATGGAGCGCAGATTATGCGGCCAGGGATAAGGACGATCTCTGACACTTTCAACAAGGGTGACTTTTTGGTTATTCAAGACGAACGATTCAAGAAAGCCATTGCAGTTGGCACCGCAGACTTGGATTCAGAAACGATGCAAGCGATGGTGAAGGGCAGAGTGATTACAAATTTGCATTACGTGGGTGATGATTTCTGGAATGCATTCGGTCCTTCGCGCTCGTAACATAGAGACCCAGTATACCGGGTTTGACGCGGGAATGACAAACTTCACAGCGTTCAAGCGGATGAAACTGCTCAGTCTTTACATGAGCATGTCACGTCCGGTCGTTTGCTGTGCAAACATTTAAACTACGATTCGCTCGACTCGGACATTATCTGGGGAAATGTAACTGCCATGATTAGTTCTCATGCGATGGAAAGAACAGATCGGTATCCACTAGTGAATCCATCCATACAGCATCCAATCTATGTCAAGGCGTATCCTTTGCGCGATCTCACCGATGTGCCACGAATCAAGGCTGAGATAATTGAAGGAAATATCCTTATTGTGAAGATAACCCCGATCGCGAAGCGCAGCGTGGAGGAAACGAAATCTGCCATCAGCGAAATGGTTGCTTTCATAAAATCAATTGAAGGAGACATCGCTAGACTCGGCGAAGAAAGAATAGTTATGACACCGCCGACAGCTAAGGTTTGGCGTGGGAAATCCGCGGTTACCGTTACCGCTGGAAACGGCGGCGACGAAGAAACTGAATAAAGACAAGTTAGCGAAGTCTGAGCGTCTCAGAAATGTCAGGTGCCACGGTTCGTAGCTTGAGAATTCTCGAAACTTGATGCGCGAACAGATCCGTTTTACGTCTTTCCCCGTGACACATAATTACCTGCGACGGTCTCGGAGAGACACGTTTCAAGAACCCGATCAATTGATTCCTGTCCGAGTGTCCTGAAAATCCTTCAACACTTTCAACTCGCAAGTTGACTTTGAAAGCTTCAAGTTTTCCGTTCCTGCCCATCAGTGAGACTTCACGTATCCCGTTCTTCAACCTGTTTCCAAGAGTTCCCTCAACCTGATAACTTACGAAGATGATTGTGTTACGTTCATCGGAAGCTAAGTAGCGAAAATAATCAATGGCTGGTCCGCCTTCCATCATGCCGGAAGTCGCCAGGATCACGGCGGGATCGCCTGCAGTAATCTTCTCACGTTCCGATGGGTGATCTACGTTGGTGAAGTAATCTGATTGGAATGGGTTGACGTCCTTGTACAGAATTTGTTCTCGAAGATCTCGAGCTAAATACTCTGGGTAGGCTGTGTGAATAGCGGTTGCTTCGGAAATCATTCCCTCGAGATAGATCGGAAGTTCCTTGATCACTTTATTTTTCATGTAGGCGTTTAGAACGAGCATTATTTCTTGAGCGCGACCAACAGCCAACGTCGGGATGAGAACTTTGCCACCTTTCTCAGCGGTTTCGTTTACGATCCGCGCGAGTTTACCTTCAACCGTTTCGCGGTCAGACATGATATCGTCAGGACCGCCATATGTGCTCTCCATAATCAGTGTCTCAGCGCGAGGGAAAGAGTAAGTGGCAGGTTCTAGGAGCATAGTGCGTCCGAACTTAAAATCGCCCGTGTACACGATGTTATGTAATCCTTCACCGATGTGTAGATGAACGATTGAACTCCCGATTATGTGCCCCGCGTTGTGGAGCGTTAACTTAATGTCCGGTGCTACGTCCGTTACGACCCCGTACTTCACCGGGATAGTGTGCAGTACTGCCTCGCGTACGTCCTTTTGGTCGTAAGGAGGATGCCCTCCTTCCTTACCAAAGATGTCCAAGTAATCTAATTGCAAGAGCGTCATGAGTACCGAGGTTGGCTCTGAGCAATAGATCGGTCCATCGTATCCGTATTTGAATAGGAATGGAACAAATCCACAGTGGTCTAAGTGGGCGTGTGAGATTATGACTCCGTCAAGTTTGTCAATATCGAATTTATCCGAATCGATGCGTGGAAAAGCGGATGATGGGCGATCTGCACCTGCACTTATTCCGCAGTCCATTAAAATGCAGCTTTCGTCCGTCTCAACTAGAATCGACGATCGACCTACTTCATGGAATCCTCCCAATGGAGTCAGATAAACGCCGGACGTTCTCGCTAGTCGTTGTCTAAAGATTCGTTCTCCAACGTCTCGAAAAATTCTGCTTCTTTCTTCGCTCTCTGAATGAAGAATGTGTCTCGTACTTGCTATAATTTTGGACGGGAGCGGAGGAGCGCGTAGAACGCGTGGACGCCAGCTTGTTGTTTTAATTATTTCTTGAAGTGTAACACCATCTTTGCCGATTGCTAATCCCGGTTTCTTTGCTTCAATAACCACCTCACCTAGAGTCGGGTCGAAGTTTATTTCGGTCACCTCGGCTTCGGCTGGGACGATGCCTTTGATTAGCCTCTCCGATTCCGTTTCATTCAGTCTGATCGAAGGATCTGAACGTATGACCACGCGTTTGTGAAGCAGATTTACTATCTCGGTAACTATGTGACTTTGTTCCAGAAGCAATCCTACGTTCTTGACGTAAATCGCTAGTCGTGGTCCCTCGAATTCAATTCGCGTTATTTCAGCTTCTTTCGGCATATGGGAGACGATAGTGTCGCGTATCCTAACCTGAGTTTCATCTACGAGACGAGCCACTGCCGAAACCTTCGTGAATTATTCTAGAATTCTCATTCAGTTAACTGGACTCAAGGAGTATGCGTTTCTTTTCATCCTCGTTGAGTTCTCGATAACCTTCCTTTGAAATAACTGCCACATCGAAACTGTCACCGCTGGCCGAGTCCCTCTTCATAGCGGTGTTGACTGCTCTTACAACCAGCGGAATGGCATCCTTCACAGCCATACCTTCCTTGAAGCCGGGTTCTAGTACACCATAAGCTACGGGAGAGCCAGATCCTGTAGAAACGTATTTTTCTTCTGTTACGCTGCCGAGCGGATCCAATGCGAAAATGTGACCGCCTTGATCGTCAATTCCTCCAATTACTGACTGAAGGATGAACGGATAGAATCTTGAGGAAAACAACACGTTGGCTGCTAATCGCGCAAGAGCGCTAATTGGTATAGGATACCCATTTTCGAAGCGGTAGAGCCGTGAATTAGCACGCAGTATCTCGACTACTGATTGTGCATCGGCTACTCCACCAGCAATTGTCATGGCCACATGATCGTCAATTGGGTAAACTTTCTTCGCACGCTTATGGGCCACGAACGTCCCGAGGGTAGCTCGAGTGTCCGTTCCGAGGACTATCCCATCACGACATACGACACCCATTGTGGTAGTGCCCGTCAGCACATACTTCGGCATTTGACTCTTGTTGTTGTTTTGATGATACATTGTGTTCGCCTCAGAGAACGAGTCTCCGGCATAACGAAACCGCGCTGAAGAATTTCAAGCGCGCAAAACTACAGGCAGTACGATAACTTAAAAACGTTTCCTGAAAGCTGTAAACTCCAGAATCGCAATCAGACCACCACTGCCAATTACCTATGGCGTTGAAACAGAATGCAGACCACATATCAGTTAGAGAACGAGCTGATGAATGAAGCCTATACTGAACTTAAATTACATCAATCGTTTCCCTCTGAACTACGAGAAAAATTAACCAAAACCCTCGGAGAGCGCTTCATCAATGGCTTAGAGTTGGTGGACACACGCAAAGTCCGCAGATACGACTTTAACCCTAGCGGACGCATGGTATGGGTTGTTCAAGGCCGAAAAGACGAATACCAAGTGATCCCTGAAATTCCGTTCTGTTACTGTGATGATTATTATTTTCGAGTGATGGAGAAAAAACGAGGTCTGTGTTACCACATAATTGCCCAAAGGATAGCGGAAGCTTTAGATCAATATGAAAAAATCGCGAAAGGCGACATAGAATATTCCAGCATTACTAACCGGTGGAGAGCTGTGGACAAGCAGGAGAAAAATTCCGCAGACGCAACCTATTCCGAAATTTGAGCGCTGTCCTTGAGTAGTGTTTAAATTGATACCTGACTAACACTTGCGCAAGTGTGAAAATTGAGTACGGACGAACTTTGGGGGCTGATCCAGATTGGGGTCACCTTCCTTGCGTTCCTAGCAGTTGTACTGATATTCGTTTATCTTGCATATGAGAAACCGTCGTAGGCAAGAAAACTACGTTCTCACGAGCATATCTGAAAATTCAGTAACCATTGAACGAGTGGTTACCGTGGGGGGCAGTAAATGTTAACCAATACCTTCGCCCAATTGCACCGCGCAATTCGCGTCCATCTTGAAAGAGTGGGGTTAGAGGAACCGAGTGACATCCAGAACATTGCTATTCCTTCAATCCTTCAAGGCAAGAATGTCTTAATCATTGCACCGACCGGAACGGGTAAGACTCTGGCATCTATTCTCCCCGTCTTCAATATGTTCATGGAGCAACGCTCGGAACATCAAATGAAAGGTATCTCAATCCTGTACGTAACACCACTGAGGGCACTGAATCGTGATATCCTCAGGAGAGTCGCGGACATAGGGAAGGAGCTTGATATCAAAGTCGAGGTAAGACATGGAGATACATCAACCAGCACGAGAGCGCATCAGGCAAAATTTCCTCCCGACATGCTGATTACAACTCCAGAAACGCTTCAAGCTATTCTTCCAGGGCGCCGAATGCGTGAACATTTGCGAGAAGTCAAATGGGTGATCGTCGACGAAGTACATGAACTCGCGACAGACGAACGCGGAACCCAACTGTCCGTAGCCTTGGAACGACTACGCCATCTGATGGAGAGAGATTTCCAAAGGATAGGCCTATCCGCAACAGTTGGCGAAGAAAATAAAGTCGCACGATTCTTGGTTGGAACGAATCGTCAAGTTGAAGTAATAAAATCACGGCAACTCAGACGCATCGAAATAGAGGTAGATTACGTTCAACCTACAACACAGGATTTGAATGAGTCGAACAAGTTAGGGCTACCTCCAACTACAATTGCGAGAGCACGTAAAATAGCCGAAATAATAGGTCAGAGAAAATCAACGCTCGTTTTCACAAACACAAGAGAACAAGCAGAGGCCGTAGGCTCACAACTCCACGCTCTTGCCTCGAATTTACCTGTACGAGTACATCATGGATCACTCTCACGGGAAATTAGAGAGGAAGTAGAACGAGGATTTCAAGACGGCTCATTGAAGGCAGTGATATGTACGTCGTCATTAGAATTAGGCATGGACATAGGAGCAGTCGATTACATCGTGCAGTATATGTCGCCGAGAATGTCGACACGACTGATCCAGAGAATCGGGCGAAGTGGTCACACTATAAAGGGGCTCGCCAAGGGTGAGATCATTGGAACTCTGGCGGACGATCTTCTCGAAGCGTCGGTTCTTTCAAGAAATGCAAGGGAAGGCAGAATCGAAGAGACGATCGTTCATGACAAAGCATTGGACGTATTGGCTCATCAAATTGCGGGAATAGCTCTCGATTCAAAAAGAGTTAAGCTTGCTGAAATCTACGAAATAATAACGGGTGCATACGCCTATCGCGATCTAACAGGCGAAGATCTACATTCACTCGTAAGTTTCCTGAACTCGCTAGGAATTGTTAGGCTTGTAGATGATGTGGTATCAGCAAGGTTTCCGAGAACGTTCAAGTACTATTATGAAAACCTCTCAGTGATACCGGACGTCAAGAGATTCGACGTTTTCGATTTCATCAGAAAACGAAGGATCGGTACTCTTGATCAGAGTTTCGTTGCGAGAAAATGCAAGAGCGGAACCGTCTTCATAATCCATGGACAGACATGGAAAATAATTAACATTAACGAAGAAAAACTTACGACCGAAGTCGAACCGACTGCACCAACGTTAGATGCCATCCCAAGTTGGGAAGGTGAAATAATACCGGTCTCATTCGAGACCGCCCAAGAAGTGGGCGCATTACGCGCGCAAATAAGCGCAAACCTCGATCAACCCTCGACAAGACAGGAACTACAAACCCGACTCGGATTGAGCGACACAGCGTACTCCAAAATCGCCGACACGATCAAGGCACAAGTAAACGATTTTCCTTTACCTACCGATCAGCACGTAATAATCGAAAAATTCGAAAACTGCATCGTCATCCATGCGTGTTTCGGAAGCAGGGTCAACGACACAATCGCAATGATCCTAGCTGCCTTACTTAGTGCTAAGTACGGAGTGAACATCGCAACACAAACGGATCCATATCGAATCGCGCTAATATCGCCGTTCAAAATTGAACCTGAAACGGTTGCAGTGGAGTTATCTAAACTGACACCAGAAGACGCAGAAAACGTTCTCGTACAGGCATTGCAGACATCTGACCTATTCGCCTGGCGGCACTGGCAAGTCGCTAGACGTTTCGGCCTTGTTGAAAGAAGGGCAGACTATCGATTGATGCGCTCTAGAATGCTGGTCACAGCACTAAAGAATACACCAGTAAACCTAGAAACTCAACGAGAAGTATTTCTCGAGAAATTTGATATTTCCAACATGAAAGCGACAATCACAAAGATACAAAACAGACTGATAGGAATTGACGTGACACGATCCAATGAATCCTGTTCACCATACGCGACACCAATCGTTGATAAAATAATTCCACACGACCTTTTACGACCAGCAATCCCATCAAAGTCGTTGACAGCCATCGTTAAAGAACGACTAAACGCCGATACAGTACGGTTAGTCTGCATGTTAAACGGCGACTGGGAGGCGATCAGAGTTGTTGGCGACCTCAATCCGAATATTAAATGCCCAAAATGCAGTACGACACTAATCGCTGCAACCTACATGTCAAATGATTCATTGGCTGCGATAGTAAGAAAAAAGAAAAAAGGCACCAAACTCACACCTGAAGAACAGCACGTTTGGCGACAGGCCTACCTAAGCGCGAGCCTAGTCCAAACTAAGGGTAAAGAGGCAGTAATCGTAATGACCGGAAGAGGCGTTGGACCGGCCGCTGCTAGCAGGATCTTGAGAAAGATCCACCGAAACGATGATGACGTGTACATTGATATTTTGAAAGCCGAACGAGAATACGCCAGAACTCGACTGTTTTGGGGCTAACTCGAACTTTCAGGAAGCACCTTCAAAGCAACAGTAACATGATCAGGGTACCTAGGCCTACCCAAGTCCTGGTATTCTTCTTCAGTCAATGTGACAATCAGTCGAGGAGTACCAAGCTGCTGTCCGAACCCTGGAAGCTGACTTAGCGTTCTCTGAACGGCAATCGTTACTCCAGCCATCTCACGATCCATCTCCAACGGGAATGTCACTGGTCCCTTGAACGGATCTCCGAGAGTTATCTGAACCATCGGTCTTCCTTGCTGTGATTGAATCGGCGTAACAACAAGCACTGTTCCTTCAATCGTAACTTCAGCCATTCTTCGCCCTTCTGTAGTCCCGTAACCGTGCTCGAGTATTCTAATCTTCCGGGGAACAAACTCTCTCAAGATTTCAGTCGATAAACCGCATCGTTTTTGCGCACCCCCCCAACAACCTTTATCCCAACAGATTGACCTGGCTCAGCAGCGGAAATTTGCACGTGTTCATATTCCATTGAGTCGATCGTTTGTTGTAACTTCGTTAAACTGCCGCGCACAATGATTCGATCTCCCTTTCTTGCAGATGAAACAAGTTCAATAATCGCTACACTAGCTTCCGCATAGAAATGTGTGACTCGCCCAATTCTTTCGTATGGTGATTCCATGAGGGAGATCCTTCTAGCGCGAAGCTCCGAAGGTTTTTGAAAGATATGAGTATTGGGCTTCTGAACACATAATAGGTTATGACAGTCGTAAAAACATAGGCACAAATGAGGCCCACCGAATGAGCTACGAATGTGAAGAATTAACATAGGCGAATGACAATTGCCAGATGTGCTTCAAGTAATCGTAGACGAGATCCTCGCAAAACGAAGCGATCTTAGCGCAAATCAAATTCGGGAGTTAATCGAAGAAAAAAAGAAGGAGGGCAGAGGGCTTCTTTCCGATGAAGGCGCAGCGAGACTCGTGGCTGAAGAACTGCTTATCCAAACTTGTGGAACGGAGTTGGGAAGAATGAATGTGAAGAATCTTGTCAGCGGCTTGAACGATGTCACTCTATCTGGACGCGTTCTCCTGGCATGGCCTCCTCAACAGTTTCAACGACGCGATGGAACATCGGGACGAGTGATGCGCATCATTCTAGTGGACCGAAGCGGGAAAGCGCGGTGCGCATTATGGGATCGACATGTCGACATCGCGGAAAGAGCAGGCAACTTACAAGGTCGGATACTAAGAATCGGGCATGCATACACCAGACAAGGATTGACCGGAGAGGCTGAAGTTCACGCTGGAGACCGCAGCAGCGTAGAAGTAGATCCGTCAGGTCTACAAATGTCTGAATTTCCGGAGTTCAAAGAATTATTCACCAGAATCAGTGATCTTGAGCAGCAAGATAATTCGATCAATATAGTAGGAATCATACAAACTGAACCTAAAACATACAAGTTTGAAAGGGACGAACGCCCCGGAAGTGTTCTCCGCTCTTCACTCGCAGACGAATCGGGCACCGTGCCAATAGTAGTTTGGAATGAGAGAGCAGAAGAGCTGAAGGAATTAAAGATTGGAGATATCTTGCAAATAATAAACTGCAGAACAAGGATCGATAACAATGGGAAGCTAGAGGTCCACGTCGAATCCAGAAGCCAAGCTACTAAACTTGATTCTCCACCTGACTACCTGAAGTATCCAACATCCAGAAGCTACGAGATAGGCACCATCTCGAGTCAGACAGCATCAATTGACATATCCGTCTTCATATTAGCGAAAGGAAAAACCCAAGAAATTAAGCGAACAACTGGCGAAACCATGAAACTGTCCACCTTACTAGTGGCCGATCAAACCGGCGTAATCCAACTGTCCCTATGGGATGATAAGGCGGCCATCTTCAACCAATTCAACGAAGGGGATTTCTTACAGTTGCGGAATGCGACTGTAACAGAATGGTCAGGAAATCTTCGGCTAAACCTCGGAAAGTCAGGAGAAATCGAAACGATCGAGAAGAAGGGCACAGTGGTAACCCCGCCTATTACGACTCTTAACTCACTTCAGTCCGCGAAAACCCTTCTGATCGTTGAAGGCCTCATTGCGGATTCACCGACAATACGGCAGGTAACAACAGAAAGGGAACCTAACGTAAACGTTGCTTCCTTCACGCTCAAAGACGACACTGGTTCCGCGAGAGTTACCCTGTGGAGAGAACATGCCGGCTATGCATCTAATCTTCATGCTGGACAACGAGTGAAACTTACCGGAATCCGTGCGCACGCTGGCCTTGGCGGGCAACCTGAGCTAAGCTCAATTCAACTTACAAAAATCGAGACAATCAGTCTAAACTCAGAAGGCGAAACCAAATGAGTTCACATCCAAAAATCTAATACCTATTTCAATAACATTATATAGATAAGATCCAGGAGCCTATGCAGCCTCTATGTCGCTGCCTAATTTCTTCCGAGACTGAAACTAAAATTAATGATGCGTAGTAGGTATCTACTTTGTCCCTTCTTCGGAACGTCATCGGACCACATCCCAACCTATGGGATTACGTGAATAACATAAGGAACCCCACAGTGAAATCAACAATAAAGAAGCGGGTGCAGGAATATCAACCCAAACGTCAGATTATAGAAAAATTCGCAGGCCTTACTGATAGATACTTCTTCGTCGTATTCGCGACGGAATGGAACGTTGAATGTAGGACAGAATTACCCAACCTCATGAAGTTCTTCACTGCAACTAACAATGCCGCGTTGAACATCAAGGTCATCGATTTTGACGAAAACCGCGATATCGCCGACGAAATGAACGTTCTCAGGATCCCAACAATAATAGTACATGACAAGTCTTGGCGCGAAATCGGTAGATTCGTCGAGAAGCCTCAGCATGGAGAGACCTTGGAAGATGACCTCTGGGGAATAATCCAAAAACATGTTCAGAAGACGAGCTAGATTCACGCTATCCGTGATATTCAGTTAATACGTCGAGATCTTAATCACTCCAGGTATCTTCAACATCTTCTGCAGTACTTCACCACTCGGCTCTTTTTCTACAACCAATGTAAGCTTTGGCTCCGGAGTGAGATCCGGATCGTCAGCTATAGCCTGTCGAATCGCAATGTTTTCTTGAGCAACAAGAGTAGTAGCCTGCGCTACAATTCCTACCGTATGTGGATCAGCATAGATCTCTATGACACTGTAGTTGAGAAAACGTGCGATCTCAGCCAGGAGTGGCCCAGCAGGGCGCATTCTCTCGAACACAGATTTGAGAACAGGATCTGAAGATATTAACTCGGCAGTCTCTCTTACAGTTCTTCGATCCACACCTAAGTGACGCGCTATTTTCGCGTCGGACAATTCGATTCCACCACAATAAATTGATGAATTCCCTCGTATACCCAACCCCAGCTCTACAAGGGTTCTAACAACTTTCTGCCTTCCAGGATAGTCCTTGACTCGCTCTGAGATTTGTCTCCACATGAGCCTTCAGGAATCACGTACAAAATTGTGCAATAAAGGCTTCGATTGTACATTTTAGTTGCGAAGTCGCGTTCCCTAACCTATACGGCCTAATCGAAATTTTTCTGGTTTCGGCAGTCACTCTTTTCGAACTAACTTTGTTAGGTCCATCGTTTGCAGCTGTTCTCGAATCTCGTCGAGCCACCGATCAAATGCCCGGTTTGTTGGACAAGTTATGTGCAATTTTCCGTCCGGAAGTAGCTTCAGGCTACCTTGGTCTTCGGTCTTGAGTGGAATGATCACGCTCTCACGATGAATGTTGAACGAGTCAGTAATCTCGAGTATCTTTATGATTTGTTCAGGACGCAACGATACCACCATGATTCAGCGAGCGTTTGTGTCGTTGATAACAAGATAGCTCGACATTTGGTCATGCTAAGCGCGGATATCGTACCAATGCATCTGGACTGGTGCTTGCGCAAGGAGCCGAGTCTCATTGAATAAATCTATGATTCGTTGAACTGAGCTGTTGTCGCTGTTTATACTGTACACGCTAACTGGACCATAATTTTTCATATGAATAAGATCTGCTGCAAGT
>Ga0074045_10004030_pt1 | contig 13087 bp, 17 predicted proteins | sample BogForMeECP23OM2_FD_94442 | JGI IMG/M metagenome (GOLD analysis project Ga0074045, IMG submission 94442) | Bog forest soil microbial communities from Calvert Island, British Columbia, Canada - Bog Forest MetaG ECP23OM2 | ecosystem: Environmental > Terrestrial > Soil > Wetlands ... | reverse complement strand
GCCAGCAACTTGATGATTTACCTTATGTGACCCCGAATTACGATGCGTACCTCTTTGAAGTTCAAACCAAAGAAGGAATGAAAATGCTTCACGAACTCAAACGAGGCGAGTGGGGAAGGCTAATCATTTCTTCAACGATGCTGCCCCGCTACGGCATCGGCGACCTCATAGAAGCTGCTGGAAAAAACTATTTCCGGGTGTTAGGAAGAGGAAAACTCTCAACGGTCCTCGAACACAGGCTTTACAGATTGTTTTTTGGTTGGCAACTCTAAGAGGGAACGGGATTCCTGCTTCTACTTCTGGAATAGTAATAGAGCCCTGCAATCAATATCAGAATTCCAATCCCAACTAACACAAGCGCTGAAGCTACGGGGCCACTAAGGCCGCTGAAAACGGTTGTGGTTGCATTTATGAATGCAAGTACTCCCAAAAGAACAATCAAGATTCCCGCGACCAAATACCCGAAGCCTCCGCCAGACTTCTCGTGTTTTTCTCCGCGCTTTTCAGCCTTTTCGTTATGCTTCTCATGCCGTTCATATCGATATCTGTAGTCTCGCGCTGTTGGACTCCCCTGCGAAGCAGTTCCGGCCTTCAATGAAGCGCCGCATCGGGGACAGAAAGTCATCGTCTCATCAACTTTGTTGCCGCAATTTGGACAATACGACATAAAGCTAATCACCCTACATTTTTCATTTAATAGATCAAAGTATATAAAATGTTCACTTCTGATAAATCGGAAAAAACAAAAGTTAAATCCAAACATAACGAAATAAGACATAGTGCCAAAAAAATGAGTGAAAAAACTTCAGGTTACCAAAGTGGCAGACTATTCCGAGAAGGAGTAATAGCTGTCGTTTCCGCAGGTTTATTCTTCATACTAGTCGGAATTATCTTTGTAATCAACCAAGACCTTTGGCCAAAAATAAAAGACTTCGGCAACGATTTCACAATCACCCGCATTGCGAACACATCAATCCAATTGCCAGTACCCGGTTCTCCAGCTGCTCACGTCGCCGTGTATTCGGCGGTTTTTCAATTCGCTTTGGGAATTGGAATACTCGAAATCCTAATCTTGGCAATGCATCTTGCAAATGGGTCCCGAATAAGAAGAACAACTCAATCTATCGGAAGTGCGGTTTTCTGGTTCGGTGCAGCCTATCTGTTAAGCGTTCTTGCAGATATGAAAAATACATTAACAGACAGCCAACAACTAACTATATGGTATCAATTTTGGGCAGCTATAATCATGCTGATAGGCATCTCAATAGTAGTTAGAGCAGGCGTCCTTTTAGCCGCAAAGCAATGGAAAAAATAGATTCAGCCAAAAAGACTAAGGAACGGCGATATTTACCGTCTTCCCGGAACAACAATCCACCTTACATTATCGAACCCGTATTTAGTTATTAACGGGTCGACAAAGTCAGGCGCCAAGTAATCCTCAATTTCTGCAAAAACCACGCTATCGCCGATCCTGTAAACAATGCCGATTTCGGTAAGATCCTTCAAGACCGCGTATTTTCCTTTGATTTCCCAGTAGCTAGGCTCATCTCTACCAGGTTCCAAAAGCCAAGAGTATTGGTCCTGTGGATGTTCGCCCTGCTCAAAATTAAAAGCGCATACAACTTCTCCCACGATTTTTGGATCATCACTTGTCTTAACGTAAAACCAAATTGTCATATTGCAATCACTGCAATAACCAATGCGCAACACCCTTTATTTGCTTTTCACAGACGAAGGAAGTCAAGGATCAAGATTTAGCTTCAATAAGAACAAGAGTCTCAAAGAAGGGGAGGTTTTGTTCCGCCTTTACGCTTGCTGCCAAATGGTTCTCACTAAATTTACAAATTGTCTCTTCAACGTTTGCAAGCGTCGATTGCATCATAAGAACTCGACCATCGGCTTTAAGGTGCGGAACAACTTGCGAAATAAAACGGTCGATAACTTGGCGCCCGTTAACTCCGCCTGCCCATGAGCGCCCAATCCAAGTCTGGGTTTCACAGTTATCTGCTGGAAGGTAGGGTGCGTTGAAGAGAATCAAATCAAATCTCGCATCCATGTTAAAGGCGGTAAAGAGGTCACCTTGCAGAAAAACTATCTTGCTCTCTGCATTGTTAAACGCTGAGTTTTCTTTTGCACAGCGGAGGGCATAAGGGTTTAGGTCAATGGCAAGCACCTCCGTCGCTTTTTCAGCTGCCAATATTCCAAGGATGCCACAGCCGGTTCCAAGATCTAGAACTCGTGCGCCCTCCTTAACTTCGAGGTTTTCAGCAAAAAGAAAAGAGTCCTCAGCAGGCTCGTAAACATCTTCCGGGACGTCAAAGACGTGGTTTCTGAAATGGATTCTATTGACGCGTGACTGCATTCGCTATTTCTCCAAATTGTTCAGGCGTCAGCTCTCTTGGCCGCTTATCTCCAAACGGCATTGTCCTAGCTTTCTTTTCCGCATCTTCCTTGCTTGAGTGCAAGTTGGTTCTTAAAAACGGTGCAAGCGCTTTACTTAGCTTCTTGTTACGTTGAGTAAACAGCCATTTTGTAAGTTGCTTGAAAAACGCATCGTCCCTCACTTCGAACTGCTTCTTACACCTAGGTGTCAAACGAAGGATTACTGAATCAACTTTCGGCGCTGGGAAAAACATTTCCTTAGGAACCTCATCAAGAAGTTGAGCCTCCGCGCGCACGTACGTTTGGACGGTTAACCATCCATATTGGTCGCTTCCGATAGCAGCGTTAAGTTTTTCAGCGAATTCTTTCTGAACTATAATCACGGCGCAATTCATTTTGCGTTCAAGAAGCCATTCGACAAGATGGGTAGAAATTTGATAAGGCGGGATCGCTATGACCTTATTGAATTCAGGCAACACAACCTTCAGCATGTCCCCTTCTATTACCATCACATTGCCGAATCCTTTGAGATGTTCCCGAAGCGCCGAAGCAATTTTGGGGTCTTTTTCTACGGCAATTACAGCCTTGCACTTATCGGCTAAGAAGCTGCTCAGGAATCCGAAGCCCGCGCCAGCATCCAACACCACATCACAAACATCAAGCGAGGAATAGATGCAGAGCTTGCTGTAGATTAATGGTTCAGCTGTGAAGTTTTGTCCCAGAAGCTTATTCGGGGTGATTCGGTAAGTTCGAAGCAGACGCTTCGTTTCTTCAATGCTCATCGCAATGCCTTACTGCGCCCGTGTGAACAACCGGTACTTGCTGTCACCTTCAAGTTCTTCCATAACTCGCTTCGTTATCAATTTGACAGGGTTTGGCAATTCGGTTCTCTTCTGCAGGTCTTCAAAACTTTCGAATGGCTTGCGTGTCCGTTCGTTAATGACTTGCCACATGTATTTCTTGCCGATGCCAGGCACCAGCTCTAAAGCATGCATGCGAGGGGTAACTGCACGTGCGGTGTTGAAAAAGTTAACAAACCACTTCTCTCTATTCAACACAATGCGGTTAATCACGCTTGGAAGTTCCGCTTTAGCCGAAGCAGTCAATTCCTCATAACTGACACGACCTATAATGTACGTAACTTCTGATCGAGAGTCCTTCCCCACGTAAACTCGGTCACTTGGCTTAAGCACTAAACCTTCTTTTACCAAAGCTTCCAAAAGCGTGAAAAACTCTTCGCCAACTGACTGAATTAAAGCTCCCGCTCTATAACCCGCTCGCCCAGTCGGACGAAATCCAGGTTTACCATGGGTCAAGAAATCTAGTACGTAAGCGTACTCTTCATACCGCTTTTCCATTAGTAGTCACTAAGACTTAGGTAATTGTGCTTACTGCTTAAAAATACTTAGTCGCTTAGGGCTATTTTAAAGTCCTATTCTCATTCAACAAGCTAACGATTGCCTTTAATTTTGTGGTCTCAATAATCTTGCGGCCGCCAGCTAGGAACACACGCAGCTCATCAACTGTTTCGGGCATGCAATTTATGATCTGTATCGCTTCAGCCTCGTCAATTTCGTATTCCTTGACAAGAATCTGCAAAAGCTCTTCCGCCTTCTCTGGGTCAGCTTTGGAGAACTTGTTCACGTAATCCAGCGTTCGCCGTTGAAATTGGTCCAAATTTTCTTCGCCTATGTTTTCTAAAAGTTTCTTAACCTGGGGCAAAGTTAAGCGGCTTTCGGCTACTTCTCTTTTGCTCATACTGTTCCACTGCCCATATATGGCTCTAAATGTTCACTGCGAACGATGATTTCTTTTATGCTGTTGCCTTGTGGTACAACAACCACGTACCCGCGACCGCGCTTCTCCTTAACAGTACCGATCTTGCCGTGAAAACGTTTATGCGGCATACTCTTCTGCGTGCTGGAATCCATCTTTATTATGACCTGGGACCCAGCTGGGTATGCTTGGAGTATCTTTCTGATTTTAGGTTTACCTCTTTCTCTAATTGGCTTTTTCAGCAGGCTGCGAGTACCAGCGTAATATCCTTTTGAACCTCTCATCTAAATTTCACCTTGTTATTCCATCATGACTTTCAAAACGTCAAGCTTAAGTGTCTTCGCTCTGTTTCCAAGCAGATCCGAAACGTTCGGCTTTGTCCTTCCTTCATCTCCAGACACCAATTCTTTGACGTAGAGGCCCCCTTGGCAATGAATTTCCAGCAGAGCCCTCTTAAGCGACACCTTCTTAACTTTAAGCTTATATATGTACCTTTCTCGGATCAAGTCCGCCCTTCTATGCACAACCCGGAGAGGCGTCTGCTGCTTGATTAAAGAGCCGGTGAGCTTCTCTTCCAGCATACTCATTTCCTCATCTGATATCTCTTTTTCAAATTCAGCCAGCAATCGATACTTTTTCTGTGAGCCTTCGCCTTTTTTGAGGCGTCGAACCACGTCTTTGGTTGCAAAACGTAACCGTGAAACCTGAACCTTTCCTGAAGCACCCAAGTTGATTTTGGCTTCAATTTCTTTTAAATCAAAAAACCGTTTTCTGGGCTTGGAAATCTCGATGACGAATGGACGCCCGTTTCCCAGCATCCTTGCATCAATGTCTTCTCGACCAGATGCATGAAACGCTGTTTTTTCGCCCTCTGCTATTTCCAGCAGATGCTGGGAAGATAATTCCTCAACCGACTCGGGGTACAGTTTGCCTGTCCCTCCGCATTTATCACATCCTTTTCCTCTGCAGTCTGAGCAGAACCATTTCGACTGCGGAATGTCCCTTACGAGTTTGCGGTATCTGCCAGCGATGAAAAGAGGGTTGACCTGAAGGCTGACTCTGCAGAGAAAAGGGTTGATCATTGCCACCAAATCCGGTTTCAAGTAATCTGCTTCTTTACCCGTGCATGCGCCTATGGCCTTGCCGAATAATCGTCCAAACTCATGCTTGATGCTTTCGCTATAGCCGAGGTTGAAATAAGCCTTAAACTCATCTTCTCTCTCCTCAACCTTAACTGGTAATTCGATTCCTACAAGGTATGTAGTGTACTCGTAGTCTTTCATGATTGTTACAGATTTCTCGGTTAAAGTGTTAACAAGCTCGAATTTTCCTTCACAGAGAAAACATTTTGTTTCCTCGGAAACTTTAGGAACACGTTTTTTTAGATGTTTGATGGTTTCTATTGCTTCCCTCGAAAAGCCGTTGGCTGCCAAAAGCTTAAGCTGCCGAACCCCATCAATGTTTCCTTCTTTAGCAAGATTCGTGGCTTGTAGGGTTAAGGTGACTTTTATTGCTGAACCCCGAACGTTGTTTTCCATGCTGTAGCCGAGCAGTGCGAATTGCCTGCCGAGACAGTGGTCGCAAAGGGGGTATTTGCTGAGAAGTTCAAGCGCTTTTTCCAGAACGTCCATGTCGCTTAGCCTACTGGAAAGTTAGCGGGCATTCCACCTTTTCCGCCTAATCCGAAGGGCAGCTTCTTTTTGCGCTTCATCATTTTCAGCATTTTACGCATCATGACGTATTGCTTGAGCAATTCTTTAACTTCTTTTTCGGTTGTTCCTGAACCGCGGGCTACGCGTTTTGCTCTTGAAGAGTTAAGCAGTTTTGGGTTTTCTCGCTCTTCGGGTGTCATGGATTGAATTATCACGCCCCACTTGTCAAGACGACCTTCAGCCGTGTTAAGCATTTCTTGCGGCACATTAGCAGAGGACATGCCGGGTAGCATCTTGAGAACCTTGCTGAATGGACCCATTTTCTTGACAGCTTGGAACTGCTCGTACATGTCAGTTAGGGTGAATTTACCGCTGAGGATTTCTTTAGCTTTCTTCTCAGGTACTTTGATTTCGGCATCATGGACCTTCTCCAAAAGGGTTTCTAGGTCGCCCATGCCGAGGAGTCTGCCGACGAACCGGGAAGGAATAAACGGTTCGATGTCTTCGATTTTTTCACCCGTGCCGATGAACTTTATTGGTGCGCCCGTCGCTGCAACCGCTGACAATGCACCGCCACCTCGCGAGGACCCATCAAGCTTTGTTACGATGATGGCCCCAATAGGTGTTGCTTCATGGAATGTCTTTGCTTGAATGAGTGCTTGCTGACCTATTGTTCCGTCGATAACCATTATAACTTCGTCAGGCTTGATGTTTTTCTCAAGATCTTTCATTTCCTTGATTAGGTCTTTTTCTTCCTTGTGCCTGCCCGCTGTATCAACGATTAAGAGGTCTTTGCCCTGAAACTGCTTTAACCCTTCCCGAACGACCTTCACCGGGTCTTTACATTTGACGTCTCCGTAAATGGGAATATTTATTCTGCTTGCGAGCTGCTGAAGCTGGGCAAAAGCGCCGGGACGATAAGTGTCGGCGCAGATCAATGCAACCTTCAAACCCCTCTTTTGATAGTACCTTGCGAGCTTGGATGCCTGAGTGGTTTTGCCCGAACCTTGGATGCCGACAAGCATGATGATTTTTCTTTTTCCAGGCTCCATTTTGATTGGGACGGGTTTGTCGCCGACGAACCGGGTGAGTTCTTCATACACAACTTTTATGACATGTTCGCGTCTTGAGATGCCGGGTGGAACCTTCTCTTTCAAAGCACGCTCTTCTATGCGTTTAGAGATGTCTAGGACAAGTTGGACGTTGACGTCTGCTTGCAATAGCGCCCGCTGTATGTCGCGAACAAGTTCCTTCACTGTGGCTTCGTCTATAACGCCTGCCTTAAAGAGTTTCTTTATAGCGTCTGTTAATGAAGAACTTAACTTGTCTAGCGCCATCAGAGTCTCCAGCCTAAACATTCAGCTTACTTTAAGATAAATATTACAGGTAAAAAACAGAAAACAACCGAAAATATTGTCTCCAATAGTTATGTACTGTATCAGATTCATAACGCTAGATTCTGGATATTGGACATAAATCGATATGGTTTGTGATGAAAAATCAGTCAAGATTACCGACTATGCAAGGGTTTTATAGTAAACAGTACATTGACTTTTGGGGGAGCAAGTGCCCTTTAAAAGAGGAAACGATGGCTTTAATTGCGCTTTGAGCTTCATCGGCACAATATCGCGGGGAATTTCGACCGTGAAAATGAGTGGAGATTAAGCATGAAAATTGGAGTCGCCTTGAGAATCTTGTTCCACTGCATCGGGCTCTCATGTTTAGCAGGCGCAGTTTTCCTTGGGCTGCTTGTCTTTTACTCAGTAGACATCACAGGAGTCTTTTACGGAATAGAGGTTAACCACGTGACATCTTCAATTGAGTTTTTCTTCATGTTTTTTGCAGCAACGTATTTGATGTATTTGACAGGACACGCAATTATGAGCTGCGTTAAAAGTGTTTAAAATCCTAAAGAGAAATTGACTTTGGTTTTCACCTGTAAAGTTCACATGGTCATGGTCCCATTTTTGATTTGGCTTCGTACAAAGTATGTTTAACACTATATCATTTGAGAAAAATTATGGAAGAGCCAATTTTAGTGTGCTGCACCAATCGGCTATTTTCTTTTCTGTTTCTTCCTTGTTTTCTAAGGCTTTCTTCAAGTCTAATTCGCCAACGATCTGCGCATTTGGCATCAGCGCTTTGGTTTTTTCGATTGCTTGACGCAGATTATTATCTAGCGTAAAGAACAAAGCCACTTTTTTTCCTGATAGGTCATTTTTGGACAGGTAAGTTCTTATTGCCGCAGAGGGATTCCAAGCCCAAACAGGAGTACCAATGACGATAAAGTCGTAGTCTTTTGGATTCTTTGTTGTTGGAGCTATCTCTGTTTGTTTTCCGCCTGATGCGTCTCGGCCTGCCGACATCCAGCCTAATTTGCCTTCACGCTTTTTTAGGTCTACTACTTCTTCAATGTCCGATCCTAACTCTGCCGCAACGGTCTCAGCTACGAACTTGGCGTTTCCAGTTCTTGAATAGTAAACTACTAGACTTTTCACTCTTTATTCCCATGTTTTGTTGTTGTTTTTGAATAAAAGACTTGCGATGTCGATTATTTACGCGTTTTTGGTCCTTAAAGATTTGACCTTTCAAGAAAACTTTTATTGAGATCGTTTTTTGAAGACTTATAATCTATGTGTTGCTTTTTTGTGCACAGCTCGTCGGTAAATGGGCAGCTAGAAAATATCTTGAAGATACTCGTTCAGCGCGTTATTCTCGACCAGCTCAAAATCCAACTTTGCCTTCATTAGAAATGCGGGAATTTCACTGGTAGTTTTTTGGGTTTCATTTAAGTTTCACTCCCGTTTTAGGAATTGGAAATATTATTCCAGATAAAGAAAGATCACTGATAAATTAATTTCCATGAAGCAAGAATACAGATAAGGGCACACAAAAGGAATGCAAATAGAAAAAGAATGGTTGAGTCAACGAAAATGACTCAATTACGGCTTCTTGTAGAAAAGCCTTAAGCCGCCAATGAGCAGCAACACGACACCAATCACAATTGCGACAGTGCCAAGACCCGAGCCTCGAAATGGCATATGTTTGATTGCTACAATGGCTACTCCGATGATTAGCACGAGTATTCCAATTATAGCCAAAACGATGCCATGCATGCTGCTGTTGCTAGATTTTTTAACCTCTGTTTTCGCTCCTTCTCCCATTTTAAAACCTCTTTAGTCCATTTCGTTTCTTTTCATATATAAGCTTTTAACGAAAAAATGAATCATGCCAAAAGGAGCAAGCGGAAGTCTTAAATGAAAACCAAATTATACCCCTCTGGAAGAAAGGGGAAATTCACCGAATGAAAGCCAAAGTTTCCAGGCTCTTAATTTTAGTGTTCACAGTGATTTTTGCTTGCTCATTAGCCAACTCGGTTCACGCCATTGGAGTAACCTCCACGATAACAGTAGGTGGTGCTCCCTGGGGCGTTGCCTATGATTCAACAAAAAATGAGATATTCGTTGTAGACTCTGCAGGTGGCACTGTTTCGGTCCTATCGGACAGCAACTATGCCTCACTTGCAAAAACAACTGTCGGAACAGCACCTTACAGAGACATTTATGACCCCAATAAAGGCGAGATCTTCGTCGCCAACTACGGCTCCAACTCCGTCTCAGTTATATCAGACAGCACAAACAAGGTCGTTGCAACAGTGACTGTAGGAACTTCCCCCTCATCTTTCGCCTACGATTCAGGAAAAGGCGAGATCTTCGTAGCGAATTCCGGAGGCGGCACGGGTAGCACGGTCTCAGTTATATCAGACAGCACAAACAAGGTCGTTGCAACAGTGACTGTAGGAACAGGTCCATATGATTTAGGCTACGATTTGGCAAAAGGTGAAGTATATGTAGCTAATGCCTACTCTCGGTCTGTCTCAGTTATTTCAGATAGCACTAATCAAGTGGTTGCGACAGTCTCTGTCGGAAGTGGCCCCTTGGGCGTCGCTTATGATCCAGTTAAAGGCGAAGTATTCGTCGCCAATTCAGTCTCAGGCACAGAGTCAGTCATATCGGACAGCTCAAATGCAGTCGTTGCTACAGTTACCGTTGGGTCTAACCCTGCGCCCTCAATTTATGATTCGGGCAAAGGCGAAATATTCGTGCTTAACAGAAACTCAGCCTCAGTCTCAGTCATCTCAGACAGCACAAACACTGTAATCGCAACTGTTCCCGTAGGCACCAGTCCGTATGGTGCTGATTACGATTCTGGCAAAAACGAGGTTTTCGTAGCGAACGAAGGCTCCGGCACTGTCTCCGTTATCTCGGATGCCGCGGGAACATCTGCTTCGCAAACTCCAGCTACCTCAACCTCACCAACCTCATCTTCATCCACATCATCAAGTCCAACCTCTTCAAGATCGCCAAGCCCAACCGTTACCCCAACTGCAGGCCCCTCTTCATCAACGAGCCTTGTGCAACAGATTTGGGTTCCTAAACCTGCTAATACAGTGGCCGCAGTTGGCGTATCCGTGGTGGTAGTAAGTGCAGTTTCGCTGCTTTTTGGGGCAATAAGTAACCCCTTGGGCAGCGTAAATGGAAAAGCGGGCGAAAAAACAAAGGGCATGATCCCTGACAACATAAAACAGTGGCTTGAAGAAGTAGTCGCCTCTCGACGCAAGATCGAAGCGATGGAGAAAAAAGGTTCTCTTTTCAAACCCACAAAAACCGAAGTCTTAGCTTATGCGGTTGCTATAATCGTACTAGGTATTTCCTTCTCATACGTCAAAGTAATAACTGTCAGCCAGATCTGGGTTTTACTTCCGGTCTTTTTTGCCACAAGCGTTATTGTAGGCTTTGTCCAAAAGTTCTTTTCCATAGGGTACCTTCGAAGCAAAGGCGTATGGAGTGAACATTCTATTTGGCCTTTAGGTCTTGTTCTCTTTCTTTTCACAACCTTCGCCTTCAAGGTTCCTTTCTCTTCTCCAACGCGAAGCGTTCAATCGAAAAAATTCACTGAACATTTAGGCGCCATAACAGCAGCATCTGAAATCCTCATCAGCTTGGCTTTTGCAGGGCTATTCTTTGTGCTGCTAAAAGGAGGTTACGCAGCTATTGGAGATGCAGGCTTGTCAATGTGTGTAATCGGCTCATTCTTCGGCACATTCCCTGTGGCTCCAATGAGCGGAAAAGACATCTTCAACCACAGCAAACGCCTTTGGGCAGGACTCTTCATCACATCGCTAGTTATCTTTGTAGGCTGGCTTCTTATAATATAGGAATCCTACTACAGTGCCTTTTCATACATGCAAAATGAAAAAAGGGAAGCCGCTGAGAAAGCCATAAGTTTGTTTAAAGCTTCTTTTTTACCTTTCCAGCGACTTTTTTTGTTTCCGCAGCTACTTTTCCGCCAACTTTTTTTGCGTCCTTACCAGCTACCTTGGCTTCTTCAACAGCTTTTACGCCAATTTTCTTTGCGTCTGCGGCAACTTTTTTTGCATCTTCTTCAGTCTTCTTTTTTACGCTACCTAATGATGGCAACTTATTTTCACCATTTTATTCTTGCATGTTCCACGTTTAAAAACCTTGCATCCTATCAATCGTATGCAATGCAAACATCCAGCCGATTTGTTATTAAGCTAATTTTTGCCCTTTTCCAACCGAATCGCAAATTAAGAAAAGTTGAAAAAACAATTCAACAGTGCGGTAATTATCCTAGTCGTGGCGACAATTATCGCGGTAACCACTTGTGCGGGTCGCGTTGTAAACGAAAAAGCCGAAAAATCAAAGATAAGTCGATTGAATCGAATAAGCACGCTTTGTCGCTTCCCAAACTTTCTTTTTTCCTCAAAATTACGATTAATTTTTCAGTATTTGGCTCCTGAGCCCTTTTCAAGTACGTACATTTCTGAGAAGAACACCGTGAAAACTGAAAGGAATCACATTGCCATCACCATTGAAAAGTCGTTATCAATATTGAAAAGGCTTGGAACTGAAAAAATCTTCAGAAAACTACACCACTCGAAATAGCGATTACATTGAACACGGAGGAAAGGACGGACAATTTGAGAATCAACGGGTTTCTCAGCTGACAACTAACCCAAATAATTACAAACCCCAAAAAAGAAGTAGTGAACCATTAAAAATATACGCCAAAACCACTAGTCCGCCGCCATATAGCGGAAGAATGCGAATGGAGCTTTAAGCGGGATATCTATGAATAAATTATTCAACATCCCCATCCAAAACTGGGCAAACAAGAGAACAACTTCAACAATAAACGGTTTTTTAAAAGAGAATAATCCATGATAAGATTTTATGAAAAGTACGTTAAAAGTTTTCTTCTTTCGAAAAGCAAAGAAACGACTTTCAGTGGCTTTTGCCTCCCACCCAAAAAGATAAACACTAAACGGCCATATAAATAAGAACAAAATAACAAGATAGGAGAGAACCGCATCAAATGAAGTCTTCAACTAAAAAGATCTTAGTCCTCGGCATCATCGTGCTTTTCATAATTTCAATAGTGGCAGGCATCCTCGCAGGGCACCTTTGAGAGTTGTATTTGTGCTGTACATATCTACAAGTCATAGTCAGAATCCACAGAGTTTAAATTAAAGACGGACAAAAAATAATGACATGCCCAAACAAAGCAGCCAAAAACTAGAACAAGTATTCACCAAACTACCCGAGCATGGTTATTCAAAAAGTGTCACTAACTCGATTTGGCAATGGTACCATCCTTACAAGAAAGCTGAAGCCATCCTTTAACTAACGCGTCAATAGAAAGACTTAACAAGTTTTGGCACAGAATTTCTTTTGGAGAATTTGTAAATGGAAACAAAAAATTCTAACGTTGGAAAATTTTTTGATTTTAACATAAACGGATATGGGGTAGTTGCCCGCGAAGCAAAAATGGACTACAAAACTTGGTCACCAGTTATTCAAATCTTAAAATTTACAGACGATTTGCATAAAGATCAAATAACCCTTCGATTCGGATATTGCGATAACACTGGAAAACTGATTCCAAAACCACTATACCTTACTGAAAGTCAATTAACCGATTTAGGAAAAGAAGTCGCAAAAGACCCTGAAATTAAGAATTTGCTCAAAGGCTTCTGCGACCAAATCAGGTAGCTCAACTAAAATTTCCAGATAGCCAACAAGTTTAATAGACATTTTTCACTTCTATCAATTAACCTTAGAGTGGCAAATTTTGGGCGCAATAGATCAGGTATTTCACTTTATTACTTCTGGAAGCATTTTTGGCTTACCACCCATTGCAATAATGATAATAATATTTGTCGTTGGATTAATCGTAGGCTACCTTGTCCATTT
>Ga0074045_10004028_pt1 | contig 13094 bp, 13 predicted proteins | sample BogForMeECP23OM2_FD_94442 | JGI IMG/M metagenome (GOLD analysis project Ga0074045, IMG submission 94442) | Bog forest soil microbial communities from Calvert Island, British Columbia, Canada - Bog Forest MetaG ECP23OM2 | ecosystem: Environmental > Terrestrial > Soil > Wetlands ... | reverse complement strand
TCGTTGCCGCCGCCGGCTGCGACAGTGTCGTTGTTGCCCGACAGCGACACGTGATCGTTGCCGTTGCCGGCGTCGGTGGGGGGTGACGGTAACAGGTTGGCAAGGTTCGCGCCATTTTCGGCCGGTTACTCAGAACGCGGCTGGTGAATCCGCAGAGTCCTCAATGTCGAAATAGAGATTGGCTAACGCCTCGGCGGCGAGCTCTTTTGTCAGCTGCGGACGAAGATTGAAGCATTTGCACGTCTCGACCACCTGCTCGCAGATAAACTTTGGCTGGTAATAGGCAAGTCCGAATTTTGCGCTCACGGTCAACCGCTCTACCACGAAATCGAAGACCTCGTCGATCAATTCCAGACCGTACACGTTGGAGACGCTATCGAATATTTGCCGATACTCATTGCGGCTCGGGGCGAACAATTTGATCTTGTACGGGATGCGGCGCAGGAACGCCGGGTCCATCAAGTCGGAAGGCTGCAGATTGGTAGAAAATACCAGCAGCTCGTCGAACGGCAGTGAAAAACTCGTGCCGGTGTTGAGCTTCAGGTAATCGATCTGATTCTCCATCGGTACGATCCAGCGATTGAGCAGATCATTGGGATCGAATTTCTGGCGCCCGAAATCGTCGACCAGCAACATGCCGTTGAGCGCCTTGATGTGCAGCGGCGCGTCGTAGAATTTCGTGTCCGGGTTGTGCTGCAGATCAAGCATCTCGAGGGTCAGCTCGCCGCCGGCGATTGCCACCGGCCGTCCGCAGGCGATCCACCGCTCATCAAACCGGTCGCGCTGCAACCCGCCTTTCCCCGACAATGTCGCGGCGTCGGCTTCCGACACCAGAGGTTTGTGGAGGCTCGGGTCGAATATCTTGATGATCTGGCCGGCGACCTCGATGGCGTAGGGGACGTAGACGACGTCCCTGAACAGCGTCGCAATACGGGTGGCGAGCGTCGTCTTGCCGTTACCGGGCGGCCCGAACAGCAGCACCGTGCGTCCGGCGTTGATCGCCGGAAGCAGCTTGCGAAGGTAATGTTCCGGCACCACCAGGCCTTCGAAACCCTGGCGGAGGGCATCGGCGTCCAGCATTTCGTTGGCGATGCGCTGGCGCTGGATCTGCTCCTGATACGCCGCGAGACCAACCGGCGCCGGCCCGAGATAGAGGTTTTGATCCAGCGCGTCTTTGGCTGCAGTTCGGCCCTGGTCGCTCAACGAGTAGCGGATCGAGAGAGCAATACCGCCACCGACGGAACCCAAGGCTTGCAGCAACCTCAGTTGCGTGGCGTCGTCCAACAGCTGCTGGACGACGCGGTGCGGAAGCTTCATGCGACCGGCCAGTTCCGAAACCGTCTCGCAGGCCTCGAGGTGCATAAACTTCAGCAATAGATTGAGCAGGTTGCGCTGAGAAACGCCGGTCTCGGTGATTGCCGTTGGAATGGGCGGCGTGCTGTGGATGACCGACAAGAGCTGCTCTGCTGTCAGCAGCCCCAAGGCGATCAGGTTGTCGCCGAGCCGTCCGCCTTCTGCCCGCTGGCGCTCCAGTGCCGCATCGATGTCGGCAAGGGTCACGAGGCCCCGACCGACGAGCAATCCGCCCAAACTCATGACGATACCCGGTTCCCACGGTGATCCGCGCTGCTAGCCGCCGCGATTATCCGCGCCGGTACTTAACAAAAACGCAACTCGGGTTAGCGAAAGGTGCGGCGACGCGTGTTGCCTCCCTCGCCCCGCGTGCGGGGAGAGGGCCGGGGTGAGGGGCAAGCGCCCTAAGCAGCAGGATTTCAGACGTGCGGAGCAAGAATCAAAGGCGAGTTGAGCGGGCGCGATCGTTGCGGCACGCGCTGACGCCAGCAGAATTCGCGTTGTGGACACGCATTCGCGGCCGGCAACTCGGCGGCTTCAAATTCGTCCGCCAGGAGCCGATCGATCGGTACTACGTCGATTTTGTTTGTCGCGAGCGGGGCTTAATTATCGAACTCGACGGGGGCCAATCATGCGGAACGCCCCGAAGACGGGCAGCGCGACAGCGAGCTATGCGCCCCTGGTTATCGCGTGCTCCGCATCTGGAACCACGATGTGATCGAGAATCTGGATGGGGTTCTCCAAGCGCTCTTGTCCGAACTCGAAAAACCGCCCCTCACCCCGTCCCTCTCCCCGCCAGCGGGGCGAGGGTGATAAGGCTAGCCGGAGGGTAGGATCTCGATCGCATAGTCCTCCGTCACCGGGTTGGCGAGCAGCTGCTTGCACATGGTCTCGACCTGCTGGCGGGCGCGTGCCGGTTCGGTCTCCGCGAGTTCGAGCTCGATCAGCTTGCCTTGGCGCACCTCGCCGATCGCGGTAAACCCGAGCGCCGCGAGCGCGTTGCCGATCGCCTTGCCCTGCGGGTCGAGCACGGCCGGCCTTAACATCACCTGCACACGCACTTTCATGGCCCCGAGCCTCGATCGGTATCTATGACGTCGCGCCACGCCGCGGCCTGCGGCAGCCACTCGGCAAAGCGGAATACCGGACGGCGATCCGGCTCATCGCATGAGGGAAGCGCGATCAGCGCGCTCGACACCGTGCCGTAGCCGTCGGTACGAAAGCGCATCGCGGCAGCCGCCGGCTCGTTCGGCGGCGCCCTGCTGCTGCCGAGCAAGGTCTGCCAGGCGGCCCAGTCATCGTGATCGGGGTCCGGCGTCGGCCATGCCCGAAAGGCCGGCAACGCCAGTTCGAGGCGCCGGGTGGCGAGATCGTCGATTTCACCTGCGGCGATCATCGACAGTCCGTCCTTCAGCGGCTTCAGTTCGATCCGTGGGCCCCCGGCATGGCGCAGCCAGAACCCACGGCTCTCGTCGGCGACGATCAGATTGAAGGTGCGATAGGCCTCGGGGTCGAGATCCGACAACGCCTCCGCAGCGGCGGTCGCGTCGGCATGATCGAGCGCCTCCAGCACCAGCTCGCCGCGCGAACGCCGGTCGGGTGCCGGTCCGAGCGAGCCGTGGCGATTGAGCACCGCGGCGGCGACCCCCCAGTCGTTGATCCCGAGCCAGGACCCGCCGGCGAGGACGTCGAGCCCGGCGACCACTTCCGGCCGGTCCGGCCAGTGCCGGCCGGGCGGCTTCGACGCACGGTCGATCATCTCGTCGCGATTGGCGCCAATCAGCACCGGCCACCGATGGTCCGGCCGGCGAAGGATCACCAAGGTGCACATCGAGCCTCTGGCATCGCTGTCGCGTTTGTGTGGTAACGTCGACTATCCTGGCCCATCATGATGGGCCAGATCTCGGGGCGAGACGACCATGACCATCTTCGACGAGCGCGAGAAAGGGTTCGAGACCCGGTTCAAACACGATCAGGAGCTTCAGTTCAAGATCACCGCTCGACGCAACCGCTTGCTGGGGCTGTGGGCCGCACAGCGTCTGGGCCTTCTCGGAGATGCCGCCGAAGGCTACGCCGAGAGGGTCGTCGGCGCCCAGTTGCAGCCGGGCGGCAACAAGAATGTTGTCGACAAGCTCGCTGCCGATCTCGGCGTCAAGGATCCGACATTCACTGCGGCTCGCATCCGCTTCGAGCTCGACCACTTCGCCGAGCTGGCGAAACAACAACTGATGAAAGAGTAAGTCCGAGCCTCACGCCTAGATTGCTTCGCTTCACTCGCAATGACGCCGTAGTGGCTGTCATTGCGAGGAGCCCCCGGGTCGGCGCCATGCGCCGCCCGAGGGCAGGCTCCACGACGAAGCAATCTCGGCGGTTGCGGGCCCGGTCCCAAGCGTCAGAATCGCACCGCTAGACCGGTCGGTCGCCCTTGATCGTCACCCGGTGGCCGGAGCGTGTGTGCGGCCAGTAATCCCACATGGCATGATGCTGCACGCATCGGTTGTCCCAAAAAGCGATCGAGTTCTCTTGCCAGCGGAAGCGGCACTGGAACAGCGGGTTCGCCATGTGCTCGTACAGGTAATGCAGGATGCCGTCGCTCTCGTCGAGGGGGATGCCGAGGATGCGACGGGTGAAGCCCCTGTTGACATAGAGGGCTTTCCGACCGGTCACGGGATGGGTACGCACGACCGGGTGCTCGGCGCGAGGGTATTCGGCTTTGTCGGCGATGCCGTAATTGGCATACTGGCCGCGATAGTGCTCGCCGTCATGGACCGCGACGAGCCCATCGAGATAGGCCTTCATTCGGTCCGACAGCGCGTCGTAGCTAGCGTACATGCTGGCGAACAAAGTGTCGCCGCCGCGCGGCGGGCATTTGCGGATGTAGAGGATGCTGCCCATCGGCGGCTCTGGATCGCAGGAAACGTCGCTGTGCCAGCCCTCGCCGTTGGCGCGCGGCGAATCCTTGTCGGCGTGAATGATCATCAGCTCGGGGTGGCCGGGCGCGTGAGGCGCCGCCGGGTGGATGTGCAATTCGCCGAACAGGCGGCCAAAGGCCAGGTGCTGGTCCTCGGTCAAATGCTGGTCGCGGAAGAAGATCACCAGGTTTTCGGCCAGCGCGCGGTGGATCTCGTCGAGGGTGCGATTGCCGAGCGGCTGCGCCAGGTCGACACTACCGATCTCGCCGCCAATGATCGGTGTCAGCTTGTCAACGGTGATCGTGTCGTAGGGTCCGACATCTTCGGCGGCATACTTGATGCGGGGACCGTCGCGGCGGCGTAACAGGCTCATTTAGCAGTTCCTCCTCTGGCGGGGCTATTCGCCGAAGACGCGGCGAAAAATCGTGTCGATGTGCTTCAGATGATAGGCGATGTCGAACAACCCGTCGATCTTTTCGGGTCCGAGAACCGGGGTCACTTCGGGGTCGCGCTTTAACAGGTCGGAGAACCGGCCCTCACCGCGCCAGGCTGCCATCGCGTTCCTTTGGACGGCGGCGTAAGCGTCCTCGCGGCTCATGCCGGCCTGGGTCAGCGCCAGCAGCACGCGCTGCGAGTCGACGAGCCCGCCCGAGGATTCGAGGTTTTCGCGCATGCGCTCCGGATAGACGACGAGCCGCTCGATCAGCCCGGCAAGCCGCACCAGCGCGAAATCGAGGGCGATCGTCGCGTCGGGAGCGATCACCCGTTCGACCGAGGAATGGGAGATGTCGCGCTCGTGCCACAAAGCGACGTTTTCGAGCGCCGGCACGACCGTGGAGCGGATCAGCCGGGCGAGGCCTGTCAAATTCTCGGCGAGCACCGGGTTGCGCTTGTGCGGCATCGCCGAGGAACCTTTTTGCCCGGGAGCGAAATATTCCTCGGCCTCGCGCAATTCGGTGCGCTGCAGATGGCGGATCTCGGTGGCGAGGCGCTCGACCGCAGCGGCGACGAGAGCCAGTGTCGCGAAAAATTGGGCGTGACGGTCGCGGGGGATCACCTGGGTCGAGATCGGCTCGGGCTCGAGGCCGAGTTTTTTGGCAACGTGGGCCTCAACCGCCGGGTCAATATTGGCGAAGGTCCCGACCGCACCCGAGATCGCGCAGGTCGCCACCTCTTTGCGCGCGGCGACGAGCCGAGCCCGATCGCGGGCAAACTCGGCATAGTGCCCGGCGAGCTTGAGGCCGAACGTCGTCGGCTCGGCGTGGATGCCGTGGCTGCGTCCGACGGTCAGCGTATAGCGGTCCTCGAAGGCGCGCCGCTTCAGCGCCGCGAGCAACCCGTCGAGATCGGCGAGGAGGAGGTCCGCCGCCTCCTTGAGCTGCACCGCAAGACAGGTGTCCAGAACATCGCTCGAGGTCATCCCCTGATGGACAAACCGCGCTTCAGGGCCGACGTGCTCGGCGAGGTTTGTCAGAAAGGCGATCACATCGTGGCGCGTCTCGCGCTCGATCTCGTCGATGCGTTCGACTTCGAAAGCGCCGCGCTCCCAGACGGCGCGCGCCGCACTCTCGGGGATCACGCCGAGTGCCGCCTGAGCCTCGCACGCATGCGCTTCAATTTCGAACCAGATCCGGTACCGGTTCTCCGGCGCCCAGATCCGGGTCATTTCCGGGCGGCTGTAGCGCGGGATCATGACGGGACCCCTTCCTTCAGTGCCGACGACCGGTCGGGATCGTAGCCCAACCGCTCCAGTGCCGCGAGCATGTGCTGCGGCACAGGAGCGGTGATTTCGAGCGCTGGCTGGGCGGGATAGAGCGGCAATTTGATCGAGCGAGCATAGAGTTGGAGCGGCTCGCGGCTATTGGTGTCGCCATAGACGCGATCGCCGACGACCGGGCAACCCAATGCCGCGCAATGAACGCGCAGCTGGTGCGTGCGGCCGGTGCGCGGCTGCAGCTCGAGCCAGGCGCGGCCGCCGGCTGTGCCAAGCACCCGGTAATCGGTCACCGCCCGTTGTCCGGCGGGATCGACGACCATGCGCCAACCGCTACGATGGATAAGTTTTTTGAGCCGGCCCTGGACCCGACCCTCCGGCTCGGTTGGGCGACCCTCGACCACGGCCCAGTAGACCTTCTCGGCCAGCCCGCCGGCGAATAACACGCCGAGCCGGCGCAGCGCCTTCGGGTGCCGGCCGAGCACGAGGCAGCCGCTGGTATCACGATCGAGCCGATGGGCGAGCGCCGGCGGCCGCGGCAGGCCGAAGCGCAGCGCGTCGAAGCCGCTTTCGAGGTTCGGACCGCCGCCGGGACCCGGATGCACGGCAATCCCCGCAGGCTTGTCGATGACCAGGATGAGCCCGTCCCTGTACAAGACACGGTCGGCGAGCATGCCCCTCACCCTCCCGCTGCCGCGGGTCCCTTCCTCTCCCCGGACTGCGGGGGGAGGAAGGGGGTGAGGGGCGCGGCTCGATCGCGCCCGCATCAAGACTATTCGGCTGCGTTGCGCAACGGACCGCGGAAACGCTCGCGCAGCGCGTCCCACTCGTCGGCGCCAAAACGCCGGAACATATCCGGCACCGTCATCTCCTTGATCGGCGGCGGATGACGATGGGTCGCCTTCAACTCCGACAGCATCTTGTCGCAGATGCCGACGACGCTCTTGATCAGGACCCCCGGCACGATCGCCACCTTGTAGCCCATCATTTCAGCTTCACGGAGGTCGATATCGGGCGTCTTGCCGCCACGCACGACATTGAGCAGGCAGGGTCCATTGACGAGACGCGGCACCCTTGCGACCTCATCCGCGCTCTGCGGCGCCTCGACAAAGGCCATGTCGGCGCCGGCCGCCAAGGCCGCATTGACGCGGGCGATTGCTTCGTCGAAGCCCGCGACGGCGCGCGCGTCGGTGCGGGCGATGATCGTGAATTCCTGGTCGCGACGTGCGGCGACGGCAGCGCGAATTTTTGCCAAATAGTCCTCGCGCGGGATGATCTCCTTGCCTTCGAGATGACCGCATTTTTTCGGGAATCCCTGGTCCTCGATGTGGATCCCGGCGGCGCCGCTGCGCTCGAATTCACGCACCGTGCGAAAGACGTTGAGCTCGTTGCCGTAGCCGGTGTCGGCATCGGCAACGACCGGCACTTCGACCGCGGCGGCGATGCGTGTGGCATTGGCCACCATCTCCGACATCGTGACGAGACCGAAATCAGGGTATCCCAAACTTGCCGCAGTACCGGCGCCGGTCATGTAGACGGCGGCGAACCCGGCTTGCTCAATCAGCTTGGCGGTGATGCAATCGTAAGCGCCAGGCGCCACGATCATCCCGTCGCGCTGCAGCAACGCGCGAAAACGGCCGTTCCGCGTCATCTGTCCCTCCCTTCGAATGATCCGGACGAGGCTAGGGCCTACCGCGCCGTCTCGTCCAGCCTGTTCCTGCACCCGTTGCTTGATGGTGGCGCCACGCGCAGTCTAGGCTGCGGGCCGAGCGAGGGAGACAGCCAATGTATGCTTTCAGCTTGCGGACCGAACAGCAATTCGACCCTAAAAGGCACATGGAAAGAGTACTCGGCACGACCGGCGAAGGCGATGTTACGATCGCCTGTTGGGAACCGGGCCAGACGAGCCCGTATCACTGCCACCCCAACGCGACCGAGATTTATTTCTGCTTTGAAGGCGGCGGGAGGATGCGGACGCCGACCGAGACAATCGAGTTCGAACCCGGGATGTTTGTAGTCCACCCGCGCGGCGAAGTGCACGAATACGCCAATGGCCCGCAGCGCGCCCTGCTGTTCCGCGTCCGCTATGGCGAGGAGATGTCCGGCCGGACCAAGGAATGGCCGAGCAACCCGAACTGGAAGGCGCGCGCCGAGGACCTCGAGTACTTCAGACAAAAGCCGGTCGGCTAGCGCATCCGATCAGACACACGGTGCGCCGCCGAGCGGAAAACCTATTGCGTCACCGAGGTACCGGGGTTCTGAAACGTCACGACAGTCGGTGTCGTAGCGACGGCCGTCGTTGATATGGGCTCGACCATCACGTTGGCCACCCCGGTCCGTCTGACGTCGAGCTCATCGGCGGCACGCGGCGAAAGGTCGATGATAAACCGACGGGTCCTCGGGCCGCGGTCGTTGATCTTGACGATCACCGAACGCCCGCTGTCGAGGTTGGTCACCTTGGCGAAAGAGCCGAGCGACAGCGTGCGGTGCGCGGCGGTGGCGGTGACGGCGTCGAGGCGTTCGCCGGTCGAGGTATGAGCGCCGACAAGGTTATACCAAGCTGCCTTGCCGATCTCCCGGCCTCCGTACGCATTTGCCGAACCCAAATAGGGATCGGGCGGACCTCCGCCGTCACCGGCCACAGAGCGCGACGCGACGTAGCGATGTCGCGGCGGCGCGTCATGGCGGGCCGCGTAGCGCGCCGGCAATCGGTTGTGCGCCCCCTTCCTTGAAACCGCCTGGGGTTTGCCGGTCCGCTGTTCCGCTTTTTGGGGTTTGGCGCCATGCGGCTGGCCGGGATGGTGGGACGTGGTTTTTTCCGGCACTTTTGCCATCGCGCCGGCGGACATCGCCAAAAGCGCGAGGGAAATCCCGATCGTTAGATGCATGGGCATCCGACGTTGTCTCCTTCTTGCTGGGCATTCCCTCGCCGCGGAGAAAAACGGTCACGTCGCCATGCCAAAGGTATTGGATGGGCTGGGGAATGCAGATCGTTGTCGTCCCGGATTGTTATCGACGTATCCGGGTAGGACAGGGAGGAACGTCCCAAGCTAAACAGGGTAAAAACCCGATGTCAACACCATCTGCTCTTTTATCGGCACCAGGGGATTTCCCGGACTGTCGTCGGCTCAGCTAGGCGGAGCGAAGCCGCCTCGACGTATTGCTCGCCTACACGACCACTATTATTGAGGACGGGCAGATTTATTTCAAAACGTGGTTAATTTTAATGATTCAAAAAGGTAAATCGCCGACGCTAAAATGGCGGGATTGCCTTTTTGTTGACGAAGTGTGCGGACGCGGCCAACCGCTCGGCCCGGTTATTTATGGCCAACGGCACACGATGAGCCGGCGCACCCGCCTCGTGCGGCGCCACAAGACCGCGCACTGCGACCTCCTCGTTCCAGCCGCTGGCCATCTCGCGCAGCACCGCCGAGAGCGGTCCGTCGCTTGCTCGCGCGGCCCACGACGGCAGGTCGCGCGCGGCGAAGAGCGCCAGCCCTGATCGTCATCGCCTGCCGGACAAACGAGGGCCCCGCGGAGCTACGGCACTATGATCCTGTCGTCCGCGGCGTGATATATCAGTCGCAAATCCCTATCGGGAGGTCGGCATGGCCCTCGCCGTCGCGATCCAGATGGATCCGATCGACACAATCAACATCGACGCGGATTCGACCTTTGCGCTGGCCCTCGAAGCGCAGGCGCGCGGGCACGCCCTGTACCACTATCTGCCCGATGCGCTGGTCTTGCGCGACGGGCGGCTCTACGCGCGGGGTCGCCCGCTCGAAGTCGCCCGGCGTCATGGAAATCACCATCGCTTCGGCGCCTTTGAAGAGCTCGACCTCGCGGGCGTCGACGTGATCCTGATGCGCCAGGACCCGCCCTTCGACATGGCTTATATCACGGCGACGCACCTCCTCGAGCTGTTGCCGGAAGACGGGCCGCTCGTCGTCAACGATCCGGCCGCGGTGCGCAACGCCCCCGAGAAGCTCTTTGTGCTGCGCTTCAGGGAGCTGATGCCGCCGACATTGCTGACCCGCGACCGCGACGAGATCCGGGCGTTCTGGCGACAGCATGGCGACATCATCCTGAAGCCGCTGTTCGGCAATGGCGGAGCCGGGGTGTTCCGCCTGCGGCCGGGCGACGAGAACCTGACCGCACTGTTGGAAATGTACGAGCAGGTCCAGCGCGAGCCGGTGATGGTGCAGCGCTATGTGCCCGAGGTCCGCCAGGGCGACAAGCGCATCATCCTCGTCGAGGGCGAAGCGATGGGCGCGGTGATGCGGGTGCCGCCCGAAGGCGAAGCGCGCGCCAACCTCCATGTCGGAGCCCGCCCGGTCAAGACCGAGCTGACCCCGCGCGACCGCGAGATCTGCACCGCGATCGGACCGACCCTGCGCGCCCAAGGGCTCGTCTTTGTCGGCATCGACGTGATCGGCGGCTGGCTGACGGAGATCAACGTCACCTCGCCGACTGGCATCCAAGAGATCGCGCGGCTCGACGGCATCGAGATCGCGCCGAAAGTTTGGGATGCGATCGAAGCCCGGCTTGCCGATCGCGCCGAGCGCCGTCCGGCGTGAAATCAAACTGCGAGGGACCCTGACGATGACCGATGCGCGCAACGTCTTCGGCGAGCCGCTCGCCGAATGCTGCACCAAGCCGATGACCGGGTTTTATCGAGACGGCAGCTGCAACACCGGACCCGAAGATTTCGGGGTGCACACCGTGTGCACCAAGGTCGACGCCGCGTTTTTGGCATTCTCGCAAGCCGCCGGCAACGATTTGTCGACCCCGGTGCCCGAATTCGGCTTTCCCGGGCTCAAGCCGGGCGATTGCTGGTGCCTGTGCGCCGAGCGCTGGAAAGAAGCATTCGAGGCCGGCAAAGCGCCCAGGGTCAGGCTGACGGCGACCCATGAAGCGACCCTCGAGGTCGTTCCGCTCGAAGTATTGAAGCGTTACGCGATCGATCTGAGCTGACGGCGGTGTGATGCCCGAAATCGGACTGTTCGAGGCGATCTGCTCGGCGCGATCACTGCGCCGCCTCAAACCGGACCCGGTTCCCGAGGAGCTGATCACCAGGGTTCTCGATGCGGCGATTCGCGCTCCGTCCGGCGGCAACGCCCAGAACTGGGCCTTCATCGTCGTCCGCGATCCCGAGCAGCGACGGAAGCTCGGTGCGATCTATCGCAAGGCCTCGGACATCGCCGAAGCGATGTATACCGCCCGAGGTCGGCCGCCGCATCTGACGGAGCGGCAGTTTGCCCGCCTGATGGCGACCGGCGCCTATCTCTGGCAGCATATGGGCGAGGCGCCTGTGCTGCTCCTTCCCTGCGGCCGCCGCCCGGCGCTGCCGCCCCGCGAGGCGCTTCCGCCCGACATCGCCGTCCGTTGGGAGGACGAAGTCTCCTACATGGACCGCATCCGCGGCGCCAGCATCTACCCCGCCGTCCAGAACATCATTCTGGCCTGCCGTGCCCTCGGCCTCGGCACGGTGATCACGACCAATCACATCCGCTGCGAGGACGAGGTCAAAGCTCTGCTCGGCATCCCCGAAGATGTCGCGACCTTTGCGCTGATGCCAATCGGCTGGCCGCTCGACAAGTTCGGTCCTTTGACCCGCCGCCCGCCCGCAGAGGTCGCGCATGCCGACCGTTGGGGCACCGCCTGGCCCGGCTAATAGCGCGCTCTCCGCCCGCCAATCTAAACCTGAAGTTAAGGCCTGGCGGTTTTCGCTTTACCGCGGCGTAGCTCTGCGCTATGAACATAACAGGAACAATTCGAACTGCTGAAATGGACATCGGTGTTCTCATAGGCGTCGGTGGGTTGCTTGCCGCCGCGGCTGCGCTTGCTGGCGTCGGGCTCGGGCGTCACATCTGGCCGGCGACACGAAGCGCCGATTCGGCTGCTTTGATGGCAGGCCAAATAGAGGTAGCGCGGCTGACGGAGGAATGCCGCGCGCTCCGCAGCCGCTCCGATCAGCTCGAAACCGAGCACCGAGCTGCGGCGTTGGAAGCGAAGGCGGCGGCGGCCGAAGTTGCCCGGCTGAAGGAGCGCGAGAGCGCTCTAACAGAAAAGATCGCTGGCCAAGCCATGCAACTCGCCGACATGCAAAAACAACTGACGACCGAATTCGAGAATATCGCGAACCGAGTTCTCAAGGCGAATGCATCGGAACTATCTGAGAGCTCGCACAAGGAGTTGGCGGCAATTCTCGATCCGCTGCGCGAGCGCATTCAGGATTTCCAGAACAAGGTCGAAAGCGCTTACGAGACCGAAGCCCGCGAGGTTCTCTCGCTCAAGGAGCAAATCAAGCTGATCGTCGAAACGAGCCATGCGATCGGCACCCAGGCGGACGGTCTGGCAAAGGCCCTGCGAGGCGATTCGCAGCTGCTCGGCCGATGGGGCGAGCTCGCCCTCGAACGCATCCTCGAGGCGGCGGGCCTGACGGAGGGCCGGGAGTACATTTCGCAGGGACGCGGGTTGGGTTTGCGGAGCGACGCCGGTGGGGTGCAGAAGCCGGACATCATCGTGATGCTTCCCGAGCAGCGCACGATGATCATCGATTCGAAGGTTCCGCTAACCGGATACGAGCGTTTGATCGCCGCTCGCGAGGAAGCCGAACGGATCGCCGCCGGCGACCGGTTCCTACGGGACGTCAAGGCGCATATCGACGAGCTGGCCGGCAAGCGGTATCAGGACAACGATAAGCTCGTGGCACATGATTGCGCGCTGATGTTCGTGCCGATCGAAGGCGCGCTCGCTGCGGCTCTCGTGCGCGAACGCGAGCTCTTTACCTATGCCTGGGATCGCCGGGTGGTGCTGGTCGGGCCTTCGACCCTGCTGATGACGATGCGCACGGTGGCTTCGATCTGGCGTTACGAATTGCAGGGGCAGAATGCGCAGGAAATCGCCCGACTGGCCGGCGACCTTTGCGACAAGGTGAGCATGAGCCTCTGCGATTTGAACGGCGTCGCAGAGAAGATCGCGGCGGCATTGAGCGCTCACAATGAGGCGGTGAAGCGGCTTTCTACCGGGCGGGGCAATGCGTTGTCCGTCGGCGAGCGCATCAGGAGCCTGGGCGTCAAGACCAAACGCCCGATGCCGGCGATGTTGATCGA
>Ga0074045_10004027_pt1 | contig 13094 bp, 8 predicted proteins | sample BogForMeECP23OM2_FD_94442 | JGI IMG/M metagenome (GOLD analysis project Ga0074045, IMG submission 94442) | Bog forest soil microbial communities from Calvert Island, British Columbia, Canada - Bog Forest MetaG ECP23OM2 | ecosystem: Environmental > Terrestrial > Soil > Wetlands ... | reverse complement strand
TGCGGTGTCCTGCGCGATATGAGGGTTGGTCGCAGATTCATAAGCCCCGACACCCATCAGGATGATCGCAAGGATCACGAGACATACAAACGCCAGAACAATCAGAGCGGAAATATTTGCCGCAATCAATCCCATCAATTGATGAAGCTCCTCGTGAATTCTCACCACTTGTTTGCCGGCTCCAGCTCTTTTGTGGGTGTTCTCCACGCTGATAGATAAAAGTATGGAGCAAATAAAAGGAGGCCGGTTTTGAGAGATGCCCAGGAATGGGGCTGTCGAGAGGGATCAGGAACACCGTTCTCGTTATAGAACAATACTTATTGTCCGAAAATCGGGTTGAACGCCGCAACGTCTGCAATTAGGTTATCAAGGGTGCGAGTTGCACCTTTAACATTTGCACTCTGTACGAAATCTGCCATTGTTCTCTCTGGCTCCCGCCCACTGGCTGAATATTACTCTATAAAACGGGAGGGGCTTAAGCTTTGCTGAGGGGAACGGAAAGACAATCCATGAAATACCAAAGATTATTTTTCCATAATACCAATATGGAAAACTAACAGGGAATTTTAAAATACTGTGAAGTGATTGTTATCAAAATCGGTGATCAATTCAATTATCGTGGAACCTGGTATAAAGTTGCCGAGATTAATGGATACATGGTTACTACCATTGAGGATCCTGAATTAAACCGATATCCCAATGTTCGCGATTTTACCTATTGGAGTATTAATCAAATTGAAGAAATGCTTTGCAGCAATCCGAAATCGGAACCCAAATAATAAGGGCAGGGTTATCTACAACAAAATATTGTTAAAGCGCTCAATTTCAGGGTTCCAAAAAAGGTTATCTTCCTTGTCTTTAAATTGCGATTTGGCTATTCTTTTTTGCAGGTTGGGATTTTTTTCAAGACTTTTTTTTATTTTCGATCTATTAATGCCCACGGGGTTTGTATTTCCGCACAAAACACATTCCAAAAAGCAGGCAAGATATTCTTCATCCAATGAAAAACCCGCATTACATGCCTTACATGCGGCAACAATTGGATATTCCGTAGGATATGGTTCGTCAATTAATATTTTTGAGGGGACATGTTCAGAGGTATTTGAAGGAACTCCGCAGTAAATACATACTCCCGATGGTTGTAACCTCTCATCCATGAATAGTTTCCGTGGAGACATTCCAATCTTGAATATTTTGTACGATTGTTTAGGGGAGTGTTCTGAATTTCACAGGATTCTGGGATTATAGCAATTCAAGCACCATTTTTATTGTTTTTTCTGGTTCTTTTTTAATCTCATGCTCCCAGATTCTTATAACTGTCCATCCTAATTCTGAGAGGACTTGATTGGTCTTCTTATCTCGGTTGACATTTTTATTTATTTTTTTAATCCAAAATTGTGTTCGTGTTTTAGGTTTACGAAAGCAGGACGGGCATTTATGCCAGAAGCAACCATCGACAAAAATGGCAATTCTCTTTCTTACGAACACAACATCGGGTTTGCCGGGCAGATCGTAGTGTATTCGGTATCCACGAATACCTTTGGAATATAGCAATTTCCGCAATTTCACCTCGGGCCCTGTATTCTTCCCCCGGATCCGGGACATGATGTATGAGCGTTGTTCTTTTGTTATGGTGTCCGGCATCGAATGAAAATCGTTATTCATTGGTTAATAATTATTTGAGGATACATTTCAGAAAAAAACGCTATTTTTGAAAGGATGGGTTTCTTCAACTTTAGCTGATCAAGTAAAATGTGGTTAATTCGCCTTCCTGGAAATTCTTTGAATGCCTTTCTGGACGGAGGGAACATATCATGACGAAATCACCGACGGTCCCGATGATTGGATGCCGGTCCGGCTGCACGCCCTTTATGAATATTGGTTCGGCCCGGGAATCTGGGGGGGTTATTTTAAGAAGGGTTTTCCCGTTTTTCAACATCGTTTTTTCAATTATTTCTCCCGTGACGTCAAATGGCCACCCGTCCTCACTTTGTTGCTGTTTGGCGGTCCAGTATGATTTACAAAGCGGCCGGTATTGGCAGTACCTGCAGTTATTTGGTGATGGATTCGCCAGTCGATCAGAATCTCCGCTCCTTCCACGGTTTGATTCCATGATAAGGGCATTTGTGATTTTGAAAAGCGATGAGGCATCCTCCAATGCTTTGGTGCATTCTTTTGGATCCACATCGACCTCATAAATCAGATCGCCAAGTCCCCGTATCTCGATCTTTTGAGGCCATCGATTGTTGTGCTGGTGATATAGAGCTGCATACAATCTCAATTGAAAAAGATAATCGTCCCTGATACCGGCCCTCGTATCATCTCTCTCGAAAATTTTTCCGGTTTTATAGTCAATGAGTGTGTCCCCATCCATTCCGGGAATTATGGCATCGATATATCCACCAATGATGCCATCCTTCGATTCGATCCATTTTTCAAACTGGCCGTTGTATCCATTTTCTTTCATTTCCTCATTTGGTAAATGGAGACGGGGGGCATTTTTATCGCTTATATTATGTGATGAACCGAGAACATTTTTTTCGATGAATTTTTTTTTGACTTCAAAGTCGATGCAGGTTTTATTCAACGGAACAAGTGCTTGTTCTAGCCAGTTTCCCCTCATTTTTTCCTCTTCTTGTCGGATGAGCAAGGCCCATGTCTCATCGAAATCCTTTTTATCACGGATCTTCCCCATGTTGGACAGCTGTAATGTCTTGTGAACAATGTTTCCAATATGGAGATTGGGGGACAGGGGCAACAACGGGGGGATATGGTTTGATGCCCAGACGCCTTTCAATTTGCATGACTTCAAAACAGAGAATACGCTTGGCGAAATCCGTTTGATATTAGTGATAGGGAGTGGATCCGATGGAAGCATCCCCGGTTCCGGGATGTGGTTTAAGTTTAAATCATCAAATGACACCAGCTGGGCCTCCGTAAGAGGTTGAATGTGTCAATAAACTTCGCATTTGGATCTCCACAGTGCACAACGGCATCAGCAAGTATGCCCTCTTTTTGATTTAGATCCCAAAACGGATGGACAATAATGACGTTTTTCTCCCCCTTTTTCAGCCAGGGTAGAGATCCGTTATTCTGGTATTCATAATTGAAGGATATTGCGAAGTTGAGTGCCTGGCGTTTCGCCGAATCCTTCCAGCTGCGCAACTCCGGTGTGCTGAAATCACCGTCAAGCCCACAGAGATACGAGGTTGATTCGAGACACCGTAGATATCCCAACCCAAGCCTCCAATCGAGCAAGCCATGATATGACATATTCCAGTATGACATCAGGCAGTCATAGCATGCAGATTCGCAGGCACTATCATGATCATCAGAAATTATCCTCCCTGCGAAGGATTCGGAATCTATCGGCCGGAGGATTTTTTTAAGTGTTTCTTCCCAGTTGTTGTTGATCCAATCAACGAATCCCGCCCCGTTCGCCAGTTTGTCGCTTAAGGTGAGATCCCCGACGAATTTATCACCGGCTTTCGAGCGCTGGAAATTACAGATAATAATCTCCTCCGGATCGATATCGAGTTCCTTGGCTACATGCGAACGGATGATGAAACTTGATGAATAGATTGCTCCCTTGATTGCGCCATGGGACGAGATCGGATCAAGATTCAAGCCTTTGGCCACGACATGTGGCCTGAATCGTAACACATCGGTGGTTTTTCCGGCGGCTAGAACAATATCTTCCTTAATCTTCGGATCCTCATCTGTGACAAAGGGGATGTATTGTTCGGCAATCCACTGGTTCTCGAAATTCAGCCAATCGGAATTGAACGTTCCGGTGGTTTTTCTCCTGTAGCCAAGCGTCTTGACCCTCGCACCCCGGAACATTTTGCCTGAGTTATCGTTAATCCTCCAGACATAGCAGCCGGACATAAATGTCTTGTCGCTGTTCAAGGAACCGGATCGTTCATAGGTTGGATCCCGTATGTCCGCGATTGTGGGGGTCATTCCGAAATAGGGCTCGTCCTCCTTTGCATCGCGCCCCGGGGAGAAATCTGTCCGGAAGGCTTGAGGCGTGGCGATTTCAAATATTTTGAAATACGCCCCGATCTCTTCGCCGCAATTCTGACAATTTGTCGAGTTGATCTTTCCCACCCTTACTTCAACGAAACCGCATTTTGCGCACCGTGCCATGTTTCTTCGATAGGGCAGCGGATCCTCGGTCGGTTTGACCAGCCCCCAGCCATATTGCATCTGTATGATCGGCTGTGTGAAGCCGATTGCAGTGTGTACCGCACCATCTTTTGTCTGTTGGGCCCCTGGTGCGAACTCGGTAATTGCGAGATCAAGATCACGGTCGATTGTCTTGGAGTCTTTGAAGTTTCTGGTGACAAAACCATGGTGCATCAGCCTGTTTCTCGTTGGAAGGCCATACATCGGAAGTATTCCCGATTCCGCCATCCGTTCGGCAAGGCCCTCCCCATAGATTTCCGGATTATCCACGGCATTGTCGATTTTTTTCGGAAGCTCATCACTCAGGTAATTCAGCAGGACTTTTTCGTCGGTTGTAGAGCAGTCGTCAATAAGAGCATGGATGATTTTGAGTTTTGCCACCTTTGTCGCGGCATTCAACATGGACAGCCAGCTTACGACCGGGGATCGGATAGTGTTCCAAGAAACTCCTTCATCGCCCGCGAGATAATCCTGAGCAAATCCGAACTCCCCATGCGTGTCGCCCTTCGGGGGGCCGTGCCACCAACGGACATTTGCGGCGCGGAACGCCTCACGAAGGCATTCCTTCGCCAATAACCGCTCTGGTATAACATATTGGCCTTTGCTCATTGTCAAGAACGGGACTGGGGGGGGGTCAACAATGATTCGTCTCGGCTGATTGTAGTAGAAATCATCGTGAGTTCTTCCGCCACGGCAGAGTGTCATTGCAACGGAAAACGCCTGGCCCCTTCTTCCCGCCCTGCCAACCCTTTGTTGGTAATTGAACCGCATGGGGGGCATATTCGCCATCATGACAGCCTGCAGGTTTCCTATATCGACGCCGACTTCGAGAGTTGTAGTGACGCTGAGGATGTCGATTTCATCCACGCTATGGATGAGCTCCCGCTCGCCTTCACTTGCATTGAGGACGAAGTTCTTGAATAGCCTTTGCCTCTCCTCTTGATTGTCGGTCTGTCCTGTAAGCTCTTCGGCATGAAGCCTGAATGGTATCCTGTTTGAAATCGCCGGCAGCGCGAGGTAATTATTTTTCCACAGATCCTCGCACGTTTTGTCGGATTTCTCCAGTAGCCCGCTTTGGCAGTTCGTGCAAATGCCGCCGGAAAAATGTAGATGGGGTTGGGAGCAGTTAGGACAGATCCATACAGGATCCGGGGGGGATGAAACCTTCACGTAAAGATTGTTGGTGTTGATTATAGCGTTCTCATGGCCCGCTTTCTCCAACACCTGCCAAACGGCAGCACCGGCCTTGTTTTCATTGACATGATGGTAACTGAATACACTCCTTAGATATTTTTTAAATGACGCTGATGATGACTCATATGTCGGCCAAGTTTTCGGGGGATAGTCCGAAGCATGATGTTGGAAATTGTTGCCCATCACCCGAAGGGTCGACTCACAGATTTGAAGGAAGGTCTCGGGTTTAATTCCGCATTGTTGTGCAAACGTTGTCACCTGCTCAACGGAAAGTCCGACGGAGGCATATCCCAAGCCCGACGATTCAAAGCTGAAATACAAGGGGCTGAAAACGGTTCTGGTCACATATCTCTTGATTTGTTCAAGGATCGATCCCTTCGCATTGTTTGTCTCCTGAGGCAGATCTCGTCGCCAACTTCTGTTCTTGAAGTCGAAAAGTAGCGTCCAATGCCGCCAATCGGATTTGGCCTCGCTCCCCCAGTTGAAATTCTCGAATTTGACGGACGGTCCCGCGGGATTAATCCCCACGGCCAGAAGATCCTCGATGAGTCTCCCACATTTGAAGAAATTGCCATCCGTCGGCGATAATAACTGAATGATGGCGATTTTTTTGGTTTCTGCCCGTTGTTTGATCTGATCAATGTTCTTCCTCGCAATGCTTATTCTCTCCTCAAACCCTTCCCTGAGTGGTTCTGGTATGGAGGCTGGAACGCCGACACGGATTGAGATGAGATCATCGAGTATTTTATTGGCGGCAACCGGTGATTCAATGGAATATGCCCACGCCGTTTTTCTTATTGGAATGTTTTTTGTTTTTATATCCTCCAACAACTTTTTTTTGTTTAGTTTGTTGAGATCAACGGTTCCGAGATATTTCTCCATATCATTGAAAAAATCCACTTCACCGTTGGATGCAATCTGGAGCTCATGCACAAGGTTGTCCCGGAAGAGCTCGAGGAAATGGTTTTTCTCGATTCCGTCCGCGATTTCCGCCGCATCCTGCCGGCTGTCTGAAAAAACAACAAGTTTCCGAGAGGACTTTGGCACTTGAAAAAACAGCTCTTTTGTCAACAGCTGGCTTGTCTTAAAGAAACCGGTCCTGAATCCTCGTATCGGAGATCTCATTCGTTTTTGCGAGTAGTCTTGGCCGCAGTTAGCGCACAGTGACGGGAGGGCCCTGAAATTCTCGATGTGATCAGCATCGAGATGGAAAAAGTAGCCGTTGGTTAGGTTTTTTGGATCCTTTACGTACCGATCAAAACCCCAATGGACAATCCCCGTTCTGATATCGAAGCTCGCCGGTCTCCAATTTCCTTTTCCGGACTCCTTCCCGGTGCGGGATAATTGATCCCAGGTTGCTGTTGCAGATGAATTTATGTTGAATTTTCCCGAAGGCCAAAACAGGCCGAAGTTTGAGTATTCACGCTGTTCGACCAACTTGGCGCTTTTTTTCTCAGGTAAACCATCGATGTCGGGATCTGTTGGCAGAAGTTCTATTGTTCCGTCCACCAGGTTTAATCGGTTCCCCCCAAAGAAAACCGCTCCGCAGTGCTCACAGTATAGAACCTCCAAGACGCGACAGTTGTTGCCATCATCGCTCATCACTCGTGGTTTGAAGTAGACTTTTCCGATTGTCCTGCCATCCGGTAATTCAGGATCAGCCTTTGTAGACGCCCAAAGGCCGTCGATGTTTCTGAATATCCAATGCATACGGAAGGTTGGAAGGGGGGAAACGGTTCCAAACTCTTTTGCCATATCATTGTCCGAGGACCGGATTTCATCGCACATCGACCGTGCTATGAATAGACCCCGAACCGCTTTCCTGATCTTTACAACGTCGTGTCCAGATCCAAAAAACTCTCTCCCAAACTCCTCCAAGGACACTGCAACTACCTTTCCGTTTTTCGAACAGGCTTTCTGCATCCTGTTTTTGATATCAGTTTTTTTCGATTCCAAAGCGTTAATGAAGGCAATCTTTCCATTCTTGATTCCTGAATCTGGCGCCAATATGTTGGCGGTTTTCAATAGGAAGTCATCAGAAAGTTTGGATGACATTTCAGAAAGCGAAACGAATGGCTCAATATCTAAATGACCCGTGGGGGCTCCTCCGGTCATCCCCTCCACTTCCCCAGGTATCACCTCAAACGACGATCCTTTCCCAAAGAAGTCCTCAAGGAATTTTTTACTTAATTCGTTGTCGGATTCCAATGATGCACTGGAGCAAAGTATCCGCAACTGCGGATGTCCCGGGTGGAGACCCAGCCTTAGCAGGAGAAGCCGCAGAAGATAGGCGACCTCGGATCCTGCCGATCCCCGATAAAGATGGAGCTCATCGATTATCAGATGGAATACACGATCCTTTCCTCCTTCAAGCCACGTTTTCGTTTTTTCAAAAATCTTCGAATCCTCATCCCTCATCAGCATTATGCTGAGCATGGAGAAATTCGAGATGAGGACGTCGGGGGGGTTGTCCTGCATGTCCCAGCGGGATCGCATCTCGGATCCATCAAGACGGGGGAAAAAGTATTTGGCGTTCTCATCATGGACTTCCGCCGCATACTGGCTTGCCTTTTGATAGGCGGAATCCATATCCTGTAAAATCCTTTTCAAGCGCTCAATCTTGGATCTGTTCGGATAACTTTTGCCGTTTGAATACGGGGGGCCGAACTCGTGGCCGGGAATGGGGGTGTTTTTGTTATATCGACCGAAATAGAATTTGTTTCCGTTCCTGTCCTGTCGATACCAATTATGGGCACCTTCGGATTCGAGGGCCTTCCGTAGACGGGTGAGTTGATCCTCGACGAGTGCGTTCATTGGGTACAGCACAAGCGCCCTCATCGCCGATTCACGCCGATCATGCCCCCTTTGTTGGATTCTGAGGGAGTCTTTATTCATCCGGATGTTCTTTTTCCACTGTTCCTCCCACTTCTCATCCTTCCACCAAGTCAAGGATTGCACATCCGGTGAAGCGGGGGCTTTCCAGCCTTTTGATTCGTGGATAAGATATGCGACGAGCGGGAGCAAGAACGCCTCGGTTTTGCCAGACCCGGTACCTGCAGTGATTACGCAGTTTTTCCCATTCAATGCATGGAACAGCATCTTTGCCTGGTGTTTATAGATCGGGAAATCACCGATAAGTCCGCATGAGATGAACGATTTGAATTCCTCAATCTCGTTTTGTGTCAACCCCGGAAGATCTTTCTCGCTGAGTTCACTCGGTGTTTTTCCGGAACTCAAATATTTCGGCAATGGCTCAATCCAAGGATCCTGGCAGATCGTTCCGGGTGTTTTTAAAAGCCGTTCCCTGTCATTCTCTATGGATGGAAAACGTGTGTGGAATGCAGTCTTTAGGTAAAGGATAAAATTTTCCCGGATTTCATCGAATGAGCCAATGGGATCTTTCACATTATCGCTTCCGCAGATAGTAGGAGTCAACGAAGTATTTATTTAATATTTCCTAATCTGCGTCAAAACACATCGAATCAATTCCATATTATTATGTATGGTTAAGTCGATTTTCAACCAATGGTCACGGTTATACCCTCTCAGATTGCCATTCTCTCTGAAAAAATGATATTAAAATATCGGGGGGATCAGATCAGGCTGGATAAAGATGAGTCGAATCTGCTGTCCAGTTTTTCTTCGGTTGTCAAGGGGCAGGATCCGTTCAAGATTATAATTACACTGCCAGAAAGCCGTAATTTGATACTTAAGGGGATAATCACGGAGATTTTGTATACCGCTGTCGAAAAATCATGCGAGAGATTGTATTTCATCACCGACGAAACGGGAAAGGCTTTCCTCGACAATATGCTCTATGATTTCCATACCGGGGCCACTGATCTTAAGAGGTTGCTTTTAAAATTCCAATTCGAAAAACTCAAGGTTTTAACCAAGGGTACACCTCGTGAATTGTCCCCGAATGAGATTGCGATTTTTTTCAGGGCCGATGACAGGGCTCCTGGAATATTCATTGGCTCCAAGGAGATAATCGTCCTAACACTGCGGGACATCCATGTTTTTGGCGGCACCTTTGAAGCAGAGATGGAATCACTCTCAAGAGCCGGGTGGGCACCGTTGGTTTTCGATTTGGATGGTGGGGACAAAACACGGAAAGGGGATATTTATGTCGAGAAGGTTGAGTCAAAGGAACTCGACGCTTTTTTTGATTTGATTTGCAAGTCCGCATTTTCCGATCCCGAGATTGAAAAATACATTTCCGGTTTTGGATACTTCTATGCGACTCTTCCAATCCCCTTGAAATGGTACGAATATTACAAGGATCCGGACGAGGCTGTCCATCAGGGATACAATCCGGGAATACTCCCGTCCGAGGCGCTGAGCAATCTTCCGGATATATCAATCCATGATTCTACCATCCTTCAGCTAATCTGCAAGGACATCGAAGACAAACTACATGATCAAAATCCCAAATTCGAAGCGCTCCTAAAGCACACCAAGCGTCTCCTTTCGGAAAAACAAAACATTGCCTTGGTTCTTCCGAACCAGATAATCTGTGAGGCGTTTATCTGGGGAACCGACAGTATTGGAAAAACCCTTAGTACGGGTGATGCGGAGTGTGACATAATATACCCAGAAAAATTATTTCAAAAATCACTCGTCGACGCAGACACATATGATATGATCATTTTTCCATTCAGTCCGTCCCCAGAGATTATCTTGGCGACCCAAAATTTGGCACGGCAGATGGTTTTTGTATTATACCCACTTGAAATGAAGATGCTTGAGGAGGCGCTTCAGAATTCTGCGGATTACCATCATGCAACCCGGCTATCTATTTGTCCTTCGTTTGAATACTCAAACAAGGAGATCAAAAGTATCAGAGACAAAATAAAAGAGATGCGGGCTAAAGAGACAACAGTAAAACCAAATTGGAAAATGTATGAAGACAAGGTGAAATTCGACGAGTATTCCCTATTTTTAAGAATTATTTCCAAAAACGATCCCAAAAATGATGTCAGCGGTTACTATGAGGGGAGAATCGATCCCAATAACTATAAAATCACATCCACCGATGGCCAGAAATTCCTTGTGAAGGGGGCTGAGAGCGTAATCATTTACAACAAAAACGCCTCGCAGATTTTTATGAAATACCGCTGGATCGCACCTAGGGGCGTACAAATGGGCGATTCGATTTTGATTATTTCAAATGAGTTGAAATTAAAATTCTTCAATGACGAAGTGGCCCATGAATTAAAGGATAACAAGGAGAATGTCGGAAATTTTGTGAAATATATCGCACAATGGAAAAAGGCATTGACTGAAGTGGGATTGAAATACAGTTTTGCGGAAATCCAAAGAAGACTTGAGGCAAATGGACTAAAACGCAAGTATGCGACAGTCAGGAAATGGTTCGATGGGCTTCATGATGATCCCATGGTAAGTGCCGTTGTATGCCTGTTAGAGACAAAATACAACATCGGTCCGGAACATGAATCAGACATCAAGATTTTCGGGGACACTTTTGACGTCAAAGAAATCTCAAACAATGCAAAATTCATCTTTGCTGCCATGAAAGTGTTTCGAGTAAGCCATCAGCACTATGGAAAAATCGCTATGACAAAAATCATCCAACATATTGAAGAAGAAGAAGTCAGGACGCTTTGCAAGTCAATAATGGTGAAAAAAATCGATATCATTGAATACAAGGTAAAATAATCATTTTTTCCCTTATTTATCAGAAATTAATCTCAATACTTCCTTTGCGACAGCATACGACAGGTATACCGGAACTGCATTCCCAATCAATTGATATTTTATCGGATTGCTTTCCGGAAGATCCCAGTCATCCGGAAATCCTTGCACACGTTTGTACTCCTCAACACTCATGGGGCGCAATTCATCCGGGTGACACAGCATAGTTGATTTTTGGGCGGGGTTTGTGGTCACAGTTGGGGTCGGGGAATCCCAAGTCAGTCTTCTGAAATACCCCATTTTTCCGCCTCCGGACTCATAGGCGCCCCCCATGGCATCCTTAATGATATCGTTTGGAAGATGAACCCAATTTCCACCTGGTGGAACGAATTTTAAATATTCAGCTGAACGGGAGGAAAGACTGGATCCCTGCATTTCCCTACCTTGGAGGTCACAGGTTGCTTCCCAAAACGTTGTCCATGGTTTTAGTTGTATGTGGCCGGTGGGACCGGGATGATTCGAGTGGGTTTTCATTGGCAAGCTTGGTTTGTTATCCCTCGATCCAATTATAATAAGTCGTTTGCGTGATTGGGGGGCACCAAAATCAGCGGCATTCAGCGGAGTTGCCGGAGTCAGATTGTAGCCAGTTTTCCGCAGCATTCGTGAGACTTCTGCAAATAATGAACCAGTCTGTTCATTCGGAGCCAAATGCCTTTTACCCCTATCAGATATTGGCACATGCTTCAACCGTGCGTTCAACAGTCCCTCGATTTCCTCCATAATAAAATACTTGGGGCGGGCTTCTTTGATGAACCGGATAAATTCCTTTAAGGCAGATGCCCTAGGATCACTAAACCCCCTTCTTTTCCCGGCTGTTGCAAACGGCTGACAGGGGGGACCTCCTGTGACCACATCCAATTCTCCAATATCGACACCCGCCATTTCCAACATTTTCTTTGTAGGTATTTTCTTAATATCATCGTGAATGAATGGGAGGTTGGGTTTATTTCTCTCTATCGTGTCTTCTGAGTGTCGATCTACATCGAGAGCAAGCAATGGGCTGAAGCCGGCCCCCATGAAACCCAAATCAAGACCAAAAGCCCCGGAAAACAATGAGATGAATGAATGACCATTCTTCTTCCATTTCCTTATATTTTGTACCGGGGGTTTAACAAGCGCTGTTTGGCATGGCTGCCTATGGTTGGGTGAGCCTTCCTCACGCCAGATTTCCAATACACGGTTAAAGTCGTTTTCAAAACCTAGGGATATTTTATGGCTGACAAGATCGTTCACAGCATACCTAAATGCCAATTGATGTTTTATCGACGGATCAGATTCATACGAATCCCGTTCATAAAGCCAGGTTAAAATGCCAACGTAACAACGGGCTGTTCCCCGATGGCTTATTCTTTTTTTGTTGATATATGAATAGTAGTCCCATTTGATTTGGTCAGATGACTCATTGCGATTAATCACTCGCAAGACAAGTCACCCCATTAAGACAATTGTTGACAGTCCAATAATAAAAAACAATAATTAAAGGATCCATCTGATACAGAACTCCACATTTATAAGTACAATCTAATTTGTGACAATCCAGTTATGTTTTGTGAATTAATTTCCACTCGTCTATTATTTTTTTAATATCCAGACCCATAACAAACTTGCCTTATTCTTCCGCTTTTTCGGAGAGGAGTGCCTTTGGTATCACCCAGACCGCCCCAATCCCCACAAACGCCATCTCAAACCATTCCGCCCCATCTCCAACACAGACCAGTGCCTGCGAAAATGTTGGCCCCGGGCCACTATCACCAGAAGGATTGGCAAAAAACGGATATGGGTCGAAAGAAAAAACACCCGGCAGGATATCGCAGTCAGCGTCTTCCATGCCGAAGTCCCGGTCGTCGACTTCCACAGCACGATTGCTTCCGTGATCCGGCCTGCGGACCGCTCCAAATATAATTTCGAAAACCAACTTTCGACGCCGGGCCCGAACGGGGGATTAAGAAAGATCCGCCCCACCCAGGGCTGCACAAGGCCGTTGTCCTGAGCTGTGT
>Ga0074045_10004026_pt1 | contig 13097 bp, 11 predicted proteins | sample BogForMeECP23OM2_FD_94442 | JGI IMG/M metagenome (GOLD analysis project Ga0074045, IMG submission 94442) | Bog forest soil microbial communities from Calvert Island, British Columbia, Canada - Bog Forest MetaG ECP23OM2 | ecosystem: Environmental > Terrestrial > Soil > Wetlands ... | reverse complement strand
GAAACATTTCTCACAAACCTTGACGTGCAGCGGGTAAAAAGGCTCCATTTTGTTGAGTTGCTCGCGTGTGACATAGCTTTCGCACAGCGGCGACATGCCAAGGTCGACGAATGTGTGTCTGAGTGGCGCCTTACAAAAAAGGCAGCGAGCCGTCGTTGCGGTACTGTTTGTTTGTCCCGCCTTTAGCTCACGTTCGTCCATCACGAGTGTATTGCTCATATCCTTATTGAAATGTGACAATCTCCTATTCGGCCTTTCGCCTTGCGGATTTAGCTTTAAGATTCCTGATTCTGAAGCGCCTTCAGGGTGGGACGGGCGTCTCGCCCGTCGATGGTGCAACAGGAATGACGGACGAGACGTCCGTCCCACTCTTACTTGGCCGGAGCAAGCAGTCCGGCCTCTCGCAGTGCTTCGGCAGCCTGGCTGACCTGGTCGAACGGAATGCCCGAACGAACAGCGATGTCGAGAAGATCATACTGGCCATCTGAAAGGTTCAGGACCCAAAGCATCGCCATCTCCCGGGCCGCTGCGTCCTTAATGCCACCCATCTGCCGGTACAGTCCGCGCCGGCCAAGCTGAGGTTCACATTTCGGGTTGAGATTCAAACAGTGGCCATTTACCTCGAATACCTGAACGACTCGCAACAACTGCTGGAGCGATTCTCCAAGGGAATAAGGTGTGACCAGGGTCAGATCGTCTGCCGCGGTGTGGTATTCCGGGTAGCGTCCATTAGGGGTTCGCATGAAGCACCCTACCGGTAGATTTATGCCTGGGGAACAGTACTGCCGCTCGTCATAACCGTACGGACTGAAGTCCAGCACCTGAAATTCGCGCCCGCTGTGCCGAAGTACGTGTTCAACCGCTCGATCGACGTCAGCATCTCCGCGGCGGCTTCGCTTGTAAGTGAAAGGGCCGGCGTCTCCGAGGCAAGACAAGACAAGACCGTGCTTGATCCGCGGCAGAATCGCTTCGTTGCGGGCCAGCCAGGTGATTGAGCCAATGGTGCCCGGAATCCACAAAAAGCGGTAGGAGTAACGGAGCGAGATACCCTCAAGAAGACGCGCCAGTCGTGCCGCTGTCGCTATGCCCGAAAGATTGTCATTACAGAGGGAGGGATGACAGGAGTGACAGGAGACGAGCACCTCGTCGTCGCTCGCGCCCTGAATCCGATACTCGCCGTAGGTCAGGTGTCCAGGCTCAAGCGTTGAGTCAATGCAGACCTCATATTCCCGATCCTCTAGTTCCTGGAGCTGCCGATGGCTCAGGCAAAAGCCCCAGGTCTCCCGGTAGTAGGAAGTGCGGTAAGGAATCCAATCCGGGGTCTCGGGCAGCGTGAACAGGTGGGGTTTGAGTTCCGTGCGCGACATTTTTCGTCGCACGGGAACGCTATAATTTAGGACATGCAGATTGCATTGCTGGAAGTCTACGACGCGTTCGCCCGCCTCGTTCTTTATATAGGCGTCGCGAATGTTCCATTCCTTTGGGACAGTCCAGTCGAAGACCTCGGTACCGGTCGGAACCTCATGGAGCACCAAGGGGACAGTGCCTTGAAGCAGGCGCAAGCTCTGGCGCAGACCGTTGCCAGTGATGCTCCGGCAGATTGGGTAAAGGGCCTCGATAATCCTGTAGGATTCTTGACCCTCGCGGCCGGGGTCAACGGCTTGCAGCACGTCGCGGAGCGAGCGTTCTGCGAGCTCGGCTTTATTTGAGGTTTGGCTCGTCATGAGATTGCGGTCAAGCTAGTGTAGCATCTCGCATATAATAGTGACGTCGTTGCGTTGGACATTTTGGATCGCCCGAAGGGCGAAGACAGAACAGCCCAGGCCGCCTTCGCTGCGCTACGGCGCGCCCGCAGCTTGGAGCCAGTTGCCGCGACGTAGGCCTTGCGAAGTCGGGGCTTCAGCCCTGGGTAGGCTTCCCCAAGAGAATCGCCCTGAAAGGGCGGCCGATTACCGGTATTATTCCCAAAGATAATGTTCGTCGAAAGCGACTTGATGGCGTTTGAGAAGCTTACGGAGCTCTTCCTGATACGAAAATTTACGGCGATGCTGCGCCTGATCGATAATGTAGGCGGTAACAGCCTCTACAAGGCGTTTTAGTGCGGTGCCCTGAAGGGACACAGAACGCGGTACGCCATGTCGAATTGATATCATCCGCAAGCGCTTCGTCATTCTCGCGCCACCTTCAGGGCGCATTCTTGAATGGTGGAAACCCAGGGTTGAAACCCTGGGCTGAGATCTTGTCCCCTTTCAGGGGAGAAATTCTCACTTTCATTTCAGCAACGCCCAACTCCGGTCTTGATCCGAAATCGAAGCGACTGGAAGCGGCCATTTGATCCCGAGCTTGGGATCATCGTAGCGCACCCCTCTGGCTGACTTCGGCGCGTAAAAGTCGCTCATCTGATAGAAAACTTCTGTGCCATCCTCGAGCGTCTGAAATCCGTGGGCAAACATTTCAGGGATGTACAAGGCGCGCCGATTCTTTGCGGTTAGTTCAACTCCGACATGTTGCAGGTAGGTTGGCGAATCCGGCCGCAAATCAACGACCACGTCCCAGAGCGCGCCAGCGGTACACCGGACCAGCTTGACCTCGGATGACGGTGGAAGTTGGTGATGGAGCCCGCGGAGAGTGCCCGTGAGCGAATTCCATGAGGTATTACATTGGACAAAGGTATCTAACAGACCGTGTTCGCGGAATTCTCGCGCGCAAAATGTTCGCGCGAAAAGCCCCCGGGAATCTTTGTGCGGCTCCGGCTCGATGATACAGGCGCCTGCCAGCTCCGTCGCGATGAAGCGCATTATTTCGTCCAGAAAAAGTTGTCGTCGATCTGATGCGTGCGAATCAGGTATTCGAGCTGCTTGAGCCGGGTAAACGTCCGATATTGGAAGACGTCCTCTGTCATGTCGACCCGTCTGAAGAGGTTCAATAACTGCTCAGCCCCTCGTCGAGCATCCCAGCGACATTTAAAAGCGGGAAGATGCTTCCGGATCTTGTCGAATGAGACGCGGTAGCTCCGGTTGTCAGGGCTCGAGGGACCAAATGAAACAGAGCAGCCTGGAAATACGTCTCCGACAATCTCAGCGATCTCCCTTACCCGATAATTATGTTCCGTGTCGCCGACGTTGAAAATTTCATTTGCGATCGCATCCCGTGGCGCCTCGAGCACGCCAATGATCGCCTGGCAAATGTCCAGCCCGTGCACAATCGGGCGCCAGGGTGTACCGTCACTTGTCATTCGGATCTCCCTGGTTGTCCAGGCGAGTCCGGCCAGGTTGTTCAGAACAATGTCAAACCGCATCCGCGGCGAAGCACCATATGCCGTGGCGTTTCGCATGAAGGTCGGCGCAAACTCTTCGTTCGCCAACGTGCGGATGTCGCGCTCAACCAGCGTCTTGCAGATTCCGTACGCGGTCTGCGGATTAACTGGCGATTCCTCGGTCACAAAATCCCCACCTGACACTCCGTAGACACTGCAGGAGGACATGTAGACAAACCGTTGCACCCCAGCTTTGCGCGCCAGTTCAGCAAGACGGACAGACCCTTTATGATTGATATCGTACGTAATATGCGGCGCAAGCTGGCCGGCCGGATCATTCGAGAGTTCAGCCATGTGAACGATCGCATCCAATCCTTCCAGATCCGATAATTGAACATCACGCAAATCCTTCACTATGGTTTGAGGTGACGGGTCCCCGCTGCGGTAAAGTGCCCGTTCCTTGTAGTAACCGGTATCCAGCCCGACAACATCGTGGCCACGCCGCATGAGTTCCGGCGCGAGCAGTGATCCCAAATACCCGTCGCTGCCGGTCACACAGATTCTAATCTTATTTTTCATTTTATTATGCGCTGCTTTGTCATTGTTTGCCAACGAGACGACAACTCCTAAGTATCCCAACTATTGAACTTCCGGCGCCGCTCCTCTATCTCTTGGAACTAGTTGAAGAAGACGTTGCAGCTGACTCTTCATTCGAGTTCTAAGTGCAAGCGTGTTTCTTACGTCCCGAAACCAGTTTCTCTTGCTTAAGATATGTTTCCTGAAGGTAAACCGATCTGCTTCATTATTCGGAATCGTTTCCGTTGGGTGAATGCATTCGGCAAGTTCACATGTCGGAATTCCGATGGTGCTATGTCCTTCGTTGAAGTGTAAAGCATCTGGGCCTGAGCCTATATTGGTCACCAAGTTTACATTCGGTTGGATTGACAAGCCGGCCTGACTCCAACAGGCGAACATCCACTGATAATCCCAGGTATCGATTAGTCCGCGGTACACCCCTTCCAAAATTTCAGTCCAGTACTTGATCTCCGCAGGATCGCTCATGATTGAAGCCAACCAACGCTCCTGGCAAGCTATCGGCCATGCTTTCATATCGACATCATAGTGGCGCCAGGCCCTTCGCCAACTCGCCCAACCCCAGGTATGCGCATATCTTGAAAAGAAGTAGCTTGCATTCCCCCGACGCTTTCCGCATTGGAAGTTGTTTCCAGTTATGTGCATGATGCGAGAGTCGTCGCGGTAGTAGCTCAACATACTCGAGCAAAACGAAAAGAACGACGGAGATGGTATGCAATCATCCTCCAGAATGATAGCCTCTGGGCACTGATCAAATACCCAATCGAGACCCGAAGAAACTCTGCGTCGACAGCCCATATTCTCTTCCGCGAAGTTTGTCAGCAACTCACATGGCCAGTCCGGCGAACTCACGATCTTGCGAGTGGTCTCACAGAGTTGGCAATCCTCTGGCCGGGTCGGACGTGGCCCGTCCGCAACCACCAGCAGCCGGCTTGGCCGCGCCGCACGCACGCGCTCATAAACTTGCGCCGTGAGATAAGGGCGGTTGAAAACGAATAGGGCAACCGGTGTCATTTGCTTCTCTATAATTTCAGTTCGACTTCAAAAACGCCCTCAACTTGCGTCTGCCGGATTGGAAGCGAACGGCCATGTCAGTGAGCGTCTTTCCTTTAAAATTATTACCGGAATAGTAGTAGGGGAAATCTTGCTTTGCGGCGCCCTGAAAATGCAGGGCATGGACTCTCACTCGACTTCTGGTTTCATCATTGCAGCGCAGGCAGGGATGCCGATCAATAAATCTAATTTCCTTTTTGCCCGATTGAGTCACATATTCGTCCTCGTAATAATTGGAGCCAGTTCGGACTGCCAAGTCAAAAACGTTTCCGTTATGATTCATCGCCAGGTTTGTGATCCGCGCTTCTCTTTCTCTCCAGAAAAGATAGAGCGTTGTCATGTCGCATATACCGCCGGGCGTTTGATTGGTTAAGTGCCAATTCCATTTTTGTTTATACAGTTCCTGGTATTCGCCTTGGCAAAGGCTGTTGAGGCAAAACGAGCAAATTTCCTCCAACAGATCGATTGTCCAAAAGCTGATGTGGCCGGACGCGAACCACCTAAGCGAGTTGTCATCTTCTCTGGGAATCAGGAATGCGCAATCCGACATCGTGTTCGAGTACTTTATTCTGATCTCATCCAGCGAACTGCACAAAAGCACGTCGGAGTCGAGGTGCAACACAGACTGGACACGCTCACTGCGCATATACTGCAGAAGATAAACCATCTCAGCCACAGAACAATTCAAACTCCTCTCCGTTAGGGGACCTGTGCTGATAGTGGCTCCGAAATGCGTCGCTTCTCCTGTCACGAAGACTTTCTAATGGCACAAGCTGAACTTTTGCATGGGCATCACAGTTTCCGATCAAAACGACATCGGAATTGCCATTCGCAGACCTGGCTTGGTTTAAGGCATAGGGCAAATACCAACTGTTACCATTGTGAATGAAGACTATTTTAGTGTTCTCCCACATACTGTAAATAACGGCGAGCTTTATGGGTTTTCTCTAGGTCGATAGTTCAACCGGTACAATTCACGAATTCTTTTGCCTCCTAGGCAAAGTCTCCAAATACCAACCCGAACTTCACGCCGTCCTCGGTGATAGAACCCTAAGTCATTTGCCGGAAACGTGCTCACGACAGTCTTGAGACCCGTAACAGGCTGCACTAAGCCGTGGCCGTTCTGTCGTGCGCCGTTCGGATCGTGTCCTGTGGTGCAAAGTGATCTAAGATCTGTCTCGTGGAAAGGTCGCTACTCCAGTTTTAAAAGCTTGACGAGTCCGAAAACCCATTTTCTTTTTTTGGATCGCGCCGCTCGCAATGCGCCAACGACCTCGCCGAGGAAGCCAGCAAGTTCCACAGTCAAGTAGCTGACACGAAGCCGCAGGAGCTCTCGTGACGTAATTTGGAGAATGCCTCTCAAAATATATGCGTTGGACGGAATCCGATTCGAGAAATTCGCTCGTTCCGACGGAAAAGATTCAACACGGGCGGGCGAATAACTCCATGCACGACCAAACGTCAGTCTCTTTACATAGGGAACGTTAGATCGCCTGGCGGGGATCATGTGTGTCATTTGGAGCTGAGGATGCACACCGGCTGCGTAACCCATTTTGACCGCTTCCCAGACCAGTTGCACGTCTTCTGCGCCGGCAAGGCTGCCATTCATTCGGCCCATGAACGTCAACAGGCCGCTTTCCACGGTTTCGATGTATTGTTCCACCACTTCTCTTCGGACGACTTGGCCCATGCCAGCCGGATAAAAATGCGTCCAGGATGCTAGGACACACCCGTATTCGGGATACTGTTGATGCCGTTCATTGAATGCCTCGCGAAAGCTCTGTCGAAAGCTATCTGGAACCGGATCCAGAAATACGACAGAAATCCTACCGGGACCCCAGATCGCTACGGACGGCCACTCTTCCAGGCAGCGGCGCGCGACGCTGAGGTAATTGCGAGAGGGTTCGTTGTCGTCATCAAAGAAAACGATCGCTGGAGCGGTTGTCGCTTTTATGCCGGCGATTCGGGCGAAGTTGACACCTTGTCTGGGTTCTTCGATTACCTCTGCCCAAGTGCATCGATCCAGAAAGTCCTTTACACACGCCAACTCTTTGACTGGGCGCTCGCTGTTGTTGTCAACGATGACGCATTCCACGCTCGACCCGTTGTCCCTTTCCAAGGATTCGATCGCTCTCACGACCCTGGAAAGGATCCGCTCTTCTGGGTTGCACGTGGGGATGACGATCGACAACTGCGGTTGTGCACTCACTTTCATCGCCTTGCTGCGGCTTATTTCTGGCCTTCCTACTTTCATAGCACCAAACTCGTGCTTGCATACATATTTAAGGCTGTGGACTAGTGTTCTCCGCGACAGCTCTCGAAGGGAAGAATCGCACGTGTCGAAGAAGTGACCGTAGACGCCTATTTTCAATCGGCCGAAGGTGCTTCAAAACAGGGATTACCAGTTTCAGACGCCGCACTATTTCCTTCATCAGTTTGTTACGGTAGAAGATGTTTGACTTCATGGATATCTCTCGTAATCGCCGGTCTTCTTGCACGGCAACCAACAGGCGATTCCACTCCGGCGCGATGCAGTTAACCTGAAAGTGCGCTTTAGCAAACACATAAGCGGTTTTTCCCAGCTTGGTTCTGAGTCGAACATCTTTTAGTAACTTAACCACATTTGATGTGAGTTCCTCTTTATTCCGGCATAGCAACCCTGTTCTTCCGTGCTGCACGGTGTCTAATAGACCCCAGTCGCGAGCCGCCACAACAGCCACGCGGTGAGCTTGGAACTCTACCGCAGAAATACAGAATGTCTCACCTTCTCCACTGGGATTCACCACGCCTACAGCGGCGGAAGCAAGAATTTCGTCTTTTTCGACCCCTAGTATTCCATGAAACTTCACAGAGGGGAGGAGCAAACCTTTCTCATCGAGTAAACAAGGCATAAACTTCTCTTCGAATGAGAGCTCACCGATCCCCCAGCGACCGAGCGTGTCGTCTCTCCCATAAAGACGACCGGAACCCAATACGTGCAATTCCGCATCAGGCACATGTTCCACTATCTTCCGCCATACCTGGGCTAAAAGGTGAAATCCTTTTTCCTCAACCAAGCTGCCCATATATACCACTCGACTAGATGTTGTCAGGGCCGGAATACTGTGATCGAAAGCCGCAGGGTCGAGGCAATTGTATATCACCGTGGACTTATAAAAAAGAGGATGATCTCGGTAAAAGTCCAACTGCTCTCGTCCCACGTTAACAACCGCCGCAATAGATTTCGAACGTTCAAGGCGATCCCAATCATACGCGAATAGTAGGTTATGTGCCCACGCTATTCCCTTTACGGTTGGATGAGATTCCAAACTCGAGATTTGCTCCGTCAAAAAGCTACCTGTCCCCGACTTGAAGATTACGATATCTATGCAATCACGTGCTGCCTGTTCCGCAGCTTCTTGGAAAGTAGCAGCGCGGCGGACCTTGCATGCTGCGGGTAGCCGACATATATCAGGCGCCAGAATGCTGACTTCCATCAAATTGCCGTATCTCTTGCTCAATTGATTGGCGATCGTCACTATCATGTACTCCGTTCCACCAATACCTGGGTTGCCCTTTTCCGGATACCGCAAGTCAACTTCCGCTATTTCTGCGTTCTCTAAATAAAAGGCGACCTTCATACTGTAACTTAAAATCACTGGCACTGGGTAAGGAGGCGGCAAATTCAACAGACAAGATACATGTAAACTAAACAGCTCCACTCTATTACTGGAATCCCCTACCAAACATCCAAGTCATAGTCTACGAAGCATATTCTCGCCTTCGCACGCTTAAATAAACCGCTTCCATAGGTTCACGACATAACCACAGCGTCCGCTTTACGTAAAGACGCTGGCATCCGGACCTTCTCCCAAGCTAGCAACGGCGCTAAAACACCCGGTCGTCTTTCTGTCCAGTAGGAAGAGCTAGTTGACATCCCGACAACCCCGAAACTAAGACACGGAGCACGAGAGCCGGGACTACAGAGCCACTCTCTCCAGCGGAGTCCTGCAGATACCTCGATTCGGTAGTTACCATCGTTGAGAATTGATAACGGTAATCGGCTACGAATCAGAAACCGGCCTGATTTTTTTACAGGCCAATCGTCCTCGTTTTGATCAGTTGTGAAAGACATGAACAACAACGTTCCATCCTCCGAAAAAAGCTCGTAGCCGATCTGTAGAGCTGAATCGAAAACTTCTATATCGCCCTCAATATAGACCCATGCATCAGCCTCTTTACAGAGCGGCATCGAACAAGGGGTGGCGTCAGCATCACCTATAAACACTTGTCGAGGAGTAAACCTCGGGTCCGCAAACAAACTGCCGGAATTTACCCACTCGCTGGCTGCAGTTGATCCAGTACCTTCCGTGTATCTCCTGATAGCGTAGGCAACGTCTTCAAGTTTATGTGCGGCTTGGCCGCTCCTCAACAAGAGTGCTTTCGTGCACATGTGCGAAACAGCTTTCAGATTGTGACTCACAAAGAGGACTGTGCGCCCGCCTTTACTCACATCCTCCATCTTACCCAAGGACTTCTTTTGAAACTCTGCGTCTCCAACCGAGAGCACTTCATCAACAATTAGAATCTCCGGATCCAAATGTGCAGCGACCGCGAAGGCTAGGCGCACATACATGCCTGATGAATATCGTTTGACCGGTGTATCCAAGAACTTTTCCACCTCAGCGAAGGCCACGATTTCGTCGAATTTGCTTCGAACCTCCGCGCGGCTCATGCCGAGGATCGAACCGTTCAGAAAAATGTTCTCGCGTCCGGTCAGTTCCGGGTGAAAACCCGTGCCGACTTCAAGCAGGCTGGCGACGCGGCCTCGTAGGCGCACGCGCCCTTCGCTGGGGGCCGTGATCCGGCTCAAAATTTTCAGCAGGGTGGATTTTCCTGCGCCGTTCCGGCCGATGATCCCCACCACCTCACCCCTCTTGATTTCAAAGGAGACGTCCTTCAGCGCCCAGAAGTCCTCAGTGACAGGAAGGACGGCACCGGGCGAGCGAAACAGGCGCTTAAAACGATCGACAATGACGTCGCGAAGGGTGACGTGCTGCTGGCGCTTTTGCTGGTGCCGGAGGTGGTACCGTTTGCCAAGATTTTCGACTTTGATGATCCAGTCAGACATGACAAGTCTTCTAACGGTCGTCTTGAAAGCAACTTGAGGAAATAGGTGCTTTCGAAGCGCCTGATTTAATCGCAACAACTAGATAACATCGGCAAAAGTGCGTTCCATTTTTCGGAAATACCAAGTGCCGGAGAAGCAGAGGATGAAGGTTAGAACGATTGAAACCAGCAGGCCGGGCCAATAAAGCGGCGCATCGCCCCTGAGTATCGCCCAGCGGAACCCGTCAATCACACCCACCATGGGATTCAGGGAATAAAGGAGCCGCCACTGTTCGGGCACCAGGGAACTGCTGAACCCTACGGGTGAAACGTATAATCCAATCTGGACGATGAACGGCACGAGGTGACGGAAGTCCCGATATTCCACATTCAACGCGCACAACCACAATCCCGCCCCGATGGCCGCTCCGAATGCCAGTGCTATAAAAAGCGGCAGGGACAGGATGCGCCAGTCCGGCCAGTAGTTGAACCAAGCCATCATCGCCACCAGGATCCCAAATGAAATCAGGAAATCCACAAAGCTTGTAATCACCGAAGCCGCCGGGATGATCAGACGGGGAAAATAGATTTTCGAGATAAGGTTCGCATTCGAAATGAGGCTGTTGCTCGACTCGGTGAGTGCCGCCGAAAAGAATTGCCAAGGCAGCATCGCTGCAAAAACCATGATAGCATAAGGTGCCGTCCCCACCGAGGGAAGCTTGGCGATCTTCCCGAAAAGAACTGTAAAAACTATCATGATCAGCAAAGGACGAATTAACGCCCAGGCGACGCCGATGACTGTCTGTTTGTATCGCACCGTAAGGTCGCGCCACGCCAAAATATGAAACAGTTCCCGGTAACGCCAAAGATCGTACCAATATTGGCGTTCTGTACGACCGCTCTCAATAACGAGTTCGTCAAAACCAGATATTAATGTGCGCATAAGATATATATTTCCTTTTTAAGTTCAGAATCGAAACTCCCGACTGATTGGCCTTCCGTCGTGCAGCATAGCTTAGAATGCATAGACTGAAATGTACGCTGCCTTGCGATTCGACGAGCAATAAAGATTCTTGCTAGTCCGTTGCGCCATTCGAAATCTGGCGCCCAGGGGCACTGGGGGCCAGCGCCCTCCATCCTGTTAGTTCGCGCAAATGTACTCTGGTTGGACCGCTTGAGGTCAGAAGCCAGCGCCAAATGTTGCGTAAGGGTGGAACTAGGCATGCCACCGCCATGCACGTCATCCTCTCGGAGGGAGATAATGGCGCATGGCAGACCGTCTTCATGTACTCTAAAATAATTGCGATCCTGAACGGCAGCACTGTTTCCAATACGTTCGCAGCCGGATTAAGCAACTTAAGGATATCGAGCGGGGTGCTAGTTGCATTCCACGTGTTTGCACTGTGTATCCGGAGCCGAAATAGAACCTCCGAAACTTCCATGATCTTACCCATCATGCCAAGCTCCGCCAAAAGCATCCAGTCCCCGGCAATGTTGCCGTAGGGCCTTGCCCGCCGGAGAAAGGAAGCGCGAATCACGCCATAATGAGCCTGGCCATGCAACGCTCGCCAAATGATGTGTGCGAGACGTCGGTGCAGAATTTTCGCGGTCGTAGCAACTCGATCCCAGTTTGGGCCGCAGTCTGATGCAATTACCTTCGAGTTCTCATCGATCGTCTCGGATAGCGTATAGACAAGTGAAACCGCGGGATCGCTAGCGCGAAATACCTCCATGCATCGCCGCAGCATCGTCGGATAGCATTCGTCGTCGTGGGCCGCATACTTAAAAAATTCTCCCTGCGACAATTCCAATACCCTCCGAAAATTCCAGGTGGCTCCTCGGTTTTGGTCGCTTCGCACGTAGAGGATGCGGCAATCCTTTCGAGCAAAATCTCGACATATAGCTTCGGTCTGGTCACTGGATCCGTTATCCGATATGATCAATTCGAAGTCTTCGAAATCCTGGCTGAGTAAAGAGCTAAGCGCTTTAGTTAGATACCTCTCCCCGTTGTACACCGGGAGCCCAATGCTGAGGCTAGGCTTATTCATGGCTATTCTTTTCAGAGCGGCACCACGGCGGTCTTTACGCCAATCTGGAACATCCATTCGGCAACTGTTTCCGGCCAAATCGGTCGTTGCGTGGCCTTAGCACAAACATGCGATGCCGCGGCAAATTCCCCTCTCAACAACTCTTGCAGAATAAACAGGCGCCGCGCCAGTTTCGAATCTTGCCGTTCTCTAATCCCGTTGAGAAAGCGGCGCAGGCGTAGGGCGCTGGTCAACCATTTGGTTTGGAGCCGCTCAAATGTCGCTGGCGTAAGTAGCGACTTCGTCGCCTGAATCGCATGATCGATCATTTCTTGAATTCTTCTCTCGTGCTCAATGCCATACTGGTCTATGCGGGAAGTCGCCTGGCTCCCATGGATTCTCCAACCGCCCCAGGTATCAGGCACATGGACAGTATTGGCAACGAGACCGGCTCGCATCTCCCAATTGAAGTCTCCCACAGAGCCCCATTTTGACTCGAAAAGGCCGATCTTGTCGAATAACTCACGCCGGATCAGCAGTTGTGTAAGCGACGTGTAAACTGTTCCACCAGAGAGATGTAAGAGACCGTCGAAGGGGGCCTTCCTCAGATGCAGAAACTCATTAAGCGTGCCGCTACTCAGCGCGAATACGCCCCCGCGCGCAAACCAGTTATCCAGCTCGCGCCCGTGTTCGTCGACTAGCCTAAGCCTGCAGTGCGCAAGGTCGCAGTCCGGGTGTGCTTCAAGCGCAGTCACTAATTTCTCAAGGCAGTCCGGGGCGACTGTGTCGTCACTCGTCGCTATATATACATATTTCCCGTGCGCCCGCTGTATACAATCGTTACAGCCAGCGTAGATTCCGAGGGGCGCTTGGGCAATGGACACTCGCCTGTCCTTTCGGGCTATCTCTTTAAAGAATGCCCACGCGCCATCTTCCGAGAAATTATCACTAACAATTAGCTCCCAGTTTTTGTAGGTCTGTCCAAAAATGGTATCCACCCTTTCCTGAAGATAGGGGAAAGTGTTTCGATTAGGTAAGCAAACTGACACCAGCGGTTGACTCATTGGATCCGTAAACAG
>Ga0074045_10004025_pt1 | contig 13098 bp, 13 predicted proteins | sample BogForMeECP23OM2_FD_94442 | JGI IMG/M metagenome (GOLD analysis project Ga0074045, IMG submission 94442) | Bog forest soil microbial communities from Calvert Island, British Columbia, Canada - Bog Forest MetaG ECP23OM2 | ecosystem: Environmental > Terrestrial > Soil > Wetlands ... | reverse complement strand
TTGGTCGAGAGCAGAGTCGATCGCCTGACGCAAAAAACGGCCATAGTTAAAGTTATTGATCAGGATTGTGACGAGTAACCCGCGTTGGGTCATGCTGCGATAGCTCCCGAAGTCAGAATCGCCTCACCGTAACAAAACACCAGGCTTTGTCCCCAACGTCGAAGGTCCAATACACGAGTTGCGAGCTATACTGAGATTTCTTCCCGCACAACCTTGAGGTAATCGAGACCGAACTTCTGGTCAGGCTCCAGGTAGTTTCCTTCGCCCCATTCATTCCATGACTTGATGAAGACCAGACGCTGGTTCATCGGGCGGGCCTGCGCTTGCGCCAACGCGTCGCGCAGGTGTATTCGAAACAGGTCGGGAGTCGACTCGTGTAACACGATACCCCGAGCGCCAGATCTCGGAGTATTATCCCAGTTTGGGATCACGCAAGGATAAACATCCGGCTGGTTACTCCGGCCGTCAACGAGGTACGGCAGCGCATGCCGGTAGAGCCTCACGTTGCTAAACAATCCCAACGATGATCGAAGGCGCCGCCACAGCCACTCACGCAATTCGCCTTTCGAAACACCGCCGTTCGCACCAATGCTAAAGTGAGTAGGGTTGCCGTCAGACCCATTCGCTTTGGCTCCGAAGAACGGGTCGCGCGCCGACGACCCCGAGAGGTACTTCACATGACTCACTGCGAGGCAGCTATCAAATCCTCGCGACCGGTAATCCCAGGTTTCGACATGAAATAAATGAGCAACAAAATGCAGTCCGGGCAGTCCAGCCTGAACCGCCAATTTCTGCCATTCTTGGATGAAGCTGCTCACATTAGGGAGTTCTGTCGGCCGAAAAATCACGAAGATTGGGCGCCCGTCTACTCGCAAATAGCGTTCGTCCTGGAAAGCACTCCGAAGAGCTAAGAAGTGCCTACGCCAGTCTTCCGGGCCAGGATACGTTTGCTCGATAAGAATGCGGTTGGGTGATCCGTACCACGTGCCTGTCCAAGTTTGATTGGCCCAGCAGAGGCAAAAGGGAAAGTCAGGCTTCCCTGACGCGAGCACTTCATTGAATGGTCGGTCCAGTAGGGATGTTCCGGCAAACCAGTAATGGTAATAACAAAACCCTTCTATGCCCGCGTCGCGGGCAAGTTCTGCCTGCGCTTCGCGGACCTCTGGTACGCGGAGATCATAGAAACCCAAGTCCTTAGGTAACCGTGGTTGATAGTGCCCTTTGAATAACGGCTTCGCTTTCGCGACGTTCGTCCACTCGGTGAAACCTTTGCCCCACCATTCATCATTCTCTGGAATGGGATGGAACTGTGGTAGGTAAAGCGCGATCAATCTGGCCGGCAGACTCATGTGTGCGCTCGTTTTTTGTCAACCTTAGAGATGGGCCGTGGGTTTGGCGACAACCGCAAATTGCAGAAACTTCATATCGCTAAACTCTTGCCAAGGATACAATCGAATAAGGGACGCATCGGGACTATTTCGCTTATACTGCCGTTCCTCTACCGATTTGGATTTTGATTTGTCGTTGTGGTGAAGCCGAGTAGAGCTTCGATAATACTGCGTTGTCCCCGCGGAAAACAGCACTTGCAACTAACCTTACGGATAATACTCGGTGGGCTGAACAACATAAACACGTCATCCACGCCATGGCGCGCCCTTCTTGAAGAACGAAAGACACTTATTCGTATCGAGAATAACCTCATAACCCGAAATTGGCGCCTTCGGAATGCTATGCATGATGTCCGTTATAAGGGTGACCATCGTCTTTCCGCTTCGGTCGCCGAATATATGTTGCCGGTCGGGCCAGTAGCCTACTCCCCAGTCCTCGATAACGTAGTATCCGCCAGCACGCACATAATCGACCAAATGCCGATAGCAATTCAAAGTCTCGGCGTACCGATGCCTACCGTCATCAATTACGATGTCGAAGGGGCCGTATCGCGAAGCAATTGCCCGCAGACCCTCGCTGTCATTCTGATCGCACTTATGCAGCGTGACTCTAGAATTGGCATGTTGATCCTCCATCAAGTCGGGCAATGCGAGGTCCAAACCTATCACCCGAGCATCAGGATGCGAAAAGAAGTCGCTCCACAGCTCACACGACCCGCCATAGGCAACACCGATCTCGAGCAGCCTTACGGCATGCTCCCGAAATGGGGCAAAAATGCGTTCGTAATCGGACATGAACCCATTTTCGATCTTGTCGGTTTTGTAGACTTTGCCGTTCCACTTTCCGCTGAACAAAGGTCCTGTCTCCCCAATAGCAATGCCGCGCCAGTACGGCCAAACAGTATCACGCTTCGTCATGTATACAGCTGTATCGCATACTTCAACCGCATTCCGATGAGCATTGATCACTATAGATGCTTGAGGCAAACCCTAAGATCACTTCCCTTAAGCACGCGCGCCGGTTCGGAACGCGTATGTGATTTTGCGTAGATTCTATGTCTTGTGAGGGCGTGGGGCGAATAAGCGATTGAATACTTTCCACGCAATTCGCATCCCGATGTCCCAATCCTACGATGCAAATCGTCGGTATAGTGCCGGGTTTTCTTTTCGTTGAAGATAGTAACAGCTTCCCTAGTGTGGGTGCATTCGTACGGGCATCGCAGGCGGTCAATCCTGATCCTCACGTCCGCTCGCGGCGAGCGCCCTTTACTTGGCTTTTGAACCACTTGAATACCGTCGAGACCTTATTTCTTGCGTACTTTGTCGCTCTATAACCCACGTGCCTACTCTTCATCTCCTCGAATATCTCTTCGTATGACCAGTGAGTCTTCCACTTAATGATGTATTCATTTTCTATTTTTAATCGTTTCTTACCAAATTGTTCTTCAACCACCTTTCCATCTATCCAATCAGGAAACAACACCACGGTCGCGCTGTCCAAGCAATGGTAGGTACTGGTAAACAACAGTTCCGACTTTGAGACGGCCTCCACAATGTTGTTGGGCAGGTAGTCGAGAAGATTCATTCTATTCAGGATTTCTCTTCTAAACTTTCCTAGGTGCCCTTGCCAGAATCTGAAATTTCCTAATTGAACCACCTTTTCATATGTCGCTCTGTCCAAATACTTTAAGATAAGCCGCTCATTTTGGCGCCTGTGCCCCAGGAATGCATTCAAATTCCCGACTTGCAATCCGAAAGCAACGCTTCGGCCGGAATTTCTTTTAAAAACGATATCAAAAATGTCGCGATTGACAATCTCGCACGAATGGGGCAGCAGGAAGAATTCATCGTAGTCGGTTTTGTTGTAGGCCGTGTAAAGTCCTCCTAGTTCAAATGAATTGGTCTCGATGGTTTCCAGGCTTAGCGGAAGTTTACTGAAAGCGTTGATAATAGATGAAAATGTCTTGCGATCGCCTTGCCGGCACTCTGAGATAACGATCAGGATGGGATACTCGTTGTATCCTTGAAATGAGACCAGCAGCTTCTCCAAGAATTTAGTGCCGGTTCTGTGGGTGGGGATGACAATAACATCCTTCACTTTTATGTCTCCAGAGTTTCGTGCCCAACGACCTCAGATTTACTGTGTTGTCGCCGCTCCACAGCTTCACGTCTACCTGTCGCGAACGACTTGTTCCGGGTTCACACCGTTAACAACCGGGCCAAGGTCCGAATTGTGCTTCGAGTTCTGCTTTCGTGCGCGAAGTTTTTGCTCGTTCATTCGAACTTCCCCTCCGACACAGTATGAATCCTACGCTGTGGTCATAGAAGCAGTGAGGAAACCAACAAGGCTTCGGAGCGTTCTGCGGCATCCGTTAGCGCGCTCGAAAGTTCGGAAAGAAACATTCAGTCTCGAAAACCCATACATCCAGAAGGCTCTCATATCCCCAGTCGTGTGCCAAAGATCCAATAGAAGATGGGACGCATCGGGATCGTTCAGCCTGTACAGCTGCATAGCGAGATTCAATAGTGTTACAACGAGCGTTGATCTTTGATCTTCACTCAGATTCCCAAGACGAAGTTGCTTGAAGCAGATCTTAAATGCATTCTTAAGCATGCTTTCCGGTTGGGAATGCGAATATGATTCTGCATGGGTTCTGTATTTTGCCGAGGGTGTGGGCGAGTAGACGAACGAGTATTGCCGCGCAATTCGCATCCACATGTCCCAATCCTCCCAAGGCAGATTCTCGTCATACAAACCCACTTGCTCGTAACAGCTCCGCCGAATCAACGTAGTCATTGCCGGGACAAAGTTACGTTCCAACAGCGCAGTTAATACCTGGCCTTGTGGCATTTCAGGCAGCTTCGCGTGGGCTTCGATGAACATATCAGGTAAAGGACGTCCACATTCGTCTATCTGGAAGGCGTCGCTGTATAGCACTCCCACGTGATCCGGCTGGGACTGCATGATCTCGACCTGCCGCTCAATTTTGTCGGGCAGCCAGACGTCATCCGACGCTGTCATGCAGAGGTATTTGCCATCAGCGACTGCCAGCGCGTCGTTGAGTGACTTGCAGATTCCTTGATTGTTCTGGTGGCGGATAAATGTGCAATGTATTTCATTGTCATGGAGCCATTGGTCAATGGTTGCGACCGACCCGTCGGTAGAACAGTCATCTACGATGATTAACTGCGTGGGATTATAAGTCTGAGCCTTAACACTTTCGAGAGTTTCCACCAGGAATCGAGACTGATTGTAGGACCCAACAATCATGCTAACTAAAGGATTGGCGATCATCGTAACGATGTCCCGGCGCAGCAGAATTCGCGGACCGCCTGAATCGCGCTTTCCTGACCCTTGCGTTCAAGGTGAGGGCCAATGGGCAGGCTCAATTCGGATTTGGCAATCTCCTCGGCCACCGGAAAGTCACCTGGCTTCCAACCTGCCTTTGCATAGGCTCCGGACAGGTGCGGCGGTATCGGATAATGAATCAGCGTATCAACTCCAACCTTTGCAAGAGAATCGTGAAACTCACCCCGACTGTCGTGACGCGACGCAAAAAGATGCCAGACCGGTTCTGCCCATTCGGGGACGAACGGCAATGTCAATGCAGTTATATCTTCTAACTCGCTTAAATAGCGGGTGGCAATCGCGCGGCGGCGCGAATTCCATTCATCCAATTTTCGTAACTTGACCCTAAGAAAGGCGGCCTGAAGTTCGTCCATCCGCGAATTGTATCCTGGGAAATCATTGTGATATTTCTTTTTCGAGCCGTAGTTCCGTAACGTGCGAACGCGGTCCGCCAGCTTTGCGTCGTTGGTAGTTAGCGCCCCCGCGTCTCCAAACGCGCCGAGATTCTTTCCGGGATAAAAGCTGGTGGCAGCCGCATCCCCCAAAGAGCCGGTTCGCCGGCGCTTATATCTGGCCCCTTGCGCCTGAGCATTGTCTTCGATGACCTTCAATCCGTGGTTTCGAGCAATGCTCATGATGGGATCCATGTCTGCCGGTTGCCCATAAAGATGCACCGGCATTACCGCCTTGGTCTTTGAGGTGATAGCCGCTTCGATGCGTTCGGGTGCGATGTTGAATGTGTCTGGATCAGGCTCAACCGGCACCGGCGTGGCGCCTGCGTAGGAGACTGCGAGCCATGTAGCAATATAGGTGTTGCTCGGAACAATCACTTCGTCGCCAGCGCCGATATCGTAAGCTCTCAGGATCAAATGCAAAGCTTCAAGGCCGTTGCCGAGCCCTACGCAAAAATCCGCCTCGCAGTAGTCTGCAAACTCAGTCTCGAACTGCTCAATTTCTTTCCCCAATAAGTACCAGCCCGAATCCATGACGCGATGATATGCGGCATCAAATTCGCCGCGAAGCTCGTCGTAACCGCACTTAAGGTCAAGGAAGGGTACTCTCATAAATTGTGGGATTGAACAAACTCGTCATAATTCCGATAGTAATCCGCTTCGTCGTAGATGCTCGAGGCGAGAACCATGCAGACGGAACCCGATGAGAAGTTATCCAATTCGCGCCAAATCATAGGGCAGACATACAGTCCAAAATAGGAACGGTTCAAATGGAATCGTCTTTGTTCCTTGCCATCATTCAGGATCACATCGAAACTACCCGACATGGCAATGATAAATTCGTGCAAAACCTTGTGTGCGTGCCCGCCGCGCTCGGCTCCACCCGGTACATCGTAGAGATAATAAACGCGCTTGATTTCAAAGGGTGCATGTCGCCCGCTTTCAATAAAGGTGAGATTGCCTCTGGGATCATTGATTTTGGGGAGATCGATAATCCTGCAGTTGTCTAGACGCATGAATTTACTTCTTCTACTTCTTTCCTGTAATGCTCCAGGCGAAAGATTCACAGGATTTGATATCATTTGTGGTGTCCTATTCGGCCAGGGAGAATACTGGCGTTGCGCCGTTGTGGCGAGATCGTGCATGTCAGTGAGGAAAAAGAGTGCGGCATAATATAAGCCTTACCTGCGTGCGCTACCGCTTGCGTCCCGTCACGCTAGAAGATGCTTTTTTCATTGTGGCACTGCGGACGGACCCGGTCCTGAACCGTTTCATTCACGAGATTTCTCCCCGAATTGAGGATCAGGTCGCCTGGCTCGAGCGTTATTTCCTGCGCCCCGGCGACTACTATTTCATTGTTGAGGATGCCGATTCTGCCGAACCCCAGGGTACGGTAGGGCTGTACGATGTGGCTTCAGATTCAAGTTGCGCCGAATGGGGGCGCTGGATCTTGAAGCGAGATTCCTGGGCGGCCGTAGAGAGCGCGTGGCTGATCTACGAAACCGGTTTTTCCAAGTTGCAACTCGCAAGCTTGCGTAGCCGGACGCTGGCCGACAACCGCACAGTTCTCTCATTCCACGACAGGTTTGGCGCGTGCCGCGTGGCCGTACTGGAACAGCACTTTATCATACGGGGTGAGCCTAAGTCTGCGATCGAACATCGCATTACGGCCGCCGAATGGCCTATGCTCCGCGCCCGGCACTTTTCCACCGTTTCCCGACTGGCGAGTCGCGTACGGCTATAGCTTTTGTTTCACTGCATCTTGTCTCCGCCACGCGCTCCTACATTTAAGCGATCGAGAAAAGACTAATTCCTCCGCGTCGCCACCACGTAGATCTCTCCCGCTATATCCGGATAGCGTTCGCCGAGCGCCATGAAAGCTCCTAACATCTCGGGCGTCCATGAGGCCTCTATCTGCGCGTTGGAAAGCGGCTTCATCCAGTAGCCCCCAAAGATATCAACATTCAGGCCAGCTCTTTGGAAATCAGCTCGCAGCGATTCTGGATCGTAAACGCGACGATGTCCGTGGTGCCGATCCATGTCGTTCAGTTCGTGTTCCTCATTCAACAAACCCATAATGACTGCGGCTTGCCGATGGAGACTACGGGCATTCGGGACGGCGGCGAGGATCACCCCGTCATCCGCGAGCCACTGCTTAGCACGAGCTAAAATCGTCGTGGGCTCATCCACGTGCTCCAGAACATGTCCCAATACGATCGTATCGAATCTTTCAGGAGTGGAAAACTCCTCAAACAAAGAACAATAGACCTTAGCCTTGGGATATCTGTCACGCAGCGCGCGAACGAACGCCTCAGCGCCCTCCACCAAGGCAAGCTCAGCAAAATGCTCGTAAAGATAGCCACTCATCAGGCCTTCCGCTGGACCCATTTCTAAGCAGCGAGTGCCACGGAAGTGGCGGCGAAAAACTCTGGATGAATACGCTACCGTTGCTGCGTTAGCCCCTTTGGCGTACCAACTGTCGGAGGCAATGGTGTCAAGCCGCTGTTGTTCGGAGGCAATTGGATGGGCATCGATTTTTTGCATACGGCCTACCATTCATACGGTGAAACTAGGGCTAACCACTAAATCCTTCTCCCTCGAAGGAACATCGCCGCGATAGCGTTGGTCGGATAACATCAGGCGCAACCCCCAGATCGCTACCCCCCCAATCGAAGTGTTCTCCACTTCAAAGAAGACAGCGTCACCCATGCGAAACAGGACATTCCGCTGATCCTTGCCGAATCGCACACTTAAGCTGTAGCGCAGATCTTAAAACCAATCCACGATGGGTGGAACAAAATCAAGCTCGGGGCCGCCATAACTTTCTGGATGGCAATCGAGGATCCCTTGCACCAAAGTCGTCCACGAAAGGCGGACTGCCCAGATAATTCGAGTCTTTTGAGGCGCTCTCGTTCATCCGTTTCCTCCTAAGGGCACGTTGCAAAACGCTGTTGAGGAAACGGTCAAGGCACTAGAGTGAAAGGTGAATGTGTGAATGGAGCTGATCTTCATCCAGATCTCGATCACGATATGTGTTGCTCAATGTCGCACTAAATTCTATCATCTAACCTCAGCAGGTGGGTATCGTAACCGTACGGTGTAGGTTCCAACGGCTTCGATTCACCGATGCGTTTACTCAAGTCTATTGACTCACTTCCGGCGGAGTAGCTTATGGTCGACGACGCTTGGGCGTCTATCATCTTCTGATTACATAAAAGGTATTCCCAAGACCTCGCAACAGATTCACTCAACCATTTGTCACTGAATGTCGCCCCCCTGTCGCTTACCGCCCTGCAAACGACAGATAAGTAGCCGGCGTCAAAGCCCGGAGAATAGCGAACTACATCTCTAGGCGGGTGTTTGTAATAAAGACAATCAATCGGGACGAGTTGGAAGTAGCGCAGCATGTAATCAAACATCTTAATCGAAAGATACCAGAATGTATTAGACTCCGACTGAAGTTTTCCACTGTTGTTAAATTCCATTGAAAAACCGTCGCCATTGATCACGTTGGTTGAAACAATCATAAGACCATTCTTTTTGAGCAAAGGCCGCAATCCCGCAAGAACGTGAAACGGCGAAAACACATGGTAGAGCACTCCGGAGAGATTGATTAAATCGAAGCCGCGCCACTTTGGGCTGGCAATTTTGGTTGCAAGGTCGTAAAGAAGGTCAAGTCGCTTGAACGAAAAAGCAACGCCATAATATTTCATCACTGCAACCATTTTGCTGTAAGCGTGGAAGTTAAAATCCGTCGCAAGGACGCGGTGCGCACCTTGGCGGCACATTAATACCGGAATCAATCCCTCCATGCTGCCTATGTCCAGGCAATCGGCTCCTTTGAGATTGCAATTTCGCAGAAGCATACGAGGAAGAAGGGGCGTTGCTTCAGGATAATGCCCTCGGGTTGTGACACCTGGCAATAGCTCTATATCGTAATACCAAAAAAAGCTGTACAGCTTCCACTGCAACATATCCTCGCGAGACTGCGGATACTTGCGAGTTTTGGCCCGTATGAAGTTGCAAAGATGCGAATCGCGAGCGACTGACAGGCATTTGTGAAAAGACTTATACGCAAGCTGCATGGTTTTCCAAGCGGGTCTTTTCGATTTGGCTGATCATGGTTGCTTAACCAACGAAGACTCTTCCTTGAAGGAGTGGCGCCAAGAGAGCAGTGGGCGAATGACGCCCGGAAAGACGCTCATGTTCGAACCCCGACCGGTCGCCGTGTTCTCCACTTCGAAGGAGACGACGCTGTCGATGCGAAACAGGACCCATCGCTGGTCCTTGCCGAAGACCACGTCCACGGAATAACGACCTGCGTTAAGCAAATGCCCGGGGATTCTGCCCGTCACGTCATGGAAACCGCAGCGGGAATCACTATCCGAACTGATCCGGTGACCGGATGCAAAGATAATGACACCTTCGGAGTTCATCACGTAAACAGTACAATCGAGATTGATATTCTTCCGCAAGTTATCAAAACCGATCTCAATCCAAGCGCCCGTATCAATGGTGATCACCGGTTCTCCTTCCGGAGGGATTACTCGTATGTAAGAGATAAGGACATTTTGATTACCAGGGGCGGCAGTTGGATCACGCCATTCTCTCGCGTGCGCACCGGACGCAGTACCCAATAAATAGTTGTCAACAACATCTGCGACCGCGCCAGAGGCGGTGACAGCACCATCCCTCATCAAAACCGCTCTGCTGCAGAGGGTCTTGATCGCCGCCATGTTGTGACTCACAAATAAGATGGTCCGGCCTTCACGCGAGACTTGCCCCATTTTGCCAAGACATTTTTTCTGAAAAGACGCATCACCCACAGCGAGCACTTCGTCCACAAAGAGGATCTCGGGTTCCAGGTGTGCGGCGACGGCGAAAGCGAGACGGATATACATGCCGCTGGAATAGTGCTTCACGGGTGTATCGATAAATTTGTCAAGCTCGGCGAAGGCGACAATTTCATCAAACTTGCGCTTGATCTCGGCCTTGCTCATGCCGAGGATTGCACCGCTAAGGAAGGTGTTTTCGCGGCCGGTCAGTTCATGGTGAAAGCCGGTGCCAACTTCTAGGAGGCTACCGACGCGTCCATGAATGTGCGCCCGTCCGATTGTCGGTCTTGTGATGCGCGAGAGAATTTTCAGGAGGGTCGTCTTGCCGGCACCATTGCGTCCGACGAGGCCGACTACTTCGCCTTGGCGGATGTCGAGAGAAACTTCTTTGAGCGCCCAGAAGTGGGGATGATTCCCGTTAGCACGATTTCCAGTAGCGCGCCATCCTTCGGACGAAGATGGCTTTCGTGGAGCGAACAGGCGCGCGGGGGCGGAGGCAGCACGCGCGAGCAGATCGCGCAGGGTTACACAGCGTTCGCGCTCGCCGATGCGGTAGCGCTTGCCCAGATTCTCAGCTCCGATGACGATGTCACTCATGATTAGATACGCGTTACACGACGTCGGCTATAGTGCCTTCCATCCTCTGGAAGTAAGCCACGCCGCCCATCAAAATAACGAGGACCATGCCAGTTGAGGCGGCGAGCAAGAGATTCGGCGGCTGTCCGCGGCCAGTGAGGCACCAGCGGAAGCTCTCAATGACTCCGGCCATCGGATTCAGGCCGTAGAGCCAGCGCCAGCGCTCCGGAACCAGGGTGCTAGGGTAAGCCACAGGCGAGGCGAACATCCAAAACTGAATCAAAAACGGCGCGACGTAGCGGACATCGCGATAAATCGCGTTGAGCGCCGAGAGCCATAGCCCCACGCCCAGCGCGGTTAGCACGGCTAAAAGCAGGAAAAATGGCAGCAGAAGAATCGGTACACCGGGCGAGATGCCGTAAAACAGCAGCATCCCGAAAAACACAACAAATCCAATCGCAAAATCCACTAATCCAGTTGTAACTGCAGCCATTGGCAAAAGCAGCCGTGGGAAGTAGACCTTGGTGATCATGCGCTGGTGCTCGACCATTGTGTTGGTGGCATTTTGGAGTGCACCTGCGAAATAGATCCAGGGTAGCAACGCACTGTAGTAGAAAATTGGGTATGGCAAGCCGTTCGATGGCATGTGAGCTAGCCTGCCGAAGAAAAGACTGAAGACGACCATGGTCAAAAATGGCTGGAGGATAGCCCAGACGGCGCCGATCGCGGTCTGCTTGTAGCGAACCTTCAGGTCACGCCAGACGAAGAAATACAGCAGTTCGCGATAGTCCCACAGTTCGCGTAGATTGAGGTCCACCCAACCGCTGGGAGGAGTGATCGTCGTGTCGATCGCCAGGGCGTCCCTCCGCCAAATCGCGTTTGCTGTGAAGCTCATCGTCTATGTCTCGTATTCGATGTCTAAGATCCGACTCTTGCTACGCGAATCGTGGCACGCGCGTCGATGCCATCATGAATTCGCGTCGCAACGTAACGCCGTTTCGAGCGCTTCGAACGTTCCATAAGATCCGGCGTGCAGAGTTTCGATGCCGTGTCGGGCATAGTCCACCGTGCTCGCCGGACTCGCAAAGTGAAACACATAATCCAACGGGCCCCAGTCGGCGGGATAGCAAACATCTTTTCTCCACAAACTCGAATCGCGAATCGTTGCGCAGATGCCCAATGTTGCCGAGGTGCCCGGTCAGCAGATTATCCGCCGCAACCACCGAATAGCCCTCGCCCAGCATCCCATCGCACAGGTGCGAACCCCAGAAAGCCCGTTCCTCCCGTCACCCGCGCGCGTCGCGTGTTCGTGGGTCGCATGCTCGTTCTCGCACGTTCATGGTCGCACATTCTTGGCTTGGGATTGGATTTCGGGCGCGTTCCTTTGTCTGCGCAAACGCTTTCGGCAACTCCGCGGCTAACGTCGCCGGGCGCCCCACACTGTAATAAGAGAACCCGTGCTCCACCATCACCGCCGGATCATACAGATTCCTCCCATCCAGCACGATCGGATACTTCACCAGCGTGCGCAGACGTTCCAGATCAAGCGCCGCGAACTCTTCCCACTCCGTCAGGATCAGCAGCGCATCGGCGCCCGTCGCCGCCTCATATGCATCCGACGCGAACTCGACGCCGGATGTCAGCACCTCTTTTGCCCGTTCCATTGCCGCTGGATCGTAGGCGCAAATACGGCAGCCCTCGCGCAGCAGTTCCTGCACCAGCAGCAGCGCTGGAGACTCCCGAATATCGTCAGTCCCGCCCTTGAACGCCAGGCCCAGCACGCCCAGTCGCTTGCCCCGGAAAGTCCACAGCACGCCCCGCACCTTGCGCAAAAACCGGTGCCGCTGATCTTCATTAATACGAATCACTTCTTCCAGCAGCCGGAAGTCGTATCCGTTTTCCTTCGCGACTGCCCGAAACGCCATCAGATCCTTTGGAAAGCACGACCCTCCATACCCGATCCCCGGATTCAAAAATCGCGGTCCGATCCGCGAATCCGTTCCAATCCCGTCGCACACTTGCTGCACATTCGCCCCCACCGATTCGCAGATCGACGCCACCGCATTGATAAAGGAAATCTTCATCGCCAGAAATGCGTTGGAAGCGTGCTTGATCAGTTCCGCGCTCTTTGTACTGGTGACGATCAGCCGCGGCGGCGCGTTGCCTGAGACCGCTTCCGGGCGAGGAATCGCATTCCCGCGCCCGTAGTACCAACCGCTCGTCAGCGGCCCGTAGATCTGGCGCATGACCTCCGCGGCCCGCTCGCTCTCGACCCCCACCACGATGCGGTCGGGATAGAGAAAATCTGTAACCGCCGTCCCTTCCCGCAGAAATTCCGGATTCGAAGCCACATCGAAGTGCGACGGATCGGCCCCGTTTCTCATGATAATGGTGCGGATCCACTGGCTCGTATACACCGGAACCGTGCTTTTCTCCACCACCACCTTGTACTCGTCGACGCCTCCGGAAATTTCCCGCGCCACCGACTCTACATAGGA
>Ga0074045_10004024_pt1 | contig 13099 bp, 7 predicted proteins | sample BogForMeECP23OM2_FD_94442 | JGI IMG/M metagenome (GOLD analysis project Ga0074045, IMG submission 94442) | Bog forest soil microbial communities from Calvert Island, British Columbia, Canada - Bog Forest MetaG ECP23OM2 | ecosystem: Environmental > Terrestrial > Soil > Wetlands ... | reverse complement strand
GACTGCCACGGTCATGAGAAGGTTCATGTCCGGCTTGAGCTTTCTTGCTGCATAGAGGGCTTTTGGAAAAATAAGCCAGCCCCCGGCAAGGATTGCCGAAAAATAGAGGACAACCGCAAAGATCGGAGCGCCGGCGCTCTTCCCCGCGAGTGCGGCGAATATGTTCCCCCGGTGGAGCGCTTGAAAAACAAATGCCGCCATCAGCAAGAGGCCGCTCGCTGCACATGAGAAGAGTCTTCCATGTTTTTCCCAAACGCTCTCGCCTTTTGTTGCGCATATACCTGCGGCGCAGGCATCCTCAGAGGGGACCGCCTCCATGCCGGTCCTGGCAACCGCCGCCAAGACGCTTTCAGCAACGCTTGCGTCGAGACTGCCGCTGATCGTCATCCGGCTCTTCAGCAGATCGAAAGAAAGCCTCTCATCGCCTCCAACCAGAGGCGCCACCTCAGATCTGAGCAGCCCTATTTCATCGCCGCAGCACATGCCTTTTATTTGGAAGGAGTGTTTTTCCATTTACCAACTTTTCACGCAAAGGCTTCGTTAACTTAACTGTTTAATATATAATTATTCGGCACCAATAATCCCGCTATTTTGATCTATCCGTATTATGAGCCGCTCCATTTTCGACAAGAGGCTGAAAAATAGTCAATGGCAGCTTGAAGACCCTTTTCATCACTCCGAAAAGTTCCTCGCCCACGGCGCTGGGGGAAAGAAGAACCACTGCGGGGTCGGCCAGATTTCCGCTTATGCGGACCGGTAGAGTTACGAAAGCCTCGTCGAGTACTTTCCCCATAAGGGGCGTCGCGTCTACCACCCTCTCCACGGTCCGGAGCGGAGCGACAAGGGCAATCACGTCCACTTTTTGGCTGGCGAGGTCGATCTCTCCGTGAAAGACCATTTTGATGCACGGCCCATTAACGACCGAATCGGACAGGACGAGCTTTCCGTTCTTTATTTTTCCTTTAGCTTCTATAGATTTATATGCGCAGCCCTCGCCGATGAGGTCCGGGAGCACGCCCCTGTAAATTTCGGAGATGGCGAGCAGAGAAATTATTTTCCCCAATGTATCGAACCGTAAAATGCGCCCGTTCTTTGCCTTAAGCTCTACATCACCTTCGATTGAATCCGCGAGGCAGTCACTCCATCCGCTCGCCGCAAGATTTCCGGTGAGCGTGTAACTGCCGGAAAGAATGTGCCGTTTATTGAAGAGGCAGGCTATGGCTGATTCGAGGTTCTGGTCCTTGGCCGATAAGCTGAGAGAGATATTCAGGCCCTCAGGCGTGATCCTGAAGCTCCCCGGAGTGGAGATCCCGCACAGATTTGCCTGGTTGAGCCGAACGTCGATGGAACCGGGGCTCAGGACCACATCGGCATTGGCCGGGTTCCAGGCAACTTTTCCATAGGACAGGTGCTCGCTTCTAACCCGGATAGTACCCTTAAGAGGCGCTTCCCAAGCTTTTTTCGGAGATTGGGGGCCGGGTTGAGCGCAGCTATCCATCTCCTTTTGAGTGCTCTCCCTGGACTTAAGAATGCTCTCCAGGTCAAGACTGTCCGCAAAGGCATTCATATCCACAATATAAGCGCCCTCGGCGATCGCGACGCTCCCTATAAGGCTCAGCCTGCTTCCGTTCCAGCTTATCATGGCCGATTTCACATTCAGTTTGTTTCCATCAGCCTCGAGCGCCGCGTTTTCAATTCGCGCAGGTGCAGGGAGGTTGACCGGCAGTTGGAAGCCCGAAATACTGAGCTCACCCTGAGCGCTCGATTTCTCCGGAGTGTCGAGGTAGAGATGTGTACTGAATTTGCCCCTTATAGGCCCTGTAAGCAGCCTGTTGTCGACGAGGAGCCGGTCGGCCGTCTTGTTGCTCAGTGTTCCGGAGAATCTGATTTTTAACTGATTCTGCCCGGAGTCCATCGAAATTGTGGCGTCAGAGTCCTCATCTTTTATGATGAGGTCTTCAATGGAAAGCTCCTGGGGCGTTTTGACCAGACTGATCGTAATCGTGGGCCCGGAAGAGAGCTGCATTTCCCCCTTGAAAGCGGTTTTCGACTCCTTGTCCCAGGTCAGGTGCGAACTGTGCAGGTTTAGATTCGAGATGGCCCTGAGAGATTGCGGGAAATCAGCGAGCGAAGCGGCAATTTTGTTCCCCTCCGGGTCGAGCCGGCCGCTCAATTGCAAGTCCACTTTCTTCGGATGATCCAGGTAGCCTGTAATTTTTCCTGAAATTGACAGTGAGGAGTCCGCCAGGACGGCGTTGATCTCCCTGAGGGCGATTTGGTCCCCGTCTATCTCGAAAGCGCCTGTCTTCAGGGTGAGAGGGCCGTTTAACCGTTTGTTTTGAAAAACAACGTCCTTGACTGAGCCGCTGGCGTTGAAAACCCATTTGGAGCGGTCAGCAGGCGGGCCAATGAACCGAAATGAGTTGATTTCCAGCAATCCTTTCGGTGCGCCGTCAAGGAAGTTTTTCCAGTATTCGTGTGCTCTCAGGTGCGGACCCAGAAGGTCCATGGAAACGACGGACGCGGCCTCAGAGTTTATCCCCAGGACTTTTGACTCACCCCACTCGTAGCTCAGATCCACCCGCTCGAAACTCGAGCTTCCACTCTTCCCGGCCAAAGATGTCACAGATACTTTCGACCCCTCCAACTGGAAAGAAGCGCCTTGCAGATCAACGGGTTCAGGAAGGCGGCCGTAACGGCCAAAGAGCCGGAAAGGGCCGGACTCCACCCTTACGGTGAGTGCATCCAGGCTTTCACCAAGTACGAGTCTGCCCTGCGCTTTGCCTGCCACATCTTTGATTTGCGCCAGTTCTTGCCTGAAGGCCTGGTTACCGACAACCCGTTTCAGGACCTCGGGCAGCTCGGAGAGATCGGCCGTAATTGGAAGATCGAGATGGAACAGGGGGTCGTCATGCGGCAACCCGATCCTCAGCTCTCCACCGCTGGTCGAAGACCCCGCAGTTTGGCCCGAGAGGTGAGTTGCGCTCAGTACACCACCCTTAACCAGCACGTTTCCGCTGACGTTGGAGACAAGCAGGTCCGCTTTGGGAGCAAAAACGACACCTTTTTCGATCGAACCCTTTATGATGAAGTTTTTGAGTTTTTTCAAATCAGAAGCGTTTTTTCCGCGTGCGCTGAAAAGCATCGTCGGTACTTCAGCCTCACGTAGGATTTCAAAAACCTGCCGGGTGATGGGGTTTTCCTTATCCACGGCGAGCATGATGCTCCGTACCGTAGCGGCGTCGGTCTCATGCCCGTCGATGTTCAGAGTGACGCTTTGATCGGAGAATCTTTCGACGTAGCGTGCAGAGAGGTTCAGACGCGGGTAGTTAAACCGAAGATGTGAAATGGAAAAGTCGATGCTGTTGGTGTCGACGGTTAATGCGCCGCTCAGAGCGCCGTTGCTCATGACAGTGCTCCGGGGTCCGCCGCCTAGAGTAAACTGCGGGATCGAAGCCGTGAAATCTGCGCGGGCGGTTCCGGGGCCGCTGGTAGAAAGGGTAAGGGCCAGGTCTATCTGAGAATCGCCGATCCTGTCGGATGCGGAATTATTCAGATATCTCATAAGATCTTTTGGATTGCCTCCGGCCAGATTCAACTCTCCTGAACTCTTCAGAGTACCAAGGTCAACCCAACCGCTGAATGCAAGGGCTTGCCAGAGGTCTGATTTGCCGCTCGTCAGCTCGAAATCGACCCTTTGTGCACGGACGGAGGTCCTGAGGTCTATCTCTTCGAAAAAGAAGGCGCGGTCTTGCCCGCAGTAGAGCTCCAGCCCACCGTTGCGAACGTCGATAACCACGCCGGGCATTGCCGCAAGGAGTGTTGCCTGGAACTGGGAAATCCTGTCTTGCAGGTGTAGAAGCCGCTGAGAAGATGACTTTGCCGGGCTTTCGGGCGTCAGGTCGGGCAGTCTGGCGGTGATCATTGGATTGAGAAGCTCTATTTCGGCAGGTGCGAATTTACCTGTCAAGAGAGGCAGTATCTTCGGATGAAGCAGTACCGCTTCGGCCGATACGGTAAGCGTCTCCGGGATGGTCATTCTGACACCGTGCATGACCACTCGTGGAAAGGGCAGAAAACTTATCTTGATTCGGTCCGAGCGTATGTGATACCGGGCGTCGAGTTCGGTTGCCAGATTGCCGCCTGGAGCGCCGGTATCGAGGACACGCGTAAGGAGCACCGCCGCAGCGGCAAGCAGAATCAGGAGAATCCCCGCCCCGGAAGCCCCCCACACAAATATTTTTCTGGCTTTGGCCATAAAGCTCTCTTCCGGAGATGTAAATTGCCAACCGGGATTTGAACGGATCAAATCTGCGGTTTCTGAATGCAAAAGCTTAGCAATTCAAAAAACCGAGGGCAAGAGAGGAATCAGAAAACAGGGTGCGGATTTCACGACAACGGCAAATTCCTCAAAAGCTCATTTCGACCTTGCCGCGAAGATTGACTGGACCGTATCCGAAAAGAGCGTTCAGGTGGTGCAGGAAAGCATGGCCCCCCTCATTTTTCCAGGTCGCTTCGACCTCCTGGTTGATCTCACGATAGAAAGCCCGCATTTCGGCCGGGGAGACGGGTTTTCTGCGTCCATCGCCGGCATACTGGGAAATCAGGTCAAGCCATGTTTGGCTGACACCCATAATAAAGTACGGCCACGCCTTTTGGAGGGGAGCAGACCAGCTACGATCACTGGTGGATTCGATGTCGGGCCTCTGGTTGGCATTGGTGTCGTCGAACAGGACCTTAAGGATCACGCCTTCGGCCCGCATCCGCTCCAAGTCGGCGCTGGAGCCGATCGCCGCAAATATTTTGCGGGCAGTTGCCGCAGTAGTGTAGAAAATGAAACTGAAGCGATGTCCGGCCTCATCCCGAGCTGCTCTCCTGTGAAAGCGCCAAAGCAGGATATCTTTTCTGTACCGGTCCAGTACGGGACTTATGATCCTGTGGGCGATCAGCAAATCAGTGTCCAGTGCGGGGTCTTCATCCTGGGGCCAATTGATTTTAAAACTGGCATACCACCATGCCCTGTCTGTGCTCTCCTTCGCCGCCGCTCCGGCGCCCGGGAACTTCATCAAGCCGATTGAACCGCAGCCGGCCATACCCAAAATGACAAGGACCGCCGCCAGGCTCAAGATTGCAATAGGCCCAAGCCTCCGTTTCAAGCCGCTCATCCGTGCACCACCATAAAAATTTCATAGGATACGAGCACAAGGTAGAGGAAGGGCAGAATGACCAGCACGGCCACAGTCCTGATCCTCCCTTGCCAGAGGTAATAATTTTTGAGAACGAGCAGAGCGATCAGGCCAAAAGCCGTCAAAAACCATTTGACCATTATAAACTGAATGGGCCCCATCTTCAGAAAGAAATACATGACGGGGTTCAACTCGTGAATATCTTGTCCGACCAGATTCAGGGTGAGAAAGGCGTCGATTATCGAAAGAATGAGCGTTAAGAGCAGGAGGGTCACCGAAAATGGACTGTACAGGTCGACGAAATAGAATTTTCGGGCATCTTGCCTTCTCCGATAGTGGCGCCTGGAGCCCACAAGACTTTGAAGGGTAAATGGTGAAGTGGACCTGGCTCGCCGGTCCTTGCCCGAGCGCCTTTCCGGCGATTGATATTGGTTCATTTTACGATTTTCCATGCCTTATGCCGGGTCCGCAGATTGAGGGTCTTGTTGAGGGATATCATCGGCAGATTGGCGCAGATTCTTGAGTTCTAATCGGTCTCGCCCTCGCAGTTTCGAAATGGATTTTCCCACCATTCCCTGGAAATCGGTATTGCCCTGCAAAAGTTTTGAGAGCTGTTCTATTTTCTCATCACGTTATGCGATTTCGGAGATACCGGTAACTGTTTCGACCGCCCCGAGAATGGTTCCGTCAGCCTCTTTCTAATAATTTAGCGTAATGATATCAAGTACTCAGCTCAGGGCGTCTTTGCCGGGGTCACTCCTTCCGCCTCCATTTTCTTCAGGTATTTTTCCGGGTCTTTGTTGAATTCGTCGATGCAGCCGGCGCAGCAAAAATAAATGCGCTTGCCCTTATAATCCACAAAGAATTTTTCATCGACTTTCCCGCTCAAGACCGGACACCTGGTCTGAGACGCCGCTTGTGCAATCCCCGGCATGTTCCAGCCAAAGGTGAGCAGCCCCAGTGTTACACCCAACAGCACGATCAGTTTAATCTTTCTCATTTTTTTCTCCCTGGTTGATTGAAGCCAAATCGCGGGCAAAGCCCACACCTGCCTTTTTAAGATCAAGCCTGGACTTCCCCTGAAGCGCGCGTCCCTTTTTTCAGGTGAAAGCGCCAGCGCCACACTTCATAGATTGCCGGATAAACCAGCAATTCCATAATAAACGAGGTGAAAATGCCGCCGATCATCGGGGCCGCGATGCGCTTCATCACATCGGAGCCGGCCCCCGTAGACCACATTATAGGAACCAGGCCCATAAACATGACCGCGACTGTCATGAACTTGGGGCGGAGCCTTTTGACCGCCCCGTCGACAATGGCGTGGCGCAGGTCCTCCTTCGTTTTCATAAGCCCCTGGTCCCGCCTGGAGTAATAGGCGAGATCGAGGTAGAGGAGCATGAACACCCCTGTTTCCGCATCGACGCCCATGAGTGCTATAAGGCCGACCCAAACGGCAATGCTCATGTTATAGTCGAGCAGATAGAGGAACCAGATTGCCCCGACGGCCGAAAAAGGGACTGCCAGGAAAATGATCAGCGTTTTTGCCAGCGACCGGGTATTGAAGTAGATGAGCAGCAATATGATCAGGATCGTGATCGGTACGACGATAAGGAGCCTGTCCCATACCCGGAGCATATTTTCATACTGTCCACTCCATACGAGCGTGTATCCCGGCGGCAATGGAACATGAGTGCTTACGATCTTTTTGGCTTCCTCAACGTAGCCGCCGACGTCCCGTCCGGAGATGTCGACATAAACATATCCGCTGAGCCTTGCGTTTTCATCCCGGATCATCCCGGGACCGGATAGCAGCTTCAGGTCGGCTACCTGGGCCATAGGGACCTGTGCGCCGCTCGTGGTGGCGATCATGGTCCTCTTCAACGCGTCAACCGTGCTTCGGTAATCACGCAGGTAGCGGATGTCTATCGGATAGCGCTCCCGGCCTTCGACCGTGGTCGAAACGTTCTCCCCGCCGATCGCCGAGGTGATGGTGCTTTCGACCTGGGCGACGGTGAGGCCGTAGCGGGCAAGCTCTTCTCTTTTAATATCGAGATCGAGGAAAAAGCCCCCGGTTGTCCGCTCGGCGTACACGCTTGAGGTGCCGGAAACACCTTTTAGCGAGGTCTCGATTTGCAGTCCTATTTCCTGGATTTTGTTGAGGTCGGGACCTAGTATCTTGATTCCGACAGGAGTGCGCACCCCGGTCGTAAGCATGTCCACCCTGGCCTTGATCGGCATGGTCCAGGCGTTTACGACCCCCGGAATCTGCATGGCCTTATCCATGCCGTTCGGCCCGTGGACCAGATCTTCGGTGCTTTGATGGTCGGGCCAGGCCCTGCGCAGGATGTCCTTTAGCCATTCGGGCGCCCAGTCCGAATACCAGGCCGGAATTTTCGGCCACTCGGACTGCGGCTTTAGAACGATCACAGTCTCCATCATTGAGAGAGGCGCAGGGTCGGTGGCCGTTTCGGCCCGCCCGGCCTTGCCGAACACGCGTTCGACTTCCGGAAACGATTTCAGTATCTTGTCCTGGATCTGGAGCACCCGCTGCGCTTCGGTGACGGAAATGCCCGGGACCGTGGTAGGCATGTAGAGCAGCGCGCCCTCATCGAGGGGTGGCATGAACTCCGAGCCTATTTTCTCAAAAACGCCGATGCGGGGGGCGAACGTAACAGCCACGACAAGGAATGCCGCCGCAATTGTGGACCACTGGTGTCTCAGCACGAATTCGACGGCCGGATGATAAATTCTCATCAGCGGGCGGCTTATCGGGTGGTTCTCCTCGCTGTGAATCTTGCCGACCAGTACGGCGTTCGCTATGCGCGCAAGAAATCTCGGGCGAAACGAAAAGTTCTTCATGTGAGTGAAAAGCAGCCGAATCGCCGGGTCCAGGGTGATGGCCAGAACGGCGGCAACGATCATGGAAAAATTCTTCGTGAATGCCAAGGGTTTAAATAGCCTGCCCTCCTGGGCTTCCAGCGTAAAAATGGGCATGAAGGAAACCGCTATTACCAGCAGGGCGAAAAAGCTCGGTCCTCCTACCTCCTTTACGGCGCTAATGACAACATTCTTGAAATTTCCGGGCCGTCCTTCGCTTTCCCAGTGTTCGAGCTTTTTATGCGTCTGCTCGACAACGACGATTGCGGCGTCCACCATGGCGCCTACAGCTATTGCGATCCCGCCCAGGGACATGATGTTGGCCGTAAGATTCATCTCGTACATTGGAATGAACGAGATTATCACCGCAACCGGGATCGTGATGATCGGAATCATTGCGCTCGGAATATGCCAAAGAAAGATGAGGATTACCAGGCTGACTATTACCAGTTCCTCTGTCAGCGTATGTTTCAAGGTTTCGATAGACCGGCTGATGAGGTCCGCACGGTCGTATGTCGTAACGATTTCCACTCCCCTGGGAAGGTTAGGGGTGATTTCGGCCAGCTTGGCCTTGACCCTGTCTATGACTTTCAAGGCGTTTTCGCCGTAGCGCATGATGACGATTGCACCTACAGTCTCACCCTCACCGTCGAGCTCGGCCACGCCCCGGCGAATGTCGGGCCCCATGACGACTTTACCAAGGTTTTTGACCAGAACGGGCGTTCCGGTCAATTCATTGGTCCCGACGACCACGTTTTCTATGTCGCCCAACGATTTTACATAGCCTCGGCCCCGCACCATGTACTCGCGGCCGGAGAACTCAACCAGCCGCCCCCCCACGTCATTGTTGCTCTCGCGAATCGCGTTCATCACCTTGTCCATCTGGATTTGGTAAGAGAGCAGGGCATTAGGGTCGAGGTTTACCTGGTATTGGCGGACGAATCCACCGACCGGGGCCACTTCGGCAACTCCGGGCAGCGACTGGATTTCGTATTTCAGAAACCAGTCCTGAATCGAGCGCAGTTCCGCAAGATCATGCTTTCCGGTCTTGTCCACGAGCGCGTACTCAAATACCCACCCGATGGCTGTCTCATCGCGGGCAAGCTCAACCTGGACCTCACGGGGGAGCTTTGGAAGGATGTTATTCAGATATTCCAGCGTCCGGGACCTTGCCCAATAGATGTCGGTGCCGTCTTCGAAAATGACGTACACGAACGAGTAGCCGAAATCGGAGAAGCCACGTATGTCCTTTACTTTTGGGACGCCAAGCATGGCCGTGATCAGAGGGTAGGTAACCTGGTCCTCGATGATATCCGGGCTGCGGTCCCACTTCGAATAGATGATTACCTGCGTGTCCGAGAGGTCGGGGATGGCGTCCAGCGTGATGTGCCGCATCGAGTAGATGCCTGCTGCAACCGCCGCTCCGACGAACAGGAAAACGATGAATCTATTGTTCGCGCAAAAATCGATGATTCTATTGATCACGTGTCTTCTAGACTCTATTGTGTATGGCCCTAATGAGCGGCGCCCGATTCAGTATGGACCGAATGGTCCGGGGCAGGCTCTGCAGGCTTCATTACCATGTTCCCGCCCGACGCCTCCGCCGGTCCACCTCGATGTGCGCTGTGATCGGTTGCGGGGCTTTCGCCTCCGCCATGGCCTGCACCACGCTCCGCTCCTCCGGGTGCACCCCCCATGCTGCCGGCGGCGGACTTGAGCTGGCTCTCCGAATCGATCAGGAAGTTTGCCGACGTCACCACCTGCTCTCCTGCCTTGAGGCCGTCGAGCACTATCAGGCGGCCATCCACGCATGGGCCGGCGGTTATTTTACGCGGCTCGAAATAGCCGCCCTCTTTGGCGACGAAAACCGTCTGGTCCGCACCCGAATCCAGCACCGCCTCCTGAGGAATTGAAAGTTTTTTTCCATAATCGGTTTTCAGCTCGACATTGGCGTACATATCCGGCTTGATCTTAAAGTCCGGATTGGCCAGTTCCACCCGGATTTTCAGCGTCCGCGTCTTTGGGTCCATTTCGGGAGATATGTAGGTAACCTTGCCTGTGAAGGTCCTTGCCGGAAAAGATGGGAAAGTGACCGACGCTTTCTGCCCCAGGCTGACCGATGGGATTTCATACTCGTAAACTTCGGCCTGGATCCAGACATTTGAAAGGTCCGCGATGACAAACAGGTCCTTTTCGGGGGCGACCTGCTGGCCTGCAAATACGTTGCGGGTCACCACAAAGCCGTCCAGGGCCGAGTAGAGCGTGAGCGACTTGAGTGGTGCCCCCAGGCGCTCGACCTGATTGATCTGGGAGTCGCTTATGTCCCAGTATTTCAACCGCTCGCGGGTCGCATTGTAAAGCGATGCCGACCTGGACCCAATGTCTCCGAACTCGCTGCTCTTGAGAATGTCTTTGGATTTTTTTGCGATCAGCAATTCCTCCTGGGTGGCTACAAGGTCGGGGCTGTAGATGCTTAGCAGAGGCTGACCTTTTTTGACCAGCTTTCCGACGAAATCCACGTAAACCTTATCCACCCAGCCCGGAAACTTTGTGTGTACGTGGGCGACTTTGGTTTCATCGTATGTGGCCAGGCCCACGGCGCGAATGGTCTTGGACATGTCCATTTCGGCAGCTGCGCTAATTTTTACGCCGATCATCTGCTGTTTTTCCGGACTTATTTTAACGGTCCCAGCAGGGAGATCACCCGCCCCCGGCTGCTCGTCTTCATAGATCGGGACCAGGTCCATTCCATCTGGAGCCTTGCCGGGCTTGTCCGACTTGTTGGAAGGGTTCATGGGATCGACATAGTAAAGGAGCTTAGGCTGCTTCTTTTCCGGCGCCGATGGTTGCTCGTCTTGGTAGATAGGGACCATGTCCATTCCGCAGGGGGCTTTGCCGGGCTTGTCCGATTTGTTCGAAGGGTTCATCGGATCGACATAGTAAAGGACTTTAGGCTGCTTTTTTCCCGGGGCCTCGGAGGACGCCGTCTTCATCTCGCCCGCGTTCCGGTCGGTGTACCAGTGAGAGTAGCCGAAGGCACTAAGGGCCCCAAGCGCGAAAAACAGCAAGGGTACGAGAAAAGTCCGCCGTTTCCTGCAAAAGTCGGGTTTTAGTTCATCGGGACCGGTACTCATCTGGCTGAATCCTTTCTCGCTTTAATTGCAGGAACAGAACCCATGTGCAAATAGAAAGCCAATTAAAACGAATTCTTGGGTTTCTTTCAACTATGCCTTTGGGTCTGTTGCCGGCCAACGTTTTGAGCTGGCTTTCTCCGGCTCCATCCGATGAGGGCCGGGAGTCGATGGTCACGGCGCATATATAAGAAATGAAAGTCCTTTTCCATCCGTTGAAAATTTCTTTCAACCGGGCTTTCGGAGAACAATCCCCGCAAGTACGACAATAGCTACTTTAATACATCATTACAAGCCCTTACAGTTTTAAGTTGCGAGTTCTGCAAGCTGGCCCGGGTATTGCCTATTAAAACAGCAGGAAGCAATGGCAAGCGTGAATCAAACAAACGGTCCATAACGGAAAGGAGAAAACATGGATAAGAAAATCGTAATCAGTATCTTGGCTGCAGCGTTCTTATTAGCGGGATGCGCAACTCTGGAATCGGCAGGTCACAAGTACATTATGAGGGGCCAGATCCTCGATGTGACCGGGGATAGGGCCTATTTGTGCATTGGCAGCAGTGAAGGAGCCAAAGTCGGCCAGGAGTATGCTGTTGTCAAATTTGTAAAGGTTCCCAACCCGAATCCCAAATCTCCGGCGCCCTACTTCAACCGAGAGGAAACAGGCGTGGTGAAGATCACTGAGATAGTGGACGAACATATGGCGAATGCCAAGATAGTGTCCGGCGTAGCTAAAGAAAATTACATGGTGGAATTAAAATAGCAGCTTGCCTGCGGCGGGGTTGGAGACAAGAGCGAAATCCATTTACGCGCGAAAGCTCTTCCCTGCTTATTCCCGCAAAATGCCGAGGCCCGTAACGATCCATAACGGAAAGGAGAAAACAATGAAACAGGTACTTTACCCACTGTTGGCGACGGTAGTGGCTTTGAGCATTTTGCTGCTCAAGACCCCGGGTCATTTTGTTCGAAGCATGTCGACAAGACCTGTTTTGTAAGGGACGGGGATTTCTACTGCACTTGGTCTGAGGATGTCCCGCAGAACAGGCTTACCCGAGGCAGAGCCGGACAACTGGAATGGGTGCGGGTTAATGCCAGTCGATTGCAGACTCACAAATGTGCTCCCTGGGAACACCCGAGAGGAGAATAACATGGGTCTTGTGTTGACGGAGTTTTAGAGGCACAATAAAAGCATGTCTGTTCTGATAAATCGTTCAGACCGACATGCTTTTTCTGCAGTCCGAAGAGGGTTCCCGGGGGCCCGAAAAACGGATCAAAATGTGAGTATCGAACGGCCTTTCTTTAGAAGGGGCCGTCCTGACTTCTTACGCCGGCTTCAATCACCGAAGCTTGATTTATGAATAAGTTGGCTGGGTTGAATAACTATTCTTATTAAACTTCTACAGCTCAATACTCAAAGGAAACAAATGCTGCACCAGAATCTTATCCGGCTATTTCTCCTTTGGTTCATTTGCATGCTAACTCCCGAATATGTTTTTTCTCAGATCCCCGGAGAACAAGGTCCCCTGGAAACAAAAGAAATTACTTTGGAAGAACTGCTAAAAGCCGCTGACGAAAGTAATCCGGAAATCAAGTCGTCAGCGCAGGCCGCCGCTGCTTCCAAGGCAATGATTCCTGCCGCAGGGGCTCTTCCCGATCCTACGGTTAAGTTCGAAACTATGGGGAACCTGATTCCTCCGACACTCATGAAGGGGGACCCGTCTTCGGCTCGCACCTACGGCGTCGAGCAGGAGATTCCCTTTCCCGGAAAACGCGGTTTAAAAGAAAACATTGCCTCGGTCGAAGCCGAATCCCGGCAATGGAATCATGAGCTTGTGCATCTAAAGGTCATGTCGGAGCTGAAGCAGGCCTTTTTCGATTTGTATTTGATCCATAAGTCAATAGATG
>Ga0074045_10004023_pt1 | contig 13100 bp, 13 predicted proteins | sample BogForMeECP23OM2_FD_94442 | JGI IMG/M metagenome (GOLD analysis project Ga0074045, IMG submission 94442) | Bog forest soil microbial communities from Calvert Island, British Columbia, Canada - Bog Forest MetaG ECP23OM2 | ecosystem: Environmental > Terrestrial > Soil > Wetlands ... | reverse complement strand
CGCGGTGACGACCACAGTCTCCGAGGTGGGCGCCACGCGAAGCTGGGTCGTGACCGAATCGGCGCTGCCGGAAACATCGGTGGTCTCCACCGTAAATCCCGGAGCGAGCACCTTAAGCTGATGAGCGCCATTTCCGATCCCGCGAAAAAAAGCTATTCCTTCCGCCGAGGTAATTCCCACGACGGGATGCGACCCTGACTCGAGCAGCAAGACTTGCGCGCCGGAAACCGCGGCGGATTGAGGGTCGATGACTTTGACTTTGAGATCGGCGGCGGATGCCGCCGCGAGAGCAACGAAAAAGAAAAACCACGTGCCAGCACAGGCACAAAGAACGCGCATAACCATCCTCCTTTTCACGCGAAAGGGGTTGCTGGTGACGGTTCACGCCGGTCTCCTGGCTTTGCGAGTGAGGATGTTTGATCGGCAAAGGATCAGCATCCGAATCGTGCAGGCGGCCTTCCCGGAATTGCTTCCAGTGACCGGCTGCGATTTCCTCGCTTACAGTTGCGCGGCAGCGCGGGAATTGCACCCGCTTCCCTGTCTTCGCCACAAGGCAAAGACGCGCAAACCGAAGGACATTTCAAAGAACGGAAAATACTGGTGTCAGGAATTTAATGCGAGCGCCCAATGGAAGTCAAACGCGGCCTGCCCGCTTGAGGTACTGCACTCAGGCATTAAGGTCCAATTCGATGGCATCGATCAGCGGGACGAGCCACGCCAAGAGCGCCTGATGCGCCGGATGCCGGACATAATCGTCAAGCGAATCTTTGTCTTTGAATTGCATGATGCCGCCGAACGTATAGCCTTTTCCGCGCGGCGAAATATTCGGCCCCACATGGGTCTGAAGAAGTCCCGGGATTACTCCTTGGAAAGCGGAAATCTCTTTCGTGGCTCTGGCTTTTTGAGCTTCGGAGGTCCCTGGCTTCCATTGAAAGGCGAAGACGTGAAAAACGCTCGCGGGCGCGCTTTCTGCTCTCGCCGCTTCCGACAGATTAAGAGAGATGAGGGTTGCAGCCCCGAGGGCGGCACAACCATCCCGCAACAGGGCACGGCGGGTTGAGTTCGTCATTTGAATTTCCTTTCTCACGAGGTTTGACCATCCGCTTCGGGCGTGCGCTCCGTCCGGAAGCGTACCAAGGGACTATAATCGCGCGCGGAGGAAACAAATGAGAAAAGTTCTATGGGCTACTCTGTTTGTTGTGACGTTGTTGACCGCGCTCCCTACCTATGCGCAGAATCCGAATTATGACGTCGGGACGGTGTGGCGTGTCGTCTACTACCAGATCAAGCCGGGTCAGGGTGAAGCCTTCTGGAAGGATTTTCACGAGAACCTGAAGCCTTCGTACGAAGCGCTGAAGAAGGAAGGCATCATCAACGATTACAAGGTTTGGACTAATGTAACGACCGACAGCCCGCACGACTGGGATGTTGCGCTGGGGCTGATGTTTCCCAACTGGGCGGCAATCGATCAGGCTGACGCCAGAGCAGCCACGATCATCGCCAAGCATTACGGATCGCGAGAGGCCATGATCGAAGCGGGGAAGAAGCGCAACGACATACGCGAAGTGGTAGCGAGTAAGTTGGCGCGTGAAGTGATGCCGAAATAGGAGTTTGGAATTAAGGGTGCAAGAGAACCAGGGGGCGGGCTGGTCCGTGCCGCTCCCATCGGCACCGCAGCCCACCCGTGAAAACGCCACGGGTGGGGCATCCGGTTCACGCTAGCTCGTACGAAATGCGTCGGCTGGGCCAGCCCTCCCTCAAGTTCGTTTGTAGTACGGGAATTCCCCCGCGCCCACTTTGTGCACGTTCGCCTCCGCGAATTCGCAGACACGGTCGAGCGCATCCTGTAGCTGCTTCTGATAGCGCTCGAGATCTTCGTCGCTGGCATCCGCCGGAACCGGAATCATCTTGCCGAAGCGCATCAGCACGCGGGAAAACGGCTTGGGAATGATGAGGCGATCCCAGGTGTTGAGCACCCAGGCGCGGTCGACGGCCATGTGATACATGGTCAAGGAAACGCCCGAGGAGCGCGCCAGCGCGACCGGGCCGGGCTTTACTTCGTGGCGGGGGCCGCGCGGGCCGTCGATGCTGAAGGCAACCGTCCAGCCTTCCTGCAAGGCGCGGCGCAGGCCGAGCAGGGCGCGCACGGCGTTGCGACTGCTGGAGCCCTTGACGGCGACGAAGCCGAATTTGCGGATGATGCGTCCCATGTATTCGCCGTCGTAGCTGTTGCTGCTCATCACGCGGATCCCGAGATTCCGGCAGAAGTAAGTCGAGGGAATAATGCAGGCGTGCCAGAAGGAGCCGACCAGCGGCCGCTGGCCGACGGTTTCCTGCGCCCCTTCTTCGCGCGAAACGCAGACCCGCAGGGTGGGGCCGATAAGGCGGATGAACCAGTATCCGGCGGTGATGATGATGCGGAGGATGATTCGCTGGCGGAGAGTGAAGCGGCGGGGAGGGGCAGGTGCTGGCGCGGTGGTGACTTCGTCGGTGGACGCTTGCGTCACCCGGTCATTGTAGCGGGATTCGTGGCGGGTGCGCCTCGCTTTGCTCGCTTGGACGGCCGAGGCGGCCGTCTCAACACGAGCCCCTTCGACAGCCGAGGCGGCTGTCAACACATCGGTATCGTGATGGACCGGGGTATTGTGCTGGAACGACTTAGCTTTCCAGGTAGCTGTCAATCCAATCTTTGACTTTTTGGCGGCGCTCGTCGGCGGGTTCGAAGCGGACTCCGAAAGATTTGCTCTTGCGCCAGGTCACTACGCCGCGAACGTTCACGCGAGGCAAGGTCATCAGCGAAAAAGATACGTCCACGTTGGTTCCGGCAGGCATGTCTTCGGCGCTTTTGAGCGACATGCCGCCGGCGCTTATCTCAATGCTGGAGGCGCTCAGGCGGTGGCCATCATGGCTGACGACCGTCACCTCCGTCATAACTGGGATGCGCACGTAGCGCCGAAATTCGTGCAGCACCAGCATGTGTGTGGCTCGAACCAGCTTAAGGGCTGCAGGCCGCTCGAGGGGTTCCTGAAACATGGCATTGACCCCATACTTCGAGTACCGCATCGCCTCCTGAGCGTTGCCCCCGAGGCCGTAGAGCACGATCCGGCTGTTGGAAGGCGAGCTTCGCGCAGCTTCCATCACCTTATCGACGCCGGGGCCCAGGCGAAGCACGCAGGCCTCGAATTTTTCCTGGCGCAAGCGCTCGGCTGCGGAAGCCGCGACTACCGTCTCGATTCCGAATTGGCGGAAACAGTCTGCCAGCAGGGCTCTGGACGACTCTTTCAGGTCGACCAGGGCAGCCCGAGCCGCCTTTTTGCTGGACGGAGAGGGTGCCAGTGCAGTTCCGAAGGCTTTTTCCATGTTCAGGGCCGGTTTCAAGTACAAAAGCTTATTCTGGCCTGCGGTCAGGCAGATGGAAAGACCCGAATGGGCAAGCGAGGGGGTACAAAAGTATCATTACCTGGGCTGGACTGGCGGGTCGGGGAAAAAGTCGTGGCGGGTCAGTTTGAAAAACACATCCCCCCAGCGGCTGAAGCCGCGATTGGTTTGAGCACTTACGGCGCGGCTGAAGCCGCGCCCTTTCAAAACAGACTCAAACTGACCCACTACCGAAAAAGTCGACGAGCAGTCGAGTTAGCGGAGGCCACGCTGGAGGTCATACTCAAGAAAAGCCGATCTATTGACAACTGCGCAATTTGGTGAAAAGCTGCTCGGGGCTTGGGGTTTGGGGGAATCTGGGTTTGAAAAAGCTGGGTTTGATCGGAGTGAGTCCTATGCTGCGCCTTCCGATGTGGGCTGCCGATCCTGACGCGCTCGGAGCATCGCCCCAATCCGGTGGATCCGTCGTTTCACCTGCAGATCTCCCTTTGCCGGCGGGGTCTTCCGGGTCAGATTCCGGTCTGGCAGAACCAGCGGCGAACTCTTCAGAGGTGAACGGCGGCGAACTGGCGAGGGAGTTGTCCACCGAGTTAGTGCTTGAGATCGTGCTCAGCCTGATCGCAGAGCAGGCGCGCGTGGCCACGGACGCCACTGGCGCTGCGATTGTGCTGGAGCGCGAAGGAAAGTTGATATGCCGCGCTACGGCGGGCCTCCATGCCCCCAGTCTGGGCGAGACTCTTGACCTTGATCAAGGCCTGTCAGGGACGTGCTTCCAGACTGGCCAAATCGAGCGCAGCGACGACATCCAATCGGACCCGCGGGCCAAGGTCGAAACTGACCGGCTGCCGGATGTCCGCTCGGTAACGATTCTTCCACTCCTGCAGAACGATGCCGTGATTGGCGTCTTCGAAGTCTTTTCCTCCCGCCCTTTCGCCTTCGGAGAACAGGAGGAGCGCACGCTGAAGATGCTGGCACAACAGGTGCTTAAGAGTTTGCGACAGGCAAGTGAGCCTGCCAGCGTCGAAGACGAACCCGGAGCTGCTGCGGAAACGGACCGGCTGGAAAACCTGGAAACACCCACAAGGGACGAGGAGGATTTAACAGCTACTGCGCTGGGTAGCTCAAGTCGCGTCCCTCGGGCCAACGACATCAAGAACCTGGTTCTGGCGGGGGCGGTTTTCGCCAGCATCGTCTTGTTGAGCGTACTCATCGGTTTCCACTGGGGACGGAATCAGTCCGTTGCCCGCTCTCGGCATCAGGCCCAGACCGCCAAGACTGCGCCGGGAATACCGCAGAACACCGATCCTCCCGACGCTTTGTCATCGCTTCCAGCCCAGGCGGCGGGAATTTCGGCGGGGGGCGATATCCCGATCAAGCCTGCGAAAACTCGCCCTTCCTCAACTCGAGCTCGAGCGCGCCGCGAGGCTGCTCCGATCGGTAGTCTCCTGGTCTACCGTAAGGGGAGAGAAGTTTTTCGCATGCTTCCGTCAGCAGAGATAACCAAGATGCCTAACGATAAAAACTAAATATTGGCGTCTGGAGTTACAAATCTAGCCCTAGGGAATATTCGATTCCCGGGGACGCTGCAGCTCGCATTTACATTCTCGCAATATCATTCAACAAGAGGTACTCGATGAGTCCTCAGGCTGGACGTCTGGTAATTCTCAGCGGACCTTCATGTGTGGGAAAAAGTCCGCTCATCAAATCGCTCGGCAGGTTCTATCCCGAGCTGCATGCCAGCTTTCACAAGCTGGTGCTGGTGAACAGCCGGTCTCCGCGTCCCGGCGAAGTCGACGGCGTTGACTATCACTTTCGCACGCGGGCTCAGGTGGAAGCCTTGCGGGGAGACGGTCGCTACGTCGTGCTGCCGGTACGAAGTGATCTGCAGGCGCTCGATGTTCCCGAGCTCGAGGCATTACTTCAGCGTGGTGATGTTTTCTTTGAGGGGAATTCGACGGTGGGTCGGGAGCTGCAGACGAACCCGCGCCTCGCCGGCGTGAACCGGTTAAGCATTTTTCTGTCTCCGCTCTCGCGGGAGGAAATCGATTATTTAAAGGCGCCGGAGCGCAATCTATCTCTGCATGATTTTCTTACCGATGTCATGCGGCGCAAGCTGCTGCGCCGAACTCGGCGCCACAGGGGTGAGCTCTCAGCTAAAGATCTGCAAGACATCGAGACTCGCGCCTCCAGCGCCTACTGCGAACTGCAGGAGGCGAAACACTTCCAGTATGTGATCCCGAATCACGACGGCGAAGACAGCGATCACTGGGAGGCTTTTTATTACTTGATCGGCGATGCTCGCAAGAGCCTCGAGGCCTTCGTGGGTCTGCTCAAGGGCGAGCTTCCGGCGGGAGTGGAGACGTGGGACGGGGATGTTTTGCCTTAGGATGTTTTGCCTTAGATGGTCGTCATCTATTTTGAGCCCCCCGCACGATCGTTAGTTTTTAGCGGCTGCGGACGAACCTACAGCTCACCCAAACCTACTTCGATTTCGAATTCTCCGTGCTCACAATGAAGGCCGACACATTCTCGTGCAGTTCTTTCAGCGAGGCCTCGTGGGCATAGACCATATGACCCGATTCATAGAACTTGAAGTCGATATTTTTTTGCAGAGCTGGGGGAATCGGTAAATGCTGCATTTCGAAGACGCCTCCAAAGAACGGCGTTGCCAAATCGAAATAGCCGGCATTTAGCAGAACTTTCAAGCCTGGGTTGTATTTCATCGCGCTGGCCAGATCGACCATCACATTCGGCGCCTGGGGCAGCGGCGTGAGAGAGCCGGGGGCTTGATGCAGGAAATTCCAGTTCTTCTCGATATCGATTTCCGGCTTGTATTCGCGGTTCTCGGTAAACTTCAGATCTTTGCGCACGTAATCATTCAGGGCTGAGACGTAGGCTGAGCCGATCGCCGCCGACTGCGGATCATACTCCGCTTCCTTGCTCAATGGATCGAGTGTCGGACCGGAGAAGCGAGTGTCGAGCCGCCCGGCAGTCATATCGTTGTCGCCTTTCAGCGTCTTTACGAATTCCCCGACATTGACGCGCAAATCGGCTTTCTCAATGTAATCGGCGGGCAGCCCGGTGTATTGGTGCAACTTCGCGACGATTGTCTTTCGTTGATCCGGGGCAAGCGTGGCCCCGGCGGCGAGCGCTACGGCGTAATCCGTCATGGCAAAATGCTCAACCTCCGCCAGCAGCGGCGCCAACTCCTTGGGGGCATCGGGCAGCTTGTGGTGGTACCAGGCAGACGCAGTGTAGGTAGGCAGAGCGATCTGATAAGGCATATCGATGCCGGGGTTGAACTGCGGCGTGTCGGCATTATCGTCGTAGTTCAAAATCTGCGAGAGCAGAATCACGCCGTTGAAATCGATGAACTTTAGGGTTTCGAGCTCGTTGACCAGCACCGCCGACCGTGTGGTGCCGTAGCTTTCGCCAAACAAATACTTTGGAGAATTCCAACGCCCGTACTTGGTTAAGAATTGTGAAATGAAATCGGCGAAGGCGTCGGCATCGCCATCGACGCCGTAGAATGCCTTTTCGCGATCCTTGCCACCGATACGGCTGAAACCGGTGCCGGGGGCATCGATAAACACCAGGTCGCTCACATCGAGCAGGCTGTAATCATTATTGATGATGGGGTAGGGCGCGGCTGGTGTGTGGGAATTGTCAGCGGTGACAACGCGTTTCGGCCCAAACGCTCCCATGTGAAGCCATACGGTCGAGGAGCCTGGACCGCCGTTGTAAAGAAAGGTTACGGGCCGCTGTGAATTCTCGCCAGACTTAATGTAAGCGACGTAGAACATGCTGGCCTCGGGCGGCGAACTCTTATCGTCCTTGTCCGCGTTCTGAGGCACGTCATCCCAGCCCTTCGGATGGACCACAAGAGTGCCGGCAAAAGCGTCATAGGGAATTGCCTTCCCGTTAATCGTGACCGAGCCTTTGCTGGTCTCCTGCTCCGGCTTGAACCCATCGGTCTTCGTGTTCTGCGTATTCTGTTTGCTCTGAGCTGCGTCATCTTTCGATTGCGCACAGAGCGGCCTGAGAGATGCTGCACTCAGGATAGCGAGGATTGCACTTCCAACCAGCAGTTGTCGCATCGGGGATATCTCCGGGAAGACGCTTGATCTTGAATCCCTTTCAACTATATTGGCGCAGCGAAGCCTATAACGGATAGACGCTGAACTTCACCTTTCATGAGCAGTTCACATCTTGCGTGACGGGAAAGAGTCCTACTCCGACCAGCGACGGAACAAAAGCGCGCCATTCGTACCGCCGAAGCCAAACGAATTCGACATGGCGTATTCGACCTTGGCCTTGCGGGCGTGATTGGAGACGAAATCCATGCCTGCGGTGTCGGGATCCTGGCTCACGAGGTTGATCGTGGGGGGCAGAATTTGGTCGCGTAGCGCGAGCACGGTAATCCCCGCTTCTAGGCCTCCGGCGCCTCCGAGAAGATGTCCGGTCATGGACTTGGTCGAGCTTACCGGAATCTTGCGCTCGCCGAAAAAATTACGGATGGCGTGAGCCTCGAGCGTGTCGCCGATCGGCGTGGAAGTGCCGTGAGCGTTGACATAGTCGACCTTGTCGGCGCTGACGCGGGCGTCGCGCACGGCGTTGCGCATTACGCGAAATCCGCCTTCATGCTCAGGAGCAGGTTGGGTCATGTGGTAGGCGTCGCCCGACATGCCGTAGCCCGCAACTTCTGCAAGGATCGGAGCTCCGCGCTTCCTGGCGTGCTCTAGTTCTTCGAGCACCAGAATGCCGGCGCCTTCGCCCATCACGAAACCGTCGCGATCTTTATCCCAGGGACGGCTGGCTTTTTCCGGTTCGTCATTGCGGGTGGAAAGAGCGCGCATAGCGGCAAAGCCGCCGACGCCCATCGGCGTGATGGCGGCTTCGGAGCCTCCTGCGATCATCACGTCGGCATCGTCGTGCTGAATAATGCGAAAAGAATCCCCCACGGAGTGGGCGCTGGTGGTGCAGGCCGTGGCCGTGGCTTCGTTGGGGCCTTTGGCTCCGAAGCGCATGGAAATGTGGCCGGCGGCGAGGTTAATGATGGCCGCCGGAATAAAGAATGGCGAAATCTTGCGAGGGCCGCCTTCGAGAAGCGCGGCGTGCTCGCGCTCGATAATGTCGAATCCGCCGATGCCCGAGCCGATATGTACGCCCACCCGCTCGGCGTTTTCCGGCGTGATTTTCAGGCCTGACATTTTGAACGCCTCATCCGCGGCGGCAATCGCGAGGTGGATGAAGCGTCCCATCTTCTTGACTTCCTTTTTCTCGATGAAGTTCAGAGGATCGAAGTTCTTGACTTCGGCGGCAATCTGGCAGGCGAAATTGCTGGAGTCGAACTGCGTGATGCGGGCCACGCCGCTCTTGCCGGCGAGCACGGCCTGCCACACTGCTTCGGTCGTATTGCCTACGCCGCAGATCAGGCCGATTCCGGTTACAACGACCCTGCGTCCCAAACTACTTGCCGCCTTTCGAATGCTTGGAGATGTAATCGATGGCGTCCTGCACGGTGCGGATTTTCTCCGCGTCTTCGTCGGGAATCTCGATGTCGAAGGCTTCTTCGAAGGCCATCACCAGTTCCACGGTATCGAGCGAATCTGCGCCCAGGTCGTCGACGAACGACGCGCTGGAAGTTACCTCACCCTCGTCCACGCCCAACTGCTCTACGATAATCTGCTTCACTTTCTCGTCAACGGCTGCCATGTTTCTCCTCGCTTGCGTCGAATTTATGTTATCTGCCCGTGCAGTGTCCGAATTCCTATTCCTAAGTCCTGTGTGTCCTTATTCGATGTCTCCAACTCCTGGCGCTCCGCCCTAATTATTCCGCAGACCTTTCCGGCGGCGGAAAGCATTCCCGGCCGTCTTTAGAAAACCAAAAAAGGCGAGTGTGTAGTGTAATCGTCCCGGGGAATTGCTGTAAAGGAAGGGACTTGCCGCGAAACGAACCTCTGCCGGCTGTGAAGTCGCACAGTCAGAATCCTAACGGCTGAGAGTTCCGGCGGTCAAACGCAGGTTGCGGTTTTCGCGCGACGATTTATCATGAACCTCTTTCAGTTGTGTGGAGGGCAATTTGAAATACGTCTTGTCATCCGGGCTTCTGCTTGTTCTCTGTGGGTTAGCCTGTGCCGAGCCTTGTCCCGCGCGCCAAGTGAAGGATGCGAGTGAGTTGGTCCAGATCGAGCGAACTTGGGCAAGCGCGCTGGAACAGAAAAACGGGGCGGCGCTAAGCTGCATTCTCGCGGAGGAGTTCCAGGATGTGGACCCGAAGGGAAATATTTCCGATCGGGCGGCAACTCTTGCCAAAGCCGCTGACCACAAGCCTTCGCACAACGAATTGACCGAGATGGATCCGCACCTCTACGGCGATTTCGGCTACATACGAGGGCTGGCAACGGCGACGGACGCACAAGGCAAGGTCCTGGCCAGGGTCCGTTTCACGGACATCTACTTGTATCGCCAGGGACGATGGCAAGCCGTAGCAGCCCATGAATCGATGCTGCCTGGAACGGAATAGTCGGGAGCCAGGGATTTTATGCGCGCCGTAGTGCAGCGGGTGAGCCAAGCCAAAGTGACGGTCGAGGGAGAGATCACTGGGCAGATTGATGTGGGATTGCTGGTTCTGCTTGGTGTAGGCAGGGATGACGCCGAGGCGGATGCAACTTACCTCGCACAGAAGATTCTCGGACTGCGCGTATTCGAGGACGCTCAGGAAAAAATGAACCGCAGCGTTCAGGATGTTGGCGGAAGCATCCTGGCGGTTTCGCAGTTCACTCTGTTTGGAGACGTCAGGCGTGGCAAACGGCCGTCGTTCGACGGCGCGGCGCCACCCGAGAAGGCGCGCCAGCTCTACGAGTTCTTCGTCGAACAGATTCGCGCCGCCGGCCTGCGCTGCGAAACCGGGCGCTTTCAGGCGGCGATGAAAGTGGATCTGGTGAACGAAGGGCCGGTAACGATCTTGCTGGATTCGAGGAAGGAGTTTTAACCATACCCCCCCGTCGCAGTTGTGACGCACCTCACACTCCACTGTGATGGGCAACCGTGCGCCTTGTCCTGATTTCCTATCGAATTGAGGGCAGGTCGAATTTTGTGTCTGTGGGCGAATCCATCTGCCGAGGTGTCTGCTTCCTACTCCTGTGGTGCATCGGGCCTGTTCGCGCTGTTCCTGACGCCACGGCGGCGGATTCTTCCACGCCGCCTGCTCAAGCCAATGCCCGGCAAGTTTCAATAAGCTTTAGTTTCGTACGAACATTCTCGTCGGCTGACGAGGTACGACGACCGCAACACCCTATTCTGGATCGTGCCTTCGACATCGTCGCAGGGGCCGCGGATCCTGTCGCTCGGGTGGATGTGCTGCAATCCCCGTCGGCTGTGACCACGGACTCGCGCCATCGCGTCTTCGTCGCCGATCCCGCCGCTGGCGGCGTCCACGTCTTCGATTTTGTTGGTTCCAGATACGGCCTTCTAGACCCGGACGGTAAGCATCTTCACAGTCCCATCGCACTCGCAGCCGACGCGCGGGATAATTTGTATGTTATCGACCAGGGCACCAAATCGATAGTCATCTACGATTCGAAGGGAAAGTTTCAGGGCTACCTGGGGAAACTGAAAGGAGGGGAGTCGTACTTCGACAGTCCGGTGGCGATCGCTATCGATCGAAGCAAGGATCACGCTTACGTCTGCGATGCGCGCCGGAACTCGGTCTTCGTCATGGACGAGCAAGGACGGCTGATTCGCAGGATTGGGAAGCGCGTGGGTGGCGGGGGGCCGGGAGAGTTCCGGAAGCCGAGCGTGGTAGGCGTAAGCGGCGGTGAGCTTTTCGTGCTCGATGCGGGAAACGCACGCATTCAGATCTTCGATACCGCCGGCTATTTCAAGCGGTCAATGAATCTCGGTTTCGCGGATGGGAACACCGGCATGGCGGTCGACAACGCCGGCAATATTTACGTCAGCGATCCGGCTCTAAATCGGATTGACGTGTTCCGCCGCGATGGGAAATCGCTTTACGCCTTTGATCCAAGCACTATTAAAGCCGAAAACTTTAGCCATCCATCGGCCATGTGGGTCGACGCCGGTCAGTTCCTGTTCGTGGTGGATTCTGACAGCAATCGCATCGGTGAGTTTCAGATCAGCGCGGAGAAAACCCAGTAGCTCTAGAGGTTTTTGTGGCCCGAAGTCGTGTCGCCCGGCTGCGCTGCGAGACCGGCGGGACTTGGGTCTACGGGTCATACACCGAACTGCCGTAGCCCTGTTTGCGGGCGGACTCCTGTAAATCGTCCAGCCGCCTCTTCTGTTCTTCGAGTTGTTCCTGCATCCGCTCCACTCTCTGCTGTTTTTCCCGCTGCCGCTCGTTCCAGCCCACGCAACCAGAAACGCAGTTGGCCGGAGCGAAGCGAATGGATTCGTTAAGCTCGTCGACTTGTCTTTGCAACGATTCGATCTGGTTCTTCTGCGCCACGATCTGCGACTTCCACTGCGCTGCTGGAAGCTTCGGTTCATCCGAAGACGATTCCGCCGGAGTTGAACCGTTGGCGCCTCTTGCCGCCGTCGCGGTAACGACTGCGGAGTGCGAGGGCATTTCTTCGTTGGTGATGACCTTGGGCGCTTTGGCATCCTTGCTGGACACCGTTTTGCCTTGTTCTTTTTGCTGGCGCTGCTGGCGCGCAAGATCGCCCAGGGAGGGCGGGTCCTGGGCGCAGACCACCCCGGCAGATACGGTCAACGCAGCCGCGAAGCCGAGAAAACGCCTGTAGTTCAATCGCATGGCACCCTTTTCTGGCAGAGAGATATACAACGACTCGCTTCGCAGAATGGTACCCGCAATTCAAACCGGATCCCGCATTACGAACGGTCCTGCACGTACGGGGCACGCGAGGCCGATGGGAGGCCTCGCGCAAGTTCGGTTCCCAACTAACTCACCTCTGATCGCTCTTTCGATCCGCCATCTGAGTGACGGCCAGAGAACCGGTCGCAACCTCCCGGCTGGATTGCCACTGTACCAGCGCCAGGTTTTCCGCCTTCCAGCGCATGGCGGCATAGATCCGGTTGCGGCCGCTGGGATGGTCGAAGAAAATAAATTCCTCGAGCGGCCCCGGATTCATCTTGCGATATTCCGCCAGGTGAATCGCCGCCTGCGCGAAGCCATCCGGTTGCCGGCTCGCGTTCAGCCCATACATATCCGCCTCGCCCTCGGTGACGCGGGTTTGAGTATTCAGAATCGGAGTCGCGACAAACGCAAAGACCGACCCGAGCAAGATTACGAGCGGCAGCACAGCGGTATCGCCAATTCCGCGGATTTGCCACCTCTCTCCCCATCTCCCCAAACACCGCGTCAGCGACCACTGCAGCAGGGCAAATGTAACCACGATGACAACTCCAAAGAAGAGAAGGTCCTTGTAGATGTGGTGAAGAACGTAGTGCCCCATCTCGTGGCCCATCACCGCCTGAATTTCTTCCGGAGACCCCCGTCGCAACAGGTTGTCGTTGAGAGTAATCCTCATCGTGCTTCCGAAACCGCTCACGTTGGCGCTCATCCGCGTGGTCTGCCGCGAGGCATCGATCTCAAAAACATCCTCCACGGCTATTCCATTGGCGCGAGCCATGCTCAAGATTGGCCGCGTCACTTTCGGATCGTTCAACCGGGTCACTTTGTTGAAGATTGGAACCAGGTAGACCGGTGAAATAAGAACAACGAGGATCAGGAAACACAGACT
>Ga0074045_10004022_pt1 | contig 13102 bp, 13 predicted proteins | sample BogForMeECP23OM2_FD_94442 | JGI IMG/M metagenome (GOLD analysis project Ga0074045, IMG submission 94442) | Bog forest soil microbial communities from Calvert Island, British Columbia, Canada - Bog Forest MetaG ECP23OM2 | ecosystem: Environmental > Terrestrial > Soil > Wetlands ... | reverse complement strand
TTGCATCCTTCTGCACATACACAAAGGGCTGGTTTTCGGTGTCGCGGAGAATGGCGGCGTCGGGAACCGTGATGGCGTCAGGAATAGACCCAGCGCCGACGAGCGCGGTCACGAACATGTCCCGCTTGAGTTTTTTGCCGGGATTCTGGGTAACGATGCGCGCTTGCAAAGTTCGCGTCGTGGGATCCAGCGCGGGGGCGATATAGGAAATCTTTCCGTGAAAGAGGTCGGGATAGGATTCGGTGTTGATTTCGACGGTGTCTCCGATGTGCACGAACGGAAGATCGCTCTGGTAGACGTTCACGAGGACCCAGACGGTGCTGGTGTTGGATATGGTGAAACACTGCGTCACGCCGCCTTGCAGCAACTGCCCGGGGCCAACGAGGCGTTCCACGATCTCGCCGGTGACCGGAGCAGGAACCGGAATTTGTGCCGTGGATTGCACGGCCGGTTTGATCACGGCTTCCGGATCCTTCAGACCCAGCGCGCGGAGGGCGTCCGCGGAGGATTCCATGTCCGCGTGAGCCTGTGTGCGATTGGATTCGGCCTGCTGGAGATCGGCTTCCGCGATGGCGCCATGGGCGTAGAGATCTTGTGCCCGCACATAGAACTTGTCTGCAAGGGCATAGGAATTCTTGGCTTTGATGTACGCGGAGCGGGCCGCGGAGTAGTCCGGGCTGGTAACGGTAAGGAGAGGCTGGCCGGCCTGCACGAATTGGCCAGGTGCCACCAGGATTTCATGGACGGGTCCGCCAATGGCGGCGAAAACGGGGGTGGTCGCAAAGGCATCGAACGCCACAGAGCCCGTGAGGCGCAGCGTGCGCGGCAAAGGTCCTTTTTCCGCGGGCACGATCTGGATGTGAGGCATCTGCTCCTTCGGAACGCTAAAGAGTTCGGCCGTGTCTGCCTTCGATTCGGAAGACGTGAACGAAGTCATCTTGGATTCCGATTCGCCGGGACCCGAGCCACAACCCGAGAGAGCCACGCTGAGCGGAGCGGCGATGGCGACAACAGCCAGGAAACTCAGGCGTGTTTTTGTGAGAGGCTTCATGTCAGATTCCTCGTACCCACGGCCTGGCGCATCTGTTCGAGCGCGAGCATGTAATTCGCGAGCGCCTGGCGGTAGGCAAGCTGGTTGGCCCGGTAGGTTCGTTCGGCGTCCAGATAGTCGAGCAGACTTGCGGCGCCTTTGCGGTAGGCGTATTCGCTGATGTCGCGCGATTGTTTGGCCTGGTCGACATAGCCGCCCTGATAGAGCTGGACGATTTCATCGTTGGTGTGGAGATTCTCGTAGGCCTGGAGCACGTCGGTGGAAACCTGCTGCGAGGTTTCGCTGGCCTGCTCCTGCGCCTGGGTGATGGCGTAGCGCGCGCGCGCAATTTCGCCCTGATTGCGATTGAAGATGGGAAGCGGCATGTTGTAGTAAAAGGCGCCGGTATTTACACCGGCCGTGTGCGTGTAGTTGAAAGTGCCGGTGATGTCCATCTTGCCGTTGGCTTGCTGTAACGCTAACTGGCTTTCCGCGGCGGTCACGGTTTGCTGCGCGGCGCGGAGGTCGGGCCGGTTGATGGCCGCCAGGGATTTCAGTTCGTTCAGGTTGGCGCGGACCGGCAGGTAGTCGAGTGTGCCCTGCACATCGTAGTCATCGGGAACGGACTCAAAGCCAAGCAACTGGCGCAGGGCCGCCAGGCTTTGCAGCTTGGCCAGTTTGGCTGCGGAAACATCGGTCTGGAATTGCAGCAACTGGAGTTTGATCTTCAGAAAATCGCCTTCGCTCAGGTCCCCCGCGCGAAATCGCTCCTTGCTGATGTCCACGGTCTTCTGAAAGCTGTCCAGGTCCTGCTGCGCGAACGCCAGTGTCGATTCCGCCAGCAAGGCATCAATGAATTGCTGGCCGACGTTGAAGATCAGTTGGCGCTCACTGTCGGAAACCTGCGAGCGCACCACAGTGGTCAGATCCTGCGCGGCCCTAAGACGGTGCTGGCGTTTCTTGCCGCGCTCGAACAGATAACCGACGCCGGCATCGAACTGCGTCTGCTGGTCGATGTAGTCCGAACTGAACTGGTTGGGTTGAAAGATGGGAAGGAACTGGGCATCGAGACCCAGCGTCGGATTGGGGCGAAGGTTGGCCGTGGTTTCTTCCGCCAGGCTCTGTTGGATGGTCGAGCGCAGCGCCTGCAAGGCGTGATTATGCAGGAGCGCCATGCGAATGGCGTCGTCCAGCGAGATCCGAGCCGATCCAGATTGCGTCGCGTTGGCTTGCGACGGCGTATTTGCCGGAGTGGGCGCAGCACTTTGCTGGCCCGCTATGAACGCCGGCGAGACCAACAGTGCCGCAACCAAAACCATTCCTTTCCTCAAGTGATAACTCCTCGCGCGTCCCTGTCAGAGGGCCGCACAACAATCGTGTTTGGTAATGAGAACGAAAAGGCGGTGCGCTAGGCGGAGGGAGGCGCTCGCGGCGCCACATTGCGGAAAACCACCACGGGAACGGTGGGCATTACACTGAGGACTACCAGCCGGTTGATTGCCGGCACCATCGTCATGATCAGGGCAGGAGTAGCAATGGCGGTTCCCGCCCCGGAGCAGATCGGGCAGACGTGCGAATCCGTTGTGCCGGAGTTCAGGTCCGCGCAGCAGTGCAATTGCACCCCGAGAAAAACGACCCCGAGGAGGACAGCCAGGAAGCGAACTTGTTTTGTCTTGAAAGGCATCAAGCCAGAGTTTTCTCTTTGGTCTAAGAAACAGAACAATAGTACACCCGTCCCGCTGGTCCACCACACCGCGAAACGATCTTCAATAGGGGCGCTTCTGACGGCCTGTCGATAGCACCAGCGCGGCCCCCAATGGGCCCGGATTTGAGTGCCATCCATGGCAGCCACGGAAAACCTCTCGTCGGGTTCCGGTTTGCGCGCATGGGCGAGTGAAACCCACTGTGACGCAATACCTTGTAGAGATGGGGTGACCGAAGTAGGCTGGGTAAGGAATTCAGAGTGGGGCACACCACAAGTCGCTAGAACAAATTGAGATGAGTCTCCTATCAAAAGTGGTCCTTCGCCTTTCTCTTGTCCTGATCCTCGCGGCTGCGATGTTGTTTATCCCTGCAGGCTCCTGGAAGTATTGGCAGGGCTGGGCCTTTTTGGGTGTCACTTTCATTCCCAGCATCGTTGCGTATCTCTATTTTTATGAACACGATCCCCAATTGCTGGAGCGCCGGCTGCAGAGCAAAGAGCAGGTCAGCGAGCAAAAGCTCCTGGTGCGAGTGACGCGGCCGCTCTTCCTTGCCGCTTTTCTGATTCCCGGACTGGATTACCGCTGGGGCTGGTCGCGCACCTTCCTGGGTGGGGTGCCCCCGTGGCTCACCTTGCTTTGTCAAGTCCTGGTTCTCGGTGGATTCCTCTTTGTGTTTTGGGTTCTGAAGGTCAACAGTTTCGCCTCGCGCACCATCCAAGTCGAGGCTGGCCAGCAGGTAATTTCCACGGGCCCCTACGCCCTGGTTCGGCATCCCCTGTATTCGGGCAGCGTGGTGATGTGGTTCGCCGCACCGTTGGCGCTGGGTTCGTATATCGCTTGGCCCGCCTTTGCCCTGCTCGTCCCCTTTTACGTGATTCGCCTGCTCAACGAGGAAAAGGTCCTGCGCCAGGAACTCCCCGGCTATCCCGAATACTGCCAGCGCACGCGGTTTCGCCTCGTGCCCTACATTTGGTAGGCCTCCCCGCACCTCTCCGGTAAGCTTCCCGCAGTGCGAAATTCGTGGCCCTGGTCACGAAGCCATTGCTCTTGCCGTGGCCCAGGGCTAGCACCCTCCGCAGAAGACGCCTACTGGGGTGGCGGATGGAGGAGTTGCGTGAGGGCGGCGGCAGGGTCGGGGGCGAGCATGAGGTGCTCGCCGATGAGGAACGCGTCAAAGCCGGCGGCGCGGAGCTTCTGCAAGTCGTCGTAGGTGCGCAGGCCGGATTCGCTGACGGCAATGCACTCGTCCGGGACGTGCGCAATCAATTCGTAGGAAGTTTGCACGCGCACTGTTAGGGTTTTCAGGTCGCGATTGTTTACGCCCACGATGCGCGCACCGGCAGAAAGCGCGCGGGTGAGTTCATCAAGCGTGTGGACCTCAACGAGCGGCTCCATGCCGAGTTCGCGCCCCAGGGCGATCAATTCCTGCAACTGAATATCGCCGAGCGCGGCCACGATCAGGAGAAAGCTGTCGGCATCATTGGCGCGCGATTCCCACACTTGCCAGGGATCAAAGATGAAGTCCTTGCGGAGAACAGGCAGAGCTACGCTCCTGCGCGCGTCCCGCAGGTTTTTCAATGAGCCGTGGAAGAACTCTTCCTCGGTGAGGACAGAGAGAGCGGCGGCGCCCGCGTCTTCGAGCGATTGCGCAAGGGCGGGGGCATCGAATGGATCGCGAAGAACACCGCGCGAAGGCGAAGCGGGCTTCAATTCGGCGACAACGTTAAGCGCATCGCGGGAAAGCGCAGCCGGGAAATCGCGCACGGGCGGCGCGGCCTGCGCGCCATATTTCAGCACGGTTTCCGGCAAGACGCGCTTGCGGTGCTCGACCCACGCGCGGCGGGATTCCAGGATGCGGTCCAGCACGGTTCCGGTGTTGGCGTGGGCAGACATGGGGATAAGTTTGTATGCTAGGGAGACGGCGAGAGCGTGTCAAATGCGAGTTTGGGGTAGTGGGCGGCTCGCGGCGGGCGCTTGAAGCTTGAAACTTCGCGGCGCCAGGGGGAAAAGGATCGGATCATGGGGTACAGCGAGAAATACAAAGCGTTGCTGGGAGCGATTGCGGTGGAGGCGGACGCGATCGCGGGCCGCTATTTTCGCGCGGCGGAAATGCGCGTGGAACGCAAGATGGATGGCTCGGCCGTAACGCAGGCGGACAAAGAAGTGGAAGCGATGGCGCGTGACAAGGTGGCGGCGAGCGGCCTGCCGCTGGACGTGCTAGGCGAGGAAATGGGCGGCGAACGCGCGAAGGCGCCGGCGCAAAACGGGCGCGCGCGCATGATCATTGATCCCATCGACGGCACGGAGGAATTCTCGCGCGGTATTCCCACGTTCGGAACGCTGATGGGGATTGAGGAGAACGGGGAGATCGTGGCCGGGATGGCATCGGCGCCGGAGCTTGGCCGGGGGACGCGCTGGTGGGCGTACCGCGGCGAGGGCGCTTATCGCAATGGCCATCGCATCCGAGTTTCCAAGGTGGCGCGGCTTGCGGACGCGCTGGTGTTCACGACGGGCACGGGGCCCAGCAAGGACATGGAGGTGCGCGCCACGATTCGCCTTCTTATGGATGCGGCGCGCAGCAGCCGTTCGATCGGCGGCTTCTGGCAACACGTGCTGGTGGCCGAAGGCGCGGTGGATGTGGCCTTGGACTGGGTCTCCAAGCCGTGGGACCTGGCGCCGCTCGGCCTGATCGTGGAAGAGGCCGGCGGAAGGGCGACGACGATTGACGGCGAGCGTACGATTTACAAAGGACGATTCGTCAGCACGAACGGCCTGCTGCACGAAGAGGTGCTGAAGATTTTCCGGTGAGGTGCGAGATGATTCAAGTGAAACGTGTCTATGAGAAGCCGTCGGACGAAGATGGATTTCGCTTGCTAGTGGACCGCCTGTGGCCGCGCGGCATGACGAAAGAACGGGCCCGCGTGGATTTGTGGATGAAAGAGATTGCGCCGAGCGATGCGCTGCGGAAATGGTTCGGGCACGATCCGGAGAAATGGGGAGAATTCGTGAAGCGCTACCGCGGCGAGCTGGCAAAGAAAAAAGACCTGCTGGTAGAGGTGAAGCGGCTGGAGAACGAACACGGCACGGTGACGCTGCTGTATGGCCGCAAGGATGAGAAGCACAATCAAGCCGTGCTGATCGCGGCGGCGCTCGAAGGGCGCAAGTGAAGCGCGAAGCGGCCTTACGGGTTGTCGCGGAGGAAGTTTGCGCGTGCCGGAGATGCCCGCGGCTGGTGAAATACCGGGAAAAAGTGGCGGGCGAAAAGAGGCGGGCGTACCGCGAGTGGGAATATTGGGGACGCGGCGTGCCAGGGTTCGGCGACCCCCGCGCACAATTATTTATCCTGGGGCTGGCTCCTGCGGCGCATGGAGCGAATCGCACGGGACGCGTGTTCACGGGGGACCGCTCCGGGGATTTCCTGTACAAGGCGTTGCACCAGGCGGGATTCGCGAATCAACCGAGTTCGCAGAATCGCGCGGATGGATTGCGGTTGCAGAATGCTTACATCGCCGCAGCCGTGCGTTGCGCGCCGCCTGCCAACAAGCCGCTGCCGCGCGAAATTTTGAATTGCCGCGGCTATTTGCGGCGCGAACTGGCGATTTTGCGGCCCGCGGCGGTGCTGGCGCTGGGAAAAATCGCGTGGGACGCGTATCTGGAAATTCTGAAGCAGGATGGACAGATCAGTTCGCGCGCGGCTTACAGATTCGCGCATGGCGCGGATGTGGAGATCGCGCCCAGCTTGCCGCGGCTTTTCGGGGTGTACCACCCCAGCCAGCAGAACACGCAGACGGGCCGCGTCACCGAAGCGATGTATGCGGAAGCGTTGGAGAGAATCAGAAGATTTCTTTCGAGGGCAGCGGGCGCCGCGGGTTAGCGGGCGAGATTGCGAAACGTTCAGTTTTGAACGCGTTGCGGCTTGGGAGGCAATGAGGCGGCGACGGGCTGCGGCTGGGGCCAGTATCTTACGGAGATGCGCCATAGCAGGAGAACGGCGAGGATGGCGGCGTAAGTGAGCGGGCGAAGCACGGCGGATTTCACCAGCCAGTAGTAATGAATCACACCGCAGATGGCGCTGATGTAGATGAAGCGATGGAGTTGCTGCCAGCGGCGGCCTCCGAGGCGACGGATCCAGCCCGCGGTGGAAGTGATGGCAAGAGGGATCAGCAGCACGAACGCGGTGAAACCGACAGTGATGAAGCGGCGTTTCGAGACGTCCTTCCACATTTCCCCAAGGTCAAAAAACTTGTCCAGCCAGATGTAGGTGGTGAAGTGCAGGCAGGCATAGAAAAACGCAAACAAGCCGAACATGCGGCGGAAGCGGATCAGATCGGGGAGCCGCAGGATCTTGCGCAGCGGAGTGATTGCCAGAGTGATCAAAAGGAAGCGCAGCGTCCAGTCGCCGGTGGCGTGGGTGATGAACTCGATGGGATTCGCCGAGAGATCATTATGCATGGCGCGCCAGCCTAATGAGGCGAGCGGCGCGAGGCAAAGAAGAAAGACAACAACCTTGGTCCATTTGCTGGTGAGGAGTTTGCGCATGGGCAGGATGGAAGATCAGTAGTTTTTGCGCAGGTCCATGCCGTTATACATGCCGGCAACCTGATCGCCATAGCCGTTGAACATGAGGGTCTCGCGTTTCAGGAATTCGCCCAGGCGGCGTTCCTTGGCCTGGCTCCAGCGGGGGTGATCGACCTTGGGATTGACGTTGGCGTAGAAGCCATACTCATTCGAGGCCATGCGATTCCAGGTAGTGGGCGGCTGCTTTTCCGTGAAGCGGATTTTCACGAGGGATTTGGCGCTCTTGAAGCCGTACTTCCAAGGGAGAACCATGCGCACGGGCGCTCCATCCTGATTGGGAAGCGACTCGCCGTACATGCCGACGCACAAAAGAGCGAGGGGATTCATAGCTTCATCGAGGCGCAAGCCCTCGACGTAGGGGAAGTCGATGCCCGCGTATCTGCCCCAGGGCATCTGTTTGGTATCGTAGTAGCTTTCAAAGGCGACGTACTTGGCTTTCGTCGTGGGCTCGACGGTCTTGGCCAACGCGCTGAAGGAAAAGCCGATCCAGGGGACAACGATGGACCACGCTTCCACACAGCGATGGCGATAGATGCGCTCCTCGAGGGGAGCGAGCTTGAGGATTTCATCCAAGGAAAACTTGCGCGCGCTTTTCACTTCGCCTTCGACGGAAACGGTCCAGGGCGAGGTCTGGAATTTCCCGGCGTTTTTGGAGGGATCGGATTTATCGACGCCGAATTCGTAGAAGTTGTTGTAGTGGGTGACGTCGTCGTAGGTATTCTGCTTTTCCGTGGTGCTGAAGGGGCTCTTGATCAGGCCGTTGAATTTCGTGGCGGCGAATGCCGAAGTGCGCGCGGAAGCCAGGTTCCAGAGGCACGTGCCGGCCAGCGCGGCGGCTCCGGCGATGCCCATGCCGCGGAGGAATTTGCGGCGGTCAAGATACAGCGATTTCGGGGTGACATCGGCGTAGGTCAAATCCTGCGCCTTGCGGATTAGCATGATGAAGCGTTTCCTCCGAGCTGGTGATTCGGCCAACAGCGGCAGTGAACATGGTACGCCTGGCCCTTCCTGTTGGATGCGGGAAGCTTGCCTTCCAATAAGGGTGCCAGGCGGGAGCGGCGGTGACGCCAACTTCCCTATGTGTGAGGGAAAAAGGGAGAATTGGTTACGAGCGAATTGTTGATTTCGAGGCAGCAGCGGGCTGCCAGTCTTTGCCGACACCGGTGCAGGGGGAGGCAGGCAGGTAGCTGCGGGTAGACATCTGTCAAGGAGCTACATCTCTTTATGTATCAATGAGTTAGAAGAACTGAGAACTCAGGCGAGGTGGCCCCACGACTGCAACTGGGACAATGCCCGCTGCAGGAGGGGGAGTTTGCCATGAATGAGCGAATGAGGAACTGGGTGGTACTGGGTGCCATGGCTTGGGGGCTGTGCATGCCCGGAGCTGTGCTTGCGCAAGAGCAACCCGAACCGGCAGCGACCGAGGCGCGGGAGGCAGCGAACGCTCCTGAGGGGCGCGTGGCCGATGGGGAGCGGCACGGGCTGCCGCTGGAGGCATATGGCGTGGTGCCGGGAACGCGCTTCCTGGTGAAGCTGGAGGAGGAGATGACGACGCGGGCGGCGCGCCAGAACCAGGAGTTTCGCGTGCGCACGCTGGAGCCGCTGGAAGCGGGGCAGGGCATCTACCTGCCGGCCGGAGCGGTGATCACAGGGCACATCAGCCGCGTGGAGCCGGCTGGGCTCACGGGGCGGGCGAAGCTCTGGCTGACGTTTGACGAGATCCAGACGCGATTTGGGAAGCTGCCGATTGTGGCTGACGTTGTGGGGGTGCCGGGGGATCACAGCATCAAGCCGGGAGCGGCACAGGAGGGCGTGATCGAGGGGCGTGGTGGCTCGCAGAAGGACGCAGGACAGGCGGCGGCGACTGGCGCGGCCGTCGGCGCGCTCAAGGGCGTGAAGGACAAAAACGCGAAAGAGGGAGCGCAGGCCGCAGCGCTGTGCGCGCTGGAGGCTTACCTGGCCGAAGCGGGGCGCGGGCGGGAATTTGATCTGCCGAAGGGCGCGAAACTGGAGTTGGAGCTGGGCCGGGCGTTGTATTTGGTCAAGGAGTAAGCTACCCCAAGTGACGGAGGAGCGAGCATGCCCAGGATACTGCGTTATCAAGCCTCGGTCGCAAGTCTAGTGGCCCTTCTTCTGTTAGCCGCCTGTTCAGTAAAGCCTGTTCTGGGCGAAACTCGTGACCGCCATAAATGGACGTTAGATTTGGTGAAGTATGGTTATCACCGGGCAGGGCGGGACGCCGCCAACGACTATGATTCGAACTCCCAGGTGGCTACGACTGGTGACGTAGTCGCCGTCGCGATTGGGAATCCTGCGGCGACCGCGCACATCGATGCGAAGCACCAGGTTTACGAAGCTCAAACAGACGTGTTTCTTTATCTTCTCGATGCGAAAAGCGGGGAGCTAATCACGAGGAGAGGCCCTTGGCTCAGTGATTACTTTTTTGAGCTACACGCGACGGCCAAAGGAAATTTTCTTTTGTTGCTCAGGCACCTCCATGATGGCACCAGCAACCACCATGAAACACTCTACCTTCTTTCGAGTTTGGGTGAAGAATTGAAGAAGATTGATTTGGCTCCATCGTTCTCAAAAGACGAGCCCTCTTGGAATAAGGCGCTGATTTCATCCAGCGGGCGGACATTAGTCGTGGGGCAGAGCCTCAAAGATGGCGTGCGCTACGAAGTTCTTGAGGCCGATACGCTGGAAACAAGATATGCATGGACCGCCGGAAAAGAATCCCCATGGATCATTGGGATCTCCGATAGCGATGCTCTGGGCTTAGGCACGGCCAAAAGTGAGGAGAAACAGCACGCAGCGGGCGAGGTGCAAGATCTATTTATCAGAACGTTTGATGGCCCTTGGCGCGCGTTCCCTGCATATCTTGACTTATCGAGCCATTTGTTTGGGAGCGGCCTGACGCCTGAGCAATTCTCCTTTCTGGACCAAGACCTGATTGTGGCGCTGAACAGGGAGCAAAAGCTGCCAGAACAACCGATCAGGTTGCTGCGGACGGACGGCACACTCGTCGTATCACCCGCTACTCCAAGACTTCCGGCCCATAGTTGGCTCGACGGGCCAGTTATCGTTGCCGACCAGGGCCGATACTTTGCCGTGGGATTCCGGCATCGGCCGTGGCTTTCTCATTTGATGCTGGACGTGATGGAGATGGACATGGCTTTCCAGGACGACGAGACTAGCCTTGTCGTTTGGAGAGCCTCCGACCTAGTCCCTGTGGCGAGGATTGAACTAGGCGAGGTTCATGGCGAGATCAGCTGTTCAACGGGCACTCCGGCTACCATCGCCTACCTGATTTGGAGCGAGCTTGAAGTAATTCGAGCGTCCTTTGATCAAGAGAAGACTGCGAGCAAGCAACGCTGACGTGGCGCGCGGGGCGCGAATCACAGCTGATCAAAAAAATGCGTGGCAATATAATTGTTAAGCCACGAACTCTTGGAGCCGGCCAGTTCTTCAAGAGTGGGCTGATTGGCCTTGTCAGGGGCGATGTCTTTTTCAAAGATCTCCTGGAACTGTCCTGCCAGCCGCTCGTCGAATGACGCCAAAACCACTTCGCGCTCGTATCGGTAAGAGCGGGGGTGAAAGTTTTGACTGCCGATCCAGGAAAACACACCGTCAACGATCAGCAGTTTGCTATGCAGAGTTGTGGAGTCCCCGTAGACTTTCTTCGTGTACACTTCAGCGCCTTGCTGTTTAAGACGGGCAAGACTCTTCAGGATAGGCTCCGAAATCGCAGGCGCGTCGATACTTTCCCTGGAATTGGAGAGGATGCGCACGCGAACGCCGCGTTTGAGGGCGTCGGTGATGGCTTTCTCGATGACCGTGTCGGCGATAAAGTAGGCATTTTCAATGTCAATGGTCTGTGTAGCGCCGTAGAAGGCTTTTACGGTTACGATGTCTATGTTGTCGTCTCTCAACGGTTGATGATCGACGATCATGGAAAGACTCTTGCCGAAGGGAGTCTGGTAAGTAAAAGGACGGTACCTTATCTCCTGACGGCCCGTTTGTTCATTCCATTCACCGACAAAGGTCATTTGCGCCTGGTTGACCACCGGGCCTCTCACGTAGACGTCCGTGTCACGCCAGTGACCCCCGGGATCGGGGTAGAGGTGACTGTACTTATTCCCGACATTCAAGCCGCCCATGATCATCTGCTCGCGGTCAACAATCATGACCTTGCGGTGCATGCCGAAGTAAGGGTCGCGCGTGTCATGGAGGCGGATGACTTCAATCGGAGACTTGGTGAACGCGGGATATTTCTCGAGGTAGCGAAGCACGTCATGGAAGCCGAGTTTCTTGGCCACGTTGCCGTCCACGACGATTTTGATTTCAAGGTCGCCCCCGGCGCAGAGACGCTGAAGTTTCGCGTTAATCAGCCAGTCGGCAAAATCCCAGCCCGTGCCATCGTCATAGAAAGCCCACGAAAAGATATAGATGGACTCTTGCGCTTTGTCGATCAGCTCTTTGCGTTTCGTGAAAGAAGCAGGACCGTTGAGGAGAATGTCCACCTGATTTCCGGCGGCCCATTGAAAACCAAAAGGTTTTGCAAGGAGAGCGGCCATTTCGTTCCGGTAACCGTCCTCGTTCATTAGGCTGGGTTGACCATGATTACGTGGAGGAAAAGCGGTCTTGCTGATGATGTCGTTCGTAAAGCGCGCAGCGATCTGATCCCAGGTTTCGTAGGGAATTTTGTTCTTCATCCAATGCTCAGCATGGAAGTAATCCAGGATCGCGTGGATGTCGGCTGCGATCTTTGTGACAACGTTGGCGTTACTTTTGACGGCGATGGAACGGTCCGCCTTCATTGAGCAGAATGGACTGTTGGTTTGGCTTTGCGCAGCCAACGCAAAAGCAATGGTGAAGAATAAGGCGATTGATTTCACAAAACGCATGATTTGAGTCCTAATCCGGCGAACGGAGCGAGGCAGGCCTAAGATTCTGGAGCGTAGACCAATATTACCTTTTTTCCGATGAATTGGGCCAACAAGCGGTCAGAATAACGTTGCTCAGGTCGGCCACTACAGAGGCGGACAATTTCGGTTGGGCGGCGGAGTTGCCCATGTCGAGGACAACTTTCCAGCTTCCATCCTTCTGCAGCTTCCAGATGCTGGTGTACTTTCCGTATTCGACAGTGGGCTTGTCTTCTTTGTCCTTGGAATGGAACTCGTAGGTGCCGTAGGTGTAGCCGAGGTCGCCGGAGGCAGAAATATCGGCGCCAACGGGCGTCCAGGAGAGGCGATTGTTCTTGTCGTCCAGAAAGCTCATGCCCTTGGCGATGTTTGCCTTCCCCGGCATGATGGCTGCGCCATTGGGGAGCTCGACAGAGTCATCGGCATAGTACGACATATAACCCTGGGAGCCTCTCTCGGCTGCAGCCTTCATGAATTCGCCTTCGAGTTGCTTCAAGGTGTCGGCGGTGGCTTTGGGCGAGGCCGAAGCAGTTGGGTGGGCGTACGGAGAGATGAAGGTAGCGACCAGAACGACAAGAATGAAAACAGGCAGAAACGATTTCATGCAGCCTCCGTGGATTGCGCGGGCATTTTAGGGCGTTAGCGGGGAATACCTTTTTCTTACCGCGGAACGCCACTATTGTATGCCCATCCCGCCTGCTCGAGGGCGCGCGGATTGGCCTGTCGAGGCAGGATTGCAAGCGGTGCAGGGGCTTGTTAGAGTCGAATCGCCCACCCGAAGTTGCTCCATTCGTGGTATTTATTCAGACGAGGCAAAGCCGCATGGCAGACGAGACACGAGCTGTACGCACGGTAGAAACCGGAGA
>Ga0074045_10004021_pt1 | contig 13103 bp, 11 predicted proteins | sample BogForMeECP23OM2_FD_94442 | JGI IMG/M metagenome (GOLD analysis project Ga0074045, IMG submission 94442) | Bog forest soil microbial communities from Calvert Island, British Columbia, Canada - Bog Forest MetaG ECP23OM2 | ecosystem: Environmental > Terrestrial > Soil > Wetlands ... | reverse complement strand
GCACTTCCTCGCGCACTTTTATGGCAGTTTCGTTCAGGGCGATTCCCACTCGCGACTGCGCCGCGATTTCGTTGAGCGCACTCGACACTCCTCCACGCGTGGGGTCACGCATGCAGCGGATACTTCCCGGCACTTGGAGCATGGCAGCAACTAGTGTATGCAACGCGGCGCTGTCGCTTTCCAACGTCGTCTCGAACTTCAGGCCTTCACGTTGCGCCAGGATGCAGATGCCATGTTCGCCGATGGAGCCGCTAAGCAGCACTACGTCCCCAGGGTGCGCCTGGTTGGCAGAAAGCTGCACGCCCTGGGCAACCAATCCAATGCCCGATGTATTGATAAACAGTTCATCCCCGCTACCCCTTTCGACGACTTTGGTGTCGCCGGTGACCACCTGAACGCCGGCGTCTGCTGCGGCGTTGCGCAGGGAATTCACTACGCGGCGCAGCGTGTCCATCGGCAAGCCCTCTTCGATGATGAACGCTGCACTTAGATACAGAGGCTGCGCGCCTCCCATGGCGAGATCGTTTACCGTGCCATGCACCGCCAGCGAGCCAATGTCGCCGCCAGGAAAGAACAGCGGCTTGACGACGAATGAATCTGTGGTGAAGGCGAGCTTGCATCCGTTCACGCTTACGATGGCCTGATCATCCAGACGGGCCAATGCCTTGTTGTCGAAAGCGGGCAGGAAGATTTGCTGTAGCAGTTCGGCCGAAAGCTTGCCTCCACTGCCGTGGCCGAGCAACACATGGTCATGGGAACCCAACGGCAGCGGACACGCTAATTCAAAGGATTCAGCTTCGGCCATTGCATCTCCCTAGCGCGGGTGCCGCCGGTATTGGTAGTACGCAGCGCACGCTCCCTCGGCTGAAACCATGGGCGCGCCCAGCGGATTTTCCGGCGTGCAACGGGTGCCAAACGCGGAGCAGTCGGTAGGCTTTCTCTGGCCTTGCAGCACCAGCGCGCTGATGCACTCCGACGGTTCCTCAACGCCTCCCTCTTCTATTCCAAACACCAGCTCAGCATCGAAGGCCGCGAACTCTGGGCGCAGCCGGTATCCGCTGGCAGGGATGGAACCTATGCCGCGCCATTTGCGGTCGCAGACGTCAAACACTTCCTGCATGACCTTCTGCGCCAACACGTTCCCGGTCCGCGGCACCGTGCGCACGTACTGGTTCTCCAGTTCAGCCTGTCCTTCCTCCAGTTGCTGCACCAGCATAAACACGGCTTCGAGCAAGTCCAGCGGCTCGAAGCCCCCTATGACCATGGGCACGTGGAATTCGCGCGCCAGCTCCTCGTAATCCTTGTGCCCGACCACCGCGCATACATGCCCCGGCGCGATGAAGCCCTGCACCCGATTATTCGGCTGGCTCAGCAACAGCCGCATGGCTGGCGGCACCAGCACCTGCGACACCAGCATCGAGAAATTCGTCAGCCCCAGGCGCTTCGCCTCCCAAACCGCCATTGCGTTGGCAGGCGCCGTGGTTTCAAAGCCTATGGCGAAGAACACCACTTTGCGCTGCGGATTCGCTTGCGCGACCTTCACCGCTTCCATCGGCGAATAAGCGACACGGACATCGCCGCCCGAGGCCTTCGCTCGCAACAGATCGGAATGCGATCCGGGCACGCGCAACATATCGCCATAGGAAACAAGGACGACCTCAGGCCGCGAGGCCAGAGCAATCGCTTTATCGATCAACTCCAGGGGAGTCACGCACACCGGGCAGCCGGGCCCATGCACCAGCTCGAGACCGCCCGGCAGCAGCTCGTCCAATCCATAGCGCATGATGGTGTGCGTCTGGCCGCCGCAAATTTCCATGAGCACCCACGGGCGTGTCACGCGCTGCCCGATTCTCGCTAGCAGCGCGCGTGCGATTTCCTCGTCGCGGTACTCGTCGATGTACTTCATCACCCCTCTGCTGGTATAGCTCGCTCTGACTTGATTAACTATCGCGCCCAGGGCACAACTTCTAGTGATCCATGACGCTCTGGCCCGTGACAACCATCACACCAGTAATGCAATTCTACTTCACTGGTTACTTATCTTCAGTTGAGGGCTACAATGAGCGTCACCTGCTTCTTTTGGCGCCCAAGACTATGCACCCAGTCAAGGAGGCCTTATGAGTACCACTCAACCTGCAGTCGCAGCTCCTACCGGTGAACGCCCCTGGATCTTCGATCTCACGCAGCAGGAGCGAAGCACACTGGTCGCAACCTTCGGCGGCTGGGCGCTGGACGGCATGGACGTGATGGTCTACAGCTTCGTCATTCCTACGCTGATCGCAGCGTGGCACATCAGCAAAGGACAGGCGGGCATGCTGGGTACGGCCGCTCTGCTGATTTCAGCCGTTGGAGGCTGGCTGGCCGGCTTGCTCGCGGACCGCTTCGGCCGTGCACGCGTCCTCCAGATCACCATCCTATGGTTCGCAGTCTTCACGTTCCTAAGCGGATTTACCAACTCGTTCTGGCAACTGCTGATGACGCGGGGACTGCAAGGGCTGGGTTTCGGCGGGGAGTGGGCTGTCGGGTCAGTGCTGATGGGTGAAGCCATTCGCGCGCAGCACCGCGGCAAGGCCGTCGGCACCGTGCAAGGTGGATGGGCCGTCGGGTGGGGCATTGCGGCAATCTGCTTTACCGTACTTTTCTCCGTACTGCCCGCCGCAACTGCGTGGCGCGCGATGTTCTGGATCGGCATTCTTCCGGCGCTGCTGGTCTTCTACATCCGGCGCAACGTTCCCGAGCCAGAAGTGTTCAGGCAGACACGCGCGCGCGAGGTCAAGCTGGGCGAGGGGAGTCATTTCCTGGAAATCTTCAGCCCTTCGATGCTGAAGATCACCTTTCTCACCGCGTTGCTGGCGACCGGCGTACAAGGCGGTTATTACGCAATCACCACGTGGCTGCCCACATTCCTGAAGACGGCGCGTGGCCTGTCTGTGCTCAACACCGGCGGCTATCTCTTCGTTGTGATCGTGGGTTCGTTCGTCGGCTACATGATCAGCGCGTGGCTGGCTGATCGCCTTGGGCGCAAGCGAACCCTGATACTCTTTGCGGTTTGCTCCTTCCTGACGGTAGCTGCCTACACCTATCTGCCCATCAGCAACTCGGTCATGCTGGTGCTGGGATTTCCGCTTGGGTTCTTCGCGTCGGGGTCGTTCAGTCCGGTCGGCGCATTCTTCACGGAACTGTTTCCCAGCCGTTTGCGCGGCTCCGGCCAGGGATTCTCCTATAACTTCGGACGCGGCGTTGGCGCGCTGTTTCCGACGCTCGTCGGCTACCTCAGCGCGCGCATCACCCTGGGACACGCCATCTCCGCATTTGCCGTGGCCGCCTACCTGGTCATGATCCTTGCCGTGCTGCTGCTGCCTGAGACCAGCGGAAAAGAGCTGCGGGTCTATGAGTGAGAAGGAAGGAAATTCGATTCCGTTCTGTCAGGGGCCGAACCCTGATCCGGGCACACCGAGCCATTCGACGCCGTCAGAAGCCTGGGACTGCCACGCGCACATCTTCGGGCCGGTAGAACGATACCCTTTCACTCCCAATCGGAGCTTCACGCCGCCGGAGGCCAGCCTCGCCGCCTATCGCGGAATGCTCGCTGCGCTGGGTATCGCGCACGCAGTCATCGTCCAACCCAGCGTGTATGGAACCGACAATCGCTGCACGTTCGATTCCGTGGTAGCTTCGGGCGGCTCATGGCGGGGTGTGGCCGTCGTGAAGCCCACTGTGAGCGAGCAGGAGCTGGAACGCTTGCACGCTGCCGGCTTCCGCGGCGTGCGTGTTAACGTGCTTTTCAAAGGCGGATTGACGCTCGACGCGCTCGAACAGTTGGCGCGCGCCATTGCACCGCTCCGCTGGCATCTGCAATTGCTTCTCGATTGCCGCGATCTAGTTGAACTTGCACCGCGCCTTCGGCAACTGCCGGTGCAGATCGTCGTTGACCACATGGGACACATGCCCACGTCGGCCGGCGTTGAACATCCCGGCTTTCAGATCCTGCTGCAACTGGTGCGAGAAGGCCGCTGTTGGGTCAAGCTCTCGGGAGCCTACAGGATTTCAGCAGGACCTTATCCCTACCATGATGCCGTTCCCTTTGCGCGCGCGTTGATTGAAGCTGATGCGTCGCGCATGGTTTGGGGCAGTGACTGGCCGCATCCTTCCGTGAGCGGGTCCATTCCCAAGGATGCCGAGTTGCTGGACCTGCTCGCCGTGTGGGCGCCCGACGCCGAAATGCGGCGGCGCATTTTAGTCGAGAACCCAGGCCGGCTTTACGGATTCAGGCCGGCGGAAAAAATCTCTGCCCCCAGAAGAACGACCAGCGCGGCCGGCGGATGACTCGCAGCGCCAGACAGGAAGAGAGCTTGTTATGGCACAAATCGAAATGCTGCTCAGTGGCTTTCCCGGGAAGAGCAGTCGCGGCTTCCTCGGATGGAGCGGTTGCTACCTTGTGACCACCCCAAGCGGGCGGCGGCTGCTCTTCGACACCGCCGGTTACAACGAGCGTGCCACCGTCATCAACTCGCTGGCAAAGCTCCCCATTGCGCCTGAAGATGTGGATTTCGTTGTGCTGAGTCATCTGCACTTCGATCACGCGGCCAACTGGGACCTCTTCCCCAATGCCGAAATCATCGTGCATGAGCGCGAGATCGCATACGCAGATTCCCGCGAAGCGGACGGAGCCGTGCTCCGGTATAACACGCCGGTGTTGCGGGATCGCGGCCGCCTGCGCTTGATTTCCGCAGAGAGTGCTCTAGAGAACGGCATCCAGGTCATACATGTGCCAGGACATACGCCCGGCTGCATTGCACTGTCGATTGGGAAAGAGATCCTCTGCGGCGACGCCCTGAAAAGCCGCTGGGACCTAGACGGCCCCATGGCTCCGCCAGTCTGGGATGCCGACTTGGCGCGCCAGTCCATTGCCAAGCTGAAGCAACTGGGAACTCGCCTTTATCCCGGTCACGATATGCCGCTCGAACTGCTCGCCGGAAAGTGGCGCGCCTGTGGCCCACCAAGCGTGAGGGTCTTCTTCCCGGATGGAAGCGAGCAGGTTTTATCGCCTCCCAACCTGTAGGGGATTGAGCTCACAACACGCTTTATCACGACAAAGCTTGCACACGCACGCCTGCTGCCTTGAGCCTCTGATTCACTTCGCGAGCGATGGCGACGCTGCCCGGCGTGTCGGAATGGATACAGATCGTATTCGCTACAACAGGGATTTCAGAGCTGTCGCTGGCAATCACTTGCTGCCGAACGGCGATATCCAGAGCTTGCCGCGCGGCGCGCGCGGGATCGTCGAGCAGTGCGCCAGTTAATGTCCGCTTGCGCAGGGTGCCGTCTGGCTCGTAAGCGCGATCCGCGAACGCTTCAGCCGCGCACCGCAGTCCCAGCGAGTGCCAGACCTCGAGAGCGGAAGACCCAGCCTGACCGACCATGATCAGTTGCGGATTGGTGACCTTGACGGCGCGACCTATTGCCAGCGCCACCTCGCGGTTGTTGTTGGCCGCGTGATACAGCGCGCCGTGAGGCTTAACGTGCACCAGGCGCATGTCCAGCGACTCCGCCACTTTCAACAGCGAGGCAAGCTGATCGTGTACAGAAGCTTCGATCTCCGCCGGTGAAAGTTGCGATTCAATGCGCCCAAAGTTAGCTCGGTCAGGATAGCCCGGGTGCGCGCCCACTGCGACGTTCAACTTGTGAGCGGCCTCCAGCGTTTGCTGCATGGTTTGTTCGGTGCCGGCATGTCCGCCGCACGCGACATTTGCCGACGTGATGTACCGCATCAATTCGAAATCTGTTCCATCGGCCAGCGATTCTTCACACTCGCCTAAGTCGGCATTGATGTCGATAGAAATGTCGCTCATTTGAAAATCTCCTGTAGCCATTGTTCCTGCTCGCGTAGCACTTGGATTGCCTCCGCGATGGAAAACTCGACGAATCGCACCTCGTCGCGAGGCCGTATTTGGCCAACGAGGTGCATATCGGCGGCAATTACATTCGCGATCTTGGGATATCCGCCGGTGGTCTGTTGATCGACAAACAGAATAATTGGCTGTCCATCTTGCGGTACCTGAATGGCGCCGAGCGGGATGCCATCGGTGAGTAGTTGCGATTGCTCGCGTGGCCGAACCACTTCTCCCTTCAGCCGCAGGCCGGTGCGGTCCGACTGCTCGCTGACGATGTAAGAGCAGGAAAACAACTTCTCGAACGCCTCCGGGCCGAACCAATCATGCTGCGCACCTTTGGTGACCCGCAGCGGAGCCTGACCCTGCTGCGAGTCCAGCGCGCCCGGACGCAGCGAGCGGACGCGGGACGGGCCGCGCTTGCGAACCTGCAGCACATCGCCACTCTGCAGTCTGCGCCCATGGAATCCTCCGAAGCGGCCGCCTACGTGCGTCGAGGCGCTGCCCATGATTAGCGGGACATCGAACCCACGCTGGACCGCCAGGTAGCATCGAGCTCCAGTTGGCATGCTCCCGCATTTTAAGACGGCTCCCGCGGGGAGCTCGACCGCAGTGTTGACAGCTATCACATCAGCACCGGCTTTACATTCGCAACTTGCGCCGGTGATTGCGACGATGGCGTTCTCCTCGAATTCCAGCGACGCACCGAGCAGCGTCATCTCCAGCGCGGGCGCGTTCTCTTCGTTGCCCACGAGAAGATTCGCAATCCGGAACGACAATGGATCGGCGGCTCCGGCGGGAGAAATACCGAGGTGGGCATGACCGTAGCGCCCAAGGTCCTGAACGGTTGTGAAGAACCCTGGCTTTGCGACCCGAATCGCCATGCAAGCTGCCTCTTAGCGTGACTGCATCATTTCGTCGAACGTTCCGCGATCAATCGGAGAAAACTTCATTCTGTCGCCCGGTTGCAAGCGAGTTGGTGGCGTTGCCTCAGGATCGAACATGCGCACAGGTGTTCGTCCAATCAGCTTCCAGCCGCCGGGAGAATCGACCGGGTAGATTCCCGTTTGACTGCCGGCAATCCCAACACTCCCGCCTGCAATTGAGGGGCGGGGAGTCGCGAGCCTTGGTGTATGCAGAATTTCCGGCAACCCACCGAGATAGACGAATCCCGGAGAAAATCCGAGGAAATACACAAGGTACGTAGGCAAGGAATGTAATCGGATCACCTCTTCCAGCGAAATCCCCGCGTGCTGGGCGACGTCTGGCAGATCCGGACCAAACTCAACGTCATAGCAGACCGGAATGGTGCCCACGTTACTTCCCTTGTCAGCCTTGGAATCGCGGGTATTCGCCAACTGTTGAACTTCCGACGTCAGCTCCTCGTGGGACAACCGGAGCGGATCGAAATCAATGAGCAGCGATGCATACCCCGGATGAAGATTGCCGATCCGTGGATCATGACGAGCCTGGAATGCATGAAACAGCGCAATCACACGCTCATGCAGCTCAGGCGAGATCGCATTTCCGAAGACAACCAGCAACGATGAGTCGCTCGCCGGGATGATCTTCATCGCCGCGATTCCCTCTCATCGCAAGAATAGACGATCTCTGCCAGTAACAACATTTGCTCGCCGATGCAACAACAGTGCAATGATCGCTCGAAAGCTTACCGGTTCGTGTTAAAGTGTTCCCGAATCGCTGGAGTTGAGTCTCTCACGCAATAAGGAAAACAGGGGAGGTTCCACGAAGCAGAGAAATAGACCGCTGTTCTGCATCGCCGTTGGCTGTCTGGTCCTGACTCTGTGTACGATCGGGTTCGGCCAGGATCAGCCGCATCGAGGAAAATTCTCCGTTCCTTTCGAGTTCGATGTGGGCGGGACTAAGCTGCCGGCTGGTCAATATGTTCTGGAAGCCGTATCGTCTTCCTATGGGACACTGCGCAGCACGGATGGCAAGACGGAGCAGACCCTGTATTTCGTGCAGACCGGCCAACCGGAAAAGGATCGCAAGGTCGTTTTCGCAGTGCGCAATGGCAAGTACTTTTTCTCCGAGGTCTGGGTCTGGATTGGCAAGTTGAAGTACACGGGATTCAACGCGCATGAGGGCGACGAGAGCAAGGATGTCCCGATCACGCCGGTCGAATAGGACCGAACTGATTTTCGAGCACAGCCTCTGTGGCTGACCACTAACTCGTGGCGACTGCTTGTCAGCGTCGTCGGCAATGTTTTGTGCTTTCCCGATTCGGGAAGATATTACTACCTAGTCAATACCCCTCCCCCCTCCCCCTGTTGTTTAGAATCAAGGGCTTGGCCAAAAATTCACGGCAAAATATTGAGCCCCAGCGGTTTACACGTAAACTATGGAGCCTCAAGCACTTGCCTCCGTCTCTTCTTCCTCGTCTCCTTCTTCCGCTGCATCCAGCTCCAGCCAACTGCGAACGCGCTGCGCCCACTTATCCGGAATCGTGCCCGTTGAGGCTATGGATTCTGCCATCGTAATCATGTAGGCGTCGAACTCACCGGGATCTTCGCCTCCGTCGTTCTGCGCTTTCATATAGATAAGAAAGAGATCCGGCATGAGCTCGTCGAGATGTCTGCCCAACGTGGTGAGGTGCCGATAGGTGCAATCGTTGCACTCCATGGTGCCGCTGAAGGGCAGCCAATCGTCCGGGTGATCACGGCCCTCCCAATACTGCGCCAGCCGCTTCCACATTTTCACTCCGCAGTCGCGGCATTTCTTTACTACCCCGTCGAGGCGGCCACACTCCTCAGCCGTCGCATCATGCTCCTTGGCCAGAGCGGCTGCTTCCTCCGCCGACTGGCGCACGGCGTTGGGTGGACGCAGGCCCCGCGGCGGCTTTCTCGGCGCTTTCGGCTCCTCCTCGGACGTCAGATCGGGACTCGTCGGCGAGTCTGCGGGATCGTCGTCGGCAACGGCGTGAATCTTCGCGACGATGATGGGGGAGGGGGCCGCGGCATCGACGCGCTCGACCGCGATTTTCTCGCCCGGCGCGGGCGCCCCGTCCTTGTCGCCGTCAGTTGGCGCCGAGGCGGGACTCACCTCCGCCTGATTTGCAGACGGGTCTGCCGCCTGCACGACCGCACCATCTTCCGTCAGCTCGAAGTCTTCCTCGAAGCTGTCATAGGAGAGACAGCGATTCTCGGCGCTGGGATCCACCTCGAACGAGGCGTGGTCTTTGCCGCGCAGGTTGCTGGCGGCCTGCTGGAGGCCGTAGAGGACGAGTGCAGCGTCATGGCGTTCGATGTGGTCTCCGGTGATCGCGTCCAACACCTGCATGATGGCGACCTGCACCGCGTTCAGGTCCTCCAGCGGAGGCAGCTCCAGCCGCCAGGCTTGTTTGCGGATCTGCTGGGCGATGCGCATGCGGCGTCCGCGAAAGGTCAAATGAGAATAGCAGTAGTCGCGGCCGTGCAGGGCCGCACTTTTGCACAAGATGCCATCTTCCTTGATGTGATGGCAGAGTTTGATAGCCATGATGTTCTCCAACGAGTTGATTTTGCGAGTATTCGCGCCATGAGGAGAAACATGGACACCGGCGGCCCCGGGGAATGAAACTCGAGAGGGACACGACGACGTGGGCATGTTCGCACCTCACAACGCGAGAACTCAGTGCAAGCACGCCCCACGCTGAAAGGAATGAAAGCGTGTTGCGCTGTAGTTAGAATGAGGCTCGGGTAACCGTTGAGTCAAGACTAAAGTAACAATTTGTGCGGTTACTTTCCCAAAATGGGAACGAACGAGTCTAACTGGACAGCCTCGCGTAGCCCTGGGACGGCCCTTGTCTGTGACATAGCGCGCATGGGAAGCGGTGGCGCGGAGCCGAAGGTAGATTCGCCCCTGGAGCCGGGATCGCCAACCAACGAGTCCCGCTCTGCGGGACGAAAGAGCTTAGCCCGGCGCTTCAGCGCTGGGCACGACAGAAGAACAGCGCGACAAACAGTAACTCTGTCGTCCCGACGGGACTGGGGTTCTTTACTCACGCTACCCAGCGCTGAAGCGCTGGGCTAAGCTCTTTCGCGCCTGCAGCGCTCGCCTCGCCGATTGGTCAGCGTGAGCTATAATCGTCGCTCTCGTTGACACCTTCTCGCCTCAGGAAGATGAGAGTGCGCGCCACAGCCAGCTTACTGTTGATCGCGATCTTGCTCTGCCTTTCCGCCTCTATCCCAACATCGGCGCAGCAGCAAGAGGAATGGACCTGGAAGGACCGCGATGGCAAAGTAAGGTCACGCGCCGATCTCGACGAAATTCTGAAGCAGCACAAGCTCTGGGTGGAATCCGGAGGGAAGTCCGGATCCCGTGCGTACCTGAGCGGCGCGAACCTGCGCGGCGCGTACCTGGGCCACGCAGACCTGATCCGTGCGAACCTGGACTACGCGGATCTCAGCGGCGCGGACCTGAGCGGCGCGCACCTGCTGGGTGCGCATCTAGGCGGGGCGGACCTGAGCGGCGCGGACCTGAGCGGCGCGGACCTGAGGTGGGCGGAGCTCGGCGGCACCGACCTGAGGGCCGCAGACCTGACAGGCGCGAAACTATGGAGTGCGCATCTTGAGGGGGCTCTCTTCGAACCTAAGAATCTGCCCATATTGCAGTCCATAGCCGATACCTACGGCCTAGCGCAGATGGCGTACGTCCGAAACCCCGGTCCCCTTACCCAGCTTCGCAAGCAGTTTCAGGATGCCGGGTATCGCGAGCAAGAGCGCGCGATAACCTACGCCCTGAATCGCCACGGCGCTGACCCGTCGCGGCTGCGTGCATCTCTCGAAGCGAAGTTGAAGTCGATTTTTCGAAGGCCCTTGAGGCCCGACGAAAAGTCCTTCATTATGCCGCTTAGGTCGTTCGTCGAGGGCGCGTTCAAGTGGATCGCCTTCGACCTGACCTGCGAGTACGGCTTCATTTACGGTCGGCCGCTGCGCATTGTTGGGTTGCTGTGGCTGCTCTTCTCGATCGTGTATGCGGTCTTCATGCACCGGCCGGGCAAGTCGGGCATTTATCTTGTCGGGACGCGGTTGTGGCGGGGCAAATCAAATACTCAAGCGATACAAATCCGGCCGCGCGCCCTTCCCGCTGCGAAATGGTGGAAGCTGCCCTTCCTGTGGCTGCGGCGGGAGTGGCGGGTGCTGCGCGCCGCCATGTTCTTCAGCCTGATGTCGGCGTTCAACATTGGCTTTCGCGACATCAACTTTGGGCGCTGGCTGCGGTTGCTAACGAAACGCGAATACGACCTTAAGGCGGTAGGCTGGGCGCGGACGGTCTCCGGTTTCCAGTCGCTGCTCAGTGTTTACCTCATCGCGCTCTGGGTGCTCAGCTATTTCGGCAGGCCGTTCGGATGACGCGAGCGGGCGAGCTGAAGCCCTCGGTCGGGACCAGGCGCGGAAACAGCCCGCGCAGCGGGCGGCACTCGATTAGCCCAGGGCGTAAGCCCTGGGTAAGAGCAGGAAATTAACCCGAGCCCCTTCAGGGGCGGCACATTCACTACAGAACCTGTGCCGCCGGCTGAAGCCGGCTCAGAATTTCTGGCCTCGTTTACCCAGGGCTTGCGCCCTGGGCTAAAACCAATGCCGCCGTCTCGCCGCCATCGAGCGCAAAACCAGCGCTCGATGGAAGGCCGGCGCTCCGGCTCTGACCTCGCAAGTTTCTCAGCGTCAGGGGCGAACGAAATCCAAAGCGCGCAGGACGTCCGTCGAACAAATGAAGCTTGATGCCGCGGGATGAAAAGCAGGTCCCTCGGGATGACTCGAAGAGTACTGGCGGTATAGGGGTCCTTCGACTCCTCGGTCGCCACGGCGACCTCGTCGCTCAGGATGACAATTCAGTGGGTAGTGGATAGAAAAAGCAGGTCCCTCCGCTCGGACTGAAGTCCTCGGTCGGGATGATAGTCCGATAAGGTTTTGCCTGAATGCTGAATTCTGTCATGGACTCAAGTCCGCGGGCCGTTACTATCCGCCACGATTATTCCCTTGACGAAGGTAGTAGGTTCCAAAAAAGGTGCGCACGTTACCTTCGTCAAGTGAATAATGATGCTATCCACTAACCACTATCCACTATCAACTAACAATCACCGCCGCGCCATCAATCGCATCGCTCTTCACTGCGGCTAAAGCTTCGTTCGCCTGGTCGAGAGTGAACGATGTGACCTTCGGATGCAGCTTGATCTCGGCCGCGAGTTGAAGGAAGTCGCGAGCGTCGGCGCGGGTCATGTTGGCGACGCTGCGAATCTGGCGCTCGCCCCAGAGCAGGCGGTCGTAATCGAACTGCGGAATGCGATCGAGGTGAATGGCGTTGATGGCGACGACTCCGCCTTTGCGCAAGCTGCCGAGAGCGGCCACCACCACATCTCCGCTGGGCGCGAAGGTGATGGCGCGGTCCAGTTCGCAGGGCGGCTTGTCGGTTTCGGCGCCTACCCATTTGGCCCCGAGCGACTCGGCCAGGCGGCGATGCGAGGCCCCGCGCGTGGAAACATAGACATCGCAATTCCAGGCGTGAAGAACTTCGATGGCAAGATGCGCCGAGGCGCCGAAGCCAAACAGTCCGACGCGCTCTCCGGGCTGGACTCCGGCGACGCGAAGGCTGCGGAAGCCGATGATTCCGGCGCATAGCAGCGGCGCGGCATGAAGATCGTCGAGCGCCGATGGAAGCGGAAAAACGAAATCGGCGCGGGCCAGCGCATATTCCGCATAGCCGCCATTGACGCTGTATCCGGTGAATGTAGGCGCGTCGCAAAGGTTCTCCATGTTGCTGCGGCAATACCAGCAACTCCCGTCGGTGCCACCAATCCAGGAGACGCCAACGCGGGCTCCCACGGGAAGCTCGGAAGCGGCGCCCTCGACAACGTCGCCGACGATCTGGTGGCCGGGAATCAACTGCGGGCAGCGCGGAGGAAGTTCGCCCTCGACGATGTGCAGGTCGGTGCGGCAGACGCCACAAGCGCGGACCTTTAAGAGAACGTGTCCCGGTTTCACTTCGGGACGCGGAACCTCAGCAATGTGGAGAGGGTGCTGTTGAATGGGTTGAGGAATTGTTAAAATTGCAGCTCTCATCAGAATCCCTTGAAGTTCGCGCTATAATTTTAGACGCTTCCCTGAAGCGGTTTCAGACAAAAAGCGAGCCTGCTCTGTTGTTCAGTAAGTTGGCGTTACGGACAACAGGACATGCGCAAAGATTACAGTCCTGCCTGACTGGTGCTCTTGC
>Ga0074045_10004020_pt1 | contig 13104 bp, 19 predicted proteins | sample BogForMeECP23OM2_FD_94442 | JGI IMG/M metagenome (GOLD analysis project Ga0074045, IMG submission 94442) | Bog forest soil microbial communities from Calvert Island, British Columbia, Canada - Bog Forest MetaG ECP23OM2 | ecosystem: Environmental > Terrestrial > Soil > Wetlands ... | reverse complement strand
TTAACCTGACGCAGAGTAGAAACGTAATTGGGCCCGTTTCCGCTGCCACTGCTTTCGTACATTATACCATCCGAGTACCATAGTCCTTCGGTAAAGGAGCTTGTGTCATGGGGGTACGTCTTGACAATCGAGTACGTGTAATTTGATGTTGCAGTGGCTGCTGGAGTGGTTTTGTTGTTGAGCAAAATCAGTAATGACCCGCCCAGAACAATGACGGCAATCAACACTACCGCTAGCACTAACCACTTTTTCATCACGCCTTCAATTTAGCTATTCTCATTAATATGCAAGACGCAAAAAACCATTCTTCCGTGATTTGAGATTGCGAACCAAAACCTCCAACAATAAACTGGGGCAAGCAGTCAATAGGAAGGCGAAATCAAATCAGTTGAAAAGGACTCTCTAATTGGTTACAAAAAAAGGAGATTATCCATCTCATTAGCGATTAGGTGTTGTTGTGGGTTACTATCTGTTGAGGTGTTGAGACGGTAAGCTGAGAGCCCCCTGCTGAAGTCATTGTGAAAGAGAATGTGTTCGAATCGATTGAGCCGCTGAGGTTTAAGTCAAAGGTCTGTCCATTGCCGGTTGTGCCTTGGGCGTTTGCAGTGACCTGCGAGTTGGAAACTGTGCCTACGAAATTGAAGATTGTGTCGCTGCCGCCGGTCTGTATTGCTTGCTGTAGGCTTCCGGAAACGCTTGTCGGCGATAGATCCAAGCTGAATTGTATGGAGTTTCCGACCTGTTGAACTGGGATATTTATGTTTGCCGTTAGAGTTCCTGAGTAAGAGTTTCCATTACTTTGCATTGAGACTTTAAATTGGCCGCTTCCGCCATAGCTGGCTGTCTCATTGCTGGGCGGTTGATTGTTGTTGTTTATTGCAGGTTGGTTTTGGTTGTTGTTATTGTTCGGGCTGCTTGAATTTTGGTTGTTGCTGTTTGGGTCGTTGTTATTGTTGCTGTTATTGTTCGGATTGTTGTTAGTCGGATTGTTGTTGTTATTGTTGTTATTGTTGTTGTTATTTTGGTTGCTTTGGTTGTTATTGTTGCTGCCAAGGACTCCAAAGTCAATATGGAGCTTTTGTAGTTCCGGGGCAACCACCGTGAAGCTAAGGTATCCTCCGAGTATCATTCCGACGAAAAGAAAAGCAATCGCGATGCCGATTACTTTGCCAACACCCACCATTTCAGTTAACCTTCCCTGTTCCTTTAAAACACGAATTAGCGGGTCTACAGTTCGTAAGATTTTCTTGAATAGAGTTTTTTTCCATAATCGTCATCCCAATCAGTTTTTCTGTACATTCTGTTTTTTGTTTCTTAGCGTTTCAGCTAAGTTGAGTGTCTGTTACTCACTTGAATCGGAATAAATGAGTTATGAATTGTTGATTCAAATTTGAGATAACTTGAGTTAGTTTTTAATTACTAGACCATACATATTTCACACCAAGGTAATCTCTTGGTTAAGATCAGCGGTTTGTTTCGGTTGCTTCGACCAGTGAACTGCATAGTTATGAGTTTCGCCGTTCTCGTGGGCGTTAGCTTAGCGGGGATAAGCGCCATTCACTGGATGAACCTGGTTTACGGGGTAGTAACCGCGTTCACTTTGACTGGGGCTTCGATGGCGGTCAACGACTATTACGACTTTGACATCGACAAAATAAATGAGCCTTTACGCCCAATCCCGAGCGGCGCCGTATCTATGCGAGCTGCCTTGTTGCTAACGGGTTTTCTGACGGTTGTAGGTTTGGCCGCTGCCCTCGCGATAAGTGTCTATTGTCTTTTGTTTGCTTTTGCAGCTTGGGTTATAATGATGGCTTACTCAACTGTTGGGAAGCGACGGGGATTTGCGGGCAATTTGTTGGTTAGCGCATGCGTAGCCGCACCCTTTCTGTATGGCAGCCTTGTAGCCGTCAATTTGATCAAGGTCAACATTTTGCTTTTTGCATCCATGGCGTTCCTCTCCAATACAGGACGGGAAATCGCCAAAGGCATAGTTGATGTGCAAGGCGACGGCTTGAATAAAATCAAAACTCTGGCGGTATCCTTCGGGGAAAGAAAAGCGGCTTATGCAGCGGCTGGTTTCTTCATTTTAGCAGTCTGCCTGTCACCTCTTCCGTTGATCTTTAATTTAGTCTCAATTTGGTTCGTTCCGTTCGTACTTGTGACTGACGTTGGGTTAGTTTGGTGTTCTGCGAGTTTGATTAGAAATCCTTCACGTGAGAATGCTCGCCAAATAAAGAAGCTGGTTCTTTTCCTGTTCGTTTTTGGCTTGCTTTCATTCATATTTGGAAAGTTCGGGTGACAAGCCATGACCGAGCCCAAATCCTCACAAATCTGGGTTTGCTCGGCTTATGTTATTTGTACAAACTAAATTAGCCTCTTTCTTCTCCGCCAGACCCAGTATTACTCACAAATTGCGACATGGGTGCTTTTTGACCTGCTGACCGTGTTGCTGCATTGCCATTAACCCTAATCGTCGCCCTCAAAATTTCTAATGCAAAAATCCAAAAAAACTGATTGTTCCCTATGAATCCCTGCAGAAGTTTCTTTAGAAAAGAAAAAGGAATAAACTCACTTTTTGGTTTCAAGCCGTCTTTGGAGGTTTGTTTTCTTGATCGCTTTGTACACTGGGTATCCGATGACTGTTGACGCAATTAGGTTTCCTATCAGCACATAGACGAATTCGGCGATTAGCGGCAGTCCGTACACGTAACTAAGCATTGCGCCTACTGTGATTGCCAGCACTATCGAGTACATTACTGTTCCCGCGATTACGCTTGTGTTTCTTAGTTTCCAAATTGCATAGGCCATTATGAAGCTTGGAATAGTGTTTAGCAGGTCAATCCAGCCGAGTGGACTGAAAATGTTAGATATGAAGACCCCTAGTGCCTGTCCAAGTATTCCAGCCCAGCCGAAGATCGGGACTAACGCCACCATCGCGTCGGCTATTCGTACTTGTACGGGTCCATAACTGAACGGTCCCAACACGATGACCAACGCAGCGTAAAGCGAGGCGTAGACAACGGCTACTGCTATGGTTTTAGTTTTCATGTTTTTCAACGTGCGTATTTGCTTGGGTCCTGTATTCCAGCGAGGGTAAAAGCTTCTTTTCTTCGTCGGCAGTTACTGCAGAAGCCACAATGGACAGGTTCACCTTTTTCAGTCCAGTCCCATCCTTGGTAGCAGCTGTAGGTGTACAGGAAGTTGACTCCTAGTGCTTTCCCCAGGGCAACCGTGCCGTCTTTGTCGACTTCAAGCAGGGGCGCTGAGATTTTGTATCCGCCGAAGTGAGTTGCATGCTCAACAAGACGATTCATCTCCGCAACGAATTCCGGGGTGTTGTCCTTCATCATAACGGGTCCTTCTCTTCTGATTCCTATGTAAACATCGTAGATGTCGCGTTCTTTTGTTTTGATGTAACTGTCTAAATCAAAGTGTTCTGCATGAGCCAGGCCGATAGTCAGTAACATCGTGTTGCGAACAACATCCCACCATCTAAGAATTCTCTCTCTCGCTTTCCCTGCATCCCAGATATCTTCTTTAGGTGTCTCTGGCACAGGAACATCATCTTTAACCAGCAAACTTGTGGAAAGCTCTTTCATCCACGAAATGTCGATTTCCTTGTAAGTGGCTTTGAAGCCTTGCGTCTCCAAATCTTCAACAGCCTTCTTCACACACCAGCGCTCTTCCTTGACCATCCGTTGACCGTAATCTGCGTTAATGACCAAGATCGGGTTGGCCCGAATCACTTTAGCAACGAAATAAAGAGTTGTGACAGAATCAACGCCTCCGCTACACATTACAACTGCTTTCCTCATGTTTCCACCTCACAAAAAGGCAAAGAATGACTAAATCGTTGGATCATAAGTCCGGTTGAGGCCATTCTCAAAATGGCAAAAACACTAAATATTGCTTTTTTTGTTTTTTCGGTTTTCAAACTTTTTCCTCCTACTCCGGGTTTTATAATGGCGGAACGGATGGAGGTCCACTCACCCGCCATGTTTTCACATGATACATAGCTGGCATTTTTAAACTTTGGGCTAAGGACTGTTAGTCTTCACATATCTCTTTGGATAAGAAAAAAAATTATTGGTTTACGCTCTACGCACAAAAAAATGTGAAATTCCAAACTTGTGGCTTCAGGACTACAACAACAGATATTGTTAAGTTACCCAAAGGATTTAACGAAACCCCATGTTCCATTTTTCGAGTTTATATAAAATCAGTTAGTTTTTCTGAGGAAGTCGATTTGGAAGTTAACTGTCTTAGCATGTCTCCTGCTTTCTCATCTTTGAACATTGCTTTCTGATTTAGCAGATTTTCCACATTCATGTTTTGAAGGAAGTACTCAGTTTGCGTCTTAAACTCAGCATTAAGTATTGCCGCATTTATAGGTACATACTTATTCTTTGGGAAAAGACCTGAATCGGTAGTTTTGACGTAATAGTAGGTTTCTCTGTTGAATATTCTAGCTTTGTGACTTGGGTCAACAGGTGTTGCTGCCCGTATGGTAGCGTCACCCTTTCCAGCTTCTCCCGAAGTTTTGTTTTGAGTATCGGGCGGTAGTGTGAAATATCTCATTGGCTCTCGGTTTACACCAATCAAGTTTGCACCAGCAACAGCGCATAATGCGTCGGAAGCAACGCTTGTCAGTTCATTGGAGTTGGATAGCTTTTCACGCCTAATGTTTGTGAAGTAACTGACTGTTCTGTCAAAGTTCTCAGTTTTCTTAATGATGTTGAAAACATGCCTCAATCTGCCCAAGCTCATTTCGCTTATCGGTTGACCTTCAAAATCAAACCAAAAACAATAGCGCTCTTCTTTCAGATAATGTTCCATTAGCTCCCTGAGTTTCTTGAGGTTCATCTTAATTGGCACAGGAACAAAAATCGGTTTGCTGTTCTTGTCGTTCAATATCTTAAAAGCCGCATCAACGAATTTTATGTAATCAGGCAAACCAATTATTTCGTAAGTTTTTTTGTTAACTCGGCATCTCAGCCTGATGTTAGGTACAGTTAAGATAAGTTTTGAATAAGGATAATACTGGTCAAAGAACCAGCTTAGTTCATCCACAGATATCACATAATTAAATGGGTTAAACTCAAATGTGAAGCTTACAACATTGGGCAGATTAGTAAGCCACTCTCTTCTGTAGAAGAAATAGTCAATTTTCTGTTTTTCGCTCTCCTCGCTCAATCTTTCAAGATTCTTGAAGGACTTGAGAATTTTGGTGGCTTCGCAGAATTTGAAGTCGTTTCCCAAAGTATCAAACGTGGGACGGTCAAGGTTTTTTACGTCAAGGCTCTTTTCAGGTTTTTCAAAAGGAACATTTCCAATTCTAAATCGTTTAATGTTGAACCAGGATTTCTTATCCTCTATTGTTTCATTAATGTTTATGTCTGAAACCATTTGTTACCTATTCTCTATTTTGTTTAAGACCGCACTTATAATTTCTGGTGTTACACGAAAGCTCGACGTGCTGATTACCAATAGGAGTGTGGATGCTTCGTTCTTGTCAAGGATTGCGTACTCGTAATAGCATTCTCCAACAAAGCCGACTGTGCCAACCATTAACTCTGAAAGATAAGGCAGGTTTCTTGTGACGAAAAGTCTCGGTTCTTTGTCATCTATTATGAACATTATGGGTCTACCTTTTGTATAATACTCGTACGCAAGTTCGATAACCTCAGTTTCTCCTTTTTCTATTTCCTTTTGACTGAAGAATGGCTTCAATATTTCCCCTAGATGTTCTTTTGAGATTAACCTGAGCCTATGGCAAGATTGGACACGGTTAAAATTGTCAGATTTGCTTACTTCCTTGTACACTATCGGAGTAATTAGAAAATCGATTCTTTGGAGTATTCTTAACAAGATTTCTGGTTGCTTTATGTCTTCTAGAAAACAGAGGTAGAAACTGCTGTCGGCTAACATCTCGATAGATTCATTAAGCGACACACGCGATCAGTTCCTCGTATCTGCCTTTGGTGATTAGGCCTTTCTTCAACAGGCTTTGGGATAGTTGATTTCTTCGCTCTACGTTTTTGACAAGTTTGTCATAAGCACTCGAAAACTCGACGAATTCAGGATAGGTGACGTAGATTAGGAACAGCAATTCTTCTTTGGACAGTTTATCGTATATTTCTCTGATTAGTTTCAACGAGTTGAGAACTTGAGCAAACTTTTCATCACCAGAATACTTGTCTTTCAGTTCGTAGAATGTTTTTCTTCCTTGAATGGTGAGGTAAATTTCATCATTCCCTCTTGAAACAAAAGCCTCTTCATAGTACATTGGTTCTTTGACTGAATCCTGCAATACTTGAGAGTACGGACCTTCATAGTGTTTCACAAAGTTGAACAACTTTTGCGCTTTTGGATGCATCTTTGTTAGAATAAAGAACTCTTTCTGCAAATGCCAAATAGTTGGCACGGCTCTGTCCTCAACGCCCAGCAACGAGACAACATACTCCTCCACAATTTCCAGCATTTCACTCATCTTCTCGTTCCTCCTCAACAGCAGGTTCGAGCAAGACAATTTTCACCTGTTTATCAACCCATTCCTTTGGCAGATAGATTCTTCCCGTAGTCTTTGCAGCTTTCACTTTCTTTTCCAATACCTGATAACCTTGAACCTGAATGACCATTTCTGTATTCATACCTGATAGTAAAATCAGTCGGTTTATAAATGCTTTATGGTTGTTTTATGGTTGTTTTATGGGCGTAAAACGACTACAAAACATAAACTACGTATTATTTTTTGGGAAATGATAAGCGAAGATACAAGATTCTCTCTTTCAAACTTGGGTCAGGGCCAACCGCCGCCAGACCTTTGATTTCCCACTTGCTGCTTGATTTCTTAGACTTATTTGCCATTCGAAATCACAAGATCCTGATTACATGAGAGTATTGGTTGGAAATGCAGATAAATTTTGTCTTGAAGACAAAGATGCAATCACCTTTTCACTTTTAACGGCAGGCATTTTCAACCCCAAAGCATCAATTAATCGAACAAAAAGATGTTCTTGATACTCATCTGACTTTGTGGTTAAAAGTTCGTAAAGAAAAGTTATACCAAGTTCTATGCTTCTTTTCTCTTCATAGTCTTTGTTCATATCTGAAGCCATTTTCACTGAGTCTAAGAGAAAAAGGCACTCACATAATAATTATCGAAAAGCAAGGCAGCCTTACTTAATTGATTGAACACTTTGAAGCCATTCTTTTCAGTTGATCCATTAGGACCCCACCTTGAATTTCATAGTAAATGTCGAACGCCATCCCCAAAACGATGATTAACAGTCCACCGAACAGTCCAAAGAAGAAAGGCACAACATATGCTGGAGTGGGCATTGTTTTAATGATTTGAGGAAACAAAATAGATAAAATGACCATCATTAATCCTGAAATTGAAATGGCAGTTCCGCTCTTTTCGCTCCTTTTGGCTTTTTTAATTTCCTCTTGTAGATAAGCCAATTTCGCTTGCTCCGCCAAATCCGTCACTCTCAGATTTAATATATCAAATTGAGTTTTTTAGGTTTGCCCTTTTTTCATGTTTTTGCTTTTTATACGCTATCAGATTTCAGACTTATCATAATGAGCAGTTAGAGCAAATCTCCGAACGCCTTCTTCGCAAGCTCCACTATTTTCTTATAGATGTCACTTTAGCGCGCTAAGAAAACAAAATCGTTTACTTGAGGAGCAAAAGAATTCAGAAACCACTAAGCCGTAGAAGGCCCAAATGCTGTGAGAAGCTACTTGAGGCTGTATTTCAGCGAAGTATTCAGACATAGTAAATCTTAAATCTTAGTAAATACGAATAGTTCAGTCAACGGTGACGCATTTATATGAATAATAAGACATTTGCGACGCTTATGCTAATAATCGGTCTATTTCTCTTAATTGCTGGTGCCGGAATCGCCATATCTTCAATGAATCAAACGATAGATAGCCCATTCATGACAAGCGCAAGCAGCGTGAACAGTATGTGGAACACTGAAACCGCAGGCATTATACTAGCAGTGATTGGATCTCTACTAATTCTCATGGGAATATGGATTATTTTCTAAAAGCCATTTTTATTTGATTACTCGTAGGATATCAGTGAAAGCGTCAAGGTCTTTGTCGAAGGAGTAGATTGTTCGTATGTCTCGTTCTTTCATGATTACATAAGCCAATGCATCGTTAACGCCCCCATTATGTTCTTCCGCCATGGATACGGCTTTAATGTAATCCTCTTGGGCTACTTCACAGATTGAAATGTTTTCTCGGTACAGCAACCCCTTTTCTAATAGAATCGCCTCTTCAGACGGGAAGTGATCTTCTAAGACATTGCAGACTTCGCTGAAGTGCACAACGGACGTAATTACTTTTTCTCCTTTGCTGATTCTAGCGACAATATTCTTGGCTGCCTGCTTCATTTCTAACTCGTTCTGTTGCAGCTGCCTTTTAGTTTTAAGAAAGGCATAAACAAAAACGTTAGCATCGACATAGGCCTGTGACACTTCATTTGCCTCTCAGTTCTTTGCGGACTTTATGCCAGTCTGAGAGATCTGCCTTTAGGTCTACATCCATTTTGTCGAAGTATTCGGTGAGGTCAATTGCAGCAAAAGGTTTGATTTCGATGGTGTCGCCTTTGGCTGAGACGATGGCTTTCTTATTCTTGAGGTATTTTTCACGCCAGACCTTCGGCAGTATGATGCGTCCTTGCTCATCAACAGCTTTAACCTCCACTTCCAAGTTCAATCACCAGAATTAGAATGGTTTTGGGAGAATAAAGATTTTTTGGTGGATTAGATTTGAACCCCTTTGAAAAATGGAGGTACCCAACACTTCCTCTTTTTTACCGTTTGCTCAAGTTTTGAAGCAATCTCGTTTTGACTTTTCTGCTTTTTTAGTCTTCGCGCGGACATTTGATCTTTTAGATTCCAATTCTTAAATGACCATTAATTCCTTTTCACGGAGGAAAAGTGAAACAGTGTTTTGGAAGCCGTTTTTCTTGGGGAACAGGCGCTGATACCAGTGAATAATTCTAAGCCTGTACGCTATTCCAAGCAAATCAATAAACATGTTCCATATTTCTTTTGGCTTAAATGACGCATCCAACTTCATGTTGACGGGCATCTCCACAACTTTCAAGCCACTAAGATGTGATACAGCCAATAATTCAGCGTCAAAAGCGTAACGTTTAACGGTTAATCGAGGGAAAATATCGATGAACGCATTCTTCTTCATTGCTTTAAGTCCTGACTGAGTATCATTAAGAGGAACGCCTGTTAGAAGTCTAACCAAGCCGTTAAAGCTGAGGCTAAGAATCTTGCGAGATAGGGGTGCTTCTACTTGTGAACCCGAATGCCGTTTAGAAGCTATGACGATATCTCCGTCTTCCAAAGCCTGGATGTATTTTGAGACCGTGCCTAAATCAATCTCCATGTCACTATCTGCAAAAATAACTATGTCCCCGCTAGTTTGCATAAACCCTGTTTTTACAGCGTGTCCCTTTCCAACGTTTTTGGTGTAACTAACCACTTTGACATGCCCGTTGCTTTTTGCGTATTTAGTCACTTTAGCCAAAGTTCCATCAAGGCTACCATCGTCAACGACAACAATTTCGTAAGGCAAATTCTTGCCTTTTATGACGGTTTCAATTGTACCGAGAGTATCCTCGATAAAGTCTTCTTCATTATAAGCTGGAACCACAAAGGATAACGCAACTTGACCCATTAAATAACCATCTTATCACCATCGAGCTCGTTATACTATTATGACTTGTGAATCCTGAATCCATAAATTTGCCAAAACGTGTCTTACTACCCGTCGGTATTTTGCTAATAATGGTGAATAAAGTGGACCCCGGGAGGGATTTGAGTCTCTGCCAGATTGGAGATATCACCCACAAATCTTCCTTTTTCCTTTGTTTTGTCCCCCAGAAACAAACGGGGAAGAAAAGAATTGGGCTGAAAAGGTTCTGGTTAGCCACGAGATTACCGCAATTGAAGGATTTGCATTTTCTTTTTTCTGCTTAAAGAAATTTTCTTTCTTAATTTCCAGATCCTATGCAGACTTTTAATTTGCTCAAGGCTGCAGGGTTTTAATTTTTTCGGACGCTGCACGCTTAACTTAGTTTTCTAGCTCCAAAGTACTCGAACCGAGTGATTCTTATGAAAAAGATGTCTTGGCTTCAATGGCTTTGTTAACAATCGAGACCGCGTTATCGAACAAGATTTGAAGCCGAGTCAATCGAAGAGCTTATAGGGGAAGTGATGGTAATGGCATATGGTGATTCCATTTGGAAGTCGCAATCGACAAGCAAGGACGAATAGTCATACCTAAAGAAATCAGGGAGAAATACGGTCTTTTACAGGAAGGCAAATTAGAACTAGTAGCCCGCGAAGACGCTATCGAACTGATTCCGCTAACTGAAGAAGACGATTTGGCAATTCATTCTCTAAGAGAACCTTGTAAGACAGGCAACCCAGAAGCGGGTAACAAGCTTTTCGCGCGCGAGAAGGCTTGGAAACGATGAGAATTATAGACGCAGACATCCTTTCTTACGCTCTCTTCCAAAAACATGACGCTCACCCATATTGCTGGCCGCTACTGCAGAATGCGATTCACGGTAAGACAAGTGTAGCAATCGCCACAGTAAATCTGTTGGAGGCATATCATGCACTGGTAGAAGATTATGCTGTGGAAAGGGAAGAAGCATCGTACAAACTTGATGGGTTGACTAGAAGCAGAAGAATACGGTTTTTGCCCCTGACCGTTGATATCGTCCGAAAAGCCTTGGAAATATCGAAACTTCACAAGGCAAGGTCTTTTGACGCGAACCTAATTGCTTCCGCAGAAATAAACGGGATATCCGTGATCGTAAGCAACGATGGCCATATAGCTAGGTTATGCAAGGAGCGAGGTCTCATCTTCGAAAATCCGATACCTGAAGAAGCGGCAAAGAAAATGAGTCTTTAGAATACATAATGCTTTTTAACGCAAATGCAACGCTACACTGTTAAAACTTTTTTGTGCTATAACAAGCAATTGTAATCGGCGCAGTGCTCGTATTGTTCGTCACAAAGAAAGCGCTCTTAAAGAAGAAGCAAAAACAAAATTACCTTTTTCCCTTTTTAGTCCCTAAAAATCTATCTGAAGAGATGAAAAAACGAAATGACTGAGAAGGCTCTGGTCACATTCAATACAGCTGCAATTGAAGAGTTTTCATTTTTCTTTTTCTCCTAAAGAAAAGAACTTTTCTTCCTTAGTTTCCAGAGCCTCAGCAAACCACTATCCTCCAAGATTTTGTTTGCTTTTTTTAAGAAAAGCTGCCTTAGTTTAGCAAGTTTGACGCCGGGAAGGGATTTTCTCCCTAATTTAATTGCAAACCCTGGATTACCTGTGTTTGCCTTTGAAGTCATCGATTTCGTTTATTATTCTTGCCAGCAATTTTGGTTCGATTCTGAACCCTTTGCGAACCAGAGTTAGCATTACTTCCTTTGCCTCTTTGTTGTCCAATAACCCGCATCGGAGAGACGTCATTATAACGTAGACTACGCCTTTTACTTTTAGCCCCCATGCTTCAGCAAATGCTCGAGCGCTAGATTCATCAATTAAGAGTAGCGTCTCCTTACCCATTCTGCGTGCTAATGCTATGGCCTGCGCTTCACCCATATGAAGTTCAAATGCATGATTCATCATTTTGTGGCAGAATTCGACTTCTTTTTCATCAAGCATAGTTATTTTTATCCAGCCTTGATCAACCGCCCCTTTGATTATCAAAGCACCGCTGAAGCCTTCTTGCAGTCCTGTTCCAACGGCTTCTCGGTAAACTTCTTTTGGGATCAAAATCTCATCAAAAAGCTCTCTTAGTAGATCAAGTTTGCCCATTTTTGAGAGCCATATTAGCGGACTGGTGTTGGAGACGGTGCGCAAATTTCTGTGCTCCAATTAAGACTTGAGGTCTTCCTCTAGGTCGTGCTCAGAATACTGGATGAGAACTCCTTTTTCTGCTAATATTTTGTAGAACGCCCATAGGGACATTCCTCCTAGTTGGGCTGCCTTCCAACCAGTGACTTGACCTGCACGATAGAGTTCAATTGCCTGTTCTAGCCCTTTCTCTTTAACTCCGTGCTCCAGTAGCTCGCGTATGAGGGTTGATCTGTCTTTTCCTTCTTTCTTTGCTATTTCGCGAAGTTTCTTTGCTGTTTCAGGTGGCAGTCTTAGAGTGATTGTTTCTGACATGGAATCCCTGTAATACAATAGATATCAAACGTATCCTATAAAACTTCACTAAAGCCCAAAACCATAATTTGGAGTTGGCGCCCGGAGGGGATTGAACCAAAAACTGGATTAAATCTTTATGAAATTGAATATCAACAAATTCAAGATCAAAGTGGACTGGGGGGGATTTGAACCCCGTCTGAAGTGGAGATGTCACGCGCATTTCTCTTTTTTCTTGCTCCTTCGCCATCCTGAAAGTGGTGCAGATATAAACCTAAGTTCTAACCTTAAAACTCGATTTCGAGAATCAAATTTCAGGTCATAGTCAGGTTTCTGCTAAGTGTCGACGTGTACGTCCGAGGAATCGGCCATTTCTCCGTGAGTGCGGTAACTACTGTTTCTCGTCTCTTTAAACCTCTAATTTTTGTTATGCAGTCTCCTTTTCTAAGCATATCTTGAATGCTTTTGACCATAAGCACCACGCCAATGTTTGTGTCTCCACGGCACTTCATGATATAGAAAACGTCTGGAATTGGGAATATCTCGCTGATGATGGCATCCACATCATTACCTAACGCGGTTCTAAGTTGGAAATGGGCTAAAGCATGATACCCAATTTTCATCGGGTCAATCTGAATCCTGGATACAATGACGCCTTCTTCCCTCAAATTTTCGTACCTTCTAGCTACAGTATCAACAGAGATGCCTAATTGCTTTGCCAAAACTCTAAATGACATTCGACTGTCGTTTGCCAACTCGTTTATTATTTGCGTGTCTATGTCGTCGGCATCAAATATGCTGTCTGTTGTTTTTTTGTTTGAAAGCTCGGTGGCTCGATTGGGGATTAGGGATAGGTTTTCGGGGGTTAACCATATGTCGGTCCAGATTGATGAGTCTAATTCT
>Ga0074045_10004019_pt1 | contig 13105 bp, 11 predicted proteins | sample BogForMeECP23OM2_FD_94442 | JGI IMG/M metagenome (GOLD analysis project Ga0074045, IMG submission 94442) | Bog forest soil microbial communities from Calvert Island, British Columbia, Canada - Bog Forest MetaG ECP23OM2 | ecosystem: Environmental > Terrestrial > Soil > Wetlands ... | reverse complement strand
CATCGCTGAAAAACATCACCCCAAAGCGGCAGGCAGCAAGATCGAAGCTCTGATTCGCAAACGGTAGCTGGTGCGCGTCGGCCTGCCGGATGCTGAAGTTCAAGAGTTTCTTGTTCCGGGCTCGCTCCGCGGCAATGTCGAGTAGTTCCGAACTCTGGTCCACTGCTGTAACCGAACCGTCGGGACCGACGCGATGCGCCAGGCTGATTCCAGGTTCGCCGGTGCCGCTGGCCAGATCGAGAACGCGCTTGCCCGGAAGCGGACGCGAGTACTCGACCAGAGCTTCTGTAACCGCATTTCCCAGCACTGCCGATTTTGCCTTCCACTTTTCCGCGGCCACCAGGCGGTAAGAGGAATTCCACGGAGCTGAATTCGCAGCGGACAACTTCAGGCCCTCTTTTTTCGCGCCTTCTTGGGCGCGGTGGAAGCGGTTTTTGTGGTCGTTAATTTGGCAATCGGCGCCCGACGGGGTTTCGGTTTCACCATCAATTCTGCCGGCTCCAGCCGCTTGGCCGACTTCCATAGACGTTCCAGGTCATAGAACTCGCGCGCTTTCTCGGAGAAAATATGGACGACGAAGTCGACGTAGTCGAGCAGCACCCACTCCGCCTGTTTGTAGCCCTCGGCGTGAGTCACGCGGAGACCGAGCCCCTCCAGACGCTCGTCCACGGCATCGGCAATCGCCTGGATCTGCCGCGGATTGGTCCCACTACACATCACAAAATAGTCCGTGAACGCTCCCGAATCCTTTTCCAGTTCGAGAATCGTGACGTTATCGGCTTGTTTGTCCTGGCAGGCGAGGATGGCTTCATTTACCTGGAGTTGGAGGTCATTCTTTTTCTTCATACGGGATGATTGATTGTAACCCGCCAGCCGTGGGGAGACGGCCGGGTTCCTCCACCCCATCAAGCCAACACCGGGCTTGACGGGGACCCCGGTGCGCTCGGCTGGACGGACGGACGCTTCCGTCCTATGTGATTCTCCTAACGATACAGTCCCTGCTTCCGGATGTAATCCGCTACCCTCGCGTCCAGCCATCTTGTCAAGGGCTTGCCCTGCGCCGCCGCCTGCCGAATTGCGGTTGCGGAGACGCTCTGCTGCACTCCTTCGAGCAAGTGCAGCGTAACTCCGGGAAGAACCAGATCGCCTTTTGCCGGCTGCTTATGAAATGGACGCGTCACCGCCGCCGCAGGCCGCAAATCTTCCGGCAACGACTCGGCGACGTCGCGCAACGAATATCCGGGACGGCTGGCCACGATGAAATCGCATTCCGCCAGGAGTGCGCTTGCCTCGTGCCATTTCGCAATGTCGCGGAAGGCGTCAATTCCGATCAGAAAAAAAAGGCGGTCGGATTTTTTCAGCGTTGGTTTCAGGCGCCGCACCGTATCGATGGAATAGTTCGCGCGCGTAGGGACAGCCGCCCCCGGCTGTCCGCCGGAGCGCAGCTCCGCAGCCCACTCCGGCGCCTCGAGCAGCGATGGCACGAATTGCTTTTCATCCTGCGTTGCGACCGCCACCATCGCATAACGATGAATAAACGCGGTGAGCGGATGTTTCTGTTTGTGCGGTGGAACGTTGGCCGGCACAAACAGCACCTGCCGCAGAGAGTAGCGGCTGGCGGCCGCCTGGGCCAGTGCCAGGTGTCCGCGATGGATGGGGTCGAAGCTGCCGCCGAAAAGGCCGATGTTCATTGCAAGTATGACCGCCGAGATTGCCGGCTCGTCTGCCGATGTACCCGCGATGCCCGGCTAGTTTCGCCGTTGACGGTGATAGTTGCAAGTCCTGTTGCATGACTATGTTCCCCAAACGCCTTTTTGCACCAGCGAGTTTTGCGGAAAGCATCCTATGAGACTAGGCTGTGGACAAGGCATTTGCTCTCTCCGGACATTGCCCCAGGTTGTTTCTGGAAGCTTCACCCGGGTAGGTGTACCTCTGGCCACTGTGCCGCCAGGAAAATGCGGTGAACTGGCGTAACTCGCTCTGCGCGCGGTCGGGCGCATAGCATGAGGCCATGCGAATGAAACTCCCCCTCATCCGCAGCTTGGTCGTAACTCCATCGCGCGCTCCCATCCTGCGCTATGGAGTCGCTCTTCTTAGTACGATCCTCGCACTGATCCCAACCTTGTTCTTTTCCGATCTCGCGGAGAGCCGCCTGGTTGTGTTCGCCGTCGCGGTGATGGTCAGTGCCTGGTACGGAGGATGGAAGCCGGGGCTCGCCGCCACTTCCTTTGCACTCACGGTCAGCGCCTACTATTCGTTTACTGGAGAACAAACTCCGCGCGAATATCACAAGGCGATCGCCCACCTGGCCCTGTTTTTTGCCGTGGCACTGCTGATCTGCTGGTTCAACGCCGCCCTCCGCGCTACCCAGGAAAGTCTGCGCCGCTCCGAGAGCAACTTTCGCTCGCTGGTCATGAACGCGCCTTACGGCATCTGCCGCTGCAATGCCCTCGGAATCCTGCAGGACGCAAACCCGGCGCTGGTGGCTATGTTTGGTTATGACAGCGCGGCGGAGATCAGGGGGCGGCATCTGGGAAGCCTGTACGCCGATGCCCAGCAATGGTTTCAAACCGCCGATTATTTTCATGCCCGGAAGGAATTTAACAACCTGACCACGGAGTGCGTGCGCAAGGATGGCGCGGCCCTGGTGGCGCGCATTTCCGGGCGCTCGATTCCGAATGGCCAGGACGAAAGCACTTTCGAGATTTTTATGGAAGACGTTACCGAGACTCGCACGCTGGAGTTGCAGCTCCGCCAGGCACAAAAGATGGAAGCCATCGGCCGCCTCGCCGGCGGCATCGCGCACGACTTCAACAATCTGCTGATGGTGATCTCCGGCTATTCCGAGTTTTTGCTGGAGCGTCTGGGACCCGATCCCCGGCTGCGCGGACCCGCGCAGGAAATCTCCAATGCCACGCAGCGCGCCACTTCGCTGACCCGGCAGTTGCTCGCCTTCAGCCGCAAACAGATGCTTACCCCCAAGGTGCTCGACCTGAATGAGGTTGTGGCCGAGAACCTGAAAATGCTTACCCGCATGATCGGGGAGGATATCGATCTGGTCATGGTTCCAGGCGCCGCCCTGGGCGCCGTCCGCGCCGATCCTGGACAGATTGATCAGGTCATTATGAACCTGGCTGTCAACGCCCGCGACGCCATGCCGCAAGGCGGCAAGCTAACCATCGAAACCGCCAACATCACGCTCGACGAAAACTTCGCACGTACGCACGCGCCGCTCTCTGCGGGCGACTACATCATGCTTGCCATCAGCGATACTGGCGTCGGGATGGACAACGAAACGCAGTCACGAATCTTCGAGCCATTCTTTACCACCAAGGGCGCCAAGGGCACCGGCCTCGGCCTCTCTACGGTGTACGGGATCGTGAAACAAAGCGGCGGGTTTATCTTCGTCGACAGCCGGCCGCAGCGCGGCACCGCCTTCCGCGCCTATTTCCCGCGAGTGGATGGCCGCGAAGACGCCCCCGCCGCGCAGGATTCTCTTGGCCTTCCTCGCGCCGAACGTGGCGAGGAGACCATCCTGCTGGTCGAGGATGAAACCAATCTCCGGCGCCTCGCGCGCCAGTATCTGGAAAACCAGGGTTACAAGATTCTCGAAGCCGAAGACGGCGCCGCGGCTCTGCAAATCGTCGACGGCTACCAGGGCACCATCAACCTGCTGCTCACCGATGTGATTATGCCCGGCGTGAATGGCCGCGAATTGGCTGCACACATCAGCAAGCTGCTCCCGGAAGTTCGCGTACTCTACATGTCGGGTTATACGGAGAATGCCATTGGACACGACGGTATGCTCGATGCCGGCATCAATTTACTGCAAAAACCATTCAGCCTTCCCGCTCTGAAAGATCGTGTGCGCGAGGTGCTGGATTCCGAGCCTATCCCCCTGGAGGTCCGAATGTCATCCCGCACCAGCGTTCTTGAAAAGAAGATTCCACCGTTCCGAGCACGGCGTTTCAATCTCCATCTGCCGCTGCGCTATCGTCCGCTCGGTGAAAAGAGCTGGCGGCCGGGCACCACCGAAAATATCAGCCGCTCGGGATTGCTATTCCAGGCGCAGGAACTGCTCCATCCGAACGCGCAACTGGAGATTAGCCTGGTGCTGCCCACAGAAATTGCCGGGCTTGGGGCCACCGAAGTCATCTGTCGCGGAGAGGTGGTCCGCTCCGTCGAAGCGCAAAAACATGGACAAGGAGAAGGACAAGGTGTGAGTCCGGCCCTGGCCGCGAAGATTCTGCAATACCACTTCCAGCATGGCGCACACGCCGCCGAAGCATAAGGACTCGGAAGCGAGGTTACCTTCGATACTCTGCCAATCTTGGACAACGTACGGAAAGACTGCTACATTGCGGCCAGTACTCTTGCATTCGTCAGTGAGGCCGCGATGTCCCTGGTCGTAAAATTAGAAGACGATCTCGGCGAACGCAGCGAGTGGGTTATGCTGCACGGAGTGGTGCCCGCCGCCAGCCACGCAGATTTTCTGTTGCTCAGTGGCATTGATCCGTTCGGCAAAACCGTATTCAATCACCTGCAGATGGAAACCTTTCTCCAGGAATGGGATCGTGCCAAAGATCGCGTGCGCGATGACTCCGAGTTAGAGGCGTGGGAAAAGGTGAAGCACATGGCGGAAACCTGCCGCCACGACCGCGACTTATATCTGCGCTTCGTCGGCAACTAGCTCGCGGAGAGACGGGCGTCCTCGCCCGTCCAAGCCCAGCACAACTGGCCTTTCTTTTATCGGATCACATGGATCTTAACGCCTAGTTTCAGGTTCTTCCATGATTTGTCGGCCGTGTAAACCGGGGCCTTCAGCGCCAGTCCTAGAGCTAAACAGGCTCGGTCTCCCAATGACAATCCTAGTGCGCGCGTCTGCGCAATCAGACGTCCTGCAATTCGCGCGTGCTCGTCCGTGAAAGGCAAGGCTTCCCGAATGGAGCTGAGCGTGTCCTCCCAGGCTTCATCGGGGTCGCCGCCCGTGCTGACAAGCTTGGTCTGCACTTCGGCAAGATTGACGGTGCTGCAGGTGGAGTTGCTCAACAGTTCGGGAGTGAGTTTGTCCGCCCCTGGTTCGTCGTTGAGCAATGCCAGCACGACCGACGCGTCGAGCACGATCCTACTCATGTTTGGCGGACTCGCGTCGCTCGGCGATGAGTTCGTCGACCAGCGATCTGCCGGGTTTTACGTATCGCCGGATGCGCCGCCGCGCTCGCTCCAGGCGGTGTTTGAGCGTGGTGATCCGCAATTCGTCATCCTCGATTCGTAGCACCACCTCATCGCCGGCATTAATGCCCAATGCTTTGCGAAAGGAAGAGGGAATCACCACCCGGCCGTTTTCGTTGACGCGCAATCGAGCTTCGATTTCCATGGTCACACCTGACGGACAATGACAATACTATATCATAGTGTCACATTCAATAAGAAATGACAGCTACAACGTATGTGTCACAACATTTATAGATTGTCATCTATAGATTGTCATCGAGCGAACTGAGGTCCCCGCTTGTGACGCATTGGGGAGTTCCGCGCAACTGAATCTAAGGGCTGGCAAAGGCCCTACTTCTCCTGCAGGTTCGCCGCCAGAAATTTCATCGCGTTCTCTCCCATGATCAGCCGAATCTCCGGCTCGGAATAGCCCGCCTCCAGCATGGCATCGGTGATCTTAACCAATCCGCTGGTGTCGAAGGGAGTGGTGACGGCCCCGTCAAAATCCGAACCGAGCGCCACGTGTTCCACGCCCACCCGGTCGGAAACATACCGCATCGCTTTTACAATTGCGCGCGCATCGGTGCCGCAGGTTGCCGTATCCCAATACCCGATCCCGATCAAGCCGCCTTTGGCCGCCACGGCGTGAATTTGATCATCGCTGAGGTTGCGATTGTTGTCGCATGTGCCTTTTACGCCGGTGTGGGAAACCACCACCGGACGGCTGGCAATGGCCAGAACATCCTCAATTGTTTTTGCCGAGGCATGGGCCAGGTCCACGATCATGTGCCGGGCTTCCATTTGCCGCACCCACTCACGGCCTTTTTCGGTGAGGCCGGTTTTATGCACTCCCGCCGCCGATCCTCCAATATCGTTATCGAAAAAATGGCTCGGCGACATCATGCGATAGCCGGCGCGGTACAGAACATCGAGATTCTCCAGTTTGCCGTCGAGCGCGTGTGCGCCTTCGATCGCAAGCAGTCCGGCCGTGAGATTGCCATTGAGCCGCCGCCGTTCGAGGTAGCTGGAAAGATCGGCAGAACTCTCGATCATCACGAAGCCACCTTGCGAACCCCGCGCGAATTGATGCAACCGCCGCGCCTGATAGAGCGCCCGCTGCGTGAGGCTGTTCCAGGTAGCGGGCGGCCAATGCTCCACCACCGCCAGCCAGAAAATTTGATCGCTCTTGTCGTCATTACTCTCAATGTTTAATCCTCGCGGGCTCTTGGTTGGCAGCGAGAACACTTGCAAGGCCACGTTGCCGTCCGCCAGGCGCGGAATGTCCAACTGCCCGCGGGGGCCGCGCTCCAGCAGATCGCGGTCCCACAGAAGCGAATCCGCGTGAAGATCGGCGATGATGAGCTTCTGGTGCAGATCCAGCGCCCGCGCCGATGCCGTGTAGGGTGGCTTCCTCAGCACTTTATTGAAGCTCTCGTCCACCATCCGCGGGAGCTCAGCGAGAAACGCGACTACGATGCAGAGGATTACCAGCGCGATTTGGACTGACCGTCGGTGCAGAAAAACCTCCTGGGAAGTCGCCGTATCGCCAAAGCGATACCTGATACGAAGCTTGTGGAATCACTTCGACAGTGATCCCAGAGCCTCGCGAAACAGCACGTCAAAACTCTGCTGATTCCGGCCGCCACGCGCCGCCAGCAGCGCTTTATCCGCGGCCGCGCGCTGATAGCCGAGATTTACGAGCGCGGAAATTACATCTTCCTCCACCGGGCTCGCCAAGGCGGTGCTCGTTGAAGCATCAGACGCTCCTGCCGACGCGGGTAGCTTGTCGCGCAACTCCAGCACCATGCGCTCCGCGGTTTTCTTGCCGATTCCTGGAATGCGAGTGAGCCGCCCCAGGTCGCCTCCGCGAATCGCTCCTACCATCTCGTCGGCGGGCATGCCGCTCAGGATCTTGATCGCGAGCGTCGGACCAATCCCGCTTACCGTCAGCAGCTTCTCAAAGAGTTGCTTTTCCGCCAGCCGCAAAAATCCGTACAGGCTCAACGCATCCTCGCGAACATGGGTGTGGATGTGGAGCGCGACCTCAGCGCCTGCCGCGGGCAGGTCCGTAAACGTGGGCACGCTGATCGCGACGTCATAGCCGACGCCGTGAGTTTCGACAATCGCCTGGTTCGGATGTTTCGCCAGCAGCGTTCCTCGAAGATGCGCAATCATCGAAAGTATTGTACGGCACGGTATGTGTAGGAACAGACGCCCTCGTCTGTCCAGCGGGCGAAGCCCGCAGGTCTCTTCAGCCGCGCGCGCGAATAAAAATACACTTTTCCTTCCCTTTCCACAGGAAGTTCGTCCGCTCCACAGTTTTTACACAACCGAGCCGTAGTTTACGGTTGCGTTAATTTCTACGCTGCCGCAAAGTGCTTGCAGTCAAAAGCGTGAGATGTTCTGAATCTGTCCGACTAGGGTTCGGCGCTGCTGGTGATCTTGAGAGTGAGTCACCGGGGGAAATTCGGTGCATGTCCAGTGTGCCGGTGCCCAGGCTTTGCAGCCTCCTAAGAATTCTTCTTCCAAGGAGGATTCGAAGCGCTGAATCCTTACCCTGAAGCGCAAGCCTCAGGTGAGCGTCGATGCACAGCACTTTTCGGAGTGCGGTTGCGCGATGATCTTTCGCCCTGGCGAAAGACGGCAGGCAGAACGTCCGCGATAACAATGCGGCTTGGGTGGCTGGCCCAGGCCGCATTTGTTTTTTCACATTACTTGCACCTGCCGGTTAAGTCTTGATCGGAGCAAATCGAATCGAGCCGTAGGAATCGAGCGACCGATCAAACACCGTGTAGTAGTTGTTCAACAGCGGCAGGCCCAGGATGGATTGGATCGATCCCATATCGTTGATTTGGAAGACGGCCTGTCCGGCTTTGGGCGCGTCAACCTGCCAGTAGGTTTGAGGCGAACAGGTCAGCGTGACATCCTGGCCGGTATCGCCTGCCAGGATGAAACTGATGCTCGGCCATTTGCTAAGGTCGAGCTGAGAAGCCGGAATGCCGCCTTGCTTTGCCGCCTGCTCGGCCAGTTGCACGAATTGCGGATTGAGACTGTTCAACGACTGCATGATGGCGGTCAAGACATCCTTGGACACCGCCAGGGAGTTCGTGCCGCTGTCGATAATGGAATTCGAAATCATGCTCTGCGCATATTTGGTGGGCAACGGGAGAACATTGACCGCGGCGCATCCCTCCACTTGGACCGCCTTAAGGTTCGTGTTGTACCACGCGTCATCCACGACGTCTACGTTCACAAAGGAGGCGCCTGGTTGGTAGAGGTCGGTTTGTTCTGCGCCACCGCCCAGAATAAAAAACCCATTGTTCAGTGGATTCTGCGCGATTTGTGCGCTCGCGAAACTGGGCACGGAGCGAAGTGTGTAAAACGCAAACTTGTTGGCCGTAATTCCGTTGGATTCGATCTCGGTGAAGTACGGAGGAATGTCGTCCTGCGGCATCTTGCTCATCAATTGCTGGAGCTGTGCCAGCGCAGCACTGGAGTTCTTGACCGGAAACGGCCACGGATAGGTCACCGCCGGGTTAATGCCTCGCCCCTGGAGGTAGCTCGCAAGGTTGTAGGCGCTGTTTAGGGCGTTGTACGCCAGGCCGAGAATGCCATCGGCGGCGCCGAAATTGTGCGGCTGCTGATCGTCCGCAACCGCGATTTGAGAGTTCTGCAGGGTTACTGTATTCCCCGCAATCCCCATCGTCAGGCCGGTCGTTACCACCGGCCCGGCCCAACCACCGGTGCCATACGCGACATCCTGCGCGTAGGCAGAGGGTTTAAGGTCCTTGTCTAATTTCGGCTTGTAAGTCCCTTGTTTCACCGCCAACGTGCTGCTGCCGGTGTCCATGATGACGTTGACGACGGCACCCTGACTGCCCACCGTTAACTGCGCCGTGTAATCGCCTCCGCCATACACATTGTTAATCGGAACCCGAACCGTCTTTGGCGCGGCAGCGGCAGCGGCAGCGGGTGCGCTAGCCATTGTTCTCTGCGTGCCTTTTGTGGGGACAGCGGTTATGCCCGTCACTTTTCTTTCCTGGCCCTTGGTAGCGGTTGTGCCAGCCATTTTCTTCCCATTACCCTTCGCAGCGACAGCGGTTCTGCCAGCCATTTTCTCCTCCTATGCTCAAAGTGTTATCCGACGTATTATCCAACCGTATTACCCAACCAAGATAGCCCATGCCGCCAACGCACCGTTGTAGCTGGTGTAGAAGCCGTAAGCATCGTAGATTGTGCTGCCCCAGTTGCCTTGGGCCTTCGACGGCAAAGCCGCGTTCTGCACCGGATCGGAAACGTTCCGCACAAAGCCAAAAGCCGTGCCCGCACTCTTGCAAGCCTGGGCAATAATGGCATCGTCCATTTCAATGCACGCGTACTGGTTATAAGTCCCCGCTGTAGTCCCGACGACAAATGTCGAAGTTGTGAGCAGAGATACAGCCCCGCCTGTTTGATCGTTAATTTGGGGCGATGCGTCCCCCATGTTAAGGCCGTTCGGGTCAAGTTGTGAGAGCGGATAGTTTGAGCCGTAGTGCTGATTGAACTGCGAGCAAAGCGCCTGAAGATCGCTGGCGGTTGTAGGAATCGGAAACAGGAGCTTGGCGAAACCTGGTTTGCGTAATGTCGTCTCGCCTGCCTTCCAAGCGTTGGAGTAATCGGGCCACTGACTGGGCTGCGCGCCACTCTCGTACATAGTCCCGGCACTAACCGCTCGAACCGTCCCGACATGGTCTCGGGTCATTCCGCCGCCCGCCGTGCCGATGGAAAGAACCAGGCTCGGTTGCACCTGCTCAATGATGAGCTTGACCATCTCCTCAAGGTAATTCTTGCCCGGCCAATCCAGATGTGTGTTGGACTTGAACAGCAGCACCGGTTTTCCGGCGATCTGAACCAGGCGGTAATACCCCCAGTATGACCACCCCTGAGGAGCGTTCGCAGCCAGGTTGGAATCATACTTCTCCCAGCCGCTCCAGGAACCCTCGTTCCGATTGCTATAAGGCATGGCGGTTCCGCTCGAGCAAAAAACGTGCTCCATGGCCGCCCATTCCGCGCTCGCCCAGGTGATGACCACAGCGCTGGCTTTTGGAAGTTTTCCCGCAGGCGTTTTCAGCAGACTGGGCGCCTGCTGCCCGACTTGGCCCCAGTTTATTGCGGGCAAGGCTGGCGCATTGTGAAGGCTAGGTTCGAACTGCGAGTCGGTTGCGCTGATGCCCAGCCGCAACTTAGGGTTATGACCGCTCATTGAACGTTCCCCCGTAGCCTTTAGGCAGGAGTCTGCCAGCTTTTCGCGGAATTCAATTGGCCTGTACTTTTCTCATACGGCGAGTTGGCTTCGCACCCGCCGGCGGATTCTAACGTAAAGGCCCACCCAATAGAACGAGAGTTAAGGCTTTTTCCCTTCACGGCCATCCGAACCTGGAGCCGCCCAATGCGCCGTCATCCCCGTCTTTTCCTCACCCATCAACGTCGATAGGACGATATCCACAGCTTTTCCAGATCGTGGTTGCCACTGTCGTATTCCCCTTAGCGCTTTTCGCCCCCATAATCACTACGGGACTCGTGTGCGCCCTCAATGACCTCGACTTCCTCCGACAACTTCAAAGAGACGCTCAAGCAGCAGGCGGACATCGTCCGCATCGTCGGCGATTACGTCAAGCTGAAGAAGGCTGGAGCACAGAACTTCTCCGGGCTGTGCCCGTTTCATGCCGAGAAGACGCCGTCGTTTTCAGTTCATGCCACGCGCCAGTTTTTTCACTGCTTTGGCTGCGGAGAGTCGGGGGACGTCTTCACCTTTATCCAGAAGGTAGAGAACATAACCTTCCCGGAGGCCGTCCGCCTGATCGCGCAGAAGCTAGGCGTGCCCATGCCGAAGATGAGTTTTTCCAGTCCGGCGGAGGCACGCGACGCCCACATTCGTCTGGCGCTGCTCGACGTGCATGTGCGCGCGACCGCGTTTTTCCAGGAATGCCTGCGGCGGCCTGAAGGCGCGAATGCCCGCGAGTACCTCAAGGGGCGCGGACTCGATAACGAGACCATCGCCCGCTTTCGCATCGGGTATGCGCCCGATTCCGGATTCCAGCTACGAGACGCCTTGCGCCGCGAATTCGATGAGGAGCTGTTGCGAGAGAGTGGCCTGTTTTCATGGAAGGAAAGCTCTCAGAAGGGCAGCTCTCAGCTCTCGGCTCTCAGCTCTCAGGAAAAGCAGGTCCTTCGCTCCGCTCAGGATGACAATAAAAGTAATGGGGAATCCATTGATGGTCAGGTCGGGGTTGCTGAGAGCCGAGAGCTGAGAGCTGAGAGCTCTGCAGCGATCTACTCCAAATTCCGCAATCGCGTGATGTTCCCAATCGCCAATGATCAAGGCAAAGTAATCGCCTTCACCGGACGCACGCTTTCCAGGGATGAGAAGGCTGGGCCGAAATACCTGAATTCTCCAGAGACCGCGATCTACTCGAAGTCGCGCGTGCTCTTTAATCTGGACAACGCGAAAGAGGCGATTCGCAAGCTCGAGTACTCCATCCTGGTCGAAGGGCAGATGGATTGCATTTCGGTGTATGCGGCGGGCTTCCACAATGTGATTGCCAGCTCGGGCACGGCGTTCACTGAACTGCAGGCGAAATTGCTGGGGCGATTCTCGAAGAATGTCGTCGTCAATTTCGATCCCGATACGGCCGGAGCGCGCGCCACCGAGCGGACGCTCGGCTTGCTGGTCGAAGAAGAATTTAACATTCGTGTGCTTACGCTCGAGACCGGCTTCGATCCTGATCTGTTCATCCGGCGGAAGGGCAAGGACGCCTATGGCGCCGCTCTCAAGACCTCGCAGAAATATTTTGACTATCTGATCGATCGGGCGCGCGCGCAGTTTCCGGCGCGCAATTCGGAGAGCAAGGTCAAGGCCGTCAACCATCTTCTTCCGCACATTCAGCGGGTGCCCAGCCGCATCACGCGCGACGAACTGGCGCTCGAGATTTCGCAGAAACTGGGAATCGATTCCGCCGTGCTGCGTCAGGAATTAAAGCACGCCGCGACCACTCGCTCCACGACGCAGGTCAAAGCCACGGCGGAAGCGCAAATCACCGGCGCGGAACGCGTCCTGATCCGGGCGCTGGCTTCGGCGACTCAGATGCAAGCTGGAAGTACGCGAAGTTCGGCTCGCGACGGGGCAGAAGAGGAATTCGATCCCGCCCGGCAGGCGCAATACGCGCTGCAGTCGGAGCATCTCTATGAGGGGTTGGCCTCGCAATCGTTGATGGAGGCACTGCTGGAGGCTGGAACCGAGACGGCGGACGTTCTGGCCCTGCCGAAGACGGAAGACGACCGGCGGCTGCTGGCCTCGATCCTGATGCACGAGGAGGAAGATCTGACGGCAGAGACCGTGGAAGGCGCGGTTCGAGCTTTGCGGAGGATTTATCTGCGGCGGCGGTTGGAGGAAGTGCAGGTCGCATTACAGCGTTCGGCGTTCCCTCTGGAGGAAAGGCAGGCGCTTTTGCAGGAAAAAGTGCGTTTGAAGCGGGCCCTGATGGACCCGGGACTCGGCGAGGCTGCGGGCCGGGCATCCTGAACTTTGGAACGAAATGCCGTCCAACGACATCTAAATATCAAGCGGAGAAAGGGATACGGGCGGAAATAGGCATCGGCGTGCTATACTTTTCAGGTTTGTGCGAAAAGTAGGTGCGCCTCGTGCACAACTCCGTCACAACTCCCACCGCTGGCTAGTTTGACGTTCGCCTACCGGCGGGCGTCTTGAGGATAATCTGTCTTGGCACTGGATGACAAGTACGACGACATAAAAAAGCTGATCGACGCAGGCAAAGAGAAGGGATATCTGACCTATGACCAGGTCAACGACCTTATCCCGCACGATGTGCACTCTCCTGAAGACCTGGAAGAT
>Ga0074045_10004018_pt1 | contig 13106 bp, 11 predicted proteins | sample BogForMeECP23OM2_FD_94442 | JGI IMG/M metagenome (GOLD analysis project Ga0074045, IMG submission 94442) | Bog forest soil microbial communities from Calvert Island, British Columbia, Canada - Bog Forest MetaG ECP23OM2 | ecosystem: Environmental > Terrestrial > Soil > Wetlands ... | reverse complement strand
GAACCTGTGGCCACCGTTGCCGGCCAACTCCGTCAGCGCCAGATCGAACCCAGTCCGCGCCCGCGGCCCAGTTCCCATCGAAACGCAAAAGCACGTCTTCGCCGATTGTGTGCATTGCACCGCTATAACAAACACGCCCGACCGCCGTTCTTTGTAGACTGGGTCGACGTATTTGTCTTCCAGCAACACACGATCCTGCACCCCGACGGCTGCCAGTTCGCAGGCTCGAACTCCAAGAAATGCGTAAGGATGTTTCGGAACGGTCTCGTTGTTCAGAATCCGAAACGTACCGTTCTGGCGCTCTGCGGAAAGCAGACGCACGTCGGCTGGGTGAAGGTACTTCTTCAGGCTTTGCGGCCCGACGACATAGCCAAAAAAAGCTTCATCGGAGCGCCGTTTCAGCCGGTAGCGGCCTGGTTCTTGCTCGTCCGTCCAGCCCACGGGCAAGTCCTTAGCCGATTCGATGTGGTCGTAGACAATGGCCCCATCGCGCACCTTTGGCCCGTGGACCTCGTAGCCTCGGCGGGTGAGGGCGTCGATCAGCCGTCCGAGTTCATTTGCCTGAACAACAGAGTGGCGACGTTCGGCCACGGCGACTTGCTCCTCGACGACTTCTAGATTTCGATGCGTCATCGCGCTGCCAAGCTATGCCGCTTGCGTTCCTGCGGAAACAACGAAACATTTGCCTTGGAAATCGGTGAAAAGTTTGAAGGGCTGGACGGCCCGGCGAGTTTCATCCACATCCTCCTCTTCTGGAACTGAAGTGAAGGTGCCTCACCCGACTTCTATCCATCTCGGGTTGAAGCAAGCTGCTGATGATTCGAGTCCTATTGCTACCGTCATTATGAGCACATGCGGCGGAAGCAAACTGTGACGGTCGTCACCTGCTGCGTGTGTCGAAACAACGAAAACACGCGCATCTTCTCACAACCGATTGTTGTTTTGTTTGAGCTGCCTCGGCGGTTGCTGACTCAACTTCCCAAGTCCTAGTACACTCATATAGCCAATGGTCGTCAGCGAAACAATCGCCAGAAAGAATGGCGTAGCCGTCGCCTCGCGCCGCAAGCGCCGGAGCGAGCCCGGATCGGACCATAACGAGCCTGCTGCGCTTCCGCTGGATGATCCGTCGCTTTACGTGAACCGGGAGCTCAGCCTGCTTTCATTCCAGACGCGCGTCCTGGAAGAAGCCCAGGACGAGCAGAATCCGCTGCTGGAGCGCGTGAAGTTTCTCTCCATTGTCGGCTCCAACCTCGACGAATTTTTCATGGTGCGAGTCGCCGGCCTGAAAAGTCAGCTTGAAAGCGGCGCCCTCGAATCCGGACCCGATGGCATGCCGCCCGCCGACGAACTCATCGCCATCCGCGACCGTGTCACCGAGCTCTACAAGAACGGGCAGGATTGCCTGCGCTCCCAGCTCTTACCCGGCTTGAAAAAAGAAGGCATCCACATCGTCGACTACTCGCAGCTCGCGCCGCCGCAGGCCGCTGTTGCCGACCGCTATTTCTCCGAAACCGTTTTTCCAACACTCACGCCGCTGGCCTTCGATCCCGGCCGCCCGTTCCCGCACATTTCCAATCTCAGCCTCAATCTGGCCGTTCTGATTCGCGACCCGCAGGGTGTCGAACACTTCGCGCGCGTCAAAGTTCCCGACAGTTTGCCCCAACTCGTTCCCTTGCAGAGCGCGCTTAAAGAACCCAAGCCTAAATCGAAGGCGAAAGTATTGAAGCCGCCCAAGCCGCAATATTTTGTCTGGCTCGAGCAGCTCATTATCAGCAATCTGCAATCGCTATTCCCGGGCATGGAGATTCTGGAAGCCCATCCCTTTCACGTAACCCGCGACGCCGATACCGCCATTCAGCAGCTCGAAGCCGGCGATTTGCTCGAATCGGTCGAAGAAGGGGTTTCAAAGCGCAGATTCGCCGATGTCATTTGCCTCGAAGTCAACGAGGCCATGCCCACGGAAGTCCTCGATATCCTCCTCAAGAACCTCGAGCTCGAGCGCAGCGATGTCTACAAAATGAAAGGCCCGCTGTCGCTTGTACGCCTCAAGCATCTGCTTTCCATCGACCGCCCCGATCTCAAAGACAAGGCCTTCGTCCCCAGCCTGGCGCCCGCGCTCCAGCCCCAAGACGAAGGCGAAGATATTTTCACGGCCATTCGCCGTCAGGATGTTCTCCTCCACCACCCCTTCGATTCGTTCCAGCCCGTTGTCGCCTTCCTGCAACAGGCGGCCCGCGATCCTGCCGTGCTCGCCATCAAGATCACTCTCTATCGCGTAGGCCGCAACGCCCCGGTGGTCGAGGCCTTGCTCGATGCCATTGACAATGGCAAGCAGGTCGCCGTTCTGGTCGAGCTAAAGGCGCGCTTCGACGAAGAGAGCAATATCGAATGGGCCCGCCGGCTAGAGCGTGAGGGCGTCCACGTTGTCTACGGCCTGATGAACCTCAAGGTGCATTGCAAAGCCGCGCTCGTAGTCCGCCAGGAAAAGGACCGCATCCGCCGCTACGTGCATCTCTCCACCGGCAATTACAACACCGTCACTGCGCAGCTCTACACCGATATCGGACTGCTCACCTGCGACAAAGCCATCGGCGAGGACTGCACCGACCTCTTCAACTACCTGACCGGCTATTCCGCCAAGAACGAGTACAGAAAGCTGTTCGTAGCCCCCGTCAATCTTCGCGATCAGCTGGAGCAGTTAATTCGCCGCGAAATCGAACACCAGAAAAATAGCGGCCGCGGCCATCTCATCTTTAAGATGAATGCTCTCGTCGATCGCCGCGTGATCCAGTTGCTCTACGAAGCGTCCCAGGCGGGAGTGCAAGTCGATTTGCTGGTCCGCGGCATCTGCTGCCTGCGTCCCGGCGTTCCAAATATCAGCGAGAACATTCGTGTGACCAGCATCGTGGGCCGGTTCCTCGAGCACAGCCGCATTTTCTATTTCCACAATGGCGGCAAGGAGGAAGTTTATCTAGGCAGTGCCGACATGATGCCGCGCAATCTGAATCGCCGAGTCGAACTCGCTTTCCCCGTGGAAGATCCCAAGCTGGTGCGCTATTTGCGCGACGAAGTGCTGGCCACCTATCTTTCCGAGGTCGTGAAAGCCCGCCACATGAATGCCGACGGCACCTATTCCCGCGATCCCCGCTACACCAGCCGCCGCGAAATGAACAGTCAGGAGTGGTTCATCAAGCAATCCTCCAAACGGGCATCGTCATCCTAGAGAGCGTGTTTTGTAAAGCGGCTTTGATCGGGCACGGAGCAGCAGCTCCGGAGGGGCGGGCTAACTTTGCCGTGCGCTTCAGCGTGGGATAAAGCAGGAAAACCAACTCAAGTTCGGGAGGAACGACCCAGTTCTCACACTACACTTCAGCGCCGCCGTAACCGCATCGTACTGAACGCGGCTTTAAAGCCCCAACTGATTCGCTGCAGCTTACGCGGCACACGAAAAGGGCAGGCTTTTCCGCGGCGACGCAAGCACCCAACGGACTCTTTCCGTTTGTGCCAAATGCGTTCTTCTTGACCGTTACTTTGGTGGTCATATCTAATTCAAAGCAGACGAATTCAGCGAACGAAGTGGGCCCACAAATCTGAGTCTTAGGAGAACAGGGATCATGCGCGTTGCGTTTTTGGGATTGGGAATCATGGGGCGGTCGATGGCGGCCAACCTGGCGAAGGCGGGACACGAGGTCGCAGTGTGGAATCGCTCGGCGGGCCAAGATGTGGAAGGCGCGCGGACGGCGGCTACTCCCGCGGATGCGGCGCGGGGCGTGGAGGTCGTGTGGATGTGTGTCTCGGACACGAAGGCGGTGGAGAACGTGTTGTTTGGCGAGAACGGCGTGGAAGCGTCGCTTGAACCGGGGATGATTATTGCCGACTCGAGCACGATTTCTCCGTCGGCGACGGAAGGATTTGCCGAGCGAGTGAAGGCGCGGGGAGTGGACTACGTGGACGCGCCGATGACGGGATCGAAGATCGCGGCGGCGGGCGGCAGCCTGATTTTTATGGTGGGCGGCGACGAGGCTGTGCTGGCGCGCCTGAAGCCGCTTTTTGACGCGATGGGCAAGCAGGTGTTCCACATGGGCGGAACGGGCAAGGGGCAGGCGACGAAGCTGGTGATGAACCTGCAGATTGCTTTGATCTTTGAAGGTTTTGCCGAGGCGCTGACGCTGGCGACCAAGCTAGGCGTGGAGTTGGACAGGCTGCTACCGCTGGTGCAGGCCTCGATGGTACGGTCGGGAGTGGTGGAGTATAAGGCTCCTTTTATCATGAAGCGCGATTTCTCGCCGAATTTTCCGCTGCGGCTGATGTTGAAAGATATTCGTCTGGCGCTCGCTGCGGCAAAGGAGTCGCGGGTGCGTCTGCCGGGACTTGAGGCGGTCGAGGAAGTGTATGACGTGGCGGCCGAGGAAGGGCAGAGCGATCTGGATTACGCGGCTACGCTGACGCTGCTGGAGAAGTGGGCGGGGGTAGAGGTTAGGAGCGCGGCGTAAGGTGGCTAGCAGTTCGGGTTGTGCTTTAACTGCCCTCGGCTTGTTCGTACGTGGACGGGCGAGGGCGCCCGTCGCTCCACGCGAACTACTTCGCACACGAACTACTTCTCACCAACCTACTTTTTTGCGAAGGCGCGGCAGTAGTTCACCACATTCCAGATGTCGTCATCCTTGGCGCGGTCGCCTTCGGGGGGCATTTCGCCTTTGCCCTTGCGGATAATCTGGAACCATTTGCCATCGGTGGCATTCTTCTGAACATCGGGGTTGGTGAAGTCAGTGACATTTTTTATGTCCGAAGCCATGTCGCCCTTGCCATCCCCGTTCTCGCCGTGGCACATGGCGCAGTCGATCTTATACAGCTTCTTGCCTTTGGCGAGCGATTCGGACGAGGGCTTGACGGGGTTAGTTTTATCCTGCGCGTTGGCGGGAAGCGGCGCTCCAAGCACACAGGCGAAAACAAACAGGACCAGGGCGATGGATGCGATTTCTTTAATCCGAGACTTTCCTGACACGGCGACCTCCAGCTTGGGGTACGCTGCAAGTACGAATTGATTCTACGACCTGGCGGGGTGAAGCGGGAAGGTTAGGGATCACCCCCGTGCGTATGCGGAATCACGTTTGATACGGCGGCAGGGGCTGGTCAGCTGACTGGCTCAGGGTAGGGAAGCCCAAGGGAGGCGTCTCGGAGCATTTTTTCCTCCTCCGCCCCTTGCGCATCCACATCCGGCGGACGTACCATTTTTGCGAGAGGCGGAGTTGTGGGGCTTTGGGTTCTGATTGACGTCGGTGCGGCAGCCGTCGTGTTTGCCCTGCTGTGGTACAGCTGGTTTGTGCGCTACAACCGACGCCGGGCAGCCAGCGTGCTGGAGTGGCTGCAGGCGGCATGTCTGGGCAAAGGACGGCTCAGCAATCTGGAGTGGCAGGCCAACAGCTCCCGGCTCACAGCTCACTTCCATCTTGCCTCGCGCTGGTTTGACGACGCCTCAGTAACGATCCACCTGCTGCCGCGGCCCCTGCCTGTCTACTGGGTCTTAAGCCGGCTGCGCCGGGAGCAGGAAACGCTCACCTTCGAAGCCGACATGGGTTTTCCGCCGGGCTTTCATCTCGATATCGTGCGTCACCGCTGGACCGGCCAGACGGGACCCAAGAGCCCAGCCCGCAGATGGATGATCACGCGGCCGGGCCCGGTGGTTCTCACCACTAAGGAAGACTGGCCCATGGAGCTGACTCCGGTGGTCAATGCCATTGTCGGCTGCCGCGACAAAGAATTCGTGAACGTGCGCTTCAATCAAACCGCGCCGCACTTCGCCGCCACCGTAGGTCTTGACAGCCTCTCGGACCAGAAATCGGCCAGCGCAGTGCTCGGACTGTTCCGGGAACTCGCCGCCAGTTCCTCGGCGAAGCAGCACTAGAGAGCGTCGTTCGCCCTTCGCTACTTCTACTCCGGTTCGGCTACGAAGCGGTAGCCGACTCCTCTTACCGTTTGCAAGTGTTTGGGGCGCGACGGATCTTCCTCGATGTAACGCCGCAGGCGCACAACAAAGTTATCGATGGCGCGGGTGTCGGTATCTTCGTGCAGACCCCAGACTTCTTCGAGCAGGACCTTGCGCGAAACTACGCGCCCCGCGCTGCGCACCAGGTAGCGCAGAAATTCCGCCTCCATGACGGTGAGGTGAATGATGTTGCCCAGGCTGCGGAGTTCGAGCTCGCGGAAATCGATGGACTTGCCCGCGAACTGGAACGTATCGGCTGGGTTCTCAAGCGTCGATGGCTCGTTCGCCATGGCCGGTGGCGCGTTGCCGGCAGCGGACGTGGCGCTCTGCTTCATCCAGACACTGCGGCGCAGCAAGCCGTCGAGCCGTGCAATCAGAATCGCCAGCTCAAACGGCTTGGGGAGATAGTCGTCAGCGCCTGAAGCGAATCCCTGGAGGACATCCTCGGGGCGCCCGCGCGCCGTCAACATCAGAATGGGCACATAATTTTTCTTTTCGCGGAGCACCGACGCCACCTCGAAGCCGCTTTTGCCCGGCAGCATTACATCCAGGACCACGACATCGAAGCGCTCGGCGCGGTCGACGAGACGCGAGAGCGCGTCTTCGCCGTCGCTTGAAACTTCCACGTCGTGCCCCTCCGCTTGCAGGTTGAAGCGCAGGCCCTGCGCCAGGTGAGCTTCGTCCTCGACGACGAGCACGCGGCTCATGCGATCCTCCGCCGCGGTAATTCCATGGTCACGGTGGTTCCCTTTCCTGCTCCCTCGCTCTCGGCAAAGACGCGCCCACCGTGGTTGCGGGCAATCGAACGCACGATGAATAGACCGAGGCCAGTTCCTTTCACGCGCGGACGGCCTCGCCCCCGCACCCTATAAAAGCGTTTAAAAATCCGCTTCAGCTCGTTCTGTGGAATGCCTACGCCCTGATCGCGCACGCGCAGAACGATGTGCTCGCCGCCGGGTGCCGCGAGTTCGACCGTAATATGCACGCCGCCGGGCGAATACTTGACTGCATTGTCGAGCAGGTTGCTCACGGCCGTGTGCAACTCCTCGGGATCGCCGAGCACGCCCGCACCGCCAGCCTGCGAAAGCGACTCCTGGTAAGCGAGCTGCTCCGGAAGAAGGTGATGGCGGGCGCGCGCCAGCTCCACGCATTCGCGCACGAGCGAATTGAAATCCACCGGAATGCGCTGGCCGGAAGCCTTCTTCTGCGCCACTGCGCCTGCCTTAAGTACCTGTTCGACGATCCCCATGAGGCGCTCGGTATCGACCAGCATGAGCTGATAAAACTCCTGCCGCCGCGCCTCATCTACCTCGCGACGCTGCAGGGTTTCGAGATAAAGACGGATGGAGGCGATGGGAGTCTTCAGTTCGTGCGTGACGGCGTTGATGAAGCTGTCGTGCTGCTCGTTGCGCCGAATCTCGCGCACCAGAAAAATGGTATTGAGGACGAGGCCGGTGATAATCGCGCCGAAGAAGATGATGCCGAGAAAGACCTTGATGCCTGCGCGCCAGTTGAGGATGATCCAGCCGCTGCCCACCGCGAAGGCCACCGCCGCCAGGCAGACGCCGAACGTGAGGAAGAAATAAATCGCTTTGCGCCGGCTGGAGATCCGCACAGGGAGATTGTAAACACTTCACCGCCGAGACGCGGAGGACGCCAAGAAAATCGAGGAATTGATCTGGCGGGGAGGGGAGGGTGTCGAGGGGAGAGATTCCGGGGTTATGAGTGTAATCGGGATTTTTTCACCAATCATCATTGGCAGTAACACCTTTTAAGGAACCACGATCTCGCAGAACAGGCTGGAACCGTCGACTTCAGTAATGCGGGGTGTGACTCCCAAGCCAGCAGCAAGCTTCTCAAACGTTGTCCTATCGGCCGTCGTGGCACGAAAACCGTCCTTGCAGACGATCACTCCGTTACCTGTGGCTTGGTGATCAATCTCACCGATCAGGCGGTGGGCGGACTGAATTTCAAACCATTGCAGTCGATGCTCCCAGAACTGAGCCGAATAGCTCGAAAGCAGCACCAGGCCACCCGATCGGGTCACACGAAGCGCCTCCCTGAAAAGCTGTTGTTGATCAACCGCGAAGGCGCAGATGCCGTTCTGAACGCAGAGGGTCAAATCAAAGGTACGGTCGCGAAAGCCCATGGAAATGGCGTCCATGCAGGCGAGGCGGAGCGATGGTTTGCGTCCCATGAATTCCGACGCCATGCGAAGGCTCGCCAGCGACGTGTCGATTCCGAATACAACATGCGCGGCAGGGAGAAGCCGCTCAACAACTCTGCCATAGCCACAACCCAGCTCCACGACGACCATGGAGGGTCTCGTTCTTCCAAGGACGAACTCGATTTCGGCTTCGAGGTACGCCTGGGTGCGGGGCGGAGCGAGATCATAGCAAGCGCGGAGGCGTTCAGCCGCGAGCTTTTCAGTGTAGTAGCCGGGCATTGTGCGACTCTTGTGATGATAAAAGAAGGCTCCTCGCAAGGGTCGTCGCCCTCAGTTGACGAAATCGGCGATTTCACCAAAAAGGCTCCCAACCCAAGCCACCGGGGCCTGGTTCGAGAGCCTTTACTGAGAACTGAAAACTGACAGCTGAGAACTGGTCTTTAGTCGTTTCCCGCGACCGTCGCCACCAAGCCCGCTGCCTTCAAATCCCGCAGCAGTTCCGGCTTCGGCGGCAGATTGTCGAGCGTTACTTTGTAGACGTGGCGCGCTAGCCCCATCTTCTTCAGCAGCCAGATGCCGTACCAATTTAGATCGATCTCATACCACGTCATACCGTGCCGCGCCGATACAGGATGCGCGTGATGGTTGTTGTGCCAGCCTTCGCCCCAGGTAAACAAGGCAACCAGGAAGTTGTTGGTCGACAAGTCCTTCGTGGCAAACCTTCTCGATCCCCACATGTGCGTAACCGAGTTCACCGCCCAGGTGGCGTGCAGACCGACCACCGTGCGCGCGAAGACTCCCCAAAGCAGCCAGGGCAGGCCGCCGATCGCATAGAGAATTACGCCGACGATAATGTTGCTGGTCCAGTGGTACTTCGTCAGCCAGACGTGAACTTTATCGTTGGTGAGGTCGGGGACATAGCGCGCCAGGGTGGTTGTGTCGTGGTGCATCGACCGGCCTGAGAGGATCCAGCCCATGTGCGACCACCATTTGCCGTCGATCGGCGAATGCGGATCGCCCTCGACATCGGAAAACTGATGATGAATGCGGTGCGTCGCCACCCAGAAAATCGGCCCGCCTTCGAGCGCCAGCGTGGCGCACCAGGTCAGAAAATATTCCACCCACTTCGGGGATTTAAATCCGCGATGCGTGAGCAGCCGGTGATAGCTCATGCCGATGCCGAGGCTGCCGGAAACCCACCAAAGGAAGCAGGCGACGAAGAAAGCTTTCCAGGTAAAGAAAAACAGCGCTGCTACCGCGCCCACATGAAACAGCAACATCGCGGTTGCCGTGCCCCAGTTGAAACCGTCGCCCTGGGCGGCCGCTTTGCCATAGCCGGCTCCGCTGCCCGGCGCGTTTAAAGTTTCGGTATTGGTTTCGCTCATCCTCTTGTTCTCCCCGTGATCTTTGTGAAGCCCGAATAGGACGATAGCGCGAGTACGGCTAATTCTTTGTAATACTTGTGTAAGACTCGCCGCGAGAGGAGGTTACGGGGGTAACCACTCTGCCTGTGCGGACCAGAGCGGCGATTCGCGACGAGGGCGTGACGCTCCTTCGACAAGCTCAGGGCACGCTCTCGGGACAGCCGGCAAGATGCCGGCGCTACTAATCCCGCTACAATGGCGGCGTGCCGTTCCGAGTCCGACAATTCGAAAAACGCGATTTCGAGACGCTTTGGCGAATCGATCAGGCCTGTTTCGTGCCGGAACTGGCATACTCTCGGCCGGAGTTGGCGTTCTATATGCGGCGGGCTTCGGCGTTCACGCTGGTGGCGGAAGACGAGGAAAAGGGAAGGCCCGCGGATGGCGCGCGCGTGGCCGGCTCAAAAATTCTGGGATTCATTGTGGCAGAGAAGCAGCGGCAGACCGGACACATTATTACGATCGACGTAATCGAGGGAGCGCGGCGGCTGGGCGTCGGTTCGGGCTTGCTGGCGGCGGCCGAAGATCGGCTGCGAGAAAACGGAGCGGTTGCGGTCGAACTGGAGACGGCGGTCAACAATGATCCGGCGATTCGCTTTTACAAGCAGAAAGGGTACTTCGTGGAAAGGACGGTTCGCGGGTACTATTCGAATCAGCTGGACGCGCTGGTGATGGGGAAGGCGCTGATGGGAAATGAGTAGAGCTGGTGAATGTGGGGGCGGGGCGCCCCCGCGACCGCCGGCAACCACCCCAGCCCGCAAAAAGCGCGCGGCCTGGGGACCCCGGCAAGGTGCCGGCGCTACACTTCATTGGCGACGGAATTTTGGCGCTACATTTTGGCAAGGATGGTTTCATGAAGATTGCGATTCAAGGGGAGCTGGGGTCTTTCAGCCACGAGGCGGCGGAGGCAATGGTGCGGCGGGCTCGGGTGGTGCCTTGCGCGCGGTCGCTGGAGGTGTTTGATCGGATAAAGCGTGGGGCAGTGCATGGAGCGGTGATTCCGATTGAGAATTCGCTGGCCGGGTCGGTGGCCGAGCACTTTGACCTGCTGCTGAGCCGCGACGTGCATATCGTCGTCGAGTTCCGGCTGCGCATTGTGCACAACCTGATCGCATTGCCGGAGACAAAACTCGCTGCGGTGCAGCGCGTATTTTCGCATCCGGTGGCGCTCGATCAATGCCGGGATTTGTTTGCCAAGAATCCGCGGCTGAAAGCGGAGCCGTTTTACGATACCGCCGGCAGCGTGAAACACGTGATGGCGGAAGGCCTGACCGATGCGGCGGGTATCGCAAGCAGGCGCGCGGCGAAGGTGTATGGCGGCAAGATTTTGAAGGCTGGGATTGAAGACGACAAAAAGAATTTCACGCGGTTCTTTCTGATTCGCCGCGGGAAGGCACGAGCGGCGCGAAATGCAAACAAAACCTCGCTGGCATTCAGCCTACGAAATATCCCTGGCGCGCTGTTCAAGGCGCTGAGCGTGTTTGCACTGCGCGACATCAGCTTGAGCAAGATCGAGTCGCGGCCGATGCGAGGGCGTCCGTGGGAGTATGTGTTTTTTGTGGATTTGCTGCGCGGCGATGATCAGGAGCTGCGGAATGCGCTGCGGCATCTGGGAGAGGTGGCGGAACTGGTGAAGGTGCTGGGGATTTACCGGGAGGCATGAGCGAGACCAATAATGACTGCGAGTCGCATCGGCGGCGTCGGGACGCCCACCCGCCACAGCCGGCAGGATGACGGCGCTACGCTTTGGCGGCTGTCTTAATTCGTCACAAGTCGATGTGATGTGCTGCATTGCAGCATGGGGCGGCTAGGCGTAGGTTGGAAGTAAGGAGAAACGATATGCGTTTGGTTCAGTCTGTGCTCGCGATTGCGATTGGCGTTATCCTGCTCAGCGCTTGGGCGGTTGCCGGTCAAGATCAGTTGGGTATTGCCGATGTTTACAAGGTTAGTTTTTCAGAAAAGGTGTGGGTGGCGGATACGCTGCTGCCTTCGGGGAATTATGAGATCCGGCACGTGATGGAAGGTGTCGACCATATTATGGTATTCCGGCAGGTGGGAGCGAAGAAGCCGGCGGAAGTGCGTGCCAAATGCACACTGGTTCCGCTGCCGGAGAAGGCGCTGGAGAACGAGAAGCATTTCGAACTGAATGCGGCCAACGAGCGCGTTCTGCACGAGCTTATCTTTAAGGGAGACCGGGCAAAGCACGTGTTTTGACGTAGGTTTCGTCCAGCTTCAGGGCCTGAAAGAGCAGGTGCGAACCCGAGCACCGTGCGCGCACGGCGTTCGTTTCACGCAGGTTAGCGCCCAAAGTGCAGGCGCCAACTTGGGGGCACCTTGCTGCAATTCTCCCTCGGCGATTACCGGCGTGGGGCCGGGGGCCGTTCATCACTTGCAAATGCAGGAAAAAGGTCTAGAATTCAACGACCTAGCCTATGGGTTTGCATCTTTTTGCCAGGCTGGTTCATCAAAGTTGAGTGAATATCACTCAAGGGAAGAGCATGAGCGATCTTAATTCTCCTGTTTCATATGAAGTGTCGGGGCATTCGCTTCCGATCTTGCCGGTGCGCGACACCGTTTTATTTCCGCATGCGGTGCTGCCGCTTACCGTGGGGCGTGAGAGCTCGGTGCAGTTGATCAACTCGCTGGGCGAGGACAAGACGATTGTGGTGGTGGCGCAACGCGAGGCACGCGTCGATTCGCCGCAGCCGACCGACCTTTATTCGGTTGGGACGCTAGCCGTTGTCCACAAAGTTGTGAAGATGCCGAACCAGAGCCTGTTTGTTTTTGCCGAGGGTTTGGAGCGCGTGCGTCTGGCGGATTTTGCCCAGTTGTCGCCGTTTATGCGGGCCCAGGTGGTCACGATCGCGGAAACGATTCCGCCCAAGGATTCGGAAATTGAAGCACTGCAGCGGAATGTGCTGACGCTGTTCCAGCAGATTGTGGCGGGGTCGCCGACGCTGTCGGACGAGCTTTCGACGGTGGCGATGAATATTGAAGAGCCGGGGCGGCTGGTGGATTTTATCGCGTCGTCGTTGCCGTCGCTTTCGACCGCCGACAAGCAGGATACGCTGGAAACGACGGACGTGCGCGTGCGCCTGGAGAAAATCAACCAGCACCTGGCGAAAGAACTGGAAGTGCAGCAACTGCGCAACAAGATCCAGTCGGAAGTGCAGGATCGCGTGCAGCAGACGCAGCGCGAATACTATCTGCGCGAGCAGATGAAGGCAATTCAGAAAGAACTGGGCGAGCAGGACGAAGGGCAGCGCGAGACCGAGGATCTGAAACAAAAGATTGAAGCGGCGGGCATGCCCGACGATGTGAAGAAGGAAGCCCTGAAGGAATTGGGGCGGCTTTCGCGCATGTCGCCGATGGCGGCCGATTACTCGGTCACGCGGAATTACATCGAGTGGCTGGCGATCCTGCCGTGGAATAAGACTTCGGGCGTGGAGATCGAGATTCCCAAGGCAAAGGAAATCCTCGACACCGACCACTACGATTTGCAGAAAGTGAAGGACCGCATTCTTGACTATCT
>Ga0074045_10004016_pt1 | contig 13109 bp, 11 predicted proteins | sample BogForMeECP23OM2_FD_94442 | JGI IMG/M metagenome (GOLD analysis project Ga0074045, IMG submission 94442) | Bog forest soil microbial communities from Calvert Island, British Columbia, Canada - Bog Forest MetaG ECP23OM2 | ecosystem: Environmental > Terrestrial > Soil > Wetlands ... | reverse complement strand
GGCGGCCTGGCAGCGCCCGGCGATCTGGCCGGCCAGACTCTTCAGGCTGGGTCGTGTGCGCTTGGCGTAGTGCTGATCGATCGCTTGCTGGATGATGGCTTCCGCCCGGGAGTTGAGACGCTTCGCGCGAGGGGCGTGACGGGCAGGCAAGAACTGGACGATCCCGTCGCCGCGGATGCGGATCTGCCGCAACAGCGCCCAGGTGCGCCGCGGGGTGACGCCGAGCGCATCGGCGGTCGCGGTCACGTCGGCCGTTGTTCGGGGGCGGTTGGCGAGGACCAGGAGCAGATCCCGGCGCCGCATCGCCGCGGCCCACTCGGCTTCGTCGTAACGCAGCTCGTCAACCAGCCCCGGCGAGGTTGCCCCCAGCGTCGGGCTGTCCAGCAACCGGATGCGCAGCGGGTCGGCCGCCACCTCTTGTCCGCTGTCCGAGCTGAGCAGAACTGCCTCGGTGTCCACGACCTGCCGCACCCGCCAGCGCCTGCCCGCATAGGCGACCGAGGCGCCGGCGCGGAACCGTGATGACATCTCACCCCCACGCTGAAGCGCCAAGGGGACCTTACGTCGCACGCTGAACCCGCAAGGGGACCGTTCAGTGAAATCGACAGGGGATCAAGCTGCTGAAATCGCTTCGGTCGCACTGAAATCGCCAAGGAAGAGCGACACCTGGCCCCGCGGCCGGCACCCCTGTCCGTCACCGCAGTCGCCGGCCCGCTCGAACGCGCCGCCGCGGCTATCGCGCGCCTCGACCAGGCCCTGGTTAGCCACCCTCTGCGCCCCGCCTTCCTCTACCGGGCCCGTCTCGAGGCGGTGCGGCGACGGGCTGCCGTCGACGGCCTGTCGATCGACCCCTGGCATCTGGCGGCGGTGCTTGAGGGTCTGCGCCTGCGCATGGACGGCGCGCTGCGCATCATCGATCGCGGGATGATTCTCGACGCCGCCCGCCACGCGCTTGGTCTGCATCAATGGATCACCGCACCGGACTTCGATCAGGAAGGTGAGGTGCAGCGCGCGGCGCGGGCGCTGGCTTCACCCACCGGCGGCTCGCCGCTGCTCTTGGCCGCGTCCAGCATGCACACGTGGCTGAATCAGGGGGGCACGCGCCCGCCGATCCGAGCGGCGCTGATCCGCAATTGGACAAACCACGGCCTGCTGTGCGTTCCGGTACCGCTCACCGGACCGAAGGCGCTCGGCGCACACGTGCCGTTCGAGGTCGACGCCTGGGTGCCGATCTTTCTCGACGCCCTGGCCGACGAGGCGGCTGATGGCCTGCAGCTGCTCTTCGATCTGGAGCGCAGCTGGTTCGCCGCCCGCTGCGCCGCCGCCGCGGGCCGGCGCAGCACGTCGCGCGCCGCCGCCGCAATCGACATCCTGTCCGCCGCACCGCTGGTGTCGGCGACCACGCTCGCCGCCGGCCTCGGCATGGCGGTCAAGAACGCGATCGCGCTGCTGGAGGGGTTTGCCGAAGCCGGGATCGTCGTCGAGGTGACCCGCCGCTCTAAGCGGCGGCTGTTCGGTTTGGCGGGCTTGGCGCCGCTGCGCGACGAGGTCGCAGCGCCGCGACGGCCGGAGCCCGGGCGGGGCCGCGGTCGGCCGCCGTTGATCAAGCCGGAAGAGGCGCTGCCAACCCTGCCGCTTCCCGATCGCCCATTGACGCAAGTCGAGCGCAGGGCGATCGACTACAGCGACCTCGATCACTGGATGGCCTATGCCGACAAGGTGATCCGCGAGACAAGACGATCTCTCGAGGCGCTTGCGACGAAGTGAGGTCGTGACTGCGAGCGGTTCGTTGCCAATCCGGTCGAATTCATCAGGCCGGCGAATTCGCGCGAGAGCATGCAAAGTCGCGGGGAGACGGACGGTGCTTCTCCTCCTCGCCGCCTGCGTCGGAAGCCTCAACGCCACTCTGGAGACACCCTTTCGGTGGCTCTGTCCCGACTGCCGCCCGCGGAAGGGCATGGGTCCAATCGCTGCCGCAGCGTGAAGTCCCAACGACTTTGCGTAGTCTCGTCGGACTGTCGCTGGCGGAGGGAAAAGCTCTGCTGACCGCAGCATGGCGTGCAGCTTCGCCAGCTTTTTTCACTCCCCACCCCGACAAAGTCCGTGATCTCGTGAACCGGTACGCGCTATGGTCGGAAGCGTAACAGACAACCAATCTGGAAGCCCCGCATGGCTGAAAGCCCGGATCAGACGATCCCACCTTGTGTCGATTGCGCGAACCGCGCGATCGAGCGGCTCGCCGAGATGTTCGTCGCCATGGGACAGAAAAAGCGCATCGACCTCGGCCAGACTCCGGCCGAGCGGCCGGTCTTCCGCAAGCTGCACGGTATCGCGCATGGACGATTCGAGCCGCTGCCGGACCTGACGGAAGACCTGAGGCTCGGGATCGTCGGGCACGGTACCTTGGCAGCTTGGGTGCGGTTCTCCAGCGACACCACGCCGACCTCTCCAGATCTGCGCTCGACCGTCGGTATCGGAATCAAGCTGTTCGGTGTGTCTGGGCGAAATGCGTTGGGCGAGGATGGCGCCACCGCCGACCTCATCATGCAGAACTTTCCCGTCTTCTTCGTCGACGACGCGCAGCAGATGTGCGAGTTCACCTATGCCGGTGTCGTGCTCGGCGACTACCCGAGCTACCTGGCCTCCCATCCGAAAACCGCAAAAATCCTCGACGACATGGCAAAGGTCGAGGGCAGCGGGCTGACCACAACGTATTGGTCGATCCTGCCGTTCAGGCTCGGCTCATCGCGAATCGTGAAGTACCGCCTTCAGCCGGAGACGCCACCGGCGAACGTGGCAAACGCCGGGGCCGACTATCTTGCGACCGACATGGCGAACCGGCTTGCTGCGGCGGAATACCGCTTCCGCTTGATGATCCAGCAGCGGACCGACCCCGGCAGCATGCCGCTGGATCAGGCGACTGTGGATTGGCCAGAGCACCTGAGTCCTTTTGTGCAGGTCGCCACGCTGATCCTACCGCGTCAGGACGTGATGGTGCGGGGTCAGTCGAAGTATGGGCAGAGCCTTGCCTTCAACATCTGGCGCGTGCCGGAGGTGAACGCACCGGTGGCGGAGTCCTCCATCGCGTCAGTGCGCAAAGCGGTCTACGCCGCCAGCGCCGAACTGCGCCATGCCGCCAACGGCGAGCCGCTACAGGACCCCACGCATCCGCGCCCGGCAACACAGCGCCAGGCGGTACAGGACGACTGCATTGTCCGCGCGGTGATCCATCCATCAGTCGGCGTCGCGCGTGTCGGCAGCAGCCCGGACGAATGGTTCATCGGGCCGGAGATCACGGAACCCGAGCCCGCTGCGCCGGGCTTCTACCGCGACCATCGCGGCGCGCTGAAGCGCCAGGCCGCCCGCTTCCGCATCTACGGCGTGAACATGCAGGGCGTGATCATCCGCGAGTTGACGGGCGGACAGCCGGGCGCCGAGATCACGTGGTCGGTGCAGCTGGCGAACACGAAGGCCGCCTGGTACGGGTTCCAGCTCGCGCTGGACGTGCCTGAGGCCGCCTCCGCCCCACCGACGACCTTGCGTAATGCCACCGTTGCGGACCGGACAAAGCTGGCGATCATGCCTTCTGCGCGATCCGTCCAAGGCGCTAATGCGACCGCGCAGCAGTTCGATGATGGCCGGTTCATGGACACGTCGGTCTATCTCGGGGAGATCTGCACCGATGCAGCCGGACGGCTGATCGTACTCGGCGGCCACGGCAAGTCCGCCTCCGTCGATGGCAGCACAGCGATCACCTTCGCGAACAACGAAGGCTGGTATGACGACGTCTCGGACGGGCCGGTAACCGCGCATGTATTGCTCGATGGACGGCCGCTGGAGGTGACGCTAGCCTGGGTGGTCGTCGCACCGCCGAATTACGGGCCACAGCGGAAGTCGGTGCGCACCATGTGGGATCTGATGCGCGATACCGCCATCAAGGCCGGCACGCTGCCACGTCCGGCGCGGCCATCCTTCACCCACGACATCCTGCCGATCTTTCTCCGCTTGGCTGGCCTGCAGTGGGTCAATGCCGGCTTCGCCGCCGGGTTCGGCTGGCAGGGTCTGGTGGATCTTGCCTCACCCGCGGCCATCGCGAGGCTGGCTGACAACGGCCCGAGCGGGGCGGAATACCGCAAGGCGATCGCCAATCAGTTCCGCAACTTCACCGTCGATTCATGGTCGCCGGTGCCGTGGCCCTGGTTGTACGGCGACGCGATGAACATCCCAGCAGCACAGACGCCGCGCCAACACGCCGCGCTCAGCGACACCCAGCTGTGGTTCCTGGAGCAATGGGCCGCGGGCACCTTCACGGCGGATTACGATCCGCATGCCAAGCCGCCGCGCACGATCGAGGACGTGCCGCTGGCGGAACAGGGCGACATGCTGACCCGCGGCGCCCTGGAGTTCTGTCTCGCCGACGCTTTTCATCCCGGCTGCGAGATGACCTGGCCCATGCGGGCGGCGAGCCTATATATGGCACCGTTCCGCGTGGCGCACGCACCGGAAGGCTGGATTGCGCCTTCGCTCGGCGAGGTGCTGACCAGCGATTCCGTAACCATTCCGAACGGTCCGCTCTATGGCCAGGTACCCGGCGGCCTGACCCGATGGATGGCGGTGCCCTGGCAGACCGACACCGCCAGTTGCCGCTCGGGCTACGACAAGACCTACGATCCCTACGTACCCTCGTTCTGGCCGGCACGGGTGCCGAACGAGGTTCTGACGCGCGAGAAATACGACATCGCAGTTGACCCGAGCCGTCCGTTGGCCGAGCGACGTGCCGCCTTCGCCAACCGCGCCGCGTGGATCGATCCGCTGGGCGACACCAGCTATACCGACCAAATCAACAACATGATCGCACATTTCGATCATCTCGGCGTCGTCGAAGTGCGCGACGGACCGCCCGGCGATGTCTTCCCGACGTATATCGAGGTCGAGGACCAACACAAGCCGATCCCTGATGTGATGGCGGGTGACCATGGGATGAAGGAGATGGTCGCCGGCCACGCTGCCCCGGCAGCGAGTCATGGCGCGCCCGTGACGGCGAAGCGGGTTGACCTGACGAAGATCGAGAAGGTGAGGCGTTTCCCGGGGGGCCTGCGGACCTGAGCGGCGTTGATACAGGTCGACGCGATCGTCCTGGGCGCCGGACCGGCCGGCGCCACTGTTGCGCTGAATCTGGCTCCGTTCCGAAGCGTGCTAGTCGTGGAGCAGCGGGCGCGTCCAGCCGTCCGCATCGGCGAGAGCCTGCCGCCGGCGGCGAGACGGCTGTTGGTCGACATGGGCCTGTGGGAAGGCTTCGTCTCGGACCGGCACCTGCCCTGCTACGCCCGACGAAGTGCGTGGGGCACCCCCGATCCCGTCGAAATCGACACGATCCGCGATCCCGACGGACATGGGTGGTTGCTTGACCGAGCGAGGTTCGAAGCCCGGCTGCGCGCCACCGCCGCGTCGCGCGGAGCGACGATCCTGGCCCCGGCGAAGGCAGGTCCGATTGGCCGTGGGGACGACTGTTGGACTGTCGCCGTCTTACATGATGGACGAACGCAGGAAATTCGGGCGCGCGTTCTGATCGACGCGCGCGGCCGAGCTGCGAGGCCCTTGCCGCCCGCGGCGGCAAAGCGCCGGGTGACCGACCGGCTCGTCTGCGGCTGGCTCATCAGCAACGATCCTGGAGGTGCCGGCTCTCCGGGCGTGATCTACACGGAGGCCGAGGCCGAGGGTTGGTGGTATAGCGCTCCGCTGCCTCGCGACCGGAGGATCGTTGCATTCCATACGGATGCTGACCTGCCTTCGGCGATCGATGCGAGCGACGCGGGCCGGTTGGCGGAACGGGCCGCGCGCTTGCCAACACTGGGCGCGGCGTCACCGAGCACCGGCTCCGTGCTTGCAGCCGAATATGGCTTTTGCGCTGCCCATACCTGCCGCCTTGATCCGACAGCCGGCGACGGCTGGCTCGCAGTCGGCGATGCGTGCCTCGCCCTCGATCCGCTGTCGTCGCAAGGCTTACTCAACGCGCTCTACACCGGCTTGGCAGCCGCCGAGGCCGCCGACCGCATTCTGTCCGGCGATGCCATCGCATGGCGCGATTATCAACGAAGCGTCGGCGAGATCTGGGGTGTCTACTGGCGCCGGTTGCCGGCTTGGTATCGGCAGGAGCGACGCTGGGGCCATCACCCGTTCTGGCGTCGTCGGGCCGCTTCAGGATCCTGGAACGAACCCGCTCTCGCGGGAGGGCGCTACGCATAGGGCTGGGAAGGGGATGAAGACCGGCCAGGAGGTTTGATGGGATCGGTGTGACCCGAGGATGAGAGCATGCGAAATCTGGCTCCTCCTCAAAGTGAGGGCGCGCTCGTGTCTGTCGGAGTTCCGGCCGCGGGCGACGCGCGGCAGATCGCCACGCATGAAAGCGAAATTTGGCCTGGAGCCGGGATCTGACATTCGGGTCTCGAGAATCGAGAGCGCGGAAGGCGGGCCGATGTGCGGATTGCGGCGTCGAATCGGCCTCGCGGACGGGCGGCTACGTTCGCCGGCTGCAGGACCTGCCGGTGCAGGGAGCCGCCGTCCGGCTCGAGGTCAGGGTGACACGCTGGCGATGCCGCAATCGCCTTTGCGAGCGGCAAAGCTTTACAGGCAGCATCGCGGCCACGGCCCCAGCCCACGCCAGGAGGACGCGCCGGGTCAGCGAACTGGCGCGCCTGGTCGGCGTCGCAGCCGGCGGGCGGCCGGCGGAACGGCTGCTCAGCCGCCTCGGCCTGCGGCAGAGCGATGACACCATCCTGCGCACGCTCAAGCGTCACGCCGCGTAGCGCCAGCGCCAGCCGCTGCGCGTCGCCGGCATCGACGATTGGAGTTGGCGGAAGGGACGCCGCTACGGGACGATCATCGTCGACCTCGAGCGGCGCGAAGTGGTCGACGTGCTCGCTGACCGCTCCGCAGAGACGACAGCGAAATGGCTGGTGCGGCGCCCAGGAGTTGAAATCGTGAGTCGGGATCGCTGTGGCCTCTATGCGCAGGGCGCGCGGTCCGGCGCGCTGCAGGCGCGGCAAGTGACCGATCGGTTTCATCTGCTGCAAAACCTGCGCGAGCGGATTGAACAGCAGCTGAGCCGTGTATATCGCGGGACCAGCGCGGCGGCGGAGGCGCAAGCGTCCCCGGTCGTCATCGCGGCCGCGGCCCACGACAGTCATGGCCGGCAGCCGGAATTGGCGAAACACCTGTTGCTGGAACGGCGCGGTCGACGGGCCGTTTGGCTCGACCGCTTCGAACGGGTCAAAACGCTCCAGCGCGAGGGCAAAAGCCTCAGGCTCATTGCGGACGAAACCGGCCTGAACTGGCGGACCATCGCGAAATGGACGAGCGTCGAGGCGTTGCCTGAGCGGCGGACCATGGCTCCGAAGCCGACGACGCCGATCAAATTCGAAGCTTACCTGGCGCGGCGCTGGGCGGAGGGGGTGAGGTGCGCGCGCCATTTGCTTTCCGAGATCAGGGACCGCGGCTACCTAGGCAGCCTCACTCACCTCAATCGCCTGCTCTCGAAATGGCGTCGAGCTGGCCACGGCCCGGCGCCGAACGAATCGGATGCGAACGACGCAGCGGATTGGACGGGAATGGGACGTGACCTCCCGCCGTGGGCCGCCAGCTTCCTGTGCATGAATCCGCGGCGGCAATTGACGGAACGGGAGGCCGAGAACGTGGCCAAGCTGAGCAGTGCGGCGCCCGGCTTCATGACGATGCGGAAATTGGCGATGCGCTTTCGCGGCATCCTGAAGGGCCGCAACCCGGGCAAGCTCGACGCTTGGCTGGAGGACGCGTGTCGTGTTGCCATTAATGACCGGACTCTAAACTAGCGAAAACAATGAGTTACGATTGCCGATAACTCCGGACTGTGCCATTAATTCCGGAATCCGCGCACCGGCGTTGCCGTTAATAAAGGAATTTGACCCCGCACGTTGCTGCAAGGTCAATCGCCATGTCGGATGGTTTCGCCGGGAGCGATCCGGCCTGGATGGAGGCTTGCCGCCGCGAGGAGGCGAGCCGTGACCTGCTTCGGCGCTCCCGGATCGCATGACAAAAGGCGTGGTGGAGGACGTTGCATGGGAACTGGGCCTGAGCCGCAAGACGCTTTACCAGTCACCGCTACCTGTCCGACAGATTCCGGCATTAATGGTAGCAACGGCGGCGAACGAGCACTTTTCCACTCGTTTTCGGCAATACGACAGGAGGGCTGCTGCAGGCCGGCAGCGCACCGAAGGGAGGACCTGACACGATCTGGACGCTCTACCTGGAGCGCGAAGAGCATGAGCTAGCGCCGCTCAGCACCCACTACTCACGTGACGAAGCGACGCAGGAGGCCGAACGCCTGTACGGGCAGCCGCTCGCGTGGGCGCCACTCGACGCGCACATCTGGACCGCCATCCTCGACATGGACTCCACGTACGTCGTCACCGATCTGTAGGAGCGCAGCCGAAGCCGCAGACCAGACGCTGGGATGCCGCCGACCTCCTGAAGACCAACGGAGCCAATCTGAAACTCCTCAATCGCTGATTGTGAATCGGCACCCAAACGGGACCCCCCTATCATCGGGAGGGACCGGCAGCCGACGCGGAGGCGGCATAGGGCATGCCGGCATGCAGGTATTCAGGCGGCGAAAGCGTGGCGAGGGAGGGGAGGCGGCTTCGGGATTCGCGGCATTGGGGCCGCCCTTTTCCGCACGATGCCGACGCGCCCGACGAGGTAGAAAATTCCTGTCCTGCGCAAGGCGTGCGTCAGGAGACCAAGCAAGCGCGCCGGCGGCAGCGCGATGTGCGAAGAGCAGCGCATCGACTATCTGGCCGCCTGCGACGGCAAGATCACCTGGGCGGCGTATTTCCGAAAGTGGGGGCCGGCACTTTGAGGACCTGTCGATCCCAGATGCAGGATTACAGCCAGAAACGAGTCTTACCGGACACCTTTTCAATAAGACGGATTCCGAAACGTCTTTCGACCTCCGCGGCATGTTCCTTGACCTCGCGCCAAGTGCTGGTCGATTTTGGGCCTGCAGCGGACGCACGAATGTAGGCATTCAGGCGCGACGCACGCGGCGCAAACAACGGCCACGCACCGTCATCTTTAAACAAATCGACCGGCCTTCCGCGACCAAAATTGGGACTCGCTGGAGTGCCCCAAAGGTACTGCCAATCCTCGGACATCATGTCGATAAACACGGCAGCTAGATCGCTGGCGGCGCTGCGTGCATACCTCTCGACGTCGGACCCCGCACCGCGAAAAATCTCCCGGGCGGCGAACTCCATAAAATACCGATGTGCCTTAGCCGTGCCACTGACTAAAGGTCGGAGAACGGGTGGCATAAAGAGCGGATCAGTTAGGAGATTGTGTATGGCGGGATCGTCAATCGCGCCTTCCGGCCGTGTCTCGAGCGCGATCACCTGCTTGTCGTCCCCCAATGCAATTGCACTGAACGGGCTCGCGCCTAGCCTCAGGAGAACTGCTGCCCATCCTACCGATTGCCGGCTGGGCATACCGGGGCGGAGCGCTGGCATACTCTGATACGCCAATCCGCCGTCCGGCGCGGCAAAGAGGGCTTCCACTCTACCATTCACAACATTGACCGGAATCTCCTCCTCTGCCGCGACGGCGATATCGCGCCTTTCCAGTAGGCGCCCTACTGTTCCGCGCCAGGCAACCCGATCAGCATCGCTCGACGGCTTACCTATCCAAGTCAGGAGGCCGTCGACCAATTCACCAGCGGCCACTGCATCGGCCGCGCTGAAATTGAGTCCCTGGTGTAATTCAGTCCAACTCCTCCTGCGTGGAGGTTCCTTAGTCGCGTACTTCGTATATTCTCGTGCGTTCGCGGGAGTGACGCGCAATATCTCCCAAACCCTGTCATAAATGCGCTGGACGAACACCTCAAAACTTGTCCGCGTGTCCTGTGGCTCCTGGAGTAGAGCAACCACCAAGCCGGGGTCAGAAAATATATAATCGCGCAGATAGCACAGGAACCAGTCGGGGTCAGCGGCCTGTGGCACGCGTAACATCATCTGCTTATGTAAGCTTTTCACCATAAGATAGCCGTCAAAGTACGCTCGCCCGACTTCTCCTCTTGGGTGTGTCAGGACGTTGGACTTGCGCGCGATGCCGTCACGGGAAACACGAATGCGTCTCAGAGCCGCCCGCACCATACCCGACGATTCCCGCTCGGTTGCGACCGGCCGGGATCTGCAAGCCATCCAGGTGAACTGCTGGAGATCCGAAGCTACTCTGCCGCGCCCGGGAATTGTGTCGAACTCTGCGAAGAGCGCCAGTCCCTCGCACAAGGGGCGCAAAAACTCCAGCACGCCGCGAAATGTCAGATGATCGCGCAGCGCCAAGACCAGTTCCGGTCCGCCTGCATTACCAAAAATTGCGGTCTCGGCTGAGCGCAGATTTAGGGCGGCAAGGACATTGCCCAAGGTCCCGTGAAAGCACCAATGGTGCGTTAGCTCATGCATGAACGGAGCCAGCATTTCCTCCGGCCATGCGCCAACGCCCATCAGCTTTGGCAAATCCCGCTGTAACACAACACCACGTGGGTGAATGGCGTTGAATGTCGGATCGATCGACGCGAAATCCGACGACCAAAGCGGCTCGGCGTCTACCATTACCGCGTCTTGCCTCGAGGCTTTGCGGCACCCTTCCGCCTATTATTTCTTGTAACACCAGCTTTTGGCTTCGTTACTGCCGCCGTCGTGGCTTTCGCGGAGCGGGCTTGCTTGGCCTTTGCCACCGAGCCCGGAAGGTCCTTCGGCTTGGTTGGAGCAAGCGTCTCCGAACGGCTCCGGTCAGGAGCAAGCTCGATCGTTGTCGAAGAGGCAGTGTGCCTGGTATCTAGCGCTAACGCATCTCGGCCCAGCTTCTTTAGGAGTTCATCCACGGCGTCCCCTCTTGCTTCGATCGAAACATCGACGGTCTCGATCTCGCCACCGGGCCGGCGGAGGGTGATGCTCCTTTTGACAACGATGGCTTGGCGACTCTTGAAAATTTTGTCGAGCAGCCCGGTCGCGCGCGCGCCGACTTTGGTGTTCTTTGCCAGCACCCAGATTGCTGCCCAAGTTAGCGGTTCACCCAGTTTGTGCTCGGGAGGATGTTCGACGACGACCAACTCGCCGTCTTTCATCATGACATTCACGATGTCCGGCTCGATGCCAAGTATGTCCTGCAGCTCGGCGAGCTCGGCCTTCGAGAGGCCTCTGAAGATAATCTTCTGACTTATGCTGGCCATGTCACGCTCCGGCATCTGTGGGCCCGTGCGGGCCCTCTACTGGTCCCGTCTTCCCCGCGGGAAACACGGCAGCATGGCATAGACCATACGGGGTCGTAAGGACCCCGGCGTCCACGAAGATCGCAGCGAAATAGGAATCCAGACCGCCAAATTCCGAAGTAAGTGAAGCCGAACTCCGGGCGCCGCACCAAGCCGTCGATACCGATCTGAGGACGGAGAGGCCGAGCTGCCGAGATCGGTAGCTAGTGACCTGAGCCCCTGAAACTCCTCTAGTTCTGAGTAGAGTCCGCCCGAGCAGGAGGCGGAGATGAAGAGGTCACGTTTTTCCGAGGGGCAGATCATCGGGATCCTGCGCGAGCAGGAGGCGGGATCGAAGACGGCGGATGTGTGCCGCAAGCACGGCGTCAGCGAAGCGGCGTTCTACAAGTGGAAAGCGAAATTCGGCGGCATGAACGTCTCCGAGGCGCGCCGGCTGCGACAACTCGAGGATGAGAACGCACGGCTGAAGAAGCTGTTGGCCGACGCGATGCTGGACAACGCGGTGCTGAAGGATATCGCCACAAAAAAATGGTGCCGCCTGCAGCAAGGAGGAGCGCGGTGGCTGCGGCGCGTGAGGCGCACGACATCAGCGAGCGGCGGGCGTGTGCGATCCTGGGGTCACCGGACGATTTGCTCAAAATCGTACGCTAGCGGGCGTGTACCGCACCCGGTTTTCTGGACACAAGAGTGTTGCTATGCGGCGACCTTCATCAACGCGCTATTCCAGGCGGTGCGTGCGTCGTTGGGACTGCGCAAGCCGTTCTTCTCGATCAGCCACTCCGCGTTGTAGCGGGTGACGAAAGTGCGGACGGCGTCACGGACCTCGTCGATGGTCTGGTAGATTCGGCCATGCACAATCTGCTCCTTGAGGGTACGGAAGAAGCGCTCGATGACGCCATTTGTCTCGGGCTCGCCGACGAACGCATAGCTTGGAGTCATGCCCCAGAAGCGGATCTGATTGTGGAAGTGTTCGGCGAGAAACGCGCTGCCGTGGTCGTGTCGCAGCGCCACACCGCGAGCGGTGCTAGGGCTGACGTGACCGAAGACATTGCGGACCGCCATGCCGACGGCCTGCACGGCGGCATAGCGATCGCCGCGCTTGGCAACGTGCCAGCCCAGCGCTTCGGCGTTCCAGTGTTCAATGACGCCGAACAGCCAGACCTTGCCATCCTGGACGGTGATGATCTGGGTCGCGTCAGTCGCCCACATGATGTTCGGCGCGTCGGTGATGATCTGCCGATCATGCGGCGGGTCGGTACGCGTGCGCGCTCGATGTGGCGATAGCAGGGCGTTCTCGCGCATCAGCCGCAGCACCCGTTTGCGTGCGACCCGGATGCCGTCCATCACCCGCAGCCTGGCCCACACCTTGCGATGCCCCTCGCCGTGCCAGGGCGAGCGGGCGAGATCGGCGCGGATCGCCGCCAGCAGGGCGTCGTCGGACACCACGGGCTTGGGTCCGCGACGCCGCGCCGGGACTGGGGTCGTCGTTGTGTCGGCCCGGCGCCGATCAGCATAGAAGGACGACCGCGGCACATCCCAGATCCGGCAAACATGAGCGATGCCGTAGCGGCGGCCCGTGGTCGGGGAAATCGCCGCCGCCATCACCGCGACCTCCTGCGGGCCAAAGGGCCGGGGCGCTCGATGCGAGAGCGCAGCAGCTCGACCTCCATGCTCAGTTCGCCGATCCGCTGCAGGGCCGTGGCGAGCTCACCACTCGCCGCATCCGTCTCGCGTTCCTTCAATGCGCCATCCAGCGCGACTTCGGCCTTCTGCCGCCAGCGCTCAAGCTTGTAGAGCGGCACGCCGAGCT
>Ga0074045_10004015_pt1 | contig 13116 bp, 12 predicted proteins | sample BogForMeECP23OM2_FD_94442 | JGI IMG/M metagenome (GOLD analysis project Ga0074045, IMG submission 94442) | Bog forest soil microbial communities from Calvert Island, British Columbia, Canada - Bog Forest MetaG ECP23OM2 | ecosystem: Environmental > Terrestrial > Soil > Wetlands ... | reverse complement strand
TGGTCAAAGATGAACTCACGTTGCTCTATCCGGAGCTTCAGAAATTTAGAGAAGACCTTTCAGGAAAGAAGGCCGCTATCTACGTGGGGGGCGCCTTCAAGGCCTTCTCACTGGTCAAGGCCTTCCGGCTGCTTGGAATGAAGGTCGTCATGGTCGGATCTCAAACGGGTACCGAGGAAGATTACAGGGAGCTGCATGAGATCACCGATGAGGGGACCATCATAGTCGATGACTCCAATCCCCTGGAGCTTTCGAGCTTTCTCAAGGAAAAGGATTGCGACATTTTTGTCGGGGGTGTCAAGGAGAGGCCCATAGCCTACAAGCTCGGGGTGGGATTCTGCGACCATAACCACGAACGCAAGCAGCCTCTGGAGGGCTTTGTGGGAATGCTCAACTTCGCAAGGGAAGTTCATTCCTCTGTCATGAGCCCGGTTTGGCGCTTTGTGCCCCGAAGGCGCCCCGCCACCGCTCAACACGGATGACAGACGCATCGAGCGGGCGCCTTCCGCGCTGCGCGAAGTACATTGCCCTGTTGTGTTTAAGTCTATCTTGCGAGGAAAGAGAAGGCCTCCCGCTGACGGCCCAAAGCGCATGACAGACGAACCGAGCGGGATGCCTTCCGCGCTGCGCGAAGTACCTTCCGCCTAAAGGCGGTAAATTGAATGACCAGATTACCGCCAAGGGATGCCCGGGAGAGCATTTCACCAAATGATCGCTTACTGTTGTTAACAAGTTTGTCATACGAGGTTTGAGATGGAACATTCGCCATACGTGTCCACCACCAACGCCTGTAAGCTCTGCAAGCCTCTTGGGGCTTGCCTCGCCTTCCGGGGCGTCGAAGGCGCCGTACCCATGCTGCACGGATCTCAAGGCTGCGCAACCTACATGCGCCGCTACATAATAAGTCATTTCAGAGAGCCTATGGACATCGCCTCATCGTCCCTGGGAGAAAAACACGCGGTCTACGGCGGAGCATCCAATCTCAAACAGGGACTGCGAAACGTCATGACCAAGTATGGCGCCGGGCTTATTGGTGTTGCAACGACCTGCCTGACGGAAACCATCGGCGATGACGTGCCGATGATCGTAAAAGAGTTCCGCCGGGAGATGAGGGACAGCGGCCTGCGGGACCTGCCGGCGCTCGTGACGGTATCGACGCCGAGCTACTCCGGAACGCACATGGAAGGATTCCATGCCGCAGTGAGGGCCGTAGTCGAACAGGTGTCAGAGGATGAGAAGTGCGCACAAATGTTGACGTTGCTGCCCGGTTTCCTCTCACCCGAGGACCTTCGATACCTCAAGGAAATCATTGATGATTTCCGGTACCCATCGGTCATTCTGCCCGACTTCTCCATGACCCTCGACGGCCCGGCTCTGCAGGAATATGAAAAAATCCCCCGAGGTGGAACACCCTTGGAAGACATACGGCGCATGGGGGGAGCGACTGCAACCTTTGAGTTCGGCACAACCCTGGATTGCAAGACGGCGGGGAAATTTCTCGATGAGCGCTTCGGGGTGCCTTTGCACCGGATGGGAATTCCGATAGGCCTTCGCGAAACAGACATTTTCTTCGATGCCCTGGAGAAGTTGAGCGGTACCGAGCGCCCCGGCAGGCATGTTCTTGAGAGGGGACGCCTGCTCGATTCCTACGTGGATGCGCACAAATACCTTTTCGGAAAGCGTGCGGTCATTTACGGCGAAGAGGACCTGGTAGTTGCGCTCACTTCTTTTTTGACCGAGGTCGGAATTACGCCCGTGCTTTGTGCATCGGGGGGCAGGAGCGGGCGGTTCAAGCCGGCCATAGAGCGGGTTACGGCCGGGATAGCGCCGCACCCGCCCGATGTCCGTGAAGGAATGGATTTCCGGCAGATCGGGGAGTTGGCCCGGGAGCTTTCACCCGAGCTGCTCATCGGGCACAGCAAAGGTTATACGCTCGCCAGAAAGCTCGGCATTCCCCTCATCCGTGTGGGGTTTCCCATCCACGACCGATTCGGAGCCCAGAGAATCCTCCACGTGGGCTACAGAGGAACACAATCGCTTCTTGACCGCATTGTGAACGCCCTTATCGAGGGAAATCAAAACGATTCGCCGGTTGGCTATGCATATATGTAAGAAAGGAAATTGAAATGAACATCCCGCGCGATTTGAGCCGCCATCCCTGTTTCAATGCCGCCGTCAAGGGTTCGTACGGCCGTGTTCATCTGCCGGTTGCACCTCACTGCAACATCAGGTGCAACTACTGCAACCGCAAGTACGATTGTGTGAACGAGAGCAGGCCGGGGGTGACAAGCGCTCTGCTTTCCCCGTTGCAGGCTTCCCGGTATATGGAAAAAGTCCTTGAACGCGAGACGCGGATAGCGGTCGCCGGAATCGCCGGCCCCGGAGATCCGTTTGCCAACCCGGAGGAAACGCTCCGGACGCTGCGCCTCATAAGAGAAAAATATCCGCATATTCTTCTGTGCCTTTCGACCAACGGGCTCCAAATCGCCGGCTACCTGGACGAAGTCGCCGAAATCGGTGTCTCCCATGTCACTATAACGGTCAATGCCGTCGATCCGCAAATCGGGCAGAAGATTTATAGTTGGGTCCGCGACGGAAAGATCATCTACCGGGGCTTGAAAGGCGCCGAACTGTTACTCGACCGGCAGATTGCCGCCATAAAAGGATTAAAGAGCAGAAGCGTTACGGTCAAGGTAAACACTATTGTCGTTCCTTCCGTAAACGACCGCCACGTCGAAGAAGTCGCCAGGACCATGGCGGGTCTGGGGGTCGATGTGCTCAATTGCATGCCGATGCACCCCAACAGGGACACGCCTTTTGAGGATATAGAGGAGCCTGGCGGGGAAATGATCGAAGAGGTCCGCGCAAGGGCCGGGCGTTATCTGCCGCAGATGCGGCACTGCACCAGATGTCGAGCCGATGCGGTGGGGCTGCTGGGAGAAGACCGCAGCGAAGAGCTTCGCGGGTGTCTTACGCAATGCGCGGGTCTCGCCCCCGGCCTTTCCGGGCGGCCATATGTGGCTGTGGCGACCATGGAGGGGATACTGGTAAATCAGCACCTGGGAGAGGCGTACAGGCTCCAGATCTGGTCCAGGACCGAAGAGGGCTTTCATTGCATCGGAGAGCGTATGGCCCCCGAACCTGGCGGAGGCGCCTTGAGATGGAAGCAACTGGCCGAAATCCTCAAGGATTGCCGGGCTGTCCTGGTGGCCGGAATCGGGCTAAATCCGGCAAATGCGCTTGCACAAGCGGGTATAGAACCAATCGAGATCAGCGGGTTCATCGAGCCGGCGCTCGCTGCGGTTTATTCCGGCCGCGGCTTAAACGGGCTCAAAGCCCGGCGGCGAGGCGGCTGCTCAAAGGGTCAGGGGTGCTCCGGCTCGGGTGAAGGCTGCTAGGGCTTAACCAGCCAGATTTTGCAATCCTCGTATGACAGACTTGTTAACAACAGTAAGCGATCATTCGGTGAAATACTCTCCCGGGCATCCCTTAGCGATGCACTTCGCGTAGCGCGGAAGGCATCCCGCTCGGTTTGTCTGTCATGCGCTTTGGGCCGTCAGCGGGATGCCTGAATATGCGGGCAGGGGTCTGCCCTTGAAAATAGAAATTTACTGAATAGGGTCACCCCTCTAAAAATGGAAAGAATTTTCTAATTTCAAGGGCTGACATCTTAATTTACTCTTGTTCAACATCTGATCTAAAAATCTTCACAAATTGGCCGGGACTCATCGGTTAATACATAGGAGAGATGTCTTGAGTTGTTAACAGAGGTCATACCAGTTACGTCATGGGCACGCGTATTGCCAGGCACCACGATCTCAGCCTTAATGAAGATCTGGCACGACCCCTCTATTTTTAAGATTCTGATCCTTTTCTCGATTGACAGCATACACGACAGGTGGTACCAGAAGAAGTCAAAGGGTCAAAAGACGATTTTTTATCACTTGGCATAGCGTATCCCGCGACAGCAGTTCGCGCTACGATTCGCACGTCGAGAGAATGCGGACGGTCCCTGCTGTGTTGCTCGTCGGTGATTTGACAGGCGCGGCGATTTTGTGATTCATTTGCCTCGACGACTCGCCGTGGTGTTTGAAATTAGGCGGCGCATAGTCGACGCAGGATTTGTATTCTAGATTATTTGGTGGAGGACTCTTGGTTGCTCCTTTGATCAGCTCGGGGGATGGGGAACCGCCCCTCCTCGGTCTGTCCGCCAATCGTGGACTGCGCCTTCTCATCTCCGGTGGAGCCGGCTTCATCGGGTCGCACCTCTGCTATCTCCTCGTCCGGTGTGGGCACCAGGTTCTCGCTGTGGACAATCTCTTCTCCTCCTGTGCACTGAGTGTCGAGCACCTGCTGCGGTGCGAGCGCTTCCAGTTGCTCGACCACGACGTGTCGAAGCCCCTTGACGTCGCGCAACCGCTCGACGGAGTCCTGCACCTGGCGACGTCCGCCGATCCCAAGCTCTTCCACACGCACCCAGTTGAGATAGCCCGAGCTGCGGCGCTCGGAACGGCGACCATGCTTGACGTGGCCCGCGAGCACGGGTGCCGCTTTCTCCTTGCTTCGTCCGACGCCGTCTACGGGGATTCCTCAGACTGTCCGCAGACAGAAGCTTCATTCGGCGCCCTCGACCCAGTCGGTCCGCGGAGCGCCTACGACGAGGGAAAGCGCTTCGCCGAGAGCTTAACCATGGCGTACCACGTCCAGTGGGGAGTCGATACCGTCATTGCGCGGATCTTTCACTCCTATGGAGAAGGCATGCCGCGGGACGGCCGGTTGATTCCGACCTACATCGGGAACGCTCGTCTGGGAGCGCCGCTCCACGTCCTGGGAAGTGGCGAGCAGACGCGAGCCTACTGCCATATCTCCGATCTCGTCCGAGGGATCCTTGCCCTTTTCCTCTCTGCGCACCATGGCCCGGTGAACCTGGGCAGCCCCGCCGAGATCTCGGTCCTCTCTCTTGCACGCCTAATCATCGACATCGCCGGGAGCACGAGCCAGATCCGGTTCGGACCACCGATCGAAGGAGACAGGCGATCCCGTTGTCCAGACATTTCCCTGGCGACTAGGCTGCTCGGATGGCGCCCCAGGGTCTCGCTCGAGGAGGGCCTGCGTAGAACAATCGCGAGCATGGGCGCGGCCACCTGCGCACGCGACGTCATCTCGGCGGGGAGCCAACCCAAATGACATGCCAGCGCGTTCCCATGGCACACGCCAGGTTCGTCGAGAGCCTAGAGGCCAAAGCCCTGTGGGTTCGCCAATGTATCCTGGAGATGGCCTGCCGTGCCAGCTGCGGGCATATAGCGTCGTCCTTCTCCTGCGTCGAGATCCTCGTCTCACTCTACTTCGGCGGCTTCTTCCGGTTTGACCCGCTTACGCCAGAAGCACCGAACCGGGACCGGTTCATTCTCAGCAAGGCCCAAGCCGCCCTGGCGCTCTATCCGGTGCTGGCCGACCTCGGTTTCTTTCCGGCCCACGAGCTCGACACCTTCTGCCTCAACGGCAGTCGGCTCGGGGGACACGCCGAAAACAGCACCCCGGGCGTCGATGTCTTCTCCGGCTCGCTTGGGCATGGCCTTTCGCTCGGTTGTGGCATCGCACTGGGTGGCAAGCTCGACGGCGCTCCCTATCGGGTCTTCGTCTTGCTCGGGGACGGTGAATGTCATGAAGGCTCCGTTTGGGAGAGCGCCATGTTCGCCGGCCACCACGGGCTCTCGGGCCTCACCGCCATCATCGACAGCAACGAATTCTCCGCCTCGGACCGGCTGCAGGACTTCCTAGCAGTGGAACCGCTCCACGATAAGTGGCAGGCCTTCGGCTGGGACGTTTTGGACGTCGACGGCCACAGTATCCCCGCTTTGCTCGCGGCCTTTCGCCACGCCAGGGAGGGGAAGAGAGAGCGGCCGCTCGTGATCGTGGCCCGTACCGTCAAGGGGAAGGGCGTTCGGTTCATGGAGAACCGGTCCGAATGGCACTATCGCATTCCGCTCGGCAACGAACTGACTATTGCGCGCCGCGAGTTGGGCATGGAGGACGCGCCATGAGGACAGCCTTCCTCCAGGCGCTGCTCGAGGAGGCGCGACGCGACGCGCGGGTCGTCCTGGTCAACCCTGATACCGTCGGGTTCTACTGTGAGCGCTTCCGGCGCGAGCTTCCGGGCCAATACCTAAACGCAGGGATCGCCGAGCAGAACGCGGTTGGTGTCTCCGCCGGTCTGGCCCTTACCGGGCGACGTCCCTTCCTGTTCAATATCCTCGCCTTCAACTCGTTCCGCTGCTACGAACAGATCCGCCTTGATGTCTGTGCCATGGACCTGAGCCTTGTCCTTGTCGGCGTCGGCGCCGGTATCGACTACGGTGCTTTCGGGCCCTCCCACCATACGATGGAGGATGTGGCTTTGATGAGGGCTCTGCCGGGAATGGCGGTCTGGAGCCCGGCCGACAAAATCGCCGCTGCCTCACTCGTCCCGCACTGCATCGAGGCCGGCGGACCGGCGTACCTCCGGCTTCATCGTACGGACGAGCGCCTCGTTTACCGGAGTGACGCTGCCCCAGAACTGAGCGAGGGTCTCGCGGTGCTGCGCCCAGGGCGAGATCTGCTCCTCGCCGCGACGGGCCCGATGGTCCTGCGTGCGATGGAGGTCGCGGAAGCGTTGTCTGCGCGTTCCATCGATGTCGGCGTCGTAGACGTCTTCCGGCTCAAGCCATTTCCCGAACACCGCTTTGTGGAGCTGGCAAAATCGTTTTCCCGCATCGCGACACTCGAGGAGCACTTTGCATCCGGCGGACTGGGAAGCTCCGTTCTGGAGGCCCTGGCCGACCACGGGATCCCGAGGAGCGTGCGGCGTTTCGGACTTCCCGATCGTTTCTGCCGTGTTTGCGGAGATCGCGACTACCTGCACCGGGAAAGTGGACTGGACACGGCCGCACTGGTGGCCTGTCTCCTCAAGGACCCAAACGGGCCCTAATCACCGGCCGTTTTCCCTGGGGACCAGGCTCTCGGGGCAGAAGAAATAAAAGAGTCTCGGTTGTTGATGCCTGCTAGATTACAGGCGGAAGGGATCCAATAACCTTCTGTATATAAATGCCTTTACGGACCGCAACAATTTTGCCGGCATCTCATTTTTAAAATGAACGCCTAGTAGAGTCTGCATGTTTAAATAAGTGTTGTTGCCGTTATATTTTCCAAAAACTCTATCTATAAAAATATAATCGCCGTTTGTTGACTTCAAACACCTATCAATAAACCAAAAGTCATTTCCATATTGTTCGGTATTGACAGTAGTAGGATACCCAACTCGCTTAGCGAGCATGGTGCTAATACAATAATTCAAAGTGTCTATTGTTGCATAACTAATTGGGAAAATTGGCAATTCACGCGATTTGGAAAGCTCTATTTTATATATACATATAGCCTTTGATGTCGATTCTAATTCAGCACTTATTATTTCGAACATTTTAGAATCTAACAGTTTTGCATCAGCATCTATAAAAATAACATAATCGGAATCATGCATGTGAATACAATAGTCTCTCCTCTTACTTATATTGGCCATCAAACTAAACGCATCAGGTGTTTCTTCATAGTCCATGTTAAGATAGGCCAAAGATGGCGATTCTATAATTGCGTTCTTTCTGCTCTTTTTAAGGATGTAGTTTTTTTTATCAATAAATTGAGATATCTTTCTTGAATAACCATTGCTACACAACATCCATATCCAATTTTTATGAGTCTGATGATGGATTTCTCTGAAAAGTAACTCCAGCGACCCAAGGCAGCGATCAAAAACGGGAGTAATGATTCCAAATCTCACGAAATTAGCCTCATGCAAACAGGGGTTATCCAAAACTGAAATGAGCTTCCGTTTTTTTGTTCATCTAACTTTGCAAAGGTCTCCACCAACGCGGCTGAGGATACGTTTCCCATTGCCTGAGATCGGGACGAGAAACATCGACGAGACGGTTCCTCATGCCCTCCCAATCTCGGAGAAGATCTTCCCGAGACCACAGATACTGACAGCCCCACTGGCTGGCCCGGTCTTTCGACCTGAGTCGTGTTCGGCATCGCTCATACCGCGCCGGCCCGCGCTCGACGTCCATGTACTTGTAATGGAGGAGAAGAAGCTCGTCCCGGTCGGGAAGGACGATGTTACCCTCCAGGGCGGCGACATACCTCCCGGGCTCATAATGTGGGTCGTTTCGACTTCGGAGGGATCGAAGATGTTCAGCTTGCTCATCTGAGGACACGGCGCCTCAAGAGTGATGGTCCGGCTCAGGTGAACGTCTGGCGGTGAAAAGGTCTCGGAGAGTATTTGATAACCGAGGGCCGGAACGATCGTCACTCCCCTGGCGTGACAGCCTCTGAGATAGCTGTCGATGTCCGGGTGACAGAGGTACTCGTCAATGTCGGTCAGGATGACCCAATCAGCCGCTCCACGGCTCTGCTTCCAGCAGTTGTCAAAGAGTGTGCTGGCAGAGAGCACGCGCGAATCGGGGTCGGTGTGGGGCAAGGACCTGATTTCGACCTTGGGGTGTGCGCCCAGGATCTCCAGTGAACCGTCGGTCGCCCCGTCATCAAAGACGATGTAGCGCTGCACCAGCAGATCATAGTGGCGGAAGAAGAACCCCAGCATATGGGCATCGTTCCAGCACCGTGAGTAGAGGTCGATCCTCAAAGCCATGCCCTTTGTCCCCTGTGTACATGTTGAACCCCACAACTGTTTCAGCCCGATTCCGAATGTACCACGCCCAGCAGCTTGGACACAACCTTGCACTCAAGCCGCCGGCAATAGCACGGCGTTCTCATGCAAGGACCGCTGGTTTTGCCCGAGTTGCCATTCCAAAAAAAAGATTCAGTTCGGGGAAGACGTCCCCGACCACATCCTCTATCCCGTCCCGTACCGACAGCTCATCTTCAGCATCCCGATCCTTGTTGCGCGTCTATTTCAAGTACGACGGCAAGCTCCCGACGCAATTGTGCCGCTGTGCCAAAGAACGTCTGGGTATCTTCTTTCGAACCATGCTGGGCCTCGATGACCGCATATTGTGCGTGATTATGGTGATCCACACCTTCGGGGATTATGCCAGGTTTCATCCACACCTCTATGCCATTGTCGCCGACGGGCTGTTTTGCACGAACTGGACCTTCCATTGCCTTTCCAAAAGAGACCTGACAGAACTCGAAGAGATCTTCCGCTCCAAGCTCCTGGAAATGCTGAAGCGCCGGGGCGGTTTCATTGTCCATGCTGGAAATCGTTGCCTGAGACCACGGGAGGGCAGGAATCCCTGCCACAATTATATCTTGCGAAACGTCGTTCCCGAGCAGAAGGCTTGTCCTGAGCAAAGCTCAAGGGTATCACTTAATCGAGGATGCCTGCAAGATTTCAAACCCTTTGCCACTGTACCTAACAAACCTCAGGATTCCCCGGCTGCCCATCACAAGGAAAGTTGCTGCGTCTTGCCAAAGGTGGAAACTGACCTGAGGGATCTTGCATAAAAAGTATGATCCGGATGTGCTGAACTTTTGAGTCCTCAGGAATTCAATGGTCAGGGCAAAAATAGTGAGTTCGTCAATTATGGGGCGGGATGCCGAAATGCGGACAGGTAAAATGAAAAGGACTGGCCGCCAATTCATTCCCGCGATCAGTCCCTTCAGATCATTTTATTGAATGTGAGGAGATGAAATCCTGCTATTTGACTTTTCCGCTGAGAGTCTTGGCTGCTTTGAACTTGACAACTTTTGACGCCGGAATTTTGATCTTTGCGCCGGTCCGGGCAAAGCGAGCTTTGTGGAAATGGTATGGGCGATTTAGAGGGTGCAAAAGAAAAGGACCTTGGCTTCGAACCAAAGTCCTCTTGTACTGTTACCTTCGATCAGGGGTAAACTAAACAGACTTATAGCCCAAATTCAGACATCCAACTTAAACGCCATTCTCCATCCCTGCAAACCATGCATCTCGTAGCATCGCATAATTCAGACCCATCGGAATGCTCTTTACCGTCAAAGATGCACACGTTTTTCTCCATCTCACACCTCCCACACTACTCACAATTTGTTCATGGAACTTTTTTCACTACACTTGTAATATAAGTACAGCTGCGCTTTATGCCACTTCGACGAGTTTGGGCCGGACTCAAAACAGCTTGTAATCTCGAAAGAGTCAGTTTGCGGCGAGTACCTGATGCTCGGGTCGCTCACCCATGACGAGATCACAGTTGAGGCAAAAGGCGGCTTGGTGGATCAAGGGACCGGGCCGTCTTGGCTTGGACGCAACTTGGTATAAAGAGGTGCGCGGGTACCCGCGACTCAAATTCTACATACCGCATCCCACGATCAGCTCATCTTTCGTCTTCCTGACGTAGGTGTTCAAATTCCAGCCTGGGAACACCTCATACGTTACCCAGGTCCCATTGGCATCCGCTTTACTCACAACTTTATACATCTGTTCATAGTCAGCTTTGATATTTTTGTCGGCCAACGTGGGATGAACGAGCATGGTCCCGTCCATCTTCATTATGAATACGAAGGGGTCTTCTTTGGCGGCAGCTTTGAAGTCAGCAGCGGTTTTACCACTATTTATCGCAGTAACAATCTCATCCACCTTTTTTTTAATAGCATCTCTGTCTGGCCGTTGTGCAAAAACAGACAAAGCAACCGTTAACACAAAGACCATTGCCAAACATGCTGTAAGAACCCTTTTCATGCTCATCTCCTCACCGAATAATGGATCAACCTGACCACCAACGAATCTCGAAGGGCATTTTGGGTCCGTCCACCGCTCTAAAACATCTCAGGACACCTTGTAGACCCATAAAACCTTCCCATATACGAATAAAAAACACAAGAGAAAGGACAAAGAAACCGGTTTTGGGCAGTTTCAGGACACTCCACTTTCTGGCATGGTAGACCACCCTGGCTCCAACCTTTACAAGCCTCCTGACGACCGAGTCTAGGGTATGTTCACGCATAATTCACGATGATAATTTCGCATTAGGGGAAATCGATATCGAGGAAATGCTGGTCTGGGCTGCTGAAAAGCTGGGAGTACCTGATGCTCGGGTCGCTCACCCATGACGAGATCATAGTTGAGGCAAAAGGCGGCTTGGCTGGCAAGGGGACCGGGCCACTTTGATGGAATCCATTGGGAACGGAGACTTTTGCCTGATGTCCCGTTCAAAGTTGCTCCCAGAGTAGCTGCGCCATGTGGGTGATTACATTCCGTGCGACAGCGGGGCGGAGCGCATCATCGTTTTACAGATACCAAGAGGTTCGCGGATATTCGAAAATGGCGTGGGGTAGAACTTCGATTATCGATTATCGGAGTTCTACCCGTATCATATGATGGATTTCCCTCATTCCTTGCTTAAGGTCACTATCGATGTTCCAGGGTTGCCTGGTTCGATAAAAGTATACGTAACATCGCTGCTGTCTGCCCAGGTGATTGTGCCGTATGATATGCCGTGGACGGTTGTGATGCTGAGCAGGTCATCTTTGAGGCTCCAAGTCATAGCCATGTTCGTGGGCGGCGTACCCGGAATAACAATTGTTCCAGTTCCGTTTGACTCAAAAGTGACTGTATTTGGGCACTGGGTGACGTTGGAGCAGGAGGTGACGTTCCAGGTGCCGACCGCTGGGTACGAAGAGGCCGGTGGGGCTGTCAGGGTATTAACGCAGGTAGCAGCGAAGCTGGTAAGGCCTTTCTTGCCCTTGAGGGCTCCCTGATATCCGGCAACATACCCTCCCGAGGCGCATGCGATGCCATAACCAGAGTTTTCCGCCGAGGGATCGGTGTCATTGGGCAAGTTAAAAATAGTACCCGAGTTTTCAGCGCCAAGGTTAACACCGGAATTCCCCGACACATAAATCCCGTTCAGGTTCGAATCTATAATGTTGCCGGCGATATCCGCCTGAGAAACCCTGTCGACCAGGATTCCATTACCCGCGTTGCCTGTGATAGTGTTCCCCGTCAGTCTCACGGAAGAAGTCCTTATCACCTGAACTCCATCGCTGCCGTTATTCTGAATAGCGTTAGGGGAAGCATCCGTATCATTGTCGTGGATAAAGCCTATATGGGCAGCAGAGTTCTCTCTTACGAGAATCCCGGCGCCTGTATTGCTCTGGATTATGTTGTTGATAATACTTGCGGAGGCTAGATCCGACACGTGAACCCCGATCGATCCCCCGGTAATGGAAAAACCGTTTATGGTAACGTTCGGTGCGCTTACCTTGACGACGGGTGAAGTTGAATCTGAGGCCTGGATTGATGCTCAAGCGCTTGTGGCACTCCCGCCGCCGTTCAGGGTGAGACCCTCTGTTATCACAGTCACGTTTTCATTGCAGGCACCGCTCACAGTAAGAGTATCGAACGGCAATGCGACACTAGAAGCCGCTTGAATGCTCGAGAACGGTGACCCGACAACAGCTGAGTCTGCATTGGTAACGGTGCAGGTTTGCGCCCACCCTACCCCGTGTAAAAAACAAAAAACCACTACAAATGGAACGATGACTGCAAAGACCCTTGCCTTTTTCATGGTGATCATCCTTCTTTAATCGGTTAAATTCCTTAAAGGCGTTGATGCCATGGCATGTTACCGTGTGACTTATCCTTTTTCCCGCATGGGGAGTACACATGCCAATGGCGTTGACTCAGGCAATGTATGCTGGTCTATCTCTTAAATCTTCTTGAGAAAGTCTGATTTTTGGCATCTTCAGCCTCCTCAATCTATAGCCAATTGTATTTATGGTCCTGAACAATGCGTAAACTTGACCACCGATAGATCCCGAAGAGCCTTTCGGAATAAGATTCTACCAGAAAAAGTTTTTGGAACACGCTGAAGGCCCATATAATTATCGGAAGGATCATTCACCCACTGAAGTGTTTTTGCAGCCTATCTTGGACTCTTGAGGATGGACGACTGAAGAAAACCTGTTCCTGACCTCACTCTGCAAAGAGCATTGATCAATTTTGTGATTGAGGGGATTGAATAAACAGGATATTGCAGGATGTCTCCGGCGACGATAAGGGAGGAACGGGTTCCCCACTTCGCATTTGAGCCGCGGCCACCGTGCGACTACATCGTGCGACAAAGCTCTTCATAAGTTTCAAATACTCTATGT
>Ga0074045_10004014_pt1 | contig 13119 bp, 18 predicted proteins | sample BogForMeECP23OM2_FD_94442 | JGI IMG/M metagenome (GOLD analysis project Ga0074045, IMG submission 94442) | Bog forest soil microbial communities from Calvert Island, British Columbia, Canada - Bog Forest MetaG ECP23OM2 | ecosystem: Environmental > Terrestrial > Soil > Wetlands ... | reverse complement strand
TACTGCAACAAAAGAAGGTGGCCCGACGCGAAACAAAGCGGTTACGGCGGGAAGGATCTCGATAAGCGATCATGGCACCGCGAGTTTTGCGGGCGGGGCCACCAGTACAACGGCGTCAGCCCAACGTACGGCCGAACCCGCGATGAGATTTGCCTTTTCAGCCTCTCAGCGGTGGGGGAACCCATCCTTCGACTGGTTGGTTGAGGATCCAGGTCACGCTCAGCGGCGAGGGAGAGCGAGTACTCAGCCATCCTGAAGGAAGTCGCCGCAAAAAATGGGGAGCGCGTCCGTGCGCCGGCAACAGATCACCTACGTATGCGAACGGGGTCGATCGGTACGGCAAGCGTGCGCGCTGTTGAGCGTGGCGAGATCCACCGTGGGCTATCAGCTGCGCCTGCCGCAGCGGGACACGCCGGCGGTCGCTGACGCCGATCGCCAAGGGCCAGGTATGGGCCTATGACTTTGTATTCGACGCTTGCGCCAACGGTCAGCAGCTCAAGTGCCTCACCGTGGTCGATGAGTTCACGCGCGGTGCCTGGCGATCGACGTCGCTGGGAGCATTCGCTCTGGCCGCGGCTTTAGAGCTTTCCGGTATGTGACGTTGGTCCGGTTTTCGGAACTCCTCTAACTAGAGTTTCCACTCGCCCGGCGATTGGCGCGCATGTCCAGGGGGCTTGAAGCGACTCGCGATGTTCAAAGCATCCGGATTGCTCATCTCCCAGTGATACTATAGTATCACTATATGCGTACCGAACTAGTCACCACCTTAAAGCGCAAGGCGACGGAATTGCTGACGGCCCTTGAGAACGACCGGACGCCGATTCTCATCACCCAGCATGGTCTTCCCGCGGCATACCTCGTCGATGTCGAAACCTATGAGCGCCAGCAAAAATTATTGACTCTCCTCGAAGGGATCGCCCGCGGTGAGAAGGCAGTCGAGGACGGACGTGTATTGACTCACGCCAAAGCCAAGAAGCGCATGGCGCGATGGCTGAAATAATCTGGACGGAGCCCGCGCTTAACGATCTCGACGCGATCGCCGATTATATTGCTCTTGACAACCCGGACGCAGCACGCGAATTGGTTCAGCGCGTCTTCCGGCACGTCGAACAACTCATTGCTCATCCCAACAGTGGTTCGAAGCCGCAGGAGCTGCGCGGCTGGCGCTATCGGCAAATCGTTGAGCCACCCCGCCGAATCTTCTATCGACACGATCGCGGTACGGTCTATGTGCTCTATGTTATGCGAGGGGAACGCAGGTTGCAGAAGGAATCTCTTACGCAACGCGACCCCAGCAAATAGGCCACGCCGCAGCATCGCGGTCCCGCACCTCCGGCACGCAGGTGCCGATTCTCGCGCGCCCATGGCTGTCAGTGCGTCTGCCAAAGACGGGTAGCCGCGCGGCTCGCTCTGCGAGTTCGTTCTCGAGTAGTGATAATCGAGTTCACCGGCTGACATTTCTTCATGATCTCGTATGAAAAATCAAGTTTGTCCAGAATGTAGGATTCACATCGACGCCGTATGCGACCCGCGTTTTGGCGACGCAAAGTTTGCGTTAATCAGTTCACGTTTTTACCCGACTGCGGTTACGGCGCGTCGGCACGAAATCTTTTCACCAAGCAATGAAAGATCCTCACTTGACCCTCAAGTGACTGAATTTCAGTCAATTTCGACAAGGAGTCTGTGAATGGCAACAACGTTGAGATGCGAAGCTCTGCTCCCATAATGGTGCAATGAAATCGCAGCCACGTACCAGGCTGCATCACCTGATATATTTTTTGGAGGTTGAACATGCGTGAATTGATCGCCCGCTGGGGCAGCTACGTATTACTCACTTCGGCGGGGTTGTTGACGATTGCGCTGGTGGTTTGGGGTGCGTAGGCGTGCGCAAGGATTCGCGCGTACATGACCCGCCCGTGGCACCAAGCTCGATTAACGCGAATTACCCGCTCGTCACGCGGCCAGCGCCTCCCTGTCGTCAGTGAATCGTCGCGCCTCGCCGGCGCGAGCACGCGTAGCGTCGAGATACGCGTGGCCGAGCTGCTCAAAGTCGAGGTCGAGGGTTCGTTCTGCAAACTCCAGCTTAGCGACCAGCCGGCCGCAGCGTGTGTTTACTGAATTAATGACGATCGCCGGAAATGCGTCCAGCTCACCAGCTCCCCCGACTCGAATTCATTCGCGCGCGCTATACATCTCGCCCGCTGGGACGCTGAAGCTCAAGCGATTCTCGGCCGGAGGTATTGGACACATGACAAAGGTATTGAGCGAACAGTACGGGTTGAATGTCTTGTTGAAGTCCAGCACTGTCGCGCCGTCCTCAGGCAGGGGTGCATTTAAAAACCGCCCACCGCCGTACGTTTCCTTACCGTTGGTCTCATCCTGAAACATGACAAAGAGCTCATTGTCGTCAAGGAAGGACTTCAACCGTACCGTTTTCCCCGCCAGTTGGAACGTCACATCACCGGTGGAAGTCATCAAAGTCTTCGACTCAACATGAGTCATTGATATGCGGACCTGTTCAGGCTCGGCATAGGCAGTGAATGTCGCCGCAACCCGATACGACGGGTCTATCGGGAACCATGTCGTCCCTTTGAATTCTCGAATAGCCGGGTTCTGCGTGTCGGCTACGAGCAGATAGAAATCTTCACCGACGGAGCGAACGCTCAATCGAAGGCTGCCGACCTGCACCCGTCCGCCGCCCGGCTTCGTTGAAAGGGTCGTCGATCCCACGAGGGGGTGGCCGTCAATCGTTGCCTTGACGCCGCGCGCCGCCTTAAATTGAAACCCACCACCCCGCCTGGTCATTGTCCCAAGCCGGCTCCTCGAGAGCCGCGATGGCAATTGCACTGTACGCGTCGGATCGCTACCGATTGTGGAAGCGCCCTCTGCGACCTCGTACCGCCCAATGAGCGTCAGCCAGCCGCCCGTGCGCACGTCCGCGTCGAACTCTTGCCGCCATTTCTGAATCTCCGCTACATAGTCCGTATCGGCCGCGCCTGCCAAGCTGGCGATCAACAAAAGCGCGGGCCAACCTCGCTTTATGGTGGCGTGCACGACGAACTTCCCCCTGTAGAAGTTCGCACTTTATCACGGGCGCGGGCGATGAGCGTGGTCTCCCAATGTGCCAATCAGCAATACGCACCATCGATTCCTCAGCCGACGTCGCAGCCCTAGCAAACGGCGACATCTGTATTGCAGTCGGTTATAACAGCGATTTCGTCCAAGCGCATGCACGGGCGAACGAGGCGAAGAATGGTAACGAGATTGGCTATGTTATTCCCAAGGAAGGATCGTTGTTGTGGTTTCTCCTGTTGGCCATACCGCGGGACGCACCGCATGTCGCCAACGCGTATCGGCTGATTAATTACCTGATGGATCCGCAAGTCGCGGCGAACATGACCAAGTCGACAGGAAATGCGAACGCCAATTCCGCCGCAACGGCCATGCTTGATGCGTCGACCCGTGAGAATACGGCCATATATCCTTCGCAATCACATCTGCCAAAACGCTCCGCACCCCATACCCATCGTCATCCAGCAGCGGCTCCAACGCCGCTACCACGTCCGCACGCGGCACCAATGTTGCCGCCCGCTCGATCAGTTCCGCCGCTCGCTCGAATGCACAGGTGACCTCAAAGTCATGATCGCCACAATTCTCCATCGCTTGGCGGCCGGCCTTGAAAAGCAGCACCAGCAGATCAAAGGCCTGTCTCGGGTCGATAGGCAGAACCAACGTTTCAATGGTATCCAAAAGGAAATCGATGCGGACGCCAATCTCCTTTCCACGCGCGTGCTGATGCGCGTACTCATCCGGCATTGCCAATCCCTTGATTCGCACCCGCAATGCCTCGGCCGCCTCGGCCACCACATCCCCCACAATGAATGTCCGCACCTGCTCCCCAACCGGCCCGGAATCCTGCGCCAAGGATAGGATAAACGCCGCCAACGACTCCGTATCCCTGCGCCGTAACCGCTCGAATGCTTGAGCGAAGTCCGCTTTCGTCTCGACCATCATGACGTAGTGTCGATCATCTCAGAATTATCCCAGAACGTTCCTTCCCAGCCACTGATCCGCCCGTTGTCATCGCAGACCGGACAAAACCACAGCACATCGAAAGTGTCCACATCGAAAAAGAGCGTCAACAGCCCACCGCAAGGACGGCGCCTCGGCCTCCGGCGACAACGCAACGTGGTCGGAGCCTCGTAATTGCTCGCCTGCGCAACGATCTCCGTCCAATATTGCGCAAGCCGCAGTCCGCGGCCTGTTAATGATGCAAGCGTGCCATTCTCATCCAAGAGATGCGGGAGATGGATGCTCCAATAATTGCCCATGGCGCCACCTTAGCTATCAAGCACACTCGCCGCCCCACAGCATTTCTTATACTTCTTACCGCTTCCGCACGGACACGGCTCATTGCGCCCGACCTTGGGTTCGGTCCGCACATGGGGCTTCGGGTACTCCCCAAGCGAGGTGTCTGCGTGCGCCGACTCGGCGAACTCTCGCCGGTCGGCCTCAAAATACCGATATGCGCGGGCGGCACCGGCGAACATCCATTCGAGAAGCTCATCGTTTTTTTCCTTCGTCAGTGGCGCTGTCGGCCATTGCGGATCAATTTCTCCGGCCACCAGCGCGATGGTCATGGGCAATCCTTCCTTGTCATCGGTGAACAACCTGTCCCACCCCGCCGGCGCCAAGCGAGTGCCACGCATGAAGCCGCGGGCCCAGTCGCGCCCCGGGATGTTGTCGGTCCCAGGCTCTTCAATGTAGGGCAGATGCACGGTTTCATCGCTAAAATCCGCCACGATCGAATTCCAATAGCGCATGAGCAGCGACACCGTGTCATTAGCGTCCTTCATGTCTGCGAATGCTTTTCTGTTTTCGGGGTCATCACCTAGGATCACCGGCAAATACCCAGAAGGACCGATCATCGTGGGACTTGCGATCAGCGCGCACAAGAGCCCATCGACCCCCTCGAGCGATAGAGCGTTGGGGTTTTTGTTTGCCGACAAGCGGGTCGCCAACCGCTCGAGATCGGTCTCGGAGAGTGCCTCGGTCACGATCGAGATGCCGACTCGATCTTGTATTCCTCCAGCCATCGGTGCAGCCGCGTCACATTGCTCATCTGGATATCCTGTGTGCCGATAGCGCCGCTGTCAAATCCTGAAAAATACCGCTCACGATGTGGGTGTCGAGGGCGCAAGAATACGGACGTCGCAAACTTCGATGACCGGTAGTTCCCACGGGTGGGATGCTGCTAGCGCTGCCACTAACTCTGCCAACCTAACATCGGTTACGGCATGAGATACATACGTTGTGATGACGACCGCGGCGGTCGTCGAAGTCTCGCCGACGGTTCCCAAGGCCGGGAGGGCGTCAGAGCCCGGCGTAAACCTCTCGTGGCCGCCGCTGACCTCATAGACGTTCCGATATGGACCGAGGGCACCGAATTCTGAGTGCGCGCGTAATGCCGTAAATAAAGGCGCAACGACCGGATCATGCTCCAGATGAGTTGCATCACCCGCCAGCAGGGCGAACCACGCTTCGCGGGACGCCGGGCAATAGATCGTAATTCGTTTAGCGAAGGATAGACGCAAACTGCTTTTGAGCGACATAGTTCACCACTATACAGCTGGGCCCACACATCAGATTCATATTCCGACCTGTGCGATCAGGACTCGCGACAACGCTTACACCAGCACCGACCGCGCCAGCGCAAAGCCGCTGTCACGCCCGGTGCTGCCCTTGCCTCTAGTCGTTTCCACCTCGTGATGAGTATCGATCGGTTCCCGCGGACCCCAGCGGTCCGGGGGCCAAACGGCGCCGGTAAAACAACATTTGCGCGCGATTATTTGCCCACCATAGCGGGACTCATTCACTTCATAAATGCCGACCTGATTGCCGGTGGCATTTCCCCGTTACGACCGGAACTTGCAGCCGTAACCGCAGGACGCCTGGTGCTGCGAGAACTTGACCGCTTAGTGGAAGTGAATGCAGAGTTCGCCTTTGAAAGCACGTTGAACGGCCTGCGCTGCGCCAAACGGATCGAGGATTGGAAGACGCGGGGCTATTTGATTGAGATCGTCTACCTTCGTCTTGCGTCGCCCCAGCTTGCGTTAAGCCGCATTGCAGCTCGCGTCAGGCAGGGTGGCCATGACGTCCCTCGCTCCGATGTGATACGGCGATTCAAACGCGGCTGGGTCAATTTCCTTGATGTGTATCGACCTTTGGCAGATCATTGGGCTACATATGAGAATTCCGCATCGAAACCGATATTGCTGGAGCGCAGCCTGTGATGACTCGACGTAAAGCACCGAAGAGGAGTGAAAGCTTTGCCGCGGGTGTTGGCCGCGGTTTGCGACGAGCCGCACGGACCGCTCGTGAGGTTGCGCGCATGCACGGCACCCCGATCTACATCTGGGAGAACGGAAAAGTCGTCGCCAAGAAGCCCTGATGACCTGAACTTCCTCTACGCGACGGCCTGTTCATGCCGCGACGCTGCGCATTCCTGCTCCGCTAGCGGACCGGCCCAAACATCCATGTTTGGGCGTTCGCAACAGTGTTGCTCACTCCTGTTGCAATTTGCCATTTTCTTTGTACCCTGGGTAACGACCCCCGAGGGTCGCGAAGCTGCAATCGCCTCACCGCTCGATTGCAAAAAATGCGATTAAACTTAATGTGCGAGTAGAGCGCCGCTCTCGTCGTATCGGTGGATAAGTCGTATCGGTTATAATTCCAGTGAAATTAAGAAATAACGACAATTCGTATCTGCGTTATTTATCCACGTCCTCGAGTGTTGGATCACGTCGAGTCATTCGGATCCGCAAAAATCCAGGGAGTATGACCATGAAGAACCTGATGCTATTGACATTGGTCCTGGGTGGCCTGCAATGCGGGGGCGCCGCGGCGGCCAAGTGCACCAACGCGACCCTCCAAGGGACGGTTGTAGCGGCGATCAGCAAGACCACAGCTGGCTCACCCACGAGCACCATGTACATGGAATCCTGGGATGGAGCCGGGAATTTGCAGTACCTCGAAACCGATTCCAACGGCACCACCACCTCCGCGCCGTATTACGGAACGGGCACTTACAGCATTGCTGCAAATTGCATCGCGACGGCTTACTACGACGGCGACACCACCCAGCCTTGGACCTATTACATCGACGAGAATGGCAAGGGCTACTCCTGGGTCAACACTCTGAACATCGGCATCGTCTCGGCGGGTCAGACTCAACTGATCTCGACCGAGCTTCTGGTCAATCCGACCGCGACCACCGGGCCTTGCTCCAACACCACCCTGAAGGGAACCTTGGCGTTCGCCGTCGAGAAGACAAGCTCCGGCGTTCCGCAGGCAAGTGCCGGAATGGAATCGTACGATGGCGCGGGGAACCTGCACTACGTACAGACCGACTCGGACGGCTACTCGACCACGACCTACCATGGCACCGGTACCTACACGATCACGAGCGGCTGCATGGCGAGCGCCTACTACGATGGCTCAACGACACCATTCGTGTATTTTGTGGCACCGAACGGCTCCGCCTTCTGGTGGATCAACAATCAGAACACCGGCACTGTTGCGGCCGGCAAGGAAACACGGATGGCCGCGAGGTTGATCGTGAAGTGAACAGGATCGCATGAAGCCTGCGACGCCGAGCCTCACCGCGATCGTCACCTCGCTGAACCTCTTGAAAAGTCAATAAAGGTCGCGATGCCGCCGTCGATATCGCCGAGGATAGGCGCCGGTCGCGCCAGCGCAAAGCCGCTGTCGCACCCGGTGCTGACCTAGGCCTCAGGCTGCATCTGCGTTCTGATGCGTATTGATCGGTTTCTCGCCAACGGCCGCGCGCAACGCGCCGCGATCAACCAGGACGCCGGCCGCACTCGACTTCAAGCCCGTCGTCAAGTTCTTCAGTATTCTTCGTCTGGCCGGACCATTCGCACATCCCTGTTCTCGGCCGGCACCGGCAAATCAGAGGCGCGACTCCGACTCGCCTCCCGGACTTCGTCCGTTGCGACATCCCTGTCGCAATTTTCCCTCGATTATCACTTCACCAACCACATCAACGCTCGCCCTACCCTCTTGGCGGCAACGCCGGCGAGCCGCGAAGAGGCGTCTGTCCTTATAAACATCCACTCGCATTTCGCGGATAACGCGACCCACTTCTCACGTGTAGTAATTCGCGCCGCGAATCCCGACACACCGGCCGCGCGACACCACATTTAAATTAGTCATAATCCGTTGCGCTTAAATGAACGATGCGCGACTGGGAGTGTGTCGGTATGCGCCTCGGTTCCACTTTGCGTTCGTGGTGGCTGCCGCTCGTCGTCCTCCCAATGATGACGATTGCGGCCGGCTCAGCTACACCCCAAGGATCGGTGTCACTAGATTGGCAGTCGCGTGTGACATCGCGAATTCAGAACGTCTGGAATGGCGTCCAAACTCCCAGCACAAACATCCCCAAGCCAGCGAGCGTCGACGCGTTTGCCGCAGCTCGGCAAGCGAGCCCAAACGCCCGCTACGATTCTCGGTCTAGGCTTCAAATAGACGTTGAATTGGATTGCACGCAGGCTGCCCCAAGCGCGGCATTAATAAACGCCGGGATGGTTATCGGCACAACCGTGAAGGTGCCACCGATGTGCGTAGTCGAGGGCTGGGCTCCATTGGCGTCCATTCCTGCGCTGGCGTCCCTCCCTAGCGTCAAGAGAATCGATCTCCCAAAATACTCTAAACAGCATCCGCCAATACCGTCGCACCCCGACTTGACCGCCAGCGGTAAAACAGCCGTATTGACGACTAACGGAACCCCCGCGATCGACGGAAACGGCATCACCATCATGAATGCCGATAAGTTCATTCAACAGACGACCGTGAATGGCGCAGGGATCACGATTGGCGTGATATCCGATGACGTGACCAGCTTGGCGGTGATTCAAGGGCGCGGCGAATTACCCGCCTCTGTGAATGTCGTCAAACCAAGCGCCAATCCCACTCCTCACTCGACCCTGACAGACGAGGGCACGATGATGCTCGAGGAGGTCTACGCTGTCGCGCCGGGTGCAAATCTGGCGTTTTGTGGCCCCGAGACGGGGGTTGAATACCTCGGATGCATGCAGACTTTGCTCGCAGCCGGTGTAACAGTGATATCCGATGATCTGACAATTCCCGGCGTTGACGTGATGTCCGCGCCTGCACGGAACAATGACGCCGTTGCCATCGAGAATCTCCTAACTGCGAATCCAAACGTGATGCTCTACCATTCGGTGGGTAACGACGCACAGGATTATTGGCAGGGGGCCTATAACCCTCTGCAGGAAGGCGGCACCTGTAACCCCACTGGTGGACAAACTCCCCAGAACGACAGCTATTTTGCGCAGTTTGGAGCTACTGACAGCTTGAACTGGCAGACCGCTGGAGGCAAGAGCTTGTATCTGGCATCCGTTCTTCCAGCGGGACAGACGACGCCGAACCGATTCGATCTTTACGTTAACGACGGACTCACTTCGCAATGGATTTGCAGCACTTCTCAAAGCGGCTGGACGGACGGTTCCACGAGTTATACCGTCATCGACGGAAGTGCGATTCCGAGCGGAAATCTCACTATTTTCATTGGCACGCCGGATACTTCTCTCAGTGGAAGCCTGCTGAAACTAATCGGCACCGATGACGGTGGGGGCACATTTTCCCAGATCACCTCTGGTGCACCGAGCTCTCCTCAGGATTTCGCTGCGGGCGTGATCACTGTCGGTGCCGTCTATGGTGCTGATGGAGTAGGCAATACCATCGAGGCATACAGCGACACCGGTCCTGTCCAGCTAGAGCTGCCGGCTCCCTCGACCCTGCAGGCGCCGATTCTCGTAGCGCCAGACGCCATTTATGTTGATGACAGTGGGACAGATTTCCCAGCAAGTGGCGGAATCTTCTATGGAACGTCCGCCGCATCTCCGAACGCCGCAGCTGTAGCGGTATTGCTGCGATCCGCCTTTCCAACATTAACTCCGGCTCAGGTCACCAACTACATGGAGACTGGCGCGGCTGCGTTGGGTGGATCTTCGCCGAACGGTACGTTTGGTTTCGGCCGAGTCGACGCGCTTGGCGCTCTGGCAACTATTCCCTACCCGACGATGACCGGATGGCCAAATAGCACGATCGTGGGTGGAACAAGTTCGCCTACATATTCGTTCACTGTCTCAGGTGTGGGTAATTTGCGCTGGTCACTTAACAGCAGCAACACAGCAATTATTCCCAGTGTTTTGGCGCCCCAAGGAACGCCAGGAGTCGCAATTGGACCGGCCAACTGTGGGCAGGGCGCGACCGCTTGTACGATTTCCTTTACGCCGGCAGTGGGTCAGGTTGGAACACTTCAGGTTGAGGTAATCAATACGGATGGTGCCAACCGCATATCCTCCATATTGAGCAACATCATAGTGACGAAGCCCGCTCCGCCGACCATTTCGCTGACATCAGTGGCAACTCAGAGCGTGCTCGAAAGAGCACCGATTCCCCCTATTTCCTTTACAGTTTCAGGGACGGGACCGCTTGCGGTCAGCGCTTCGAACAACGGCGTCGCCGGCGTAAACCTCACATCCGGTTGCGGCACGACAACAAAGAATTGCGCTGCTAATTTAGGGACCGCAGCAAACGCTACCGGAACAGCGAACTTGCTATTTACCGTTCAGGACAGTTACGGTCAAACGGCCTCCACGGCGGCAACCGTGACAATAACCACGCCACCGGCGCCGACGATTACGATTGCGAGCGGTGGAAACCAGAGTGTCACTGTGAGCGCCACCATTTCGCCAGTCACGTTCGCCTTAACGGGTACCGGATCGCTGACGATCGTACCGAAGGCTACCAACATCGGCAGCGTAACGATTAATTCCGGCTGCGGCACGACGACCATGACTTGCACCGCGAACTTGGGTTCGGCATCGAGCACCGCAGGTACAGCTACGCTCACTCTAACCGTCAAGGACAGCTACGCGCAAAGCGCATCCGCATCCGCCACTGTGACCGAGACGGCACCAGCCACGGGTAGCAGCGGTGGCGGTGGCGCTCTAGGCCCTTGGACCCTGCTGGGACTGAGTAGCCTAATTCTCCTGCGGACGAGTCAATCTAGGCGTAAAGAACTACCGCATCATTGATAATCTCGGCTACGTGAGCCTTCTCGAGCTTCGCGCGGTACGCGGCAAACTCGGCCTTCCGATCGAGCGCGATCTGCACTTTGAAGCCGACAACGCGCAGCAAACGCCCTTTAGGGCGGCCCCAGATTCGCGGGGGGTGAGGCATGGAATGCCAAATAAACTCATCTCCGCCTACGCCGACGAAGCGCGTACGCACGGTCGCGTCGTCACCTGACGCCATCCTCACGCCGCCGGCCTTCGGGTCGGCGGCGTTTCCTCGCGCGATCGATAGTCGAAACAGTTATTGATTCTTCCAAGAGAACTAAATTGCCCCTTACCTGCTGACCTGCTCACCTGGTCAGTAGACCGAAAGGTAGGCACATCTTACATTGGGCTTGTGATTTAGGAGGCTCCCATGTCAAAGCTCACGCCCGCCATTCCGCTGCAACAACTGTCCGATGCGCTCAAAGATGTCGTGGCTCAAGCGGCACAGAGTGTTGTCGCCGTTCACGCCACGCGCTCTCGCTCCAGTGGATTCGTCTGGCGACCGGGCTTGATCGTGACGGCAGATGAGGCGCTTGATGAAGAGGGTGACATTGCCGTGGTGCTGCCAGGTGGTGAAATGGCCTCTGCAAGCTTAGTCGGCCGTGATCCGACGACCGATGTGGCTCTTCTGCGCATTGATCGCGCCAATTCCGCGCCGGTCGCGCTCGAGTTCGCGGCAGTGCCGGCCGGTGCTCTCGCATGGGCTGTCGGTTCTCTGCATGGAGCATCGATCGCGGCATTCGGTACAATCTCGTTCGTCGGCGGAGCATGGCGCAGCTTTCGCGGCGGCGAGATCGATGCAAGAATCGAGCTTGATCTTTCCTTACGTCGCGCCGGCGAAGGCGGTGGGGCGTTCGATGCGTCTGGCCGCGCTTTCGGCATGGTGGTATTCGGGCCGCGACAGCAGGTGCTTGTAATTCCCGCGGCGACAGTCGAACGGGTTGCCGCCACGTTGGAAACCCATGGAAAAGTGGCTCGCGGCTACCTCGGCCTCGGCCTTCAGCCGACCAAGCTCGACGGGGACGACGGACTAGGGGTCATGGTGATGAGTGTCGATCCGAATGGACCAGGCGCCGCCGCCGGGGTTCGGCAAGGAGACCTCATTCTCAAGTGGAACAATCAGGAGATTAAAGGCGTGCGAACGCTCTTGCGAGCCCTCGGCCCCGACACTATCGGAACCACCGTCAAGCTTGCCTTGCGGCGAGGAGGTGATCCGGCCGAGGCCCGTCTGACCGTAGGCGAAAGGCCAGAAACTTGACCAACGAAGTCTTATCGGAGCAGATTGTCCTCGCGATCATGGTTGATGATCCGGAACTTGCGGACCGGCTGACGGCACTGCTTTCTGACGTCCCAGGAATTCGAGTGGCGCGGGGGAACGAAGTAGGAGACGTTGCTGTAGTCTCCTCACCAACAGCCGAGGAAGCTCCCGAGCAGGACGCCGCACTGACACCGCGCGAAATACAGGTCTTGCGCCTCTTGGCTGAGGGGGCTTCGAACAAATCGATCGCGCGTCGCCTCGGAATTTCAGTCCACACGGTCAAGTTTCATGTCGCCTCGCTTCTCTACAAGCTCGAGGCAATCGGTCGCACCGATGCGGTCACACACGCAGTGCGCCTTGGGGTGATCCAGCTCTGAGAATTTCGGGTTTGCTATTGGGCATTGGGAAGCATTGGCTAACAGGATCAGCCCCACGACAACCCGCAGCAAACGCCCTTTAGGGCGGCCCCGAGCCCTGAGCGCTCCACCCTGCTGCACCCAACTAATCAGCTCGCTGTTTCGCTAGCGTTCAGGCTCCCTAACTTCATATCTTTGCAACCGCAGCCTATCCAGCAACCCGTCGGCGGCTAACAAAGCCTTGATGGGTACAACGGCGAAGCTGCTTTCGTTTGTCTCGATCGCGTGCTCTGCCGCCGCGAGCCAGGCCTCGGTAAGCTGCAGTCGCACCTGCTCG
>Ga0074045_10004012_pt1 | contig 13124 bp, 12 predicted proteins | sample BogForMeECP23OM2_FD_94442 | JGI IMG/M metagenome (GOLD analysis project Ga0074045, IMG submission 94442) | Bog forest soil microbial communities from Calvert Island, British Columbia, Canada - Bog Forest MetaG ECP23OM2 | ecosystem: Environmental > Terrestrial > Soil > Wetlands ... | reverse complement strand
CCATTCATTCGACGGAATTACGTTCGGTATGGGTGATCAGGCATTCCTCCGGCGGCGTAACTGTTTTCTCTCCGATTTGTCCACATCTGGGCTGCTACTATCAGCTTGATTCGCAGTCAAACGTCTTTGAATGTCCATGTCATGGCAGCGTGTTTTCATTCGACGGCAAAGTACTCGACGGTCCGGCGCCACGTCCGCTGGATGTACTGCCTTCCAGGATTGAAAATGGAAACCTTTACGTTGTGTGGGAGCGGTTCAAGGTGGGCACGCCTGAAAAAATTCGCATAGCTTGAGGAGGAGAATCAATGTATTCGCGGTATTCGCGCCTTGTCCGATGGCTTACACAATGGGTCAATGACCGCTGGCCTCTCTCAGCGGTGATGCGTCTTGGTCTTGACGAAGATATTCCGGGAGGCCCAAGTTTTTTCTATACCGAAGGCAGTGCAATACTGATCATTTTTCTTATTCAGATCGTAACAGGCATCTTGCAGATTTTTTTCTATGTGCCTGCCATAGACCATGCATACAACAGTCTCAGCTATTTGCGGACCGAAGTGCCGTTTGGCTGGCTGATTCACGGTCTGCATTACTGGGGTGGCAACCTCATGATCGTTGCTGTGGTTATTCATATGATACGTGTTTTTCTCTGGGGTTCATACAAGAAACCGCGTGAGTTGGTATGGCTTGCAGGAGTGCTCCTTTTGCTTACAACAATGGCATTCAGCTTCACCGGAGCACCGCTGCCCTGGGATCAGAGCGGCTACTGGGCTGGGGAGGTGGGTACCGGCATAGCCGGCACGGTGCCTGTGGTGGGCGATCTGGTAAAGCGTTTGCTGCGTGGCGGTGAGAACATGGGACAGTTGGCGCTTTCGCGTTTGTTTGTGATGCACACATCCGTTTTCCCTATGGTTCTCATGGCAATATTCGGCATTCACTTTATCGCGTTCAGAACCTCCGGTGCTGTGGGGCCGTGGGAGCCGTCAAAGACAAGGGACAGCGGGCCTTTCTGGCCCGATCAGGCCTTTAAAGATGTAGTGGTTGGTACTATCATTTTTTTGCTGCTCATTTTTCTGTCTGTTTTTTTTGCACCGGATTTTGCAGGGCCGGTTGATATTCTTGACGCAACCTATGTCCCAAAGCCGGAGTGGAATTATCTTTTCATTTATCAGGCTCTTAAGTATTTTCATGGGTCACTTGAACCTGTGGGCACGGTTGGAGTGCCGACGGTAATCATGCTGCTGCTTGTCATTCTGCCTTTTGTGGACCGCAATCCTCAACGGAACCCATTGCGGAGGCCAGTTGTAATGGCGTGTGGACTTATTATTGCAGCAACACTTCTTGCGCTGACGATCATTGGATATCTAAGTCCGGGACGTGCAGTTCTGGCCTCGGGCAATTCTGCATTGCCTGTTCAGGCAGGACAGAAGAATTCACCGCCGTCGTCGCCTGCACAGGAGGGCAGTATCATGGCTGTATTTCAATCAGCGGGATGCATTGCCTGTCACAGTATCGAAGGCTCTGGAGGCCATATAGGCCCTCCTTTGTCAGAAGGTTGTCTGGTCAGCCGTGGAAAGGCATGGATAACAGAACAGATACATAACCCCAGGTCGCATAATCCGGGCACTGTTATGCCTGCTTTTAGTTCGATGCCTTCAAGGCAGCTCGATATGATAGTTTCATACCTGATGGGTACCGGAAAGGCCGGAACTTCATCTGCTGCCGTGGGAGCTGCTGGACCGAGTTCAGGTCATCTTTCGTCGCAGCTCGAAAATCAACATGAGGCGATGGCGACACCCCCTGTCTCCATGGAGGCTGAATCAAAAGGTATGGTGGGCAGCGCTGCATATGTCATTGGCAACAGGGAAAGGGGCGCCGAGTTGTTTAAGGATTATTGTTCCAATTGTCATGGTCCGAAGGGAGCCAGGGGCATCGTCAATCCTGATTCTGATACGGGCAGAGTCCCGGCTCTTAACCCCATCAGCAGAGATTTATACAACAGCGACCCGCGGGTGTTTGCTAAAAATATCGATCGGTTTATACAGCACGGATCGATGCCTGCTGGAAAAAGTCCTGCTCTCAGAATGCTTCCCTTTGGTGATACGCATACACTTACGCCGCAGGAGATCGCAAATGTCGAGGCTTATGTACTGATGTTGAACGGCGTAGACCGCGCCATGATAATCAATCCGGGAATTCAGCCCCGGAAATTTTTTGTGCTGGTCTGCGTCATATATGTTCTTTTATTCCTCATTCAGGGAGGGATCAGGATAAAGAGGGGTATTTCCTGAGGTGAATGCGCATTCCGCAAATGGCGCCGCTCTCTGGCCTCTTGCAGCATACTTCGCAGGTGTTGTAGCCCTTATTACGATAATGATCGCCGTCTCCTTTGTCCTGGGCCAGAGGCACAGGGAGCGTTTGACCGGTCAACCTTACGAATCCGGTATTGAGCCAACAGGCACGGCCAGAGTCCATTTTGATATAAAGTTTTATCTCTTTGCCATGTTCTTTGTTATTTTTGATCTTGAGGCCGTATTTATCTATGCGTGGGCTGTTTCCGTTCGTGAGGCTGGATGGGCCGGGTATGCGGAAATATTGATATTTATATCCATACTGTTGGCCGGTTTCGTATATCTCTGGAGGATGGGCGCGCTGGACTGGGGAACTCGGGGAAAAAAAATACAGAAGTTGTGAAGTTGAGAACTTGAGAAATTGAGATGATGTGAAATTATCAAGGCTGTTTCGCTCAACTTCGCAACTTCCCATCTTCGTATTTTCGTTCTTTATATGGAGGTTATATGCAATGGTCACTACATAAACCGTGCGATGAAGGGGCGCCTGAAAACGACCCTGTTGCAGGTGCGGTTAGAGGCAACCTGTTTTTTTCGCGTCTTCAGGACTTGTTTGCCTGGGGCAGGATGAACTCGATATGGCCCTTTAATTTTGGTCTCTCCTGCTGTTTCGTTGAAATGGCTACGAGTCTGACAAGCAAATACGATATTGCGAGGTTCGGAGCAGAGGTGCTAAGGAACACTCCAAGAGAGGCGGATCTTATGGTTATAGCCGGCACAGTATTCGTAAAGGCCGCGCCTATCGTTCAAAGACTCTATGAGCAGATGATGTTGCCGAGATGGGTGATATCTATGGGGTCATGCGCCAATTCCGGTGGTATGTATGATATTTACAGCGTGGTGCAGGGTGTGGACTCATTTCTACCAGTGGACGTATATATACCGGGATGTCCACCCCGCCCGGAAGCATTTATGGAAGGGCTCCTGCTTCTCAGGGATGCGGTCGGCAGGGAGCGGAGGCCCTTAAGCTGGGTTGCAGGACCACAGGGCATTGAGCGGCCCAGTCCTCCTGTTATGCGCGACATAAAAAGGGCTGAAAGGCAGCGTGCGACTGACCTGCCTTCTCCGGATAAGGTTTAAAGCAGAGTCAAATCACAGAGACACAGAGAAAAGCAGTAGGAAGTAAGTTGTAGGAAGCAAGCAGCAACAGAAAATACATAACTTTGTTTTTTTGTGGTGTTTTTGCTACCTGTTGCATACTTCCTGCTGCCTGCTCTGTGTCTCTGTGCCTCTGTGGTTATATTGTATATATAAGGGAATTTCATGATTAATGTTGGTACCGACATCATAAGGGAATTGCAAAGCTTATACGGCGAACATGAGATAATGCCGCAGGCGACGAATGACGGTATCCCGACTCTCTGGGTATCCAGGAACAAGGCACGTGATGTTCTGAAGCGCCTCAAAATGGAAACTCAAAAACCTTACAGGATGCTGTACGATTTAACTGCAATTGATGAGCGCGTACGTGAACACAGGCAGAATCAGCCGCATAGTGATTTTACCGTTGTCTATCATCTGCTTTCATTTGAGCGAAATGAAGATATCAGAGTCAAGGTGGCTCTGGATGGTGAATATCCTTCCATCGCTACTGTCACCGATGTGTGGCCTTCTGCAAACTGGTATGAACGCGAGATGTGGGACATGTTCGGTATCGGTGTGGAAGGTCATCCCAATCTTCGCAGGATACTTATGCCCGAACTCTGGAAAGGCCATCCTTTACGCAAGGAGCATCCGGCGCGCGCCACGGAGTTGGGACCTTTTCACCTGACAGTGAAAAAAGATAAGGTCGAAGAAGAGGCGCTGAAATTCAGGCCAGGGGACTGGGGTTTGTCCGAATCAGCAGGCGATACCGAATACATGTTCCTTAATCTGGGTCCCCACCATGCCGGGACCCACGGTATGCTCCGTATTATACTTGCGTTGGATGGAGAGGAGATAGTCGACTCTGTGATAGATATCGGGTTTCATCACAGGGGGGCGGAGAAGATGGGGGAACGGCAGTCGTGGCACACATTCATACCCTATACTGACCGTATTGATTATATGGCAGGGGTGCTCAATAATTTCCCCTATGTCCTGGCCGTTGAAAAACTTGCCGGCCTAGAGGCGCCTGACAGGGCGAAGGTAATACGCGTCATGACAGCCGAACTCTTCCGCGTGATCAGTCATCTCGTATGGTACGGCACTTTTGCGCAGGATCTGGGACAGTTGTCGCCGGTATTTTACACATTCAATGACCGGGAGCGCGCATTCGATATCATACAGGCTATCTGCGGAGGTCGGATGCACCCCAGCTGGTTCCGGATAGGCGGAGTGGCGCAGGATCTTCCTGAAGGATGGGACACGCTGATCCGTGATTTTCTGGGATACATGAGGGTCCGGCTTGACGAATATGACAGGATCATTATGCAAAACAGCATTATAAAAGCTCGCACAAGAAATGTTGGGGCACTTTCCTTGCAAGAAGCGATTGAGTGGGGTGTGACTGGCCCCAACCTGCGTGCCTGCGGGTATGACTGGGATTTCAGAAAGAAAAGACCATACTCAGGATATGAACAGTTTGAATTTGATATCCCTACCGGCGTAAATGGAGATTGCTATGACAGGGCGGCGGTGCGCGTTGAGGAAATGCGCCAGAGCCTGCGAATTATCGGGCAGTGCCTGGAGCACATGCCTCCGGGTCCCTATAAGTCGGACCATCCGCTGGCAACGCCTCCTCTCAAAGACCGGACTATGCACGATATTGAGACTCTTATTACACATTTCTTAAATGTGAGTTGGGGACCTGTTATTCCCCCGGGTGAGGCAGCGTCAGGGATAGAGGCGGCGAAAGGGAACACTACTTATTATCTTGTCAGCGATGGCAATACGATGTCATACAGGACGCGCATCCGGACTCCTTCTTTCCCTCACATGCAGATGGTTCCCATGATGTCGCGAGGGCTGGAGATTGCGGACCTGATTGCCATTTTAGCGAGTATTGATTTTATCCTTGGCGATATTGACAGATGAAAAATACAGGCAGGCGTTTGGCAATAGGTGATAGGCAATGGGTCGAGGCAACTGATTTCTTTTCCTGTAGCCTATTGCCAATAGCCCATGACGCGGATGTTATTTTATGCTGACGGAAAAAGAGAGAGAAGAAATTGAAAGGGTACTGGTACGACATGAGCGGAAAATGTCCGCCAGTGTTGAGGCCCTGAAAATTGTCCAGCGCAATCGCGGATGGATTTCCGACGGGAGCCTGAAGGATATTGCCGAACTTCTGGAAATGACACCCGAAGAACTGGACAGCGTTGCCACTTTTTACAGCATTATTTTTCGCCGGCGCGTGGGCAGGCATGTTATTTTTATCTGCACTACCATCAGTTGCTGGGTCATGGGCTATGAGGAAATTCTGAATTACCTGCAGGAGCGGCTGGGGATTGAACCCGGAGAGACTACTGCCGATGACAGGTTTACCCTGCTCCCTATACCATGTCTCGGCGCCTGCGACGGAGCTCCTGCCATGATGGTGGACGAAACGCTGTATACCAATGTCACACGTGACAGGATTGATGAGGTCATTGCAGAATACAGGTAATAAATGATGCGTGAAAATTTGAAAATGAGAAGACGGGAAGTAGCGAAGCTGAGCAAAACAGCATTGCTGTTTTCGCAATATCACAACTTCACAATTTCGGTGTTACTGTTCCCGGGGGGGTGATGGAACGTCCGCTTACTGAACATATGCGGCCTGACGGCGGGTATTTGAGCCTGAGGGAATATGAAGAGAAGGGCGGCTATCAGGCTGCGAGAAAGGCGCTGCAGGGCATGACTCCTAAAGAGGTGCAGGAGTTGGTAACGAGTTCAAAGTTGCGGGGCAGGGGTGGCGCGGGTTTCAACACCGGTCTCAAGTGGAGCTTTGTTCCTCCGGTTGATGCAGCACGGCGTCCCAGGTATCTCATTGCCAATGCCGATGAGATGGAACCAGGCACTTTTAAGGACCGCATGCTGATGGAGGGCAATACTCACCAGCTTATCGAAGGTATGATAATCGCATCCTTCGCAATTCAGGCTGACATTTCCTATATTTTTCTGAGGTGGGCCTACAAACTTTCGGCAAAGCGGCTTGAAACGGCCCTGTCAGAGGCATACTCGAGAAAATATCTGGGGAAAAATATTTTTGGTACAGGTTACGATCTTGAAATGTATCTGCATACCGGCGCGGGCAGGTATATTTGCGGCGAGGAAACTGCGCTGCTAAATGCGCTTGAAGGGAAACGGGCCATACCAAGGGCGAAACCCCCTTTTCCGCAAGTCAGTGGTCTGTGGGGTAAGCCTACTGTCGTAAATAATGTTGAGACATTGGCAAATATCCCTCATATTATTAATAGTGGCGCCGAGTGGTTCATAAATTTAAGCCGCTCCAGGGACGGTGGAACCAAGGTATACGGTGTAAGCGGGAAAGTGGCCAGACCCGGCTGGTGGGAGCTTCCCCTGGGAACGACTATAAGAGAGCTTATTGAAGAGCATGCAGGCGGCATGAAAGACGGATACAGGTTCCGCAGTGTCCTTCCTGGAGGAGCGTCTACCGAATTTCTTGCTGAAGAGCATCTCGAAGTCCCTATGGATTTCGACTCAGTACAGTTGGCAGGCAGCCGTCTTGGTACAGGCACGATGATAGTGATAGATGACCGTACATGCACGGTCGGTGCCGTTCACAATTTACAGCAATTTTTCTCCCAGGAGTCATGCGGCTGGTGTACCCCTTGCAGGGAGGGACTTCCATGGATCGTCCAAACTCTTGGCGCGATAGAGAACGGACAGGGAACGCCTGAAGACCTCGAAATGCTGGACCGTCACACTGATCTTTTGTGGCTGGACAAGACTTTTTGCGCGCATGCTCCCGGCGCAATGGAACCTCTCAGGAGTGGTCTGAAATTATTCAGGGATGATTTCATGAGACACATTAAGCAGAGGAGATGCCCTTACAGGACCAGGAATAGCGATGACAACAATATATATAGATAACCGTCCGTATACTGTGAAGGGCGGCGACAATCTGCTCCACGCATGTCTTTCATTGGGGTTCGATATCCCGTATTTCTGCTGGCATCCGGCAATGCATTCTGTCGGCTCCTGCCGCCAGTGTGCTGTTAAGCTATTTAAAGACGAGCATGATACTCACGGTAAAATAGTGATGTCGTGCATGACGGCCGCTGTGGATGGGATGCGCATATCAATTGACGACGTTGAAGTACGGATTTTCAGGAAGAGCGTAATTGAATGGCTTATGGCAAATCATCCACATGACTGCCCTGTATGCGATGAAGGAGGAGAGTGTCACCTGCAGGATATGACAGTGATGACAGGGCACAGCTACCGGGAGTTCAGGTTCAGGAAAAGGACTTACCGCAATCAGTACCTGGGTCCCTTTATCAACCACGAGATGAACCGCTGCATTCAGTGCTACCGCTGTGTCAGATTTTATCGGGATTATGCAGGCGGTCGTGACTTCGACGTATTTGCCTCGCGTGACCGCGTTTATTTCGGCAAACATGAGGACGGGGTCCTTGAGAGTGAGTTCAGCGGCAACCTGGTTGAAATTTGTCCTACAGGTGTTTTTACCGACAAGACGTTCAAGAAAAATTACACTCGCAAATGGGACCTGCAGACAGCGCCGTCCATTTGTGTGCACTGCGGTCTCGGATGCAACACTATTGCAGGCGAGCGCTACGGATATCTGAGGCGTATAATCAACCGATATAATGGCGCCGTTAACGGGTATTTTCTGTGTGACAGGGGACGCTTCGGTTATGAGTTCGTAAATAGCGAACGCCGGCTCACGGGGTCTTTGATGAGTAGCGGCCTTCCGGCCCGTCTTCTCTATTTTGGCGCGCGAGTGATAGGTATCGGTTCCCCGAGGGCTTCATTAGAAGCGAACTTTGCCCTGATGTCACTTGTTGGAGAAGAACATTATTATTCCGGTCTGTCACAAACAGACCATGCTCTATTGTCAAAGATTATTGACATACTGCAGGAAGGTCCGGCCCGATCGGCATCGCTTCAGGATGCAGCGGCGTCCGACGCGGTCTTTATTCTTGGTGAGGATGTTACCAATTCAGCTCCTCTCCTGGCGCTTGCGCTACGTCAGTCAGTGCGTGGCAAGTCGTTGGAGACTGCTCTTAGGCTTCATATTCCGGAGTGGCATGACGAAGCGGTACGAGGGGCTGTGCAGCAGGAGAAAGGAGATCTTTTCCTCGCAACGCCATACAGCACCAAACTGGAAGACGTTTCAACTTATTATTATCATGCAGCACCGGCTGAACTGGCGCGGCTCGGATTTGCTGTCGCGCATGAACTGGATAAGGCTTCTCCATCTGTGAGCGGTCTGGCCGGTGACGTTCATGCGTCAGCCGTCAGAATCGCCCTGGCCTTAAAGATGGCTCATAATCCTCTTGTCGTTTCTGGAACGTCGTGCGGCAGCGAAAAGCTCATTGAGGCTGCAGCCAATGTCTCGAAGGCCCTTTGCAAGGCAGGGTCTTCAGCAAAACTTTGCTTTACCGTACCTGAATGCAACAGCCTGGGTACCGCTCTTATGGGCGGAAGGAGCATCAATGATGCGTTCACCGCAGTGCAGGACGGTGAAGCGGACACTGTGATCATTCTAGAAAATGATTTGTACCGGAGGGCGGAACGCCGTGAGGTTGATGCTTTTTTTGATCGCGCACGCCATGTAATGGCAATTGACCACTGCAGGACTGAAACCGTGACGAGGGCTGATGTCGTGCTTCCTGCCGCTGTATTTGCAGAAACCGGCGGAACGCTTGTTAACAACGAGGGGCGCGCGCAAAGATTTTATCGGGTATATGTGCCGCAGGGAAGTATTCAGGAGAGCTGGCGCCGGCTGAAGGAAATGATGTTGGCTGTACGCCCCGGAGTTGAAAACTGGGATTCGCTGGATGATGTGACAAGGGCATTGGAAAATGCTATACCTGGTTTCGGAGGGATTGCAAGTAGCGCTCCTTTGGCAGAGTTCAGGGTAACAGGCCAGAAGATTCCCCGGCAGCCTCACCGGTATAGCGGAAGGACTGCCATGCATGCTGATATCTCAATTCAGGAGCCGAAGCCTCCTGATGACTCGGATTCGCCTCTTGCATTCTCCATGGAAGGCTAAGAAGGACAACCTCCTCCTGCGCTTATCACCCGCTTCTGGTTTCCGGGTTGGAACTCGGTGCAGGCAGTGAACAAATTTCAGAGCGAGGTTGGGGGTCACTTGAGAGGAGGAGATCCCGGACAACATCTTTTGGAACCGGAGCAGCGAAGCACGAAAAGTTATTTCAGCGCGGCGCCTGATGCCTTTGTGGCCCGCAAAGATGAGTTGATGTTTGTTCGTGTAAATCACATATTCGGCTCAGAGGAATTGAGCTCAATGAGTGCATCCATTGCCGAACGAATGCCGTCACCTTATATAGGGCTGGCACCGGAAGATGCTGAAATTCTTCATATCAGGGCTGGAGAGGAGTTGGGGCTTGTATTGAACGGCGTTGAATATTATCTCCCTGTCAGATTCCTGCCCGGTCTTGCCTCCGGCCTCGGGGCGATTCCCGATGGGTTGAGAGGACTTGAAGGAGTGATATTGCCGGCATGGGGAAAGATAAGAAAAGTGAGACGTGAAACGTGAGACGTGAGAACCGGGAAATAATGGGTAAAAGCTAAATGCAGACTATGAGACAGCTTGTCATTGTCGGAGGTGTGCTTTTTGTGTTGGCCACTATTAGTGGTGGGCTCATCTGGCTCGAGCGCAGACTGCTCGCCTTGTGGCAGGACCGCTACGGACCGAACAGGGTAGGGCCTTTCGGCCTGCTTCAGGTGCTTGCCGACATGCTCAAGATTTTTGCCAAAGAGGACTGGACACCGCCCTTCGCCGACAAGGCGGTGTTTATTATTGCTCCGGCAATAATCATGATAACCGGTTTTATGTCATTTGCTGTAATACCCTTTGCGCCCCGTATTGTCATTGCAGACATGAATGTGGGAGTCTTATTTTTTCTTGCCATGTCCTCGGTGGGTGTGTACAGCGTTGTATTGGCCGGTTGGGCCTCTAACAGCAAATACTCGCTTCTGGGAGGAATGCGCGCTGCCGCCCAGATGCTGAGCTATGAGGTATTTATGGGACTCTCCCTTATGGGCGTAGTTATGTTGGCGGGCACATTTAACATTAATGAAATTGTCGAGTCGCAAAGAAGGCTTTGGTATGTCGTTCCCCAGTTCCCCGGATTTGTCATCTTCCTTATTGCCGGCGTTGCAGAGACTCACCGTTTGCCTTTTGACCTGCCGGAATCCGAGAACGAACTTGTGGCCGGTTACCATACGGAGTATTCGGGCATGAAATTCGGAATGTTTTTCGTGGGGGAGTATCTGGGAATCACTCTTATTTCGGCTTTAATCGCGACATTGTTTTTCGGGGGGTGGCTGGGCCCTGTATTGCCTCCTGTGGTATGGTTTTTTCTGAAGACTTTTGTTTTTATCTGTTTGTTTATATTGCTCAGGGCAGCCTATCCCAGGCCGCGTTATGATCAGGTGATGCGGCTGGCGTGGAAGATAATGCTGCCGCTGGCTCTGTTGAACCTTGTCATAACCGGGGCAGTTGTGCTGCTAACGGCAGGTTAAGGTTGAGAAATGCGGGTTAACCTTAACCTGTTTTTTTAGGGGGGTTGATGTTTAGTTTGATCAGGGGTTTATGGGCTGTTTTTCTGCATATGTTCAGCAGGAGAGTGACCATCCAGTATCCGGAAGAAAAACCCTATGTTCCTCCCAGATGGCGGGGACGTATAATTCTTTCCCGGGACCCTGACGGCGGCGAGCGCTGTGTGGCGTGCTATCTGTGCGCCGTTGCTTGTCCCGTTGCATGTATAGCTCTGCAGGCGGCAGAAGATGAACATGGCAGACGTTATCCCGCTTTTTTCAGGATCAATTTTTCGAGATGCATTTTTTGCGGCTTTTGCGAGGAGGCATGCCCTACATATGCCATACAGCTCACTACTGATTATGAAATGAGTGAATATAAAAGGACTTCGCTTGTTTATGAGAAGGACGATTTGCTCATAAGCGGTACGGGGAAGTACCCGGGCTACAACTTTTACCGTGTAGCCGGACTGGCCATTAAGGGCAAAGACAAGGGCGGGTCCGGGAACGAGGAACCGCCCGTGGATGTAAAAAGTTTATTACCATAGAACGTGAGACGTGAAAGGTGAGACGTAGCCTCTTTTTTCACGATTCACGTCTCCGGGGTGTTTTTGGAGGTTTGGCATGAACGGCCTTTTTTATATATCCGGCGTTGTGGCGGTGGTATCAACCGTTTTTGTAATTACTAAACGGAACGCTGTGCATGCCTTGTTGTATCTTATTATATCGCTGATTGCAATCGCTATGGTGTTTCTTTCTCTCGGAGCCCCGTTAGTCGCGGCGCTTGAAGTGATCATTTATGCGGGAGCCATTATGGTGCTGTTTGTGTTTGCCATTATGATGCTGAACATCGGACCTGGTGACGAAGCATTGGAGAAGAAATACCCTGCCGGAGCAGACTGGATATTTCCGATTGTGCTGTCCGGCATATTGATGACAGATTTGCTCTCTGTTCTTGTGCGAGGGAGCGGAGGGGCTGCTGGTACCGTAATTGTGGGACCCAAGCAGACAGGGATCGCTCTTTTTGGTGCTTACCTTATTGGCGTTGAGCTGGCCTCGATGCTCCTGCTATCGGGTCTTATCGGCGCTTACCATCTGGGGCGGAGTATAAATGAAAAATAGGGGACAAACGTGAAACTACGGCAGTGTTCGAATTTCAAAAGATTGAAGTTGACAAGATGTGAGGTTGAGAAGTTGAGAGGATATGGCTATGAAGGGTCCGGGCTTATAATTTTCTCAAGTTCCCAACTTCTCAAGTTCTCAAGTTCGCGCATGGGATGGTCTCTATGAATCCTGTTCCGTTGGAACACGGACTTATCCTCGCAGGAGTGCTTTTTGTCCTGGGCCTTTTGGGGGTTCTGGTACGCCGCAATATTATTCTTATGCTGCTTTCCATAGAAATAATGTTAAACGCATCGGGTCTCGCATTTGTGGTAGCCGGGTCCAGATGGCAGCAGCCTGACGGCCAGGTCATGTTTATATTTATCCTGGCAATGGCAGCCGCCGAAGTCTCGGTCGGACTGGCCCTTGCGCTGCAGATATATCATAAACTTAAAACGCTGGACTCTGATGCATTAGACCGGCTGAAGGGATAGGAAGGGCGGAAGTTTAGAGGGCTGGAAGTTTAGAAGGTTGGAGGTCAAAGGATAATATGCAGTTATTGTGGTTGATACCGGCAGCTCCATTTGCGGGGTTTTTAATCCTTGTGCTCGCCGGCGGTCGCCTGTCACGGAATATGATTGCTTCTGTCGGAACCGGTTCGGTCGGTCTTTCAATGATTGCCGCTTTTGGCGTCTCATATTCATTTATCACGGCCAGGCCAGGGACTGGCGCATATGTGCAAGTGCTCTGGAAGTGGATGGACATGGCTGGATTCAGTCCGGCTATATCTTTCTACTTCGACTCACTGGCGATGGTCATGGTGTTTGTAATAACTTTTGTGGGCTTTCTGATACATTTCTATTCTGTAGAATTTATGAAGGATGATGAAGGCTACAGACGCTTTTTTGCCTATATGAACCTTTTCGTCGGGTCTATGCTGATCCTTGTGATGGCTGATAACCTCCTGTTGCTGTATCTCGGATGGGAGGGGGTAGGCATTTG